>Ga0190269_10000168_pt1 | contig 34090 bp, 28 predicted proteins | sample Popmic249IS_FD_133749 | JGI IMG/M metagenome (GOLD analysis project Ga0190269, IMG submission 133749) | Populus adjacent soil microbial communities from riparian zone of Blue River, Arizona, USA - 249 IS | ecosystem: Environmental > Terrestrial > Soil > Riparian zone | place: USA: Arizona... | reverse complement strand
CTCGGGCCTGCCGGGCACGATGATCTACGGGCTCGCGCAAGCCGCGGAGACGGAGCCTGAGGCCGCCGAAGAGCTGCTCAACCAGATCGTGCGCGTGGGCGGCTTCGAGGGCGCCGAAGCGCTGATCGAGCTGCGGCGCGAGCGGCCCGGCAGCGAGCTGGGCGCCTGGTCGGCGGCGTACGCGCGCGAGAAGCTCCAGCACTGGCTGGCCTCGAGCAAGGTGCAGGACGACGGCCGCGTCGCGCTGTGCGAGGCGCTGATCGACGAGCTATCGCCCCCCGAGGACCGGCCGCTGACGCTGCGAGAGCAGCTCGACGCCGCCCTGCGCGCCTTCGAGGAGAAGGACGCGCGCACGGCCTTCGCCATGGCGCGCGAGGCGCTGACGCGCGCGATCGAGCGCATGACCGAGCTCGAGCAAGCGCGCGACAACGAGCGCGTGGGCCGGCGCATGGGCTTTCGGGCGATGCGCGAGCTGGACGCCGCGCTGCTCGAGACGGCCGCGCTCGGCGAGCTGCTCGCGCTGGGCACGACCGCGAAAGGCGGGCCCGGCAGCGCCGCTGCGCTCGGCGACCTGTACCAGCGCATGAGCATCTGGCTCGTGCGTAACGAAGCGCGCCCGGTGCGCAAGGACGAGCAGGTCGAGCACATCACGCTGCGCCTGCGCCGCCTGCGCACGCTCCTGCACTTGGTCGATGCGGACGGCAGCTACGGCGAGGACGTGACCAGCCAGCGCCGCGAGCGCCGCATCACCGTCGCGCGCGTGTTGCTGGCTCGCGCCCGCGACGACGCGCCCTCGCCGCTGCGCCGCATCGTGTGCGCCGCCCTCGCGCGCGCGCTCGACGCGCTCGTGCGTGACGACATCTGTGAGCTGAGCGACGCGCTGGTCGCGCTGGCCGACAACGTGCGCGGGCACGTCGATCAGCGGACCGTGGCCGAGGCGTCGATGCTGATCGACTTCCAGCGCTCCGCGTCGGCGTACGCGGACCTCACGCGCGCGACCGAGAACGCGAGCGGCGGCGGCCGGCGCGCGCGGGCGGCGCTGGACGCGCTCGTGGACCTCGCGCAGAGCCTGCCGTGGTCGAGCACGCTGCGCGTGAGCGCGCTACGCCAGGGCCTGCTCGAGTACGCGCGCGAGCTCGAGACGGTGGCGGGCGCGCGCTGCATCGCTGACCTCGCGTCGCAAGAGCCGACCGCGCTCTCCCGGCTCGAGGGCACGACGTTCTCGCTCGCGCAGCTCGCGGCCGGCGCGCGCAGGCGCCTCGTGTCGCGCCAGCACCGCCCGGTGCCCGCGAGCGGGAGCGCGCTCAGCATGCTGGAGGTCGCGGTCGAGCAGGCCTCGAAGGGCCACACGGTCGATCTCGCCGAGGTGCTCGGCTCGGTCAAGACCACGCTCATGCAGGAGCTGCCGGAGGCGATCGCCGCCGCGGCGAACATCGTGCTCGGGCGCTTGCATCTGCTGCCCGTCAATGCGGGGGCGTCGCATCAGAGCAGCTTCGTGCCACCCGCGCCGCGCGAGGCGCCGCTGCCGCCGTGGCTGCCGGGCCGGCGCATCATCGGCGGCTTCTACGTGCAGCGCTCGCTCGGCGCAGGCGGCGTCGGCTCGGTGTTCGTGGTGACGCGCGCGGAAGAGCGCCACCGCGAGGACGCCGTGCGCTTCGCGCTGAAGGTGCCGGACTACAGCGCCGAGGCGGCGCGCACGCTGTCCGAAGAGGAGTTCTTGACGCTGTTCCGTGACGAAGCCGGCGCGCTGCTCGCGCTGCCGCGCCAGCGCAACCTGGCCACGTTCGTGACGTTCGACGCCGGCGCGCGGCCCAAGCCGATCCTGGTGATGGAGCTGGTCGAAGGCCCGACGCTCGAGCGCGCGATCGAGCGCGGCGATCTCAGCGTCCAGCGCACGCTCGAGCTGCTCGACGGTATCGCGGCAGGGCTGTCCAGCATGCATCGCGTGGGCATCGGCCACCTCGACGTAAAGCCCTCGAACGTCATCCTGCGCTCGCCGCAGCTGGGCTCCGATCGGGAGATGACGCCGGTGCTGGTGGACTTCGGGCTCGCGGGTCGGAACATCCGCCCCGGCTGCGCGACCGGTCCCTACGGCGCGCCCGAGATCTGGGGCCTCGCACCCGAGGGCGTTGCTCTGCGCCCCGCCGCCGCGGACGTCTACGCGTTCTCGTGCATGGCGTACGAGGTGCTCGCGGGCGACACGCTGTTCGACGGGCCCAGCGAGCTGGCCGTGATCAACGCCCACCTTACCCATGACGGGTACCCGCCCAAGCTGCTGGCCATGCGCCAAAATCCGCGCCTCGCCGCGGTCTGCGATCTGATCGCGAACGGCCTGCGGCAAAACCCCGAGGAGCGCATCGGCATCGACGAGATGCGCGAGGGCTTCCGGGAGCTGGGCCCCGGCCTTTCTCAACTAAGCTGGCCGGTAACCGTCGAAGCCGCGGCTTAATTATCGGGGAAACGTACGCCGTTTCCCCGCCCGCTGAGCGAAGCTCAGCGGGCCCCACCCCTTCACGAGGTCGCTGCGCTCCATGACCACTCCCTACCGCAGTGCGCCCGAGCTGACGGACAAGATGCCCACCGGCATCCCGTACATCATCGGTAACGAGCTGGCCGAGCGCTACAGCTTCTACGGCATGAAGGGCCTGCTGACGGTCTTCATGACCAAGTACTTGCTCGATGCCACCGGCGCGAAGGCGCCGATGAGCGAGGCGGAGGCGGTCGAGACCTACCACGCGTTCACCGCCGCGGTGTACGCGACGCCGTTCTTGGGCGCGCTGATCTCGGACATCTGGTTCGGCAAGTACCGCACGATCCTGAGCGTCTCGGTCTTGTACTGCTTGGGCCACCTCGCGCTCGCGCTCGATGAAACGCGCCTCGGCCTCACCGTCGGCCTCACGCTGATCGCGTTCGGCGCCGGCGGCATCAAGCCGTGCGTGTCCGCGCACGTCGGCGATCAGTTCGGCGCGCAGAACCAGCACCTGCTCGAGCGCGCGTACAGTTGGTTCTACTTCTCGATCAACCTGGGCGCGTTCGTCTCGATGCTGCTCGGGCCGATCCTGCTGCACAAGGTCGGACCGTGGCTCGCCTTCGGCGTACCGGGCGTGCTCATGATCATCGCGACGGCGTTCTTCTACGCTGGCCGCCACCGCTTCGCGCACGTGCCGCCCGCCGGCAAGCAGTTCACGCGCGACGTCCTCAGCAAGAACGGCGTGGCGATCGTCATGAAGCTCGCGCCGCTCGTGCTGTTCATCGCCATGTTCTGGGCGCTGTTCGACCAGACTGGCTCGTCGTGGGTGCTGCAAGGCCAGAAGCTCGACACCAACGTCTTCGGCGTCGAGCTGTACGCCGAGCAGCTGCAGGCCGCGAACCCGATCCTGGTCTTGATCCTGATCCCGCTGTTCAGCTACGGCCTCTACCCGGCGATTTCCCGGGTGTTTCCGCTCACGCCGCTGCGCAAGATCGGCATCGGCTTCTTCATCATGGTGTTCGCGTTCCTGATCACCGCATGGATCGAGATGCAGCTCGCGGCAGGGGAGAAGCCGTCGATCATGTGGCAAATCCCCGCGTACGTGGTGCTTACCGCGGCCGAGGTTATGGTCTCGATCACCGGCCTCGAGTTGTTCTACACCCAGGCTCCAAACCGCATGAAGTCGTTCATCATGAGCCTGTACATGTCGGCCGTGACGATCGGTAACCTGTTCACGTCGTGGGTGAATCGAGCCATACAGAACCCGGATGGAAGCAGCTCGCTGACCGGCGCGAGCTACTTCTTGTTCTTCGCAGGCGCGATGCTCGCGACCGCCATCGTGTTCGTGCTGTACGCGGCGCGCTACCACGAGCAGCGCTTCGTGCAGGGCGAGGCCGGCGCGACCTAACTTTTCGGAGACTTCGATGACGGATTCAGCCAATCAACAAGCTCTGCTCGATGCCGTGCGCGCGTTCCACGCCGATGATCCGGACGAAGTGACCCGCGCCGAGCTGCAAGCCCTGCTCGACACGAACGACATCGCTGGGCTGCAAGCGCGCTTTGCGGCCCCGCTCACGTTCGGTACCGCGGGCCTGCGCGGCGAGATCGGCGCGGGCCCTGCGCGCATGAACCGCGCGGTCGTGGCGCGTGCGACTGCCGGCTTGTGCGTGCACTTGCTCGAAGCAAACCCCAAGGCGCGGGAGCTCGGCTTAATCATCGGCTACGACGGCCGGCGCATGAGCAAGGAGCTCGCCGAGGAGACCGCCGCCGTCGCGGCGGGCTACGGGATCCTCGTGCACCTGTTCGAGGAGCCCGTGCCGACGCCGGTGCTCGCGTTCGCCGTGCTCGACGTCCGGGCCGCGGCGGGCGTCATGGTGACCGCGAGCCACAACCCCGCCGCTGACAACGGCTACAAGGCGTATTGGGACAATGGCGCGCAGGTCATCCCCCCGCATGACCGCGGCACCGAAGAAGCCATGGCGCAGATCAAGTCGGTCAAGGCGCTCAAGCGGCTCGACGCCGCTGCGCGCATCCAGGCGGGCCTGCAGCGTTCGGTGAGCAAGGACGTGACCGAGCGCTACTTGAAGGGCGTCGCGGAGATCGGCGACTTCGGCTCGCGCAAGGGGCGCTCGCTGCCCATCGTGTACACCGCCCTGCACGGCGTGGGCGGCAAGTGGGTGAAGCTCGCGCTCGGCCGGGCCGGCTTCGACAACCTGCACGTCGTGGCCGAGCAGTTCGATCCGCACCCCGAATTCCCGACGGTGGCGTTCCCGAACCCCGAGGAGCCCGGCGCAATGGACCTCGCGCACGCGCTCGCCAAGAAGGCCGATGCAGCGCTCGTGCTCGCGAACGATCCCGACGCCGATCGCCTCGCGGTCGCAGCGCGCGCCAAGACCGGCGAGCTGGTCGCGTTCACGGGCAACGAAGTCGGCGCGCTGCTCACCGAGCACCTGCTGACGCGCGCGGCCGCGCAACCGAACAAGCTGATCCTGAGCTCGATCGTCAGCTCGCCGATCGTGGGTGTGATCGCCAAGGCGCACGGCGCGCGCTGGGAGCCCACGCTCACCGGCTTCAAGTGGATCGCCAACCGCGCCATCGAGCTGCGCAAGCAGGGCATCGAGATGGTGCTCGGGCTCGAGGAGGCGCTCGGCTACTCGGCCGGCGCGCTCGTGCGCGACAAGGACGGCGTGTCGACCGCGCTGTGCGTGGCCAGCATCGCCGCCGAGCTGAGCGAGCACGGCAAGTCGCTCGTCGACGCGCTCGATCAGGTGTTCGCGAAGTACGGCGCGTTCGTGAGCGGCCAGGTCTCGCTCAAGGCCGCGGGCCTCGACGGCCCTGCGAAGATGGCCGCAGTCATGGCGCGGGCCCGGGCCAACCCGCCGAGCGAGGTCGCTGGCTGCACGGTCAGCGCGATCATCGACTTGAAGACCGGTGCGAGCACCGGAACGCCCAGCTTCGATCCCAAGACGCTGCCGTCGAGCGACGTCGTGATCTGGGAGCTCGGCGAGCACGGCCGCATCTGCCTGCGCCCAAGCGGCACCGAGCCGAAGCTCAAGCTCTACCTCGACGCGGCCAGCAAGGTGCGGCCGGGCGAAGACGTCGCGAGCGCTCGCGCCTGCGCCACGAAGCTCATGAATGAGCTGTCGGCGGAAGCACGCAAGCGCCTCGACCTCTGAGCGCGGCTGCTACGGGCGCTTGCAGCCCTCCGCCAAGAGGGCGTCATAGACACCGGTATTGAGCTTCACGATCTCGATGAAGCGCTCGGCGCGAAAGAGCGGGCCGCGGATCACCTGACCCAGTGCTTCGTAGTAGCGATGCAGGCAGGGGTCGGCGATGACGTTGCGGCCGGTCTGCAGCGTCGCCGCGTAGCCGTCCGGAATCGCCCGCGGGAAGTGCCCGATGCGCCAGTGCCCCGTGGGGCGAAAGGGCAGGCGCGCGAGCAACGGATCGGTGAGCGCGTACGCATCGATGAGGTGCACCCCGGGCCCGGCCGCGAAGCCGGTCATCCCCGGCAACCCCTGGGTGACGCGCATGCCGCTCGCGCGCAGCTCATGGCCCGCTTGGTAGTAGGGATGCGCCCGGTACTTGAGGCCACGTAAGTTCTGGGTGAGCGCGTTGTGCTCGAAGTAGCAGTGCCGCTCGTTGACCACGCCGCTCGCCGGCACATGGCACGACAGCTTCTCGGTCGGCTCGAGGTGGCTGGCCATCCAAAGCCCGAGCACGCCGGCGATCGCGCCCGCCGCGACGAGCTCTCGCGCAGCGCAACGCACGAACGGGCCCGCCGCCAGCCACACGAGGGCGACGAGCAGCGGCGCAGTGAAGAAGCGGCCCGCCATGAAGTCACCGCCGACCCGCACCACGTAGGCGACGTACAGCGCAAGACCGAGCGCCACCACGAGCGACGTACGCGAGCGCTCGCGCAGCCCGAGCGCGATCGCTAGCGCGATCGCAGCAAGCGTGAGCGGGTCGCGCTGCAAGCTGGTCATGGCGTACCAGAGACCTTGCGCTGCGAGCACCGCGCTCGGGATGTCGGTCGTGAGCTTCGCGTACGCCGTATTGGGAAAGGGAAAGCCGTAGTACACGGTCGCGAACGCGAGCCACAGCGCGAGCGGCATGAGGCCGATACCCGCGAGCCGCGCCGCGCCCAGCGTCCCGGCGGCGCGGCGTGCCTCGAGCAGCAAGCTGATCAGCGCGGGCAGCACGAGCAGCGCGTGGTCGTGCCGGGTCAGCCCGATCAGCGCGCCGAGCAGGAACGGCGTGACGCCGACCGGCTCGCCTTGCCGGCGGGCGATCAGCCGCGAGAAGAAGACCGCCAGCAAGAGATGAGCGAGCGGATTCTCCAAGCCGCTCGTCGAGTAGTCCACGTACGCGGAGGACAACGTCAGCCACATCACGGCCGCGCACGCCGCGTACGCGGCGCGAGGCTCACCGCGACCGCGCAAAAGAAGAGCCGCCGTGCCGAGCGAGCACACGAGCGACGCGCCCATCGCCGCCCAGTAGATGTCTGCCCCGAGCGCATAGGGCACGGCCACCACCAGCGGCCACAGCACGCTCGTAAAGCCCTGCACGCGTTGCGGTGGGTCGGAGGTCCAACCATGACCCTCGAGCAGGTTGTCGAGCGCGCGCCACGTTACGAAGCTGTCGTCACCAAGCCACGCGTTGCGCAGCACCGCGTACGCGAACAGGTGCCACACGAGCAGCGGCAAGATCACCGGCAGCGTGCTCGCGTCACCGCCCTGCTCCACACCCTCGCGCGCGGGGCGCGGTCCGACTTCGATGCGCAGCGAGGTGTCGGGCATGGGATCGCTGCGCGTGCGCTCTGCAAGCGCCGTGCAAGCTTGGCAGGCACCGTGCAGCGCGGATTTTCGCGGTAACCGCGGGCGGCCCGGCACAGCCTGGCACAACGACGCAGCTGTGATATTCGGCGGCTCGTGAAGCCTGCTCTCCACCCTGCCCTGCTCGCCTGCACTGGCCTTGCTCTGCTCGCAGGTTGCGCGACGACCGAAGCCCGGCCCTCGCAACATGCGGCAGCCTCGGAGCAAGGCTCGATCCCGCAGCTCACGCCCGAAGACGGTGAAGCGATCCGCACCGCGCTCGTGCTCTGGCTGCAACGATCGCAGCTCGGCGATCGAGACGAGCTGCTTTCGATCACTGAGAATGCCGCCGTGTGGCGAAGCGCGGACGCTCTGCTCCACGTCGGCCGCTGGGCCGTCGTCGCAGAGCAAGGCGGCCTCACGGCGAAGCTGCGCTTGGGCGCAGCGACGGGTCAGGGCCCCGCGTTCGACGCGGCGCTCGCTCGAGACGGCGAGGCGTGGATCGTCCGCGAGATCACCCCGGTGCATGTCCACGCGCGGCGCTGAGCGCCGTGCTACGAGGCAGCATGTCCAACGCGATTCACGCCGTGCTGTTCGATCTCGACGGCACCCTCGTCGACAACATGCACGCCCACGTCGATGCCTGGATCGAGACGGGACGCCTGCTCGGGCGCGAGCTGACCGCCGAGCAAATCCAGCGCGACTTCGCGGGCCGCAAGAACGAGGAGCTCATCGCGCAGCTCGCGGGCACGTCGCTGCCCGCGGCGGAAGTGGAGCGACTCGCAGAGCAGAAAGAAGCGCGCTACCGCGAGCTCTACGGCCCGCACATGCGCCTGGTCGACGGTGTGGATGCGTTCTTGGCTCAGCTCGCGGCGCGCGGGATCGCGATCGGGATCGCGACGGCCGCGCCGGGCAAGAACCGCGACCTCGTGCTGAACGGTCTCGGGCTCACGGCGCGCGTGGGCGCGATCGTGGGGGCCGAGGAGGTGCGGCGCGGCAAGCCCGCACCGGACTTGTTCCTCGAAGGGGCACGGAGGCTCGGCTCCGATCCGCGCGCCACCCTCGTGTTCGAAGACGCGGTGCTGGGCGTTCAAGCCGGCATCGCCGCGGGCATGAGCGTGTGCGGCGTGACCACGGCCGAGCCGAGCGACGTGCTGCTCGGTGCCGGCGCGCAGCACACCGTCCGCGACTTCACCGAGCTGCCTGCGGAGCTCCGCACTCGCCTCGGTCTATAGCGGGCTGCCAGCGAACAGCAGGTTCGCACCGGTCGCGTCCCTCGCGAGCTCCAGCGCGCCGAAGCCGGTCTCGTGCAACATCAAGCGTTCGAAGGCCGCGGCGCTGCGATGGATCACGTTCCAGTCGCCGACGTACTCCATCAAGCTGCGGTGCGGGTTGGTGGCGGCGACGTTGCTCGCAAGCAGGATGCCTCCCGGTCGCAAGAGCCCCTGGAAGCGCTGCAGCATGCGGCGCACGAGCGGCTCGCGCAGGTAATCGAATAGGCCGAGCACGAGGATGGCGTCGAAGCGCTCGAAGTCGATCTCCTCGCGGCGCCGGAGCAACGCGCGCGCGCTCAGCGCACGGCAGCTGACCGACCCACGCGCGCCGAGCTCGGCTTGCAGCGCCGGCCCGGCGTGGGCGAGCGCACGCTCATCGTGATCGCACAGCGTAACGTGCATGAATGCACCGCCCGCGGCGTGCGCGCGCAAGATGCGCTCTGGGCCACACGCAAACGACATGACTCGCAGCGGCGCTGCGAGCTGGGCCGCACGCCGCTCGAGCCACCCGCTCGCCCACGGCGCGCGTGCGCGGTGCGCCGTGCTCGGCGCGGATTCGAGCACCACGCGCTCGAGCAGCCGGCCGAGCGGCGAGCGAGCGTGGGGGCCAGCGCCGAAGATCATGTCGACGATCTGGTAATCGCCCGGGTAGCCGAGCGGCTGCTCGACGCTGTGTTGGACCATCGGCACCTCGAGGAACGACGGCTGAAGCAGCGCGCGATGGTGCTCGATGACCGCGCGGCGCTCGTCCTGCTCGAGCTGAGCGTCGAGGCGCGTGAGGCTCGCATAGTGGCTCAGGACGCGCGCGACGAACGCGCCGGCGAGGCTGGCGTCCAGTGCGCCGCCGCAGCTCAAGCGCGGCGCGATGGTCTCGAGCTCTCGCCGCAGCGCGTCGGTCACGGCATGGGCTGCCGCGGCATTCGCGGTACTCCGTGGCTCGGACTCGGATGGCGGACGGTGCATTGCCCCCCGGGGTTTGCAGCGCTCGCAATGATTGCCACAAAAAGCTCGCAACCAGCCGCGGAGGCCTCGGTTTAAGCGGCCCGACGGAAGGGGATCGGGCCGAGATGACCCAGAAAAGCTTGTGGCCAAGCCTGCTTAGCGCGCTGCTCGTGTTCGCGGTCGCGTGTGGCGATGACGAGGACGCGCGCGACGGAGGCGCCTTGCCCTCCGATGCGAGCACCGACGAGGGCCCGCTAGACGCCAGCCGTGACGCCTACGTTTGGATGCCGGACACCGGCGGCTCCGGCGGAAATGGCGCGTCGGGCGGAAGCGGTGGAACGAGCGGAACCGGAAGCGGTGGGGGCGGGGGCGTCGATGGCCGCATGTGCGCCGAGCCGCGCGACTACCTGCCGGAGTCACTCTTGCCGCGCTGCAGCGCCGACACCGCGCAGTGCATCGCCGACTGCGCGGCCGCCGCGGATCCCGACACCTGCCGCGAGGTCTGCATCGATGCGGACACGACGCCCGCGGAGGGCAGCTTCGGCCTCAACTGCGCCGCGTGCATCTACCTCACGCTCTTCGCGTGCATCGACATGACCGACTGCCACGACGGCGTGGCCGAGGTGTTCTGCTGCATCGAGGACAACTGCCCACCCGGTAGCCCCGACGGCTGCAGCGAGCAGCGCTGCGGCGGCGAGATCGAAGCCGCGCTCACCTGCGGGTACTTCGCCGATCAAGGCTGCGTCGACATCTTGGGCGCTCAGGTCGGCCGCTGCTTCGCGGGCTCGTCGGACGAGGATGCCGGCTCATGAGGCGCGCCGCTTGGATCGCGTGCGCGGTCGCTTGCTGCAGCGCGGCGCCCGCGTGCAGCGAAGACGCCGAGCCGCAGCACGAGCCGCAAGCAGGCGCGAGCGGTGATGGTGATGGCGATGGTGATGGTGATGACGCGCAGCAGCCAGCAGGTGACGTCGTCTACTTGTCGCCGACGCAGCACCTGACGCGCGCCTCGCTCGCGCTGCGCGGCATGCGGCCCGCGCGCGACGAGCTCGAGGCCGTGGCCGAGGATCCCAATTGGCTGGAAGCGATCGTCGACTACTACCTCACGACCGAGGACATCGGTCCGATGGTCCGTGAGCTGCACGAGGAGGCGCTGCTCACCGGAGTCGATCCCGTGATCTATCCCGCCGGCTTCCCTGCGCTCGGCGCGCTCGCGGGCCGCGATCTGCAAGCGGTGAACAGCTCGGTCACACAGGCTCCGGTCCGCTTGATCGAGCACGTCGTGCTCGAAGGGCGGCCGTACACGGAGATCGTCACCGCCGATTACACGCTCGCCGACGACAACGTCGCGACCGTCTGGGGCCTGCCGTACGAAGCCGGTGGACCCGCGTGGCAAGAGACGCACTATCCCGACGACCGCCCGCACGCCGGGATCCTCTCCGACTCGTTCTTGTTTACGCGGCACTCCACGACCTACTCGAACAAGAGCCGCGGCCGCGCCAACGCCGTGTCGCGCGCGCTGCTCTGCTACGACTTCCTGTCGCGCGAGATCCCGGTCGACTCCACCATCGATCTCGCCGACCCGGCTGCGGTCGCGAACGCCGTCGAGAACAACCCCGCGTGCGTGAGCTGCCACCAGACGCTCGACCCGCTCGCGGCTTATTTTTCGACGTTCTACCCGATCTACGTGCCGTCGGACCTCGAGGGCTACCCGTTCAGCTCGTATGAGCCGGCCTTCACGCAGCTGTTTCGAGCGACCGATCCGGGCTACTTCGGCGTCGCGAGCGGCGACCTGCGCGAGCTGGGCGCGAGCATCGCCGAGGATCCACGTTTTACGCTGTGCGCCGCCAAGCGCTTCTACAGCTACCTCGCGCAGGTCGATCTCTCGGAAGTGCCGGACGCGCTCGCGAGCGAGCTGCAAGGCGCGCTGATCGACAGCGGCATGGACGCCAAGGCGCTGCTCAAGGCCGTGGTCATGAGCGACGCCTTCCGCGTGTCGCACGCGCGGCACGAGGCGCCGGACGCCGTGGCCGACGCGACGCGCGGCTTGAAGCGCATTCGCCCGAGCGCGCTCGCGCGCAGCGTCGAGCAGCTGACAGGCTTCCGCTGGAAGACGCGGCTGCCGATCGACATCGGGACCGGTGGTCAGGTGGGCGAGGTCGATCTCATGGACGACAGCTTCTTCGGCTTCGAGGTGCTCGCCGGCGGCATCGACGGCGTGAGCGTGACGCGGCCCAGCAGCACGACCAGCGCCACCGTGACATTGGTCGCGGAGAACCTCGCTGCGCGTGCCGCCGAGCACGTCGTGCGCGCTGACTTGGCCGAGCCAGACCCCGCGCGGCGCCGCCTGCTCACGCGGGTGTCCCCGACCACCACGGATGAGGCCAGCGTGGGCGCGCAGCTCGTAGACCTCTCGCTCGCGCTGTACGGCGAGTCGGTCGAGGTGAGCGAGGCATCGATCCGCGACGCGCTCGCGCTGTTCACCGCCGCCCTCGGTACTAGCACCGCCGCGGCCACGCCGCGTCAGGTCGAGCGCGCCTGGCAGCTCACGCTGTACGCGATGCTCCAAGACCCGCGCTTCCTCCACCACTGAGCGAGCACCATGCACGACCTCAAGAACCTGACCCGTCGCGACATCTTGAAAGCTGCGGCCGCCGCCGGCGCGTGCGCCGCCTTGCCGAGCGCGATGCAGCGCGCCGCGGCGCAGGCTTCGCGGCCGGCCGCAGCCGCGAGCAAGCTGATCATCGTGCTGGCCTCCGGCGGCTGGGATCAGACCTACGCGCTCGATCCGAAGCTCGGGGCCAGCGGGGTCGACGCGCCGGAAGGCACCGTGCAGCGCTTCGGTGACATCCCGATCCACGTGCATCCTTCGCGGCCCGCGGTCACGCGCTTCTTCACGCGCTTCGCGGATCGCGTCGCGGTGATCAACGGCCTGCAGGTGCGCTCGTTCGTGCACCCCGACTGCATGAAGCGCGTGCTCACCGGCAGCCCCTCCGAGACTACGCCCGACATGGGCGCGATCGCGGCCTTCGAGCGGGGGCGCGAGCTACCGGTCCCGTACTTGGCGCTGGGTGGCCAGGCGCGCAGCGGGCCGTACGCCGCGGTCACCGGCCGCACCGGCACCACCAATCAGATCGCCGCGCTGGTCGACGACGCTGCGGCGTATCCGAGCGCCGAGGGCGGCTTCTTGCTGCCCGACGTGGGCCTTTCGCCGACCGGCGGCGAGCGCGCGTTGGTCCGCAGCTACCTGGACGCCGCCTCGGCTCGCCTTGCCGCGACGCGCGGCCAGCGCGGCTACAACAAGAAGCGCATCGAAGACTTCGCGGCGTCACTCGATCGCGCCGAGCGGCTGCGTGCGTTCGCGCGCGACAACGGCGCGGGTGAGCGCGACTACACCTTGGACCTCGGCGTGCAGATCCCGCTCGCGGTGCGCGCTCTCGAGCAAGGCCTATCGTGCACGGCGCTCATGCAGATGAACGACTGGGACACGCACCAGAACAACGCGCGCCAGGGCGCGCTCCATGAAGGCTTGTTCGCCGCGCTGTCCTCGCTCGTCGAGACGCTCGAGAGCCGCGCGCTGCTGGGCGAGACCCTGGTGCTCGTGCTCAGCGAGATGGGGCGCACCCCGAAGCTCAACGGCGACGCTGGCAAGGATCACTGGCCGGTCACGAGCGCCATGCTGCTCGGCGCAGCCGTGCGCGGCGGACAGGTGCTCGGCGGCACGAGCGACGAGCTCGACGCGCTGCCGCTCGATCTCGCGACCGGCTCGCCGCGCACAGGCGGTGAGCAGCTGCAAGCCGGGCATCTGGTCGCGGGCGTGCTCGAGACGCTCGGCATCGCCACGGAAACCTACCTGCCTGGCGTGGAGCCGTTCCGCGCGTTCCGCCATGCGTGAGGCGATCGCGATCGCGCTCCTAGCCAGCGCGCTCGGCTGCGAGGCCGCGCCGCGCGACGCCGCCCCGTTGCCGCCGAGCGAGGGCGCTGCGGGGATGAGCGCGCGTGAGCCCGACGCCGGCGGGCCCGGCGAGCTACCACCGGAAGGCCCGTTCGACGCGCTCGCGGATCGCCCGTGCCCTCCGGACGGCGAGCTCGCCGCGCTGTCGTACGAAAGCTTCGGGGCCCCATTTTTCTCGAGCTATTGCCAGGGCTGTCACGGCTCGGCGCGCGCCGAGGGCCAGCGCCAAGGCGCTCCAGTCCCGATCAGCTTCGACGACGTAGCCGCGATCCGCCGCCACGCGGACCGCATCTGGGCGCGCGCAGCCGACCAGAACACGACCATGCCGCCGGTCGGTGGGCCCCCGATGCGCGAGCGCGAGCAGCTGGGCGCCTGGCTCGCGTGCGGGGCCAAGTTGCGCGCCGAGCTGTAAGCGCTTGTAGCTCGGGCCGAATGCAGTCGGCCCGCCCGGAAGGTGATACCGTCGCGCGCGACCTCGCCGGCCTTGGGCGGCGTGGACCAGAGGCGCATGAGACCTGCCACCATTACCTCGCTTAATCTCCTGACCGGGATCGCCGCGCTGCTGCTCCTGGCAACGAGCGCGAACGCCCAGCCGGCCGCGCCCCAACCGCCGACCCAGCCGGCCGCGCCCCCAACGGCCGATGCGGCACCGTCGACGACGCCCGCGCCCACCGATGCGCCGGCCGCGGGCACGAGCGCCGACGTCGCGCGCGATCACTTCCGCCGCGGCGAGGCCGCTTACCAGAAGGGCAACTACCCGCTCGCGATCGAGGAGTGGCAGACCGCGTACTCGGCCGACCCGCGGCCGCGCATCCAATACAACATCTATCAGGCGCACGAGCGCCTGGGTCAGCTCGGCCAAGCCGCCGAAGCGCTCCAGCGCTACCTGAGCAGCGCCGATCCGGACGACCCGTACTACGCGGACGCCACCGCGCGCATGGCCTCGCTGCAGCAGCGCTTGCAGGCCACGGGCATCCGGCTGGTCGGCGGCGTCGAAGGCGCCACCATCAACGTGAGCGGCCACAACTGGGGTCGGCTCCCCCGCCCGGACCGTATCCCGGTGCAGCCGGGCAATCACCGCGTGGTCGTCACGCTCGAGGGTTACCGCGACTTCACGTCGAACGTCATCGTGCCCGCGGGCCAAGTCGTCGACGTGCCGATCCAGCTCGAGCGCGTGGAGGGCACCGATGCGCCGGTCGCGCGGCCCATCGAGGCGCCCGCTCAGGCGGATGAAGGGCCCAACATGACGCCGCTGTACGTAGTGAGCGGGGTGTTGCTCGCCGGCGCGGTGGGCACGCTGGTCTGGACGATCAACCGCAACAGCGAGCTGAACGGCTGCGACGACGTGGACTTCTTCTGCAAGAACCAAGACTCCGTGGAGACGGAGCGCACCATCGCGCTGGCCAGCACCATCACGCTCGGCGTGGGCGCGGTCGGCGTGCTCGTGTACGCGCTGGTCGCGGGCGGCGACGGAGAAGCCTCGAGCGCCTCGGCACAGACCTGCGCTCCCACCCTCACCGGCGCGACGTGCCGCTTCTAGAGGTCCAGATCATGAACGTACGTCTCGCTTATGCGATGGGTTGTGCTTTGTTCGCCGCGCTGCTCAGCGGCTGCTCCGATGCCGGCAAGTGCGAGCGCGGCACCGAGGGCTGTGCGTGCGCGGAGACGGCACCGCCCTGCCGCAGCGGCCTCAGCTGCTCGAACGACGTGTGCATCGACAACGGCGGCGGTGATGGCGACGGCGATGGCGACGGCGATGGTCCGCCGGACGCGGGTCCTCCGCCCGACGTCGACTGCGACAGCGACACGGTCGAAGAAGCGTGCACCGCGTTCTGCGAGGCGTTCTGCGAGAACCAAGAGCGCTTCTGCAGGACCTCGCGCTGCGTCCCCGAAGACTGCGAAGAGGGCGGCCAGGTGCTCGGCATCTGCATGTCGCGCTGTTCCTCGGCCGGCGGCGAGGATGACCAGCTCGCGTGCGCGCAGCAGACCTGTGAGGACCAGGTCGCGGAGGACCTGACCTGCGGCGACTTCGGCGTCGAGGTTTCGAACCCCCGCAAGTACGAGACGCTGTGCTTCGAGCTCGACCCGCGCTGCGTGCAAAAGCCCGAGATCGGCTGCACCGACGTGTGCGGCTCGAACAACAAGGTCGGCGGCGACCTGTGCGACAACGGCTTCTGCGAGGACGGCCACGAGCCCGACTCGGTGTCCGGCGCGTGCTCCCGCGGCACCGACTGCACGGACTGCGGCCCGCACCCGTGCGCGCCCACCGGCGAGACCTGCGTCAACCACGGCGACTGCTGTGACTTCTACGGCGATGGCGCGCTGTGCGTCGACCCCGATGGCCCGACCGGCAGCGCCGATCCGTTCTGCCTGCCGACCTGCACGGCGACGAACCCCTGCCCGACCGGCTACCGCTGCAACCCGACCAGCCGCCCGGACACCAGCGTCTGCGTCGTGGAGTAGCGGGTCTCACTCGCGCGCGACGCGCGTGCACACGCTGAGCTCGGGCAGCGCCGCCGGGCCCTTGCTCAGCGCGCTGCGAGCCGGCACGCCGCGCTCACCGAGCGCGACACACACCAGCGCGTCCGCAGCACCGTCCAGCGAGAACGCGCCGGCGAGCGCCTGGCGGTTGCCGCAGCTCGCGAGCGCGCCGCCATCTAGCGGGAAGTACGCCTGCCCGCCTTGGTAGACGACCACATCGAAGCGTGGCGCGAGCGGCGGGGGACAGGTCAGGAGCACCTTGAACGCGTCGCCGTCGAGGAACGCGTCCGCGTCGTTCGCCACCGCCTCGCCGCGCTTGCGGACGAGCTCGATGGCGACGTCGCCACCCTTGATCGCGATCCGCTCGCCCGGAACCGCCTCGCCGCCGCCCTGCTGGACCAGCGGCCGCACCATCAGCAGCGCCGCTGCGGCGAGCGCCAGCGCCCCGCCGATCTGCGAAGCCGTCCGCGCCTGCCGCCGTCGCTTGGCGCGCAGCTGCTCGTCGCGCAACGTGCTGAGGTCGCTCACGACCGCGCGCCCCGGCAACGCAGGCAACGCAGGTAGCGCAGGCAACGCCACCTCGCGCTCGATGTCCGCCAGGCACTCGCGGCACAGCGTGCAGGCGGCGAGGTGCTCGGCCACCGCGCGCTCCTCGCGCGCGCCCAGCTCGCGCAAGCGGTACCGCTCGAGGCGCAGGAACGATGCGTGCTCGGAGATCAGGCTCATGCCTCACCTCCCCCGTGCAGTAAGCGCACCGCCGCGCGCGCCTCGTCCAGCCGCTTGCCGACGGTCTTGCGGCTGTAGCCGGTCAGCTCGGCGATCTCATCCTGCGTCATGTCGTCGATGAAGCGGTACACGAGGATCTCGCTCGAGAGCGCGTCCAGCTGCGCGCACAGCTTGAGCAAGAGGTCGAGGTCGATGGCGCGCTGCTCGCACGTCGTGCGCGCGGCGGCCGCGGGTGTCTCGCGCTGATCGAGCAGGCGCTGGCGGTTGCGCGCGTCACGCAACAGGTTGAGGCAGCGGTGCGTGACCGCGCGATACAGGTAGCCGAGCTCCAGCTGCGCGCTGTCCGGACCGGCCGCGCCGCCGCTCTGCAACAGGTCGACGAACAACCCTTGCACCACATCCTCGGCATCGGTGGTGTTGTGCAACATACGCTTCGCCTTGCGCAGCAACGCGGGTCCGTAGCGCCTATACGCGTCCATCGCTCAGTCACAGACCCCTACGTCGATGGTCTGGACTTCGCACTCCGTCGGCCAACACGTCGGACCGTCGCAAACGCTCATCGCGCAGTCGGGCGAGCCGAGCGTCTCCCAGTACGTCGAGCACAAGCCGCTGCACAACCGCTCACCGCAGCGGTTGCTCGCGCAGTCGGAGTCGTCCGTGCAGAACGCGCCCGACTCAGCGCGGCCGCCCCCAGGTGCGCACTGATACGGCAGCGCGTAGTTGTCGCCGGTCGTGCTCGCTACCGAGGGCGCGCACTCCTGGCCTTGCGCGCACGAGCCCTCGCCGCAGCACTCGGAGCACACGCCTTCGCAACAAACGCCCGTCTCACACTCGCCGTCGCCGAGGCACAAGGCACCGCCGACGCGCGAGCCGCGTTCGACGCAGAAGGGCAGCACGTCGACGATGAGCTGTTCGCCCAGGAACGCTTGGAAGCGCTCGTCATAGCCGCACACGCCGCTCTCGCAGTCGTCGTCACTCGCGCAACCAGCGCACATCCCGGCGCGGCACAGGCCCGATCCACATTCGTCGTCCTCGTCGCACTCCGCATAGGCCGGGCGGTCCATCAGCTCGACCTCCGGCGCCGTGCACTTGGCGTAGTCGTCCACGTCGTCGACCGCCCGCAGCTTGGCCAGCACCATCTCGCCGCCACCGCGCTTGCCTACGATGAACCTCACGCTCGTAAACCACGACGGCGGGGTCACGTAGAACGTAAACGCCTCGAAGTCGGCGGCTGGGATGGGCTTCTCCCACTCGTTGTCGCCGTCGTCCTCGAAGTCGAGCGCTACGTACGCGTCCGTGCCCGGGGCCACCTTCGCGACCAGCGAGAACGACATGCAACGTATGCCGTCGGGCGGGTCTTCGTTCAGTTGATGCAAGCGGGCGTCGTCGCCCTCGAAGGAAACGGCGTAGTCGCGCGCGTGCCACGTGCCGACGCGCTCGATCTGCCCATCGACGTCCCAGCCGCACGGCGTATCGCCGCACCACACGTCGAGGTGAGGGTTCTCGATGAGCTCGCTCGTACCGCAGGCGATCAGGCAAAGGGCGATTACGATTGCGACGCGCGTGTTCATGGTGCCTCCCAGGTGCGCAGGCGCAGGCCGAACAGCACGCTCAGCCCCCCGATGTCGTGGCTATCGCCGAGCTCGTTGTCGAGCACGCCGGCGTGCGTGTAGCGGGCTTGGAGCTGCACGCCGAGCCAGCGGGTGAAGTTGAGCTGCGCGCCGAGGGCGGCTCCCACCAATAACCCGGACTGCGATTGCTCGATGTCGTCGAACCCTGTGTTCACGATGTCGTCGGCTTGGGCACCGGCGGGGCGCAGCATGCGCGCCTTGAGCAGCGTCTCGACGGCCGCGTAGCCCGCGCCGCCGCGCACGAACACGTTGAGCACACGACCCGGGCCGACGAACAGGTCCCCCTGCGCGAACGCCCACGCGCCCCAGGAGTCCAGCTCGAACGTCTGCTCGGGGTCAGGCGCGTACTCGTACGTGCGCGCGTCGAGATCCATGTAGCCCAAGCCGACTGCAAGGTGCGGCAAGAGCCGCCGGCCAGCAGTGATGTCGAGATCGAGGAAGCCGCCTCCGCTCGAGCGCTTGAAGCCGAACTCGCGCAAGCGCTCGACGTACGCGTCCTCACGCACATACTGGCTCGGGCCGGTGGACAGCTCGAGGAACCAGCCCTCGTCGCCAGGCTCGCCGTCGTACACCTGCCAGCTCAAGCGCGCCGTGCCGGGCGGCGCGTGCGAGCCGCCCGCGAAGCTCGTGCCGCCGCTCACACCGCCCTTGGCCACGTCCGGTACGAGCTCGAAGCGCTTGCAGCCGTCGAGCGATAGATCCGTCATCGCGCCTTCGCTCAAGACCAGCGGGCAACGAAGCGCGTGTTGGGTCAGGCGCACGGTCGCGGCGTAGCGCCCTGGCGGCATGGCCAGCATGACCGCGCGGCCGTCGAGCTTCTCGACCTCGGCCATCACCGTGTGGCTCGGCGTGCGCTGAATCAGCACGCGCCCGGCGAGCTTCTTGGGCAGGATGACGCGCGCGCTCGCGTCGGCCGGGCGGGTCAGCGCGACGTCGCCGTGCCCCGTGAGCTCGGTCTCGAGCGTCACGTGCTGCTCGCCGACGCGCGTCACGGCGGTGCTCGAGAGCGTGCGGCCGTACGCGTAGTCGTAGGCCTCGGACAGCGTCACGGCGCCATCGTCGTTCACGTCGCCCGCGCCGCGCAGCGCGACCAAGAGGTGGTGCGTGAAGTGGCTCGACTGCAGCTCATCCGATTCCTGGCTGAGCTCCTTGCCGGTGCTCGAGGCCATGACCGCGATGCCCTCGGTGCCGAGCTCCCCGACGGAGTTGAACGAGAAGTCTTCGGCCCTGCCCACGCCCTTGGAGCGCGAGAACGCGCCGCTCTGGCACGCGTCGAGCACTACGATCGATAGCGACGCCGGCAGCTCGAGGATGCGCTCGCGCAGCGAGGTGAGCGCGATCCGCTCGGCGCCCACGTTCAGCGCGTCCGAGCGCGCGTGGCCCGAGTAGTAGAAGAAGAAGCGCACCGACTCGCCGGCCCGCCCGTGCCCCTCGAAGGTCGCCTCGAGCGCATCGAGGGTGCCAAACAGATCCGCGCCGCTCGGCTGCAAGAGGCGCGTCACGCGCTCGGCCTCATAGCCGCCGAGCGTGGTCAGCACCTCGGCGACGCGCTGGGCATCGGTCTCGGCGTAGCGCAGCGGTTGCTGGCCCGCTCCGCCGGTGTTCGCACCTACGATCAGCGCGTAGGAGACCGCGCGCGGGGCGGGTGTCGTCCGCGGAACTTCGGGCGCGGGGCCCGCGACGGGCGCCTGCGCGGCGAGCAGGTCCGGTTGGAGGAGTGCCGCGATCAGGGCGGCGGCCAGGCATAAGCGGTCCATGCGTGTTCAAGGCTCCCCCGGCCGCCCGGAGGAGCGGCGCGCGAAGTGTCATTGCCTAGAACACGCGGGCGCGCACGTTTGGGAACCGGGCCCGCCTCTTTTTTGGCAGGCGACGGTCCCGAAGCTACCGCGACCCCTCGAGGAGCGTCTTGCACAGCGCCGCCCAGCGGCGGGCGCGGTCGCGCTCGTGGTCGGCGCGGTCGAGCATGATCTGCTCGTGCTTGGCCAGGCTGCGGCCCTGGACCGCGCCTACGCGCTCGACGAGCTTGTCGGCGCGCTGCTTGTGCGTGCTGGCGAGCGCGCGCGAGATCACGACCACGCCGGCGGTGTCGATGGGCTGACCGAAGTCCGGAGGCAGCGGCAGGTAGCGCTCGATCAGCTCGGGCTCGACCCCGGTGAGGTAGGCGGTGCGCGTCAGGTCCCAGCGCGTGCGCACCGGCAAGATCTCGAAGCGGTCGAAGTCCACGCCGAAGCGGCGGGCGTCGATCACGACCTCGCGGCGCAAGATCTTGTCCTGCAGGTCGAGCACGACCTCGCGCACGGGCTCTTCGATCCGCGTGCGCTCGCTGCCGCTGAGCGTGCCGGTCACCTCGGTGACGCTCGAGACGGCCGCACGCCAGCGCAGCCGCTCGGGGGTGCGGTCGCGCACGACGCGGACCGCGCGGCGCAAGTCGCCGCGCTTCTGCCAGAAGCTGACCTCGTCGGTGACCCGCACGCCTGCGCCCATCGTTTCCTCCGCCACTCCGCGGCGCGCCTCGCGCCGCTGCTCGGTTGTCGAGCAGCGATCGCTCGCGGTCAAAAAAACCGCGGGCTGTCGGGCGCGGCTCAAGGGCCTGGGTCAGGCGCCCGCGTCAGGCGCCTGCGTCAGGTGCCTGCGCCAGCGCAGCGTCAGAACGGGTTGCTGGGCAGCTCGGGCGTCGCCGGCGCGGGCTCCGCCGGCGCTTCCTCGGCGGACGCCGCCGCGCGCTTGCGGGCCGGCTTGCGTGCGGGCTCGTCGGCCTCCGCGGCGATCGCTTGCGAGGGCTCCTCGGGCGCGGCGCTGCGCGGCTTGTCCTCGGCGCCCGGCTTGGGCTGCTTGGGCTCCACGGCCTTGGGCTCGTCCTTCGCGCCCTCCGGCTTTTGCTCCGTCGCGGCGGCGGCCGGCGTGTTCAGGAACACGTCCATCGGCGTATCGCCCCGGACGGTCACGACGGTGACGGCCTTGGGCTGACCGTCGGCGTCCTGCGCCTCGAAGCGGTACGCGCCCGGCTTGAGCTTGAGCGCCTTGCTCTGTTGCGCGGTGATCGCGCCCTGGCTATCGCCGTTCACGAGCAGCGTCGCCGACTGCACGTCGGTGTACACGTTGACCTGAACGTCTTCGACCACGGGCGGCGCCGGCGCGGGCGCAGGCTGCTGCGCCGGCTGCGCCTGGTGGCCGCCTTGGGCCTTCGGATCGAGCGTCCACCACACACCGAGCGCGCCGATCAAGGCGACCGCACCGGCCAAGATCCACAGCGCGTTCGCGCGCGAGTCGTCGGCGTCGAGGTCCTCGTCCTCGCGCGCGCCGGACACCGCCAGCGGCCGCTGCGTGGGCGCCGACGATGCATCCTCGTGCGCCTCGCCGCGGTGCGGCCCGCCCGCGGTCTCGTCCTCGACGAACGCGCTCGAGTCGTCGTCCGAGAGCGGCAGCGGGTACTGCATGTAGCCGAAGCCGTCGCCCTCCGCGGGCGTCGCCAGCTGGTCGCCGTCGAAGTCGGCGACGATGCAGGTGATGTTGTCGTGACCGCCACCCGCCTCGGCGAGCTCGATCAGCTTCGAGCAGCAGTCGCTCGGGTCCTTCACCTCGGCCAGCGTCGTGCGCAGCGTGTCGGTGTGCACGAGGCCCGATAGGCCGTCGGAGCACAGCAGCAGGCGATCGCCCTTGCGGAGCTCCACGAAGGTCAGGTCGACGTTGACCGACTCGGCCGTGCCGAGCGCCTGCAGGATGATGTTCGAGTGCTCGAAGGCCTCGGCCTCGTCCTCGGTCAGGTGCCCGGCCTCGATCAGCTGGTTGACCAGCGATTGATCCTTGGTGATCTGCTTGAGCTGGCCATCGCGCAGCAGATAGCCGCGGCTGTCGCCGACCTCACCCAAGAACAGCACCTTGTCGATCAGCACGGCCGCCGTCGTGGTCGTGCCCATGCCGCGGCGCGAGCGCTCCTTCTGAGCCGCCTGGAAGATCCTCCGCCCGGCCTCTTCGATCGCCTGCACGAGCCGGCGCGCGAGCGCGTCGCGGTTCTTCGGGATCGCGCCCCTTCGCATCGCCTCGACCAAGATGTCGACGGCCATCTGGCTCGCGACCTCGCCGGCGGCGGCGCCGCCCATGCCGTCGCACACCGAGAACAGCATGCCGCGGTCGCCGATCTCGTCCTCGAGGCTCTGATCGCGCGGGCGGATCTGGCCGGACGAGAGGTTCGCGATCACGAAGTTGTCTTCGTTGTGCTCGCGGACCTGGCCGACGGCGGTGCGACCGGCATAGCGCACGGTCAGCTGACCGCGGGCGATGTTGTCGCTGGCCGTGGTCGGGTCGTCCGGCTGTTCGGCGCCGTTCAAGCCTTCCGCTCCGTCAACCAACGACGGGCTGCTGTCACGCTGCGGTTGCTCGCTCATCCTTGACCACGCCCTCCCCGGCCATCGGGCGCGGAGATGAGGTCGAAGCGGAAGAGATGCCGGCCAAGGCGAAACTGATCGCCATGGCGAAGCGCACGCTCGCTGCGACAGCGCAGCGCGCTGCCATTGGAAGAGCCGAGGTCGCGGAGGGTAAAGCGCATGTGATCGCGATCCATCACGATCGCCGCATGGCGGCGCGAGAGAAACGGGTCCTCGGCAAATACGATATCGGCTTGCTCTCGCCCGAAGACCGTTTCGTCACGATAGAGGTAATAGATATCGCGTTCGAGGCCCTCGGTGGTGAGCTGAGCGACGCGCGCGAGCCGAGGGAGCTCGGGCGTACCGAACACCATGACCCCGTGTTGCTTGGCTGGACCCACGCGTCGCTCGGCCTCGGGCAATACCTCGAATCGTAACACCTGCTGCCCTATTAAGAACATGTCCCCGTTCACGAGGTCGACCGGCTCGCGCAGGCGCACATAGATCCCGTTCATGGTGCCGAGGTCGCGCAGCACGAAAGCGTCGCCTCGGCGCTCGATCCGCGCATGCCGCGGCGCCATGTACGGGTCGTCCGCGAGCACAATGTCAGCATCCCGACTACCTAGATCGGTTTGGGGGGCGTCGAGCGGGAACACGCCGCCTTCGCTGCCGTCGCGTTGGATGATCACGACCTGTCCCCGCGTGTTCTGCGCATGGGGCAGCACGTGCGTGGGTGCTTGCTCGGCATGCGCCGCGGCGCGGACGGCCGGCTGAGCCGAGGTCGACGGCGCGCCCCCTTCGCCATCGAGGCGGCGCTCATCGAACGGCGCTCCGCAGAACTTGCAGAAGCGCGAGGTCTGGTCGCCCTGGCCACCGCAGCGGCGGCACACCGGCCCACCTGCCGTGTCGGGCGGCGGAGCGCCCGTCGGAGCGCTGGCGGGGGTCAGCGGCGCGATCGCCGGCAGCGACGCGCGCGATGCGAGGGGCGGCGGAGCAGCCGCGGAGCGCTGAGCGGCTGCACCGGCAGCGGCCGTCAGATCGCTGCCGCACGTGCGGCAGAACTGCATCTGCTTGGGATTGTCCGTCCCGCACCGCGAGCAGCGCTGTGCCACCGCGCGCGCTGCTGCTTGAGCGCTGGCGGGCGCAGGCTGAACGGCAGGATGCGCCGCGCTGGACGCTCCTCCGCTCAGCGGTGTGCCGCACGCGTGGCAAAACGCGTTGTGCGGAGGGTTCTCCCGCTGGCAATGACTGCAGATCATGGGCCCGTGTGCCCCAACACCGCTCCGAACCTCTTTTCCGTGTCGTGCGCCAGTGGACCCGTGCGCACGAGCGCCGTCAAGATCGCGGCGTATGCGAAGCGGTCTTAAGCGCCGACGTTGACCCCAACGAACGTGTCATCGGAGCGACCTACACGTGCTTGTTGACAAGCGGTTCGCTTCGATAGTAGGCGCCAACCACCGGAGCTGGAGGCCTCGGCAGGCTATGGAGATCTTTCTCGATAAACGCGCGGTTCGGACCATTCGTCAGGCGGCGGCGGATGCCATCGAAGACGGCGACACCGAGACCTTACGCGAAGACGTGATGGAAGCGTTTTCGGAAGAGCAGATCGAAGAGATCGAGCGCCAGATCGATGGCGGCGACTTCTTCGACTTCCTCGGCGAGACCGTCGAAGAGTGGGATGGCGATGACATCGATCAGCTGTTCGAGCTGCTCGAGAACCACCTCTCGGACGTGGGCGTCGAGCTGAAGATGCGTCCGATCGAGCTGGAGGAAGAAGAAGAAGAAGAGGAGGCCGAGGAGTTCACGCCCGACGAAGACGACGACATGGGCGACTCCCTCGAGCTCGACGAAGAAGGCGAAGAAGAAGAGAGCGAAGAGACCTAGGTCTCCGCTTCGAGCGCTTCTTCGATCGCTTGCCGCAGCCCGGCGATCGCGCGATCGATCATCGGCCCCGTCACGTCGAGGTGCGCGACCGCGCGCAGCCGGCGGGGGCCGATCGCGAGCAGGCGCACGCCGAGGCGCGCCGCGCGCCGCGCGACCGTCTCGGCGTCGAGCCCTCCGTCCGCGGGCAGATCGATCATGACGATGTTCGTCTGCACCCGCTCCGGCGGGCAGCTCGCGCCCCCCGCGCCGTGCAGCGCACCGGCCAGCCTGCGCGCGTGGGCGTGGTCGACGGCCAGCCGCTCGCGGTGATGGTCGAGCGCGTAGAGCGCAGCCGCGGCCAGCACGCCGGCCTGGCGCATGCCGCCGCCCAGCATCTTCCGGTAGCGGTGAGCCCGCGCGATCGCCGCGCGCGGCCCCGCGAGCACCGAGCCGACGGGCGCTCCGAGCCCCTTCGAGAAGCACGCGCTCACCGTGTCCGCGGGTGCCGCAAGCTCCGCGGGGCTCGCCCCCGTCGCCGCGGCCGCGTTCCACAGCCGCGCGCCGTCGAGATGCACGTACAGGCCCCGCGCCCGCGCTGCCTCGGCGATCGCGACGACCTCGCGCTGCGGGAACACCAGCCCGCCGCCACGGTTGTGCGTGTTCTCGAGCGCGACCAGCCGCGTGCGCGGGAAGTGGTAGTCGCTCGGCTTCACCGCCGCGATCATCTGCTCGGCGCTGAACGTCCCGCCGCTGCCCACGACGCCAAAGCTCACGCCCGCCCACGCCGAGCCCGCGCCCGACTCGTACAGCATGCAGTGCGCGCCCTCGCCGACCAGCACCTCGTCGCCGCGCTCGCAATGCACGAGCAGCGCGATCTGGTTACCCATGGTCCCCGACGGAACGAACAGCGCCGCTTCCTTGCCGAGCAGCTCCGCGGCGCGCTCCTGCAAGCGAGCCACGGTCGGATCTTCACCGAACACGTCGTCACCAACCTCGGCGCGGGCCATCGCCTCGCGCATCGCAGCGGTCGGCCGCGTGATGGTGTCGGATCGGAGATCGACGTCGGTCATCGGTACGGACCGAGGCGGTGTTCTGGAGCCATCTGCGGGAATTGAACCCGCGACCTACGGTTTACGAAACCGTTGCTCTACCCCTGAGCTAAGATGGCGTGCCTTTTCAGCGGCCCGGTGGGGTAGCCCACCCCCACTGGGGTGTCAAGCACGCCGTACGAGCGCAGCCGTACCAGCGCGGCCGTACCAGCGCACGACCTACCAGCTCTTCTTCTTCTTTTGCTTCTCGGCCTCGGCGCGCTGAAGCGAGTCGAGCACGAGGTCGCTCTTCTGCTCCATGCGATGGATCAGCTGGCCGCTGGCGGCGAGGCTCGACTCGAACGTCACCGTCTGCGCGCGCAGCGACTCGATCAGCTCGGCGTTCTTCTGCGCCTGCGCGTCGGAGCGGGCGAGGTCGGCGCGCATCTCGAGGATGTACTGCGAGCCGGCGTACAGCGCGCCAGCGATCACCAGCGCGCCGCTCGCGATGGCGAGCCCGATCAACGGCCGCGAGCGGCGGCGCTCGACGGGTTGCGCCATCACGTCGAAGCTGACCGGGTGCTGGAGCACCTCGTCGAAGGTCTGGATCGCGTGCGCGGCCGGCGGCAGCGCGGGCGGCACAGCGCTCGGCCGCTGCGGCGCAGGCGCCACGCGGCGCAGGGGCGGCAACGCCGCGACGGACGGCACGGGCGACGGCATGCGGCTCGTGAGCCCCTGCTGGGCGAAGAACGCGCGGAACTCCGAGAGCGACTTCGGCGTGCGCGCGTGCTCGTGCAGGAAGCTCTCGATCGTCGCGATGGAGACGTCGGAGCGCTCCGAGTCCACGCCGGTCGCGAGGATGTCGTAGAGCAAGTCCTGCATCGCCTGCACTTGCCGCGCCTCGCCTGCCGGCGATGGGCTCGGGGTGCTCGGGCGCATCATGGGCGCGCTGTCGTTCGTGAGATCGCGTGCTGCTCGAATGCCGCTCATGGGTCAGCCTCCGTACCAAAGGCGCGGCAAAGCCGGCGCCGTGTGGCTACGCGCCCGACCGTCGAGCAGCAGGATCCGAAAATCAAAAAATCGACAACGGCTGCGCGGCGAGCTTACCGCTCGCACCAACCGTACGCGTTGCACTCGGTGCCCTCGGGGCACGGGTTGCTCGCGTCGCAGCTGCGCGCGCACAGGTCGGCGCTGATGCACATCGAGGCGCCGTAGCGATCCTCGCAGGACTCGCTCGAGTTGCAGCTCGCGGAGCACTGGCCCTCGATCGCGCCGTGCTCGGCCACGCACTCGAGGTCCAGCTGGCAGTCGCGGTCGGTCGTGCACACGCCGCCGAGGGACTGCGCGTTCGGCGAGCGGACGGTGCGGAGGTGGCCGACCGTGCCCAGGATGAGCACCGACAAGGAAAGCAGCAGCCAACGACTCATGGCGACCTCGCCCGCCCGCGAACCCTGTGCGAAATCGTCCGCAACTATCGGGGCAAGGAATACATATCCTACACGTCGTCCGTGTCAACGCGGAGCCGGCGCGTTTGTCAAAAAAACTGCGGGCGCACCGCTCGGCTCAGGCCGGCAGGGACAACCCGATCGCGTCGCGCGTCAGGTTGCGCAGGGTGTCGAACAGCTCGCCGCGACCCTTGTCGTCGAGCCAGCGGGAGCTGGTCGCGTCGTAGGAGAAGTGCCAGGCGCTCTGCCCACCCGCGAGCCAGATCTGGCGCGCCGGCCGCTGCGTGTTGAGCACGATCCGCTGACCGTTGCGCAGGTCGATCCGGATCACGTCGCCGGAGGGCTCCACGTCGGCGTCATCGGGGTCGACTTGCTCGAACAGGTCGAGCACCCGCTTGAAGGTGTCGCTGGCCAGCTTCTCGTAGGCTCTCTCGTCCATGGCGCGATCCTTACCGCGGGTTGCCTGCCAGTGGTGATCTACCGCGGCTTTCCTGCCGCCAGATTCTCGAACAGGTTCTGCAGCATGCGGTGCGTGAGGCCCCAGACCACGTGGGGACCGATGCCGAACGCGGGGAAGTGCATGGTCTCGTTGCCGCGCTGCAGGGCGTGCTGCACGTCCAGCTCGCCCCGGGCCATCTGCCCGAGCGGCGCCCAGATCACGGAGGCGACCTCGTGGTTGGGCGTGAGCTCGACGTCGCTCTTCAATGCGAACACGAACGGCGCGATGACCATGCCCGTGAACCTGCCCTGGTAGGTCGCCGGGTGCTCGTCGAGGGCGCCGATCAGCTCATGCTGGCTCAGATCGAGGCCGACCTCCTCGAGCGTCTCGCGCATGGCCGTGGCCAGCATGTCCGCGTCGCGCGGTTCGTAGTGCCCGCCGGGGAACGCCATCTGACCGGACCACGGATCGCCCTGGCGCTCCGCCCGCCGGATCAAGAGCACCTCGGTCTCGAGCGGCTCGAGCTCCCCGGACAGGCCGATCATCGGGCGCAGGACGGCCGCGACGGCGGCCCGCTTGCGAGCCTCCCCTGCGTAGCGCGTGGCGTGCCGATCTTTCAGCCGCCCGCGAATCGCGCCGAGCCCTACGTCGATCACACGCCCTTCGGGTAGCGCCGGAGGCGCGACCCGTCAACCGCGGTCTGGCAGACCCCTTGGAACCCATGACGTCCTGGAGGTCCTCTGCTAGCGTCCCGCCCCCTTCCGGACAGGCAGGAGCATTGAGCATGGCGATCGACAAAAGCACTCTCGAGCGTGGCCTCAAGCTGCCCCTTCAAGGCACGGACCTTGGGTTCTTGGGCGAAAAGTACGAAGGCAAGGTCCGCGATAACTACACGACCAACGATGGCCGCCGGTTCATCGTGGTGACCGACCGCATCAGCGCCTTCGACCGCGTGCTGGGCACGCTACCGTTCAAGGGCCAGGTGCTGAACAGCTTGGCTGCGTACTGGTTCGAGCACACGCGGGACATCATCCCGAACCACATGCTCAGCATGCCCGACCCGAACGCCATGGAGTGCATCCAGTGCGTTCCGCTCAAGGTCGAGATGGTGGTGCGCGCGTACCTGACGGGCGTGAGCAGCACGAGCATCCTCACCGCGTACAACAAGGGCGAGCGCGAGTTCTGCGGTCACAAGCTCCCGGACGGCCTGACCCCGCACGGCCCGCTGCCCAAGCCCATCCTGACGCCGACGACGAAGGCCGAGCACGGCTCGCACGACGAGAACGTCTCGCGCGAGCAGATCATCGCCATGGGCGAGGTGACTGCGAAGGACTTCGACGAAGCCGCGGAGCGCGTGATGGCGCTGTTCGCGTTCGGCCAGAAGCTGTGCGCGGAGCGCGGCCTCATCCTCGTCGACACGAAGTACGAGCTCGGCCGCACGCCCGACGGCAAGCTGGTGCTGATCGACGAGATCCACACCCCCGACTCGTCCCGCTTCTGGTTCAAGAGCACGTACGACGAGCGCATGAAGGCCGGCCAGGCGCCGGAGTCTTTCGACAAGGAGTACGTGCGCCGCTGGCTCGCCTCGCAGGGCTTCAAGGGCGACGGTCCGATCCCGACGATCCCCGACGACGTGAAGATCGAGGCCGCACGCCGCTACATCGAGGCCTGCGACACCGTCCGCGGCGTGCCCTTCACGCCGAACCTCGAAGAGCCGGCCGCGCGCCTCGAGAAGAACCTGCGCCCCAAGGCCAAGCGCTGAAGGCTCGGCCATGGGTAGCGACGTGCGCTCCACCTATTGGCGAGAGGGCCTCTTGCTGCTGGGATTCCTCGTGATCATCGGCGTGGCGGTGGTCACGGTGGCCCTACCCGAGCTTTCGGACGCTCCTCATCCCGAGGATGGCGACGAGCAAAATACGAGCGCTGCCGCCGACGCCGGCCTTTGAGCGTTTGGTGAAGAGCCGACATTTGGATCGTGTGCTCGCGTAGCTCACACGCGTTTGTGCACATTCATGGTGCAGCTCTTTTGCGGAGGCCCTCCGTGTCTGCCAGATTCCTCCTAGGGTAGCGCGCACGACGCGCGCGGAATGTCGCTCGTGATTCGAAGCTTCACCGCTGCTTCGCTGGTGTTGGCCGCGTGGGCGAGCGGCGGCATCGCGCGCGCGCACCTCGACCCGCTGATGTGCGCGGTGGCGCTCCCGGAGGAGCGCGAAGAAGCGCTGCTGCCCGTGCGCGAGGACGCGGTGTGCTTGCCGCCCGTGCCCGCGCCGCGCAAGCCCACGCCGCCGGTGTGGAGCGCGCCGCTGTCCGCCGAGGAAGCGCGCGAGTCGCTCGCGGCCGCGGACGAAGCGCTCGCGCGCGGCGAGCTGGTCGATGCTCTGCTGCACCTGCGCGTGGTCGAGATGGGCGCGCCGCGGGTCGCCGACCGCGTCGCGCTGCAGCGCGGTGACGTGCTGCTCGCGCTGGGTCAGCCCGACCTCGCCTGCGAAGCCTTCAAGATGGCGGCCGAAAGCCCGAGCCGCGACGTCGCGGTCCGCGGCCAGGTCGGCAAGGTGCGCTGCCTGCTCGAGGGCGGCAATCGCGGCGGCGAGACCGCGTTGCGCGATCTGCTCCGCCGCTACCCGCTGCTGAGCGAGCGCTCCGAGCTGCAATACATGCTGGCGCGCGCGCGGGCCGGTTGGGGCTCGCTGCACGGCGCGGCCGCCCTGCTGCGCACGATCGACTTGAACGAGCCCGAGAGCGCGGTCGCCGAGCACGCCCGCGTGGAGCTCGAGCGACTCCGCGCGCTGGGCGTGAAGCCGCAGCCGTTCAGCCCCGAGGAGCGCGTCGCGCGCGCCGAGCGCCTGTTGCAGCGCGGCCCGATCGACGCGGCCGAAGCCGAGCTCAAGGAGCTGCTGGCCGACCCGCGCATCAAGGGCGAGCTGGCCGCCAAGGCGCACCTGCTTACGGCGCGCTTGCTGCGCATCCAGGGTCGCTTCGACGTCCTGCCGGAGGAGCTGGCGCGCGCCCGCAACGCCGGTGCGGCGGGTCCGGAGGCGATGAAGCTCGCGGTCTCCGCGCCTGAGGCGGCGCCCGTGGCAGCGGCGCCCGCCGGCCTCGATGCCGAAGAGCAAGCGGCCCAGCTCGCGTACGAGCGCCGCGTGCGCGGCATCCGCGGCAGTAAGCCCCTCGGCAAGCTACCCACGCCGCAGGTCCGAGCGCTGTTCGATCTCGCGCTCAGCCACCGCGACCGGGCGTTGCTCGACGAGGTCATGCCGGCACTCGCGGCGCGCAAGGGCGTGGTCGCCGGCATGCGCTTCGACCTCGCGATGCGCGCCTCGGGCCTCGCTTCGGACGCCAGCGTGCTGGCGATGCTCGAGACGCTGTTGCCCATCCCCGCCATGCACGTGCCGGCGCTGTACCACCACGCGCGTACGCTCGAGCGCATGCAGCGCACGGCGGAAGCCGTGGCCGAGCACGAGCGCGTGATCCAGAAGGACCGCAGCGAGACGCGCTACTACGCGATGTGGTCGCAGCAGCGGCTGGCCAAGCTTGAGCCGTCTGCGCGGATCGATAGCAGCCTGATGCAGCAGGCCGGAGAGCTCGCGCCCGAGGGCGAGGCCCCCGTCCCGCCGCAGGGCGCGGCGCTCGCCGTCGCCGCGCGTGCGCCCCAAGCGATCGCACCGGGGGCGAGCCGCGAGGCGGTACGCGCACACGCCGCGGAGCTTCTCCGTCCGATCGTCGAGCAGCACGGCGAGGCCTATCCGTGGCTCGCACGCGCGCTCGATCTCATCGAGCTGGAGCGCTTCGCCGACGCAGCCGACGAGCTGAGCGAGACGTACCTCGCCTACCGCGACGCGATCGGCGCTCCGCGCCTGCGCGCGGGCCTGTATGCGGTGTACACGGACAACGCGCCGCCACGACGGCCGGCGGACTTCGCGACGCGCAAGGCGCGCATCGCCCTGCGCTCCGCCCAGGCCGTGCTGCGCGAGGTCGCCACCGAGATCGGCGATCCCGGTATCGCGCTGCGCTTCGGTTCGTGGAGCCCGACCGCGCGGCCGCGCGCATATGCCGACCTTGTCGAAGGGGCGGCCAAGAAGCACGGCATCGACCCGAACCTGCTGTTCGCCGTGATGCGCGTCGAGTCCATCTACAACCGTCGCATCGTCTCGTACGCCGGCGCGGTGGGCCTCATGCAGATCATGCCCACGACCGGCCGCCGCATCGCGCTCGAGCTCGGCCGGCCCGAGTACAGCGTGAGCGACCTGCTCGACCCGGCGACCAACGTCGAGATGGCCGCCTGGTACCTGAAGTCGCTGATCGACCGCTTCGATGGCCGGTTGCCGCTGGCCATCGCCTCGTACAACGGCGGGCCGCACAACGTTCGCATCTGGATGCGCCAGCACCACCCGGACACGCCGCTCGATGCCTTCCTCGAGCGCATCCCGTTCAGCCAGACCCACCGCTACGTGCGCCGCGTGCTCACGCACTACGCCGCCTACCGCGCCCAAAAAGAGCTGCCAATGCGCGAGCTGAGCGTGGAATTGCCGCCCTTGAAGCCCGACGTCATCGCCTTCTAGCCGCAGGGCCGCGGCCAGTTGCCGAGCTTACCAAAACGGGTATACAGGCGGCCCCATGGCGCCCAAGCTCTTCGTACCCAAGGAATGCGCGGCCGGTGAGACGCGCGTAGCGGTCACCCCAGACAGCGTGAAACGCCTGCTCAAGGCCGGCTTCACGGTCGAGGTCGAGTCGGGCGCCGGGGATACCGCGAACATCGCGGACAGCGCCTACGAGGCCGCCGGCGCGACGATCGCCAAGGACGCAAGGGCCGCGTGGTCCAGCGCCGACGTGGTCACCAAGATCAACCCGCCGCAGCAGAACGCGGCGCTCGGGGCCGACGAGGCCGCGCTGCTCCGCGAGGGCGCGATCCTGGTCAGCCACATCTGGGCGCACAAGAACCTGCCGGTCGTGAAGACGCTGCTCAGCCGCAAGGTGAGCACGCTGGCGCTCGAGCTCGTGCCGCGCATCAGCCGCGCGCAGTCGATGGACACGCTGTCGTCGCAGGCGAACATCGCCGGCTACAAGGCCGTGCTGCTCGCCGCCGCCCGCCTCGCCAAGTACTTCCCGATGCTGATGACGGCCGCCGGCACCATCCAGCCGGCGCGCGTCGTGATCATGGGCGCGGGCGTCGCGGGCCTGCAGGCCATCGCCACCGCCAAGCGCCTCGGCGCCGTGGTCGAGGTGAGCGACATCCGCCCCGAGACTAAGGAGCAGGTCGAGTCGCTGGGCGCGAAGTTCATCGAGCTGCCGCAGCTCGAGAGCGGCTCCGGCCAGGGCGGCTACGCCAAGGAAGTCACGCCCGAGTTCCTGAAGAAGCAGCAGGAGATCGTGGCCGCACGCATCGCGGCTGCCGACGTCGTGATCACGACCGCGCAGGTCCCCGGCCGCCCGGCGCCGAAGCTGGTTACCGAAGCGATGGTGAAGGGCATGCGCAAGGGCGCGGTGATCGTCGACATCGCCGCCGACTCGGGGGGCAACTGCGAGCTCACCGAGAACAACAAGGAAGTCGTGAAGCACGGCGTCGTGATCATGGGCTACTCGGGCTTGCCCGCGACCATGCCCGAGGACGCCAGCACGCTCTTCGGGCGCAACATCGTCGCGCTGCTCGCGCTCGTGCTCGGCAAGGAAGGCCTCAAGATCAACCTCGAGGACGAGGTCATCGTCGGCTCGCTCCTGACGCACCAAGGCGAGCCCCGGCATAAACCGACGGCCGAGGCGCTAGCCAAGGGCTGAGCAACCGCGCGCAAGCGGCGCTTAAACAATCGAGCTGGTAGCGAGGTCGCTGCCAGCTCGTCTGTTTTTAGAGCGCTCTAGAACTTCTGCGAGATGCTCGCGGAGAGCACGCTCAGGTCGTAGAAGTACGAGCCGGCGTTGACGTAGTACGGGCCCGGGGTCGGCCGGCTCGAGTTCGGCGCCTCGATGCTGGCGGTGCCGTCGAGGCCGCCCATGCCGTTGTTCTTGATGTGGTAACGGCTGGCATTCTCGCCGAGGTAGAAGCGGTAGTCGCCGGTCGTGAGGCTCTCCGGGTTGATCTGGATGTCGACTTCCTTCTGCATGAAGTAGGCGAAGCCGAACGAGAGATCGGTGCGGCCCGCGATGCGCACGGTCAGGCCGCTATGCAGGCCGATGCGCTGCGCCATGTACTGGAACGGGCTCATCCAGTCCGGCGTCTGGCCGTCGGTCTCGTAGGAGACGCCGGCGCGGACCGAGAACAGGCCCGGCAGGATGTTGTAGTCGCCGCCGACGCGGAACGTGAGCTGGTCCTGGCCGTTGATGCGCGTGCGCACGCGGCGCAGCTGGCACTGCTCGCCCGGCATCAGCATGCGGTTCGGCTTGACGCAGTCACCGACGTTGATCGGCGTGCCGTTGATCGTGCCGTCCGGGCTGATCGCGCGCAGCTCCACGACCGCCGTCTCGGTGAAGACGTCGGTGCGGTCCTGGTACGAGGTCAGGTAGTAGATGGCGTCGACCTCGATGTCCCAGCGCTCGCTGGCCATCGAGTCCTCCTCGAGGCCGCCGTTGGCCTTCATGGTCGCGCCCCAGGAGCTGTCCTTTACGCGCGGCTTCAGCCGGTCGGCGAAGCGGATACCCGCGGACAGCTGCGGCACCCAGACCGGGCCCG
>Ga0190269_10000167_pt1 | contig 34147 bp, 25 predicted proteins | sample Popmic249IS_FD_133749 | JGI IMG/M metagenome (GOLD analysis project Ga0190269, IMG submission 133749) | Populus adjacent soil microbial communities from riparian zone of Blue River, Arizona, USA - 249 IS | ecosystem: Environmental > Terrestrial > Soil > Riparian zone | place: USA: Arizona... | reverse complement strand
GGGTCCAGCTCCGCGAGCTTGCTGCAGGCGAGGGCGACCACCGCGAAGGCCTCGTTGATCTCGTACAGGTCGACGTCGGCCGCCTGCAGCTGCGCTCGGGCCAGCGCCTTCTGGATCGCGTATACGGGAGCCGTGGGGAAGTCCACGGGCGCCTGCGCGTGATTGGCGTACGCGACGATGCGAGCGAGCGGCCGAAGGTTGTGCGCCTTGCAAGCCGCGGCGCTGGCAAGCACCAGCGCGGCCGCGCCGTCGTTGATCTTGGAAGCGTTGCCGGCCGTGATGGTGCCCGGGCTCTGAAACGCAGGCTTCAGCTGCGGCAGCTTGTCCAGATCGCCCTTGCCCGGCTCCTCGTCGAGCGCCACCGCGACGCTGCCCCGCTTGCCCGGAACCTCGACCGGCACGATCTCCTGCGCGCTCTGGCCGCTCGCCTGCGCCGCTCGCGCCATGGCGTAGGAGCGCCGTGCAAACGCGTCCTGCTGCTCGCGATCGATCCCGAGCTGCGCCGCGCAGCGCTCGCCCGCCTGCCCCATGTGCAGATTGTCGTACGGGTCCCAGAGCCCGTCGTGGATCATGGCGTCGACGACCTGCGCGTGGCCCATGCGCAGCCCCGTGCGGGCGCGCGGCATCAGGTACGGCGCCTGGCTCATGGACTCCATGCCGCCCGCGACCACGAGCTCGGCGTCTCCCAGGCGAATGGCACGCGTGCCGAGGATCACGGCCTCGAGGCCGGAGCCGCAGACCTTGCTCACGGTCAGCGCAGGCACCGCGTGTGGGACGCCTGCGAAGATGGCCGCCTGACGCGCAGGTGCCTGGCCCACGCCGGCCGACAGGACGTTGCCCATGTACACGGCCTCGACCTGCGGCGCCGCGACGCGCGCCCGCTCGAGGGCCGCACGGATGGCTGCCGCTCCGAGCTGCGGTGCGCTCAGCTCCGAGAGGCTGCCCAGAAAGCTGCCGATCGGCGTGCGGGCCGCGCCCACGATGAACACGTCGGGCTGGCTCATCTCGAATCTCCTGTCGTGGCGTGCGCGCTCAGCGCTGTCGTTCTTGTTCTCGTTCCTGCAGCGCGCGCTCGGCGAGCACCCGCTCCACGGTGTCCACGATGGCCACGGTGCGCGGATCGAGCTCCACGTTCACGCGATCGCCGACCTTGCGCTTGCCGAAGTTCGTCACGCGCACGGTCTCCGGGATCAAGTGCAGCTCGAACGCGCCATGGGTCTCGCCCGGTTTGGGCTTGTGCACGGCGCCTACCGTGAGGCTCGAGCCGTCCACCGCGATGAAACCCTTGTGCAAGATGTACTTCAACCATGCGCCCGGCACCGTGATCGTGAGATCGAGCTGCTCACCGATGGAGTGTACCGCGCTGACCGTGCCCGTGCCGATGACATGGCCAAACACGTCGTGCCCGCCCAGCTCGTCACCCATGCGGGCCGAGCGCTCGACGCTCACACCGCGCCCCACGTGCAGGTCCGACAACGTCGTGAGCGAGCGCGTCTCCTGCATGGCATCGAAGCTCAGATGCACGCCGTGTTGCGTCACCACAGTGCAGCACACGCCGTCGATCGCCACGCTGGCGCCGATCGAGACGTCGCGCGTGAGCTCCTCGTCGAGCTGCACGCTGAAACGGGTGTGACCTGCGTGGTGTTCGACCGCGACGACGGGGAAGATCCCGCGGGTGATGCCGGTGTACATGGGCTCGAGTGTAGCCAACTCGGCGCCGCTTCGCGAGCGGACACACCGGGTTCGCGCGAGCTCACTTCTTCTCCGGCTCTCCCGATTCAGACGGCGTATTGCCGGGTTGTGACGCGGGCTGGGGTGCCTGCGGCGCGCCGGCATCCGTAGGAGCCGGCGTGCTCGCAGGACGGTGCGGCATGCGAGGGTGCGGTGGGATGTTCGGCACGACGGGAGCGCCCTGGAGCGTCGGAGCGGGCGGCGGCTCGCTCAGGCGCGGCAGACCCTGGTCGCGGCTGCTCTGCGCCGCTGGTGGCTGCGAAGGCGGAGGCTCTGCGTCCGGCTCGGTCACGCTCACCATGACGATCACGCTGTGCCCCGCGACCTCGGCCAGGGTCCCGCACGCGAGCCGGCCGGAGCCCAGGCCATCTTCGCGGTCCGTGTCGATCACCCACTCCCAGTGCGTGCCCACGCGGCACGGCGGCAGCCACAGCTGCACGGCATCCTTGTGGGAGTTCATGGCCACGAGCAACGTCACGTCGTGCGCGTGCTCGCCGCTGACAGTCAGATGGTACTCGCCCGCTTCACCACTGATCATGAAGCCGAGAAACCCATCGTCCGTGGCGCTCCAGTCCGAGGTCCTCCGGGGCGTGCCGTCCGGATTGAGCCACACGATGTCCGTCGTGTCCGTGCCCGGGATGGTCTGGCCGACGAAGAAGTGCTTGCGGCGCAGCACGACGTGCTCGCGTCGCAGCTTGATCAGCTCGCGCGTGAAGCGCAGGAGCGGCTGCGCACTGCCATTCAGCTGAGACCAGTCGATCCAGCTGAGCTCGTTGTCCTGACAGTATGCATTGTTGTTGCCCTGCTGCGAGTGGTGCAGCTCATCGCCCGCGAGCAACATGGGCGTGCCCTGTGACAGAAACAAGCTCGCGAGCAGGTTGCGCTGCTGCCGCGCGCGCAGGGCCAGTACGTGCGGATCGTCCGTGGGACCTTCCGTGCCGCAGTTCCAGCTCAGGTTGTTGTCGGTCCCATCCGAGTTGTCGTGCGGGTTCTGCTCGTTGTGCTTGTGGTTGTAGCTGACGAGGTCGCGCAGGGTGAAGCCGTCGTGCATGGTCACGGCGTTGATGCTCGCCCACGGTCTGCGTCCACAGCGGTTGAACAGATCACTCGAGCCAGTGAGCCGCGTCGCGAGGTCGCTCACCGTGCCCGGATCGCCGCGCCAGAAGCGCCGCAGCGTGTCGCGGTAGCGGTCGTTCCACTCGGCGAATCCGGGCGGAAACCCGCCCACGCGGTAACCGCCCTCCGACACGTCCCAGGGCTCCGCGATCAGCTTCACGCGCGACAGCACCGGGTCCTGCAGGATGGCGCAGAAAAAGCCCGAGTAGATGTCGAAGTGGCCCGGTGCGCTGCGCGCGAGGGTGCTCGCGAGATCGAAGCGGAAGCCGTCGACGTGCATGACCTCCACCCAGTAGCGCAGCGAGTCGAGCAGCATGCGCAGTACGTGCGGATGGTAGAGCGCGAGCGAGTTGCCGGTGCCGGTGGAGTCGGAATAGTAGCGCGCGTTGTCCGCGACCAGTCGGTAGTAGACGGCGTTGTCGATGCCGCGGTAACACAGGGTAGGGCCGAGCTGACTGCCCTCGCCCGTGTGGTTGTAGACGACGTCGAGCAGCACCTCCATGCCCGCGCGATGGGCCTCGCGCACGAAACGCTGAAAGTCCGCGATGTCGCCGCCGCACAGATAACGCGGCTGCGGCGCGAAGAAGTTGAGCGAGGTGTAGCCCCAGTAGTTGCGCAGACCGCGCTCCGCCAGGTAGTGATCGTCCAGATAAGCGTGCACGGGCAGGAGCTCGAGCGCGGTCACGCCGAGGTCGCGCAAGTAATGCAGCACCTCGGGCTGACACAGCCCCGAAAACGTGCCGGCGCGGTCACGTGGCACGGCGGGATGGCGCTGCGTGAAGCCGCGCACGTGCATCTCGTACACGACCGTGTCCGGCCAGGATACGCCCGGGTGCACGTCGTTCTCCCAGTCGAAGTGAGGATCCACGACCTGACATTTCGGCACGTAGCGCGCGCTGTCGCGCGGGTCGAAGGACAGATCCTCCGCCGCGTCGCCGAGGCGATAGCCGAAGTTCGCGGGATGCCACTGCAGCTCGCCCACCAACTTGCGCGCATACGGGTCGAGCAGAAGCTTGTGGTGGTTGAAGCGATGGCCGCGCTCGGGTGCGTACGGGCCGTACACGCGATACCCGTAAATCTGGCCAGGTTTCATGCCTGGCAAGTAGCAGTGCCAGACTTGATTCGTGTACTCGGGCATCGCGATCCGCTCGAGCTCGCGCTTGCCGTCGCTCGAGAACAGGCAAAGCTCGACGCGCTCCGCGTTCGTCGAGAACAACGCAAAGTTCACGCCATGCTCGTCCGCGGTCGCGCCGAGCGGTTCATGGTTTCCGGGCCAGACGCGATGTGCCACGTTGGGAGCTTAGACCAGGTCCGTTTCGGTTTCGTTCTGCAAAACGCAAGGCCTCGGATCTGACAGTTGGCGCTTGCGATGAGGGGCGGTCGCGAGCGATGCTCTCGGGCTGACCCTGCTCCGCCGTGACGCACTCGACTGTGCGTTTGCGCGTGATCGACTTGCGCCTGCAGAGTCGCCGCTCACAGCTGCAGCCCACCTTCAGCTTCTCGCTTGCGGTGGGGAAGTTTGTCCCCTACAACCCACGGCGATGGGGACCCGAGTGCGTGTGCTCGCGGGGCTGGCACTGGCCGCCGCGCGCAAGGTAGGCGAGAAGCTGAGTGCGGCGACGCAGCAACAGGAGCTGGCGAGCGCCGCGCAGGCGCAGCTGGAGCGCAGCTGTGAGCTGCAAGGCAGTCGCGTGCTGATCACCGGCTCCACGCGCGGGATCGGCCTGGCGCTCGCCGAGGCCTTCCTGCATCGCGGCGCGAAGCTGGCCGTGCACGGCCGGGATGAGTCGAGCGCGCGGACCACGGCCGAGAAGCTGTGCGCTGCGGTCGTTGGCTCACGTGCCATCGGCCTGGGTGCGGACCTGTCCGCGCCGGGCGCGGGCAGGCGGCTCGTGGAGAGAGCGTCCGAGGCGCTCGGCGGGCTCGATGTGGTGATCAACAACGCCGCGATCCACGACCCGGAGCGCAAGCCGATCTGGGCGACGCGCAGCGAAGAGATGCACGAGGTGCTCAAGGTCAACCTGCTCGCACCCTTCGAGATCTGCGCCGCGGCCACGGCGCTCATGCGGCAGTGCGCGGTCGCGGGCCGCATCGTGAACATCTCCACGGGGGCCGCGCGCGTGGCAAACGTCTCGGACAACGGCATCGCCACGTACGCCGTGAGCAAGTTTGGACTGGAGGCGCTGTCGGCGTTCCTTGCCGCCGAAAACCCAGCCATCACTGTCACCACGTTGCGCCCGGACACGATCGACACGGACATGGTGGCGTCGTTGTTCCCGCTCGATCAGCGGCTGCGCATGTTGCCCCCGCAGAGCGTGGTGCCTGCGGCGCTCTACCTCGCGAGCGCGCCCCGCGAAGACGTGCACGGCAAGGTCTTCGAGCAACTGCAGCTCGTGCAGCAGCTCGCGCGCGGCCAGTCGATCGAATCCGCGCCGCTGAGCCGCTTCGCCTGACTGTCAGAGAACGTCAGCCGTTCACTTCTTGCATGGCCAGGAGCATCTGACTGCTGTCGAGCTTGGCCACCGATATGCACACGGCCTTGCCCGTGTGCAGTGACACCGCGAAGCGCTGCCGTGCGCCCGCGCGCGCGGCGAGCACGAGCGCGAGATCCAGGCGGGGCACATCTGCGCTGCTCACCAGCGCGTTGAACGCCGTCCCGCGTAGACTCGAGCGGTCGCGCCCCAGCAGCCTGGCCGCGGCTTGATTCAGCTCGCACAGCCGCAGCTGCTTATCGAGGGTGGCGTAGCCGATGGGCGCCAGCTCGAAGAGCTCGCGGTAGCGCTCGACGCTCGCTTCCAGCTCGGCGCGAACGGTGCGTAGCTCCTCACTCTGCAGCTCGATCTCGACCTGTTGGATGTCCAGGTCGTCGAGCAGACGCTGCGTGTACATGAATGTGCCACGGGGCGACTGATACGCATGGCTGCCGAGCTTGCAGCTCGCCCGCAGGTGAGGTCCTGCGTGCCTGCGGTTACCACTTCTGTTCGCAATGGTCATCGTCTTCAACGGCTCCTCCGAAATCTTGAGATCACGCCGGCTCGGCGCAGCCATCTGCAATGGCTCGCCTGTTGGCGACGCCGCACAGTGTGCTCAGCCTGCCCAACGTACAGTCGCGCCTCGCGATCTGCTCGAGCTCCTCCCAGCACAGCCGGAACTCACGTTCGATGTCTGCGAGGAAGCTCAATAGAGACAGTGAGTCCAGATCGAGCTCACCGAGCCGCGTCGTCTTGAAGCTGGCGCTGCTGGGATCGACCGCGACCTGGTAGCGAGTCATGAGCAGCAGCGCAATCTGGGCGATGGTGTCTTTCATGGCCGTAACACCGAGGCTTCAACGGCGGGCGCGCGAGCGCTTCCCGTGAGCGGCCGAAAGCCTTGCGCACTACGCACGTAGTCGCCGCGGCCCGTTTGGGCCGCAGCCTGCGCGAGCTCTGTGAGGCACGTCCGCATATCGGCCTTGCCCGAGGTCAGGCGCGGCCACCTGCGGAGCATGCCCAGCATCCCGGGCAACATGTGGCGCGGCAACAGCTGCCGCAGATGTGCGCGCATGCTCTGGGCGAGCTCCGGAGTCGCAGCTTGCGCGATCTGTGCGATCAAGGCCAGCTGCTCACGGCCGCACGGGTCGCGTACGACGCCGGCGACTGCACTGCACACGTCCGGATGCTGCGTGAGCGCATTCTGCAGCTCGCACAGATGAAAGCGGTGCCCGAGGAACTTGACCTGATCATCGCGGCGTCCCACGAACCAGTAGCTGCCCTCGTCGTCGCGGTAAGCCAGGTCGCCCGAGCGATAGTAGGGTTCGCCATCCAACGTCGCGATCGCCTGGCACGTGCGGTCCGCCGCGTTCCAGTAGCCTCGCATCAGCTGGGTCCCGCCGATCAGCAGCTCACCCACGGTGAACGCCGTGTCGAGCACGCGCTGCTCGGAGTCCATGAGCTTTACGCGCGTCCCCGCGTGCGGCGTGCCGATCGAGCAGCGGCGTGTGAGCAGTGGCCCTGGCTCGGGCTTCACGTACTGCAGGCAGCCCACCGTGACCTCCGTGGGTCCGTACGAGTTGACGAAGCGTAGCTGTGGCAGGCGCTTCAGCCAGTGATTGACGATCGCCGGTTTGCAAACCTCCGCGCCAGTCTGGAGCACTTTCATCGCGCTCAAGTCGTGCCCGTCGAGCGCGGAGCCGTCCCCAGTGATCTGCGTGAGCCAGGTACCGACTGCGTAGAAATGTGTGATGCGATGTTCGCTCAGCGCGCGCAGAAACAAGCTTGGAACAGGCAGACGTGGGCCCAGATAGACTGTCGCGCCGAAGTACAACGGCAGAAACACGTCGAGCAGACACACGTCGAAGTGAAACGCTCCGGTGTTGAGACAGCGGTCGCCGCAGGTGATGCCGATCGCCGCATTGTAAGTCTCGAAGAATGTCAGGAGTGAGCGATGTTCGATCTGTACACACTTGGGTGGGCCAGAGCTCCCGGATGTAAAGATCATGTATACGACGTCAGTCGCTGCCGGTGCGCGATCCAGGCACGCGGGCGGCGTGGGCTGCGCGTCACGTGCTGCGTCCATGCAGCGCACGATCGTCTGCCATGGCAGCCAGCGATCATCGCGGTCGAGCGAGGTGACAGGTGCAGGACTCACCACCAAGCGCGGTTGCGCCTCGGCGAGTAGCGTGAAAATCCGCAGTTCGGGGAGCTCCGGATCCAGCGGTATGAAGACCGCGCCGATCGTCGCAACGCCCAACATGATCGCCACCTGCTCCGCAGAGTGGGGACCGATGATGACCACGCGGTCGCCATGCCTCACGCCGCGCGCGAGAAGCTCGTGCGCGATGCGCGTGACCGCACGATCCAGCTCGCCGAATGTGAATTGCCGCGGACCATCCACGAGCGCGGTCGCCTCAGGCCAACGCTGGGACGCCCGCTTCGTCAGCTCTCCGAGCGTGAGCATCGAAGTTCCATCGTGTCCGATCGACATGCCTGCTCCAGTCTGCGATGCCCCTAGTATGTGCATCGAGTCGACTGAGTCTCGTCGCAGCATGTGCGAAAAACATCGATGCGCGCGGCTCGCCTCACAGCCGCGCTCGCCGCCGGCTAAACCAGTAAGCTTCGGCACTAAGATCTTACGGCCGCGCGCGCTGTGTCAGTAGAGTGAGTGAACTAGCTGCGACCAGCGTAGCGGATGCGTAATGTCGAACGACCTCAGCAGCGCGTCCGCGTCCATGCACAGCTTTTCCCCAACACGTCCGCGCAGCAACGCCCCGAGGCGCAGCTGTACCCCTGCGGCCGTGGCTCGCATGCCGCGCGCGTGAAACAACCGTATGCAGCGCTCCAGCTCGGCGAGCGCCTGGGCCTGCTCACCACACAGGGCACTTGCACTGGCGCGTGCGCTGGCGCTCAACGCAGGTGCCCAGGCCACTGGCTCGCGCTCGATGCGACGTGCGAGGCGGCGCAAGCGTGCGGCGCGTTGATTGCCCGAGGCGTGCGCCTCGATGAGGACACAGTCCAGCTGCATGCCGGCGAGCATGACCCGCAGCAATGGGGACTGCAGCAGGCCGGCGCGCCGGCACTCCGCCTGATAGCGCGCAAACAGTTGGAGCGCTGCGGCGCTGTCGCCGCGGTAGAGCGCGATGCTGACCTCGAGCGACATCAACAGGTAGTGGAGCGACATCACGGGGTACTCGCTCCTCACCTGCATGACCTCGGCATGCGCCGCCTCGATGGCGGCGGCGTCGTCCTCGGCGAGGCGCACTCCGACGGCCGCGCGGGCGAGATCCAGCCACGCGTAGAGGTCGCGCTGCGTGCGTGCGGCCATCAGCCCCGACGCGAGCTCCTGCTTCATCGCGCGGAGCTGCCCCGCGTGGCGTTGCACCGTCTGCCTGACGGATCGCGCCAGATTCGCCTCCCAGGCGCCGTTGTTCATCTCGGTCCGGAAGCGCAGCTCGGCGCGAACCGCAGGCTCCACCACGGCTTCCCAGTGTCCCTGCCAGTACGAAGTGATGCTGGTCGCGAGATCCGCGGCGGCGAGGTGGAATGCATCCCCCTGTGAGGCGGTGACGAGCGCGAGCGTCTCGATCCGCAGCTTGTCGGTCCGCCGGCCCGCGCGCGTGCCACCGAGCACCACGCAAAAGATCGCCTCTGCGGTCAGGGCCGCGAGCAAATGCGCGGGATCCGCGGTCGCACGCGCGAGCGGCAGAGCGCGCGCCGTGAAGTACGCGCCGCGCAGATAGTCGAACGTGCCAAAAGCCGTATATGCGGGGTACAGGGCGTCGAGCTTCGTGAGCGTGTCGCGCCTTGCAGGTGGGGATTCTCCCGCGGCTCTCAGCTCTGCAAGCCGCAGTAGACAGCGTCGCAAACCGAGCCCCAATGCCGTCCCCAGCTGCGTCCGCGGCCAGTGCACATCGGCGCGCCGCAGCACGCTCCTGAGCTCGATCGTGCCTTGTGTCACGTAGCCGCAACGGGCCCATTGCAGCGCCGCTTGCGCGCTGAGCTTGATGGACTGATCCGGGTCAGCGAGCTGGCTCAGACGGAGATACAGCCGTGCCGCTTGTGGACCGCGACCGCAGTTCGCGCTGGCTTGCGCGGCTTCCAGGTACAGCTGCGTGGGGATGGGCCGCGATCCGTACAGCTCGAACGCCCGGGCATACAGATCGGCTGCGCGCTCGAACGCCAGCGCGTGTGCCGCTCGCTGAGCGCCCTCGATCGTGAGCCGCGCCGCTTGCTCGGTCTCACCGATGCCCTCGTAGAACAGGGCCAGGAGCTCGGCATCCGGCTGAGCTTCCGTGGCCCTAAGCAAGCCGATCAAGGTCTGATAGTGGCGCTGCGTCGCGGGCGCGTCGAGCTTGCTCCGCACGACCTGAGCCACGCGCGCGTGATACAACACCAGCGCGCCGTGGGCGTTGGCGCTCGTGATCAGCTTCTGGCTACGCAGCTCGTCGAGCGAATCGTTTGCGGTCTCGCTGTGCAGGACTGACTTGAGCACGCCCAGTGGCAAGGGTCGTCCGGCGACGGCCAACAGCTCCAGCACGATGTGCTGCTCCTGCCGCAGCGCCTGGACGCGTCGCTCGAGCAGTGCATCCAGGCTGAGCGTGCCGTCGAGCTGCAAGTCGCGCGCGACGTGCTGGATCAGCTCGATCAAGAACTCGGGCACGCCACCCGAAGTGGCCGCGATGCGCGTCTGCGCCGCGCGGCTCGAGACGAACTGCGCCGCCAGCGCCTCGGAATCACTGCCACTGAGAGGCTCGAGCACGAAGGTCTGGGTGGCGACCGACGGCATGCCCTGGGGTGTCCAGCGCGCTGTGGCCTGGCCGAATTGCCCGAGCTGGCGAGTCCCGACCACGAGCATGCGCGGCGCGAGCGGTGGGCTGAGCACCGCCGCCAATAGCCGCAGACCATCTGCGTCGGCCCAGTGCAGGTCATCGATCAACAGCACGAGGGGTCGCTGCTCCGAGATGCGCGCAAACAGCTCTTGCAGCGCTTCGACCGCGCCTTGCTGCACCTGCGCTGCATCTGTGGGCGTGGGCTCTCGCTCCGCGAGCGTACGCGCCAGCTCGACGCGCAGGAGCGCGGGAAACAGGCGTGCGAGGCTGCCGACGCCCCGCGGCAAGAGCTGCGCCACCTGCTCGTTCGGCAAGCGCAGCAACATGCGTACGCACGCGTCCATGATCGCGTCTACGCCCTTGTAAGGCACGCGTTCACGCTCGTGACAGCGACCGTGCAGCACGATGGGGTCGTCGATCAGCTCGAGCTGCTCGCCCAGCTGGCCCAGCAGCGCGCTCTTGCCCATCCCGGATGCGCCGTCGATCAACAAAAGCTGCGGCTCGCGGCGGCTGGCCCGATACAGCCGGACGAAGCTGTCCAACAGGCTGGAGCGCCCGATGAAGCGCGACACTGGCCGCGCCGGCACCTCGCGTGACCGCCGCGGACTCTGCCAGCTGCGACATAGCGCGAGCAGCTGATCGGCGCTCGGCCGCACCGCCGGCTCGCGTTGCAGCAGCGCGCAGCACAGATCGCTCAGGTCGGCCGGCACATCGTGACACAATGCGGCTGGTGGCGGCGGGTCTTCGCTGACCGTTCGGTGCAGCAGCTCCGCCAAGGAGCCCTGCAGGGGCAAGCGCCGCGCCAGCATTTCGTACAGCATCACGCCGACGGCGTACCAGTCGCTCGCGGGCGATACGGCGCCGTGGAGCGCCACCTCGGGCGCGAGGTAGCCCGGCGTGCCGGCGATGCCGCTCTCCCCCGTCTGGGGCCCACCAGACGGCGCAAGGCCTGGTTGCCCGAGCAGAGGCGCGCTCACGAGCCCGAAGTCCAGGATGACCACGCGCCCACCGTGCTCGACGAGCACGTTGCTCGGCTTCAGATCGCGGTGGATCAAGCCGACGCGGTGGACTGCCGCGACGCCTTCGACCAGCTGCTGGATCAGGCTCCTCAGCGCCTCGAAATAGGCGCGCGAGCGCCCTGCAGCCTGAGGCACGGCGCGCTCGTGGTTCTCTCGCAAATGCCGATCGATGGGATGGCCATCGATCAAATCCATCGTGAAGAACCAGCGCTCGTTCTCCAGGAATAACTCTCGCACGTGGATGACATGCGGATGCGAGATGTCCGCCAGCAGCCTGAACTCTTGCTTGAAACGGTAGATTTGCTCACCGCTGCAGCGATTCAAGCTCTTGAGCGCGATGGGCTGTCCACTGTCACGGGCCTCATACACCGTGCCCATCGAGCCGCTCCCGATGCGGCGGACGAGCCGTAGCTGTCCGTTGCGCAGCACGTTGGGCAGCGGAGATTCACGCAGAGCCGGCTGCGGGCGGGCGGCTCGCAACAGCCGTTCCAGCTCCGAATCGCCTGGCAGCGAAGCGCTCGCATCCCACAAAGCGGTGATCTCGCTGCTCAAGCGCCCCCCTCGCAGCCTTGGTATCGTGAGCGTCGCAGCAGCGCAACCGCTCGGCGACGATCATGAACAGGACGGATCCAGGCCCCTACAGACACAATTGGTTGACTCGGTTGCGGTCGGTTGTGCTCGAACGGCGCCCTTTTGGCTTCATCGGCACGGCTTCCGCGGTCGAAATGTCCATGTTGGTGCGCCGTGTCACAAACAATTCTTACATCGAGCCAGGGGCTGAGCAGCTCAGTCCGCGACGCGTCCCTGTTTGCGTGCTGGTCACCCCAGGTCATCGGTGCGCTCGATTGGCGGCTGGACGGTTATCTCTCCGGGACCACGACATCAGCTGATAGCAAAGGCGAAGCCATGCTCTGGAGCATCCGTTTGAGGCGGGGCGCCGTGCTGGGTATGCAGTATCAGCCGATCCAGTCGTCTCTGAGATTCGGCGCCATGTCGCTCGGCCCCCGCATCGGCCAGCCTTGGCTCAGCCTGGATCTAGCCCTGGCGCTATCCGCTCGCGGCGCCATGACCTGGCCTGCTCACGCGCTGCTGTGTAAGCGCGCGGGCGCGCTTTACGTGGCCATCGCGAGCGATCAGAGCTCACCCGTCCTGCTGCACCGCTTTTGCCGCGGTCGGCGCGTGACGTGGCAGATCGAGCGCGAGAGCCCCGGTCGCCTGAGCCAGCTGTTCGTCTTCGGGGAGTACGCCGCTTTGGTCGAGCATTGCGTGCATGATTCCGGTGAGACCTCGGACGCTTCGAGGCTCTTGCTGTGTCGGCTGAGTGATCGTGAGCACGACACCCAGTGCGTCTCGTTGGGAGCGCTGTGCCAGGGTCCAGGCATCCTCAACGCTTACCTGGATGGCGAGCACTGCGTCCTCGACATGGTGTTGCGCGAGTCGGGGCAGGGCAGCCAAGCCGGACAGCTCTTTCGCTGTAGCGTGGAGCGGCAGAGCGGCGCGTGCGAGAAGAGGCTGCTCTCGTCCTGTCACGTGATCGATGCCGCGGTGCAATTGGACCCCAGCGGTCGGGCAAAACGCTTCGCCTATTTTTGCGGCACGGATTCCAGGACGGCCTTGTCGGGCGTGTGCAGATTGGACTTGGTCGGGCATTCGTCCGAATGGCGAAACATCCCGTTTGCGCAATCGGCCCGCGGACTGGCCATCCTGGATACCAGGACGGACACTGACTGTCAGGAGGATTCGCGTGGGCTCGCCACCATCGTGCATGACCACGCGAATGAGAGGTGGGGAATTTTACTCGGTCCACTGAAGGGATTGGCTACCCAGAGCCATGCTTTCATCCGCGTTCCCCGCGGTTTGAGGTTGGGCGACGCGTTGGCGTGGAGCACGCGTCCGCCACACGGCGAGGGTGCAACGCGCCGCGCCTGAGCTGAATCGTTGCGCTGACTTGCGTCACATGTCGGGGCGGTTAGACTGCGCCCTGGCTGCACGCGACATGTCCAACGAAGATTTCGAATTGTTAGATCAGTGGCGCTCGGGGGATCGCCTCGCAGGCAGCCGACTGCTCGAGCGCCACGTCGATTCTCTCTTTCGGTTCTTCCACAACAAGGCCGGTGCGAGCGCAGACGATCTGGTGCAGGACACGTTGCTCGCTTGCCTCGAGAATCAGGACAAGTTCGAGAGGCGCTCGCACTTTCGAACGTATCTATTCGGAGTCGCGCGCTTTCAGTTGTACGCCCACTATCGCAAGCAACGGCGAGATGGCGTCGTGCTGGACTTCAACACCATCACCGCGTTCGAGCTGGGCGCATCGCCCAGCGTCTTGGCGGCGGAGCACAGCGAGCAGCGCGTCTTGCTCGAGGCATTGCGTCACATCTCACTCGAGCATCAGGTGGTGCTCGAGCTCTGCTACTGGGAGGATCTAACTGCGCCGGAGCTGGCCGAGATCCTCAACCTGGACACAGCTGCGGTGTACAGTCGTGTGCGCCGCGCCAAGCAGCAGTTGAAGCTCCAGCTCGATCGCCTGATCACGGAGCCCAAGCATCTCGCCCCGACGAAGACCGATCTGGCGCGCTGGGCCGCCTTATTGCGAGTCGAGATCCGAAAGTAGGCTCGCTAACAAACTTGCGAGCACCGCCAAACTTGCGGCGAGCTGCGCTTTCCGGGACTGGTTTTGGCACGCCGAGGACACTAGAGGCGGTGGGCGTCGTAACACCCACGGGGGAGAGGTTTGCGCGAGTGCGCCGTGGTCGCGCACGCAGGCTCAACGACGACAAGGTGCCCATGAACGCGACCATTTTCATGACCGGTGCGACCGGATTCGTGGGAAGTCACTTCTTGTATCGAGCGCTGTGCGATGGCTGGCACGTGATCTGCCTGGTTCGGGCGGCGGATCGAGCCGCCGGCTTTCGGCGTCTGCACGACGCGCTGGAATGTGCCGCATCGGCCTATCCGGAAGGCAGCGCATGGAAAGCGCACGCGGCCAAGCTGAGAGTCGTCGTCGGCGACGTCACTCTCGAGGACTGCGGTGTCGCGGAGTCCGTTCGAGCGTCGCTGCGTGAGACCAGCCTCGAGCTCTGGCACTTCGCGGCCAGCTTGCGTTTCGAGGACAGCGAGCGCGCGGCGATCTGGCAGGTCAACGTCGAGGGCACGCGGCATGCGCTCGCGCTGGCGCGCGCATTGGGTGCATCGAGATTCGTGTACATGTCGACTGCGTACACGGCAGGCAGCGCCGCCGGTGTGATCCGCGAGGAGCTGCATCCGCTCGCGGGGCCGTTCCACAACGAATACGAGCGCTCGAAATGCCAGGCGGAGCACGAGGTGATGGCGCGCACCCAGCAGCTCGGGATGGACGCACGCATCGTGCGTCCGTCCATCGTCGTCGGGCCTCGCAGCGGTGAGCCGGGCGGCGCGACGAGCGGCTTGTACGGCTTCATGCGCGAGCTGTTTCGCCTGCGACGGACGCTGTCGGCGGCGGCCTCGCCGCTCGTCATGCTGGGTGATCCCAGCACGCCGCTCAACCTGATGCCGGTGGACAGTTTGGTCGATGAGCTGATCGCCTTGAGCCGCAGGCACTTCCCGAGTGGGCCCATCTATCACCTGACGAGCTCGGCGGGCCCCAACGTGGCGCGCGCGGTGGCTTACGCGGCCAGAGCGGTGGGCGTCGCGCCCGTACGCGTCGCGCCGCAGCGGCCTGCAGATGGCTCACCGATCGAGCGCGCGCTCGATCGGCGTACGAGCTTTTACGCCAGCTATCTCGGCAGCCCCAAACATTTCGAGCGGCGCCTCGAAGCTGGCCCGCGCGTGACCACCGCACAGCTCGCGCGCTACTGCAGCGCGTACGGCGAAAAGCTGCGGAAGGAGCACCCGCTGGCGTTGTTCGAGCGGCGCCGCGTCCACACGACGGACGGCGCGACCCTCATGAGCTACGCGATGGGCCCGCGTTCGCGACCGGCGGTGATCCTGGTGAATGCGTACGGTATGTCCGCAGAGGTGCTGGCACCGCTCGCCCAACGGCTGGCACAACGCTGTCGTGTGATCACCTGGCGGGCGCGCAGCCTCGAGACCGTGCCGCTCGAGAGCCAACCGTCGATCGAGCGGCACGCGCTCGATCTGCTCGAGGTGATGTCGGAGCATCGCGTGACGCGGGCGCACGTCGCGGGCTGGTGCAGCGGCGCGGACGTCGCGCTGGCGTTCGCGATGCGGCGGCCAGCACGCGTGCGCAGCCTGTGCTTGCTCAATGGAGCGCTGCTGCGAGCGGCAGCACCCGCGACGCGTTTTCAGCAGCGACTGCGTGCCGTGGTCGCGGCTGCAGCGCAGAGTCCCGAGCACGCGCGGCTGTACCACGCGCTGCTGTACGGAACGCGCCGCCCGCGCACGCTCTCGGGCAGCTGCGAGCAGGAACATCTCAACGGGTTGCTGTCGGACATCGATCCCGAGATGTTGCACCTGACGAGCCGTCCATTTGCGACGCCGGAGGCGCTCCACGCTTACGCGCGCAGCATGCACCAGTTCTTCTGCGAAGCGGGCGCAGCGTGGCCGGAGCAGAAATGGACGCTGCCCACGTTGGTCGTGACGAGCACCACGGACCGCATCACCCATCCAGAGGCGTCGTACGCGTTTGCCGATCGCTTCTCCACGCAACGCTTGTGCCTGCCCGACGCAGGCCACTTCGCGCACGTGACGCGGCCCGAGGTCGCCGAGCACATGCTGCGTCTGATCGTCTCGGCGGAGTCGATCCGTCCGCAGAGCGAGCGGCGCGCGCTACCGTCCGCTGCCGCCGTGCGCGGCCAAGCCGTCGCGAGCTGAGCGAGCGGGTTCGGTCGTCGCGGCAGGGGTGCCGCGACCGCCCGGCCGCAGCACTAGGACTGGCTCGCGCTTTGCGAGCTGCGCAGGAGCATTCTGAGCTCTGCGAGCAACGTGGCTTGGGTGAACGGCTTCGCAAGGAAGCGCTGGGGCGCAGTCGTGTAACTGGCGCTCGCGAGCGCTGCCTGAGGGCGGCCGGACACGAACAAGACCGGCAGGTCGATGCCACGTTCGTGCATGCGCGAGACCAGCTCGCTGCCCGTCATGCCGGGCATGTTTTGATCGGTCACGAGCGCGGAGACCTGGTCAGTGCGAAGCGCGAGCTGTGCCAGCGCCTCCGCGCCGCTGGCCGCCGTGATCACGCGGAAACCACCGAGCTCCAGCATGAGCCCCATGGTCCTGCGCACGCCGGCTTCGTCGTCCACCAGCAGCAAGACCGGCCGGTCGCGCTCAGGCCGCGCGCCCCGGCTCCCCTCGGCCTCATCAGGCATCGCACAAGGCTCTGCCAGGCGTGCGGGTAAAGGGGCCACTTCGGTCGGGACTCCAAGCCGATACATGCGGTTCGTCTCCATGCCCATCCCCTGCTTTTGTCATCTGGACCTCAAGGGCGTGCCGCGCGCGCGGGTCGTCAAAGCGAAAGTGTTGGGAGCAGCCCCGTTCCAGTCGCCGCTCGCTCACTTTTTGTGGTTCCGGGTCGCTGATCAGCGCGATCTGGGGCAGAGTGGCGCCGCAAGCAGACCGAACCCGTTCAGGGACAGGTCCTCCATGCCGAACGTAGGCCCGAGCGCTCGAATGCGACCGGTCGGACGATTGGACCCGCGGTGCTCGGGAAGTGGGCGCTCATGGCTGCCGCCATGAGCGGCTGAAATGTGCTCGCGACCTGAGCGTGCGCTCGCTGCAAGAGCTTACCGTGCGAGCCAGCATCTGACTTCGTGGGCCACCGGATTGGAACAGCGGCACTGAGTTGCGTTCCGTCAGGCGTATGGCTTCGAGGACGAGTCGACCTTGTTGTTAGGTGAACAGCCAAACGCACGACGAGCTACGTCTGGCTTTTACATGCGCTCTGTAACGCGATGCGGATCGCGCGTCACATAGCGGCACGTGATTGCGCAACCTCGCCAACCTTGATAGATGCGGGATCGGCAGTACCTGCACGCGCGCGATTCGAGTGCACGGCCCCGGCCAGCACCGTTCTTTTCATGGAACGGACAAACTGGGATGTCAGTCGTGCAGGGGGCCGCTCTCGAGCGTTCGAGAGCTTGCGCACGCGGCGAGGGGCGTACGTCGAGGTATCGAGTGATGAGGTCAGAGAGACAGTCGTGGCTTAGGCTCTCGCAGCGCTTGGGTCTGAGTCTCGCGTTTTGCGCGCTTTTCGCTTGCGAGGTGTGGCTGGACGTCGATCTGCCGCAGTGCGAGACCCACAAGGATTGCGTCGGCCTGCTCGGGCGCGGTTACACCTGCGGGACCGATGGCGTGTGCTTGCCACCGGAAGCTCCGGCGAGCGCGAACAAGCCGGACGCCGCCGCTGCGGCGATGCCGCAGTTACCTCCGCGTTGGGCGTGTGCGAAGAGTACCAAGGGCGACTTCGTCAGCGATCCAGACAAGAAGATCACCGTCCGCATGGACGCAGTCGACCTGAACACCTTGCGAGTGCCCTCGGGTCTCGTCGCGACCGCGTGCAACCCGGCAGACTTCGGTTGCGACACGCCGGTGGTCGCGAACACTTCCCCGGGAGCCGATGGTTTTCTCGAGCTCGAGGTGCCCTACGGCTGGGAAGGGTATCTGCTGATCACCGCGCCCAACATCGTGCCGGCGATCTCACTCTCCAACAAACCGTATCTCGAGACCCAGACGACCAGCGGCCCAGCCTTGCTGACCTTGAAATCCAAGCAAGATCTGTCCGATCACTCGGGTATCTCGCTGGAGCCAGGGCTCGGCATCGCGATCTTCGAGATGCGCGACTGTAACGACATGGCCGGCGACGGGATCACCTTCGATCCGATCGCCGATCAGACGCCATTTTACTTCGACGGTGCGCTGCCGGCGCGCACGCTGAAGGCGACGATGGTCAGTAACCTGCTCGCGGCCGGGCGCGAGGCGCGTGCCGTCGCGGGCTTCGTGAACCTGCCGCCCAGTTACATGAGCTTTCAAGCACGTCTGGCGTCCAACGGGGCCGAGATCGCGTACGTCACGATCCCGATCCGCGCCGACACGATCACATACGTGCGGGTGTACACGGGCTACTGACGCATGGCGAAGGTCGCGAACAAACCACCGTATGCGGGCGACGATCAGATCTCGGGGATCCGTCGATCCGCAGTGCCGAGGTTGAGTCGGCGCGTGCCGGACGCGCCACCGCGCCCGAGCGAGCAGAAGGCGGTGCCGCTGGACTACGGCGCGCGTCGGCCGCCGCGAGCGGCACTCGCGAGCGGCGCGGTGCTACTGCTCCTCGGCTTGTGGCTGTGGAGCTTGCCGAGCGAGCCGGACATCGCTGACGCGAACGCGCGGATCGTCGTGAAGAGCCTGCCGCTCACCGCGGCTGCCGAGCCACGGATCACGTCTGCTCCGGCTCGAGCTCTGCCGCCTGAGCCCGCACCGCTGCCGCTCTCGAACGTCGAGCTCGAGGTGAGCGCCTCGCCCCCCGAGGCGCGGCTCTCGCTCGACGGAGCGCCGCTGTCCGGCAACCCGTTCCGTGGGCGCTTTCCCCGAGACGGCCGCTTGCACCTGGTTCGCGCGGAGGGCCCGGGATTGCAGCATCAGGAGCTCGGCATCACCTTCGATCGCGATCGAGTGCTGAGACTCACGCTCTCGAGCACGGCCGGCTCGCCCGCGCGTGCGCGTGGGGCAGTCCGCCGCACGCAGCCCGAAGTGCGTGATCCTGAGCCGGCGCCGCGCGGCGTCACGAGCCGACACCCCGCCGCGCCCGTGCCCGCGTACGACGCGCCGCTCGCGCCGCGCAAGCGGTCGCACGAGATCTACGAGGAGGACCCGTACCGATGACCATGCCCTCACGTCGCGCGCTCGCGCTCATTCTCGGCTGCGCGCTGACTTCGAGCCTGCACCTTGGAAGCGCGCCGCGACTTCGTGCGCAGGAAGCGGGCGAAGCCGCATTAGAGGCTGATGGGGCGACCGAGCGCGCCCGCGTTCACTTCCGCAACGGCGTGGACTTCTATCGCGAGGGCAATTTCCGTGCGGCGCTGATCGAGTTCGAGCGCGCCTATCGCGCGACGCCGCATTACAAGCTGCTCTACAACCTGGGCCAGGCCTCGCTCGAGCTTCAAGAAGACGGTCGAGCGATCGACTATTTCCGCGACTACCTGCGCGAAGGCCGTGACGAGCTGAGCCCCGAGCGCCAGCGCGAGGTCGAGCTCGAGATCCAGCGACTGCAGGCGCGATTGGCACATGCCACGGTGACGACGGACCAATCAGGCGTGGAGATCTACGTGGATGGTGGATTGGTCGGCAAGACGCCGCTGCCCGAGCCGCTCAGGCTCAGCGTCGGCCGGCGGCGTATCAGCGCCGCCAAGACCGGCTTCGTGACGGTCGAGCGAACCTTCGACGTCGCCTCGGGTGATCAGCTGACGTTCGACTTCGAGATGAAGACGCGCAGCGCCGAGCTCGCGACCTCCCAGGCACCCGAGAGTCCATCGCGCGGCCTGTCGCCTGCCGCCTGGAGCGGCATCGCGACCGCGGTGCTGGGCGCGGGCGCGATCACGCTGTCGATCCTGACTGGCGTCGCGCAGACCGACTTCGACAAGGAGCGCCAGGGGCAGACCTCTGCGGGACAGCTGCAAGAGATGCGCGACGACGCGAAGCTGAAGGCGCTGGGCGCCGACATCGCGTGGGGCGCCACGATCGTGGCTGCTGGAGTTACAGGCGTCCTGCTACTTACGAATTCTGGACCGGAACGGGCCCCGACAGACGACAAACCTCACGTAAAGCTCGGCGTCGGAGCGGGAAGCTTCCAGCTGCGGGGACGCTTCTGAGCCAGGGTGCACGTCCACTTCGCAGACGACTCTCGGGGAGTTGCATGAGATCTTATTGGCTTGGGTATGGATTCGCATGGGCGGCGTTGTGCGTGGCCGCAGCGAGCTGCGGCTCGGAGTTGAAAACCAGCTGTGGTCCCGGGACAGAGCTGATCGCGCGCCAGTGCGTGCCGATCGAAGACGCGGCAGTCAACGACGCAGCGGGGCAAACCGTCGGCCAGTCGACCCAGGCGACTGAGGCGAGCCCCGGCGGCTGCGGCGAGCACGCGATCCTCGTCAATGGCGTGTGTCAGGGACTGCAGCCGATCGGCGGGGCATGCGAGCGCGGCGGGCAGTGTGACAGTCAGACCTGTCTGCCGGAGAGCGACGGCTTCCCGGGCGGCTACTGCAGCATCCCGATGTGCAATGACCGACGGCCCTGTACCCCGGGCTCGCATTGCGTGTACTCGGAGAAGCGCGATCGCCACGTCTGCCTGACGTTTTGCAGCGGCGCGAGCGAGTGCCGTCCGGGCTACGTCTGCCAGCCTCTCTACGAGGGCGACATCAGCGTGTGCACCCCGGCCTGCACGACGACGGACAACTGTCCCGATCAAACCTCCTGTGACGCGGCGAGCGGCAAGTGCGTGCTGCGTGAGTGCGACCCGAACGAGAGCAGCGACGCCTGCGGCGCGCAGCGGCTGTGCTATCCGGATCCACGCAACATCACGACGCGCGGCGGCATCTGTCTTTCGACCTGCGATCCCGCGCGGCCCAGCTGCGGCGGCCAGGATGTGTGTCAGCCCCTGCCGGAAGATCCGCAGCACAAGGGCGTGTGTGCACCGCCCGTCTGCACGAAGACCTCGGACTGTCAGGTCGGATCGGTGTGCACCAACAGTGTGTGTCAGCCCCCGCCGCGCTGCGACGACAAGGGCAAATGCGCCGACGCGTCGACCGCGTGTGCGGGTGGGCCGGGTGGCCAGTGCATGCCGCGCTGCAAAGACGACGCGGCCTGCAAGTCGCTGCAATCGGAGCTGCTCTGCGTCGAAGGCGTCGCGAGCGAGCGCGTGTGCCTGCCGCTGGGCTCGTATCCCGGCAGCGCCTGCCGCGCCGACAAGAATCGCGCCTGTGACATGGTCAAGGCCGGCAGCATGATGGCGCAGATGAACTGTCAGAATGACAAGTGCGTCGTCGACTGCGGTGGCGGCGGCGATGCGCTGTGCAAGGCCATCAGCCCGAGCTTGCACTGCGCGAGCGGCGTGCTCGATGGCGCGGTGTGCTTGCCGAGCGGCAGCTACCCCGGTGGACCTTGCGCCGGCGCCAACGCCGATCAGTGCGCCGAGGCGGACCTCGGCGGCGGCAAGCGCGCGAAGATGTTGTGCAAGGGCGGCCAATGCTTGCTCGACTGCGGCGCGGACGCGGTGCGAACCGTCTCGCCCGAAGCGTATTGCACGAGCGTGGCCAACGACCTGACCTGTGCCAGCACGGCTTACCCGGGCAGCGCCGTGTGTCTGCCGCAAGGCAGCTATCCCGGTGGCCCGTGCTCCCACGGCTCGTGCAGCAAGCTCGGCGATCGCTCGATGAGCTGCCAGGACGACGTGTGCCTCGTCAACTGCACGCCGGACAACCCCTCGACGCGCCCGAACGAAGACGACTGCGGAGCCATCGACGACAGCTTGGTTTGCGCGCGCGGCGTGTACGCGCAGGACGTGTGCGTGCCGAGAGGCAGCTTCCCGGGCAGCAAGTGCGGCCCCAACAACCAGTGCGCCCAGGATCTGAAAGGCATCGCCGAGCTCGACATGCAGTGCGTGAACGGCAGCTGTGCGATCGGTTGTAACGAGTCGGGCAAGTGGGCGGGCTACGGCGAGTCGCTGTGCAGCCTGGCCGATCCGGCGCTCACCTGCGCGCAGAGCGCGAACAACGTGTGTGTGAAGGCCTGTCGCGAAGGCCAGTGCGATGCCGGCTTCTCGTGCCTCGAGCCAGGTATGCCGCCTCAAAAAGAAAACGCGTGTTTGCCGAACGGCTCATTCCCGGGCGCGCCGTGTGGTCCGAACAACAGCTGCGGCTCGGGCCCGGGCGGCGCACGCATGACGTGTCGCAACAATGTGTGCCTCGTGAGTTGCCCCGCGGGCTCGAGCGGCGACGAGCTGTGCTCGATGCTGAGCGGCTCGCTGACGTGCGCGGACGCCGGCGGCAACGTCTGCGTGCCTGCCTGCAACGCCGGGAGCTGTCCTTCGGGCCTCTCGTGCCTCGCGTACGAGAACGCGTGTCTGCCGAACGGCACGTTCCCGGGCGCGGCGTGCGCATCCGGCAATCGCTGCAACGGCTCGCCGATGCTCGCGTGTGTACCGGGACAGAACCGCTGCGCTCCGGGCTGCAACATCGATGAAGGGCAGGACAATGCGAACAGCTACTGTTCGATGGTAGGCAGTCAACTGGGAGCTGCATTCAACAACTGCGCGGACGTCGGCGGCGGGCTGCACGTCTGCATCCAGCGGTGAAAGCTGGTCGCGGTATGGACGCGCGGTGGGTCGTGGCCGGAGCTCTCCTGATTGCAGCCGCGAGCGGCTGTCAGCTGTGGCTCGACGTGGACCACGCGCAATGTGACAGCGACGCGGCCTGCATCGACTTGCTCGGCAGCGGCGCCACGTGTGGGGAGGGTGGGGTCTGCAGCATGCCCTCGCAGCTCGGGATGACCGCGGACAGCGTGCGGGCGCTCCCGTCGCGTTGGTCCTGCGCGAGCACGCCGGCGGACGCCGTGACTGCGGACACGGCGCGCATGCTGCGTGTGCGGATGGACGTGGTGGATGTCACCACGTTGCGTTTGCCGCAGGGCTTGAGCGGCGTGGCATGCAACTGGAGCGACGGCGAGTGCACGCGGCCGGTCTCGCACGGCATCGCGCCGGGCGATGACGGCTTCATCGAGGTCGAGCTGCCTTACGGCTTCCAGGGCTACTTCAGCTTGATGGCACCGGGTTACCTGCCCGCGCTGGCCTATCACAACCGTCCGTACACCGAGCCGACCAGCCTGCGCGGCCCGCCCATGCTCACGGCGAGCGTGCTGGACGCGATCGCTGCTGCTGTTGGCGGCGGGGCGAACGATGCCTCGTCTCGGGGTGTAGCGCTGCTCGACATTCGCGACTGCAACGACACGGCCGGCGACGGCGTCCGGTTCGTCGAGGTGGACGGCCACGCGGCCTCGTACTTCAAAGGTGCACTGCCCGCGCCCGACCTGACACAAACCGCCATCAGCAATCAACTCAGCCCCGGCCGCGAGCCACGTGCGTTGGCTGTGTTCCTCGACCTGGAGCCGGGGCCGACCACGTTTCGTGCGGTGTTACCAGACTCGGGTGAGGCCGTGAGCCGTGTCACCGTCGAAATTCGCGCCGGACACGTGACGTACGTGCGGATACGCGCAGGCTACTGACTGACAGTAAGGTCAAAGGGGCAGACAATCATGACAGTCGCGCGGACATCGTCGAAACTCATGCGAGTCGGTCCTTATCAGCTGCTCGCCAGGCTAGGCGAGGGCCGGACAGGCGCCATGCACCTCGGGATGATGGAGGCGCCCCCCGGGACCAAGAAGCTCGCCGTGATCAAAGAGCTGAGCGACGAGCTCGCGGGCTCGAGCACGTTTCGCGAGCGGTTCTCGCACGAGGTGCGCCTGGCGGGGCAGCTCACGCATCCGAACATCGCGCAGACGCACGGCATCTACGAGGAGCACGGGCGTGTGTACCTCGCGCAGGAGTATTGCGACGGTCAGCCGTGGTGGCGCATCCGAGAGCTGCTCTGGAGGCGCGGCGCGGTGCCCGACGGTCTGCACCTGAAGGTGCTGCTCGAGGTGCTATCTGGTCTGCAATACTCCCAGGAGCTGCGCGACGAGGCTGGCGTGCCGCTCGAGATCGTGCACTGCGACGTCAGCCCGCAGCACGTGTTCGTCGCGTACGATGGCTCCGTCAAGTTGGTCGACTTCGGCATCGCGCGTGCGGTGCTCGAGGCGGCCGAGCCAGCGCTGGCGCTGACTGCGCTCAAGCTCGCCTATCTTGCGCCGGAGCAAGCGCGCGGCGAGCCGGTCGACCGGCGCGCGGACGTCTTTGCGGTGGGCGTGATGCTGTGGGAGGCGATGACGTGTCAGCGCTTCGTGCAGAACGACGACGCCTCCGAGGTGCGGCGTCGCCGCGGCACGGGCGAGGAGCCGCGCGTGCGCGCGATCGTCCCCGACGCGGCGCCCGCGCTGGCCGACATCTGCGATCGCGCGCTCGCGGTTGAGCCGGACGAGCGCTTTGCGACTGCGGCCGAGCTGCGCGCGGCGTTGCTCGGCTACGTGGGCGACGAGGTGCTCGACGCCGATCGCGCGCGCCTCGGCGAGCTGGCCCGAGGTGCCTTCGAGCAAGAGCGTGCGCGGGTGCATGCGCTCATCGAGCAGCACTCGCAGCTGGCCAGCCTGCCCACGATCCCGCGTGCGTCGCTGGCCGTGGCGCCCAAGCCGAGACCCCCACAGCGCAGCAGTGATCTCGAGCGCGCGTCGCTCAGCCGGCGTGTCGACAAGACGGCGGCTCCTGCCGAGCTTTCGCGCAATGGGTTTACTGCGCTGCGCCGCCGGCCGCTGCCGCTGATCGTGGCCGGCGTCGCGCTGCTGTCGTTCACGATCACCTGGCTTGTGTCGCGCCCCGAGCCGCACACGACCACGCTCGATGCGGCCACCGTGGCTGGTGAGCTGCGAGCCCCGCAAAAGCCGAGCGCACACGAGGAGCCTGCGCGCAGTCCCAGCGCGACGGCCTCCGCCGAGGTCGAGCAAGCGGCGCGCGATACCAGCATCCTGCTGAAGATCTCGGCGCTTCCGACATCGGCGGTGCTGTATCTGGACGGCGTCCCGCTGTCCGACAATCCGTTCACCGCGCGCGTGCCGGCCGATCATAAGGTCCATTCCCTGCGCGCGAGCGGTCCCGGGCTCGCCACGCAGGAGCGCTCGATCACGTTCGAGCACGATCAGGTGGTCACGCTGAGTCTGCAGCCACGAGCTGCGCGTCCGGAGGCGGCACGCGCGCCGCGCCCGAGCCGCAAGGCGCAGGCAGCGAGCGTGGCGCCTGGAGCGACGGCTCCGAACGCGCGCTCGATCGACACTGAGACCCCCAGCGGCCCACGCCAGCGCGTACGCACGAGCGACCTTTACGACACGCCGCTGCGAGTTGGCAGAACGCCGCGCGCCATCTACGAAGACGACCCTTACGGCTCGCAGTAGGGGAGCTGCGCTCTGCGCATGTCCGACCGCCGTGGAGCGGACGTCCGCGCCGATTCAGGTGACTCCCTCGAACCATCACGGCCGTCGGCTCGCTGCACTCCGACGTGCCAGATGTGAGGGGACCGGTATGAGGATCGAGCACGGCGCGCATGTGCTGCCGCGCCAAGACTCGATACTTTGCAAGTAACCCTTCCGCGTTTTCAAGAAAATAGCGCACGGCCCCGCGCTTGCATCACGGCCTAGAAACTACGCGAAGAATACGTTCGTACTCAACGCGCTGGCCATGAACCGGGGGGGAGTCATGCGGTACGTCTTGCTCGTAGCGAGCTGCGTCATGCTGGGCTGTGGTGCGTATGCAGAGCCGTCGGACAGCCCTGCAGATGTCACGCTGCTGGAACCGGCGCCGCCGGGTGCGCTGCCTTGCGCGGTGGACACGATCCTGCGTGAGCGCTGTCAACTCTGTCACGGTCGCCCCACGGCGCAGACTGCGCCGATGTCGCTGACCACGTGGCAGGACCTGCACGCGCAGGCGCCGAAGCATCGCGAGACGCCAGCCAAGGTCTACGAGCGCATGCTGGCGCGTCTCCACGACGAGCAGCGCCCCATGCCGCCTCGCGATCAGCCGCAGCTCTCAGAGGCGGAGCTCGCGATCCTGGACGCGTGGCTTGCGGGGGGCGCAGCGAGCGGCGAGGGCTGTGCCGAGCCGGCAACCCGAGCACGAGGGTCGGCAGCTGCGGAGGAGCAGCGGACCGTCGAGCAGCCAGCCACACCAGCAGAGAGCACGCCACCCGAGCCGCGTCAGCGCGAAACAAGCCCGCAGCCATCAGCGGCAGATGTGCCCGCGACCGAGCCCCGCAAGCTGCCCACGCCGCCGGCCGCCATGCCTGCAGCCGTCCAGCCCAAAGCCGAGGCTCCAGAGGAAGGCCTCATGCCGTCCGATTGTGAGTACGTGGAGCTACGCGCGCGTCAAGACGCCGCGGGCGCTCCGTTCCAGGTGCCCGCGGATGCTACCGATCTCTACCAGTGCTTCCTGTTCGATTTGAACCTGACGAAACCCACGCAAGGTCTCGCGTTCGAGCACCTGTCTGACAATCCGTCCGTCGTGCATCACTGGATGCTGCGCACGCTGGAGCAGACGGACAAGACCGGGCCGCTCTTGTCGTGTGATGATCCCACCCTGGACACGCAGGTCGTCGCGGGATGGGCGCCAGGCTCGAGCGACTGGCATCTGCCGAAAGACGTGGGCATGGACCTGGGCCGCGGCCTCATGATCCTCGAGGTGCACTACAACAACATCGGCAAGCCGGCGACCACGGATCGCAGCGGCGTCCGAGTCTGCACGACGCGGACACTTCGGCCGCACACGGCTGGCGTCTCGTGGCTCGGGTCCCAGTTGTTCTTCATCCCGCCCAAGAGCAAAGACTTCGAGGTCGCTGGCCGCTGCAAGCCGAGCCGGCAGAGCGAGCCCATCCAGATCTTGAAGGTCTGGCCGCACATGCACCTGCGCGGCAAGCGCTCGACTCTGCGACTCGATCGCGCGAACGGGATGCAGCAGGTGGTATTGGATGAGCCGTTCTCGTTCGAGAGTCAGAAGTCGTACGACGTCCCCATCAGTCTGATGCCAGGAGACAGCTTGGTCTCCAGCTGTTACTTCGACAATCCGAGCAACACTGTGGTCACCGTGGGCAACTCCACGATGGACGAGATGTGTAACCAGTTCGTGATCGCCTATCCCGCGGGCCAGCTGCGAAGCGACGGTTTCGGCCTGGAGCACAACTCCTGTCTCGGCATCCCGTGACGCTCAGCGATCGGCGCTGACCGGTGAGGCAACTCTGCCGGCGCAAGCGCTGCGCGCGCGCTGGAGGGCCGGCCGGCCGGTATCTCGCTCCGCTAGCCTGTGCAAGTACCTATCGCGCGTAAGCGCCTCGTATCCGTCGTGGATCCGGCCGCCAGTCACTGGTTTGCGTCACACGCGAGCCACGAGGGCGCTACCCTCATGGAACGTGCACGAGCGCGGCGCTTCGGTGCGGCGCTTCGCACACGTTCGCCCAGCCCCACCATGGATCCAATCACCCTTCCGATGCCTGCACAGGAGCGCGCTGGGACACAGCTCAGCTCCGCACAGGAGCAGTGGAGCGCCGTCTCGCAGATCGTTGCGGGCACGGCTCACGATCTGCTGAACGCATTGCAGATCATCGTGACTGAAGCCGAGCTGCTGTGTGAACAGGAGAGTGATCCGCGGCAGGAGTCGGTCCACACGATCCTCGATGCCGGGCAGCACGCTGCAGGCATGTGTCGGGAGCTACTGCAGCTTGCGCGCGTGAACATGCTGGACCTCGCGCCGCTCGACCCGGCGAGCGTGCTGGACGCGAGCCGGCCGCTCATCGAGCGCATCGCGCGCAAGGCAGGCGTGCAATGCGAGTTCGAAGCGCAGCCGGGCCTCTGGTCGATCACGGTGCCTCCCCTGCAGCTAAAGGCTGCGCTCATCAACCTGAGCGTCAACGCGCGCGATGCGATGCCGCAGGGCGGCAGGCTGCGCGTCGCGGCGCAGAACGTCGTCACGCGCGGCGACCTGCCCCCAGGCCGGTACGTGTGTCTGAGCGTCGAGGATACCGGCGTGGGCATGGCGCCCGAGGTCCGGCGCCGCGCGACCGAGGCGTTCTTCACGACCAAGGGACCGGAGCACGGTACGGGGCTCGGGCTCGCCATGGTGCAGGCCCTCGCAGCGCGCGCCGGCGGCATGGTGCAAATCGAGAGTCAGCTCGGACGCGGCACGTGCGTTCGGATGCTGCTACCCGCGGCGCGAGGCAGTCACAAGCCGCCCACGGCGGCAGGCGTAGATCCGCTGCTGGACGCGCTGCACAAACGCGTGCGAACGCCCTGGATGAGGGCCGCCGTGGAAGCGGTGCGCGAGCTGTACAGCGGCGCCGAGCTGCCGCGGCCTGCGCAGCTGGAGGCTGCGTTGGCGGCGTATCGTGCACGGAGGCTCGTGCTCGCGGTGGAGGTCGCCGATGCGGGCGGCTCTCGAGCGCTGCGCTTGCTCGAGATGGGCGATGCGCTCTTGCATTTGCTCGAGCAGATCGACATCACGGAGCCCGATGGTCAGGGACGCGAGCTCATCCAGGAGATCGAGGGGGCCTATCGGCGAGCGCTGAGCTCGGCGCGGCCGAGCTACGAGTACGCACGCTTTCGCTTCGGCGCGGGCCTGGGCGCCGATCTCGAAGCCGAGCGCCTGATCTTTCCCGCCTCGAGCGATGGTCGCACGCTCAGTCATCTGTTCGGACTGGTCATGATCCCGGAACGTGTCTTCGAAGGAGAGTGAGGCATGACCTCCGATCAGACGCCTGGGCCGCTTTCGCTGGACGCACCGGACCTCGTCGCACGCCTCGAGCAGCTCTCGCGCGAGGCGCTGGACAGTCTGCCCTTCGGCGTGATCCGGCTGAACGCGGAAGGCGTGGTCGAGTACTACAGCAAGACCGAGGCGGTGCAGTCCGGCTTTCGTCTGGAACGTGCCTACCGCAAGCGCTTCTTCTCCGAGATCGCGCCGTGCCTGGCAACGCCGGAGCTCCTGGACAGGATGGAGCGCGCCCGACGGGCCGGTACGCTCGACATCTCGCTCGAGCAGGTCGGCGACTTCGCCGATCCGAATCGCCTGTTGCGAGTGCGCATCAGCGCGGCTGCAGACGGAGGGCTGTGGGTGGCGTTGCAGCGGCCCGAGCTCGCAGCGATCAGCGGCACGTAGCTGCGAATGCATGTACTCTCGAGCGGATGGAAGCACGCCTGGCCCTCGATTCGACGCTTCGTGATCGCATCGCGCTGAACCTGCAGGCACACGCGCGGATCGATCTGCAGAAGCCGGAGCTCAGAGCGGCGGCGGTCGCCATCGTCATCGTGCCAGGACCCGCGGGTGAGCCTGCGTTTCTGCTGACGCGTCGCAACGCGGGGCTCACGCAGCACAGCGGGCAGTTTGCGCTGCCGGGTGGCCGCGTCGATCCGGGCGAAGACGCGGGCGCCGCCGCCCGCCGCGAGCTCGCGGAGGAGCTCGGCGTGACGCTTGGACCCGAGCGCATCCTGGGTCAGCTCGATGACTTTGCGACACGCTCTCGCTTCGCGATCACGCCGGTCGTGCTCTGGGGTCCGGACGTACACGAGCTCGCGCCCAATCCGGCCGAGGTCGCGCTCGTCTTTCGCGTGCCGCTGCAGGAGCTCTACCAGCCGGAGGTACCGATCCTCTCGCGCATCGAAGAGAGTGAAGCGCCCGTGCTCGCGCTCCCGCTCGTCGGCACGCACGTCTTCACGCCGACGGCTGCCATCCTCTACCAGCTGCGAGAGGTCGCACTGGATGGTCGCAGCACGCGCGTGCATCACTTCGAACAACCGCTGTTCGCCTGGAAGTGAACGGCGCGAAATCGGTAGAGGCCGCGGCGCAGGGTGAACGGGTCCTCGGCGCCGCGGGCCTCTCCGAAGACTACTCCCTGATGCGCTGCGCGCCTGCGCTGCAGGGCGCGGTGTCGCCGAGGTATGAGCCGAACAAGATGCACATCTCGCCGTCGATGGCTTCGTTCGCGAACTTGAGCGGTACGTCCAGCCTGTTGTTGATGTCGCACAGGAAGTAGAGCTCGTCGCCCTTCTCCAGCGTGAGCTGACCGCTCGATGCGCCGTCCACCTTGTTGGTCACGTCCGGCACCGGGTTCGTGGACACGCTGTCGTACTGGTACGTCGGCATGTCTTCCCAGTTGAACGATTCGTAGGCGCGGATCTCTTCGCCGGACTGCTTCTGCACCCAGACCGCGAAGCGATCGGTGTGCGCGTGGCGATGGCCGTTCATGGTGATGATGCGCGAGTTGCCCTGCACGTTGCAGCGGTACTTGAGCACGGTGCGCTGGTGCGCGGGGATCGAGACGTCCACCGGGCTGCCTGACGCCGACAGCGGCCGCATCTCCTTCGTGACCTCGGATTTGTCCATGTACCAGACGTTGACCCACGCCTCGCGCAGGATCGGCGCCTGCGTGGTGTTGATGTGGTGCAGGTTGAACGAGAACTGCTGCTTCGCCTTGAGCTGCGCGCCGATGCCCACGTTCTCCGGCGGCACGTCGAGCACACCCTGCGGCCGATCGAGATCCGGACGCTGCGAGCCACCGAAGCTGCGGCTGCCTCCGCCCGTCTCGAAGCCGCTCGCGCCGATGTTGCGCGACTGTGCCCCGCCGCCCAGGTCCGCCGCCCAGCCGTCCGCGCGATCGGTGTCCGACACGTTGATGATCATGTGGTGCGAGCCGGCGCGCATGCGCCAGTTGACGCGGTAGTAGTAGTGATCCTCCGCGTTCGGCGAGTTCACGTAGTACATCGTGTTCTCTTCCGCTCCGGGCGCGAGCGCGTACGTGCCGGGCTTCGCGTGGTCCTCCGGGCCCACGTGCACTTGCGTGCCGAGCTCAGCTGGCGGCGGCAGGATGCAGAACTCGTCGCCGGGGTACTGCGTCTTGTAGCTCGGGTCGGCCTCCACGCAGCGAATCGCGTACGGGTTGTTGTACAGGCCGTGGAACGGCGCACACTTGTTTGGAAGTGTCTTGCCGCCCGGGCTCTCCTTCAGGCCTGCCACCTCGAAGCCCTTGCACTCCGCGGGCAGATCTTTGAAGGGCGTTCGCGCGTCCACCTTCGGCTGTGTCGCGCTCGCGCTGGGCGTCGCGGACTGCGCCGGAGCAGGCGTCTGCGTTTGCGTCGGCGTCGGCGTCCGGGTGCCCGTGCTGCCATTGCTGCCGTTGCTGCTGTTGGCGGCGGGCGCCTGTGGTGCAGGTGTGGCCGCCGCGCCCGCTACATTCTCGCGCGCGGGCGTTTGCTCCGAGTTGGCGGGCGCGCCAGCCGAGCTCGTCTGACTGTTAGAAGCTGCTTCGCTAGCGCAAGCTGTCAGCGCCATACTGGTGCCAATCAACATGTGACTTAGCGTGCTGGGTGTCTTCACGTTTCCTCCTCCACGAAACGAATCGCCTGCACGTTACAGGTGATTGGTCGCTCGCGAAATCGGCTGCAGACTGCACACTTCGTCAGGCTAGTTCTGTACTCGCCACGTTGTCTCACTCGGCACTCGCGCGCTGCGCTATGTGGCCCCGAACGCGCTTGCAGCTGGCCCACGAGAGCCTGCAGCCAACAGCTGCCGGCCATGGCCTCAGCCTTGGTGCGCGACGCCCAGCCGCTGCGCCAGCCGAGCGAGCAGGTCGCGCTCACGGTGCTCCAGCTTCTCGTCACCCCAGGCAGCGTGCTCCGCGAGCGCGAAGACATCCGCGCGATCCGCGGCGTCGTGGAACACCTCGGCCAGTCGCTCCAGGTCGAGCTTGCGCGCGGCGGTGGTCGTCACGTACTGGCGCACGTTCACGTCCGGCAAGATGCGCGTGAGCAGCGCGAGCTCCCGCTTGTCGAGATCATGATCGATGAAGAACAAGTGCACGAGCAGGCTGCGCAGCAGCTCGGCCGGCTCGCCCGTCTGCGTGCAGCGAGGGAGGGCAGGGTCTTCGAGCGCAGCGATGAAGTCGCGAGGCCGCATGGATCGAAGCGGGGCCGCAGCTGCGGCCGCCGCGCGTTCGCTATTCGTCGCCCTTGATCTTCAGCTTGCCGGCGTTCTCCGCGATGAAGCCGCGGATATCGTCGGCCATGTCGAGCAGCTTCTCCCACTGCTCTTTGTACAAGGTGACGGGGAAGCGGCCGAGGCCGTAGATCGACACGCCGCCCTTCTCCGAAACCTTCATCGACACCCCGCGCGTGCCGCGCTGCTTGAGCCGCGCATTTTCGGCGCGCAAGCGCTCGAGCTCGCTCTTGAGTTCATCGTCCGCCATGAAACCGTCTCTCCGTGTTTTGGGGCGTCGGAGGCTACTCCGAACCCGGCGTCCACGGAAGCATCGTAGCGCTCCCTGATCGCCGTGGCGGGCCCGGTGCTCACGCGGGCTGCGGATCACCGCAGCTGGCCCGCTCGGTCCGGCTCGTGGAGGCTCTACAGGCCTCCAGGCCGGCCGAGCCGGGGGCTAGCGCCGGCGACGCACCAGCAAAAGGAGCCCGAGCAGGAACCAGCCGGCGCCCGCGCGGCCGTGGCCGGTGCTGCTGCAGCCGCCCGTGCTCTCGAGCTGCGCGGACACGCGGCGATCATCGATCTCGTTGCCGAGCGTGCCGGTGCCCGCCGTGCTGCCGCCATTGGCTGCAGAGCTGCCCGGGCTCGCTGCGCTCGAGCCGCCCCGGCCTGCCGTGCTGCTGCCGGACTGGCCCCCGCTGCTCGGCGTGCTGCTCGTGCCCGCGGTGCTGCTCGGCTTGCTGCCGCCGCTGCCGCCCGAGTTGCTCGCAGCGGCTGAGCCACCACGGCCGCCCGCACCCATGCTCATGCCGCTGCTCGAGCCACCGCTGCCGCCGCGACCCGCGCTACCTGCCGCCGAGCCAGCTCGACCGGCGGACGCGGGCATGCCACCGCTGCCGCCTCGCCCCGCGCCCGCGCCCGTGCCGCTACCAGCTGCAGGGCTACCTGCGGCGCCGCCCGCGCCAGGCGGCACGTACGTTCCGCCCGGTGGCACCACGGTCAACACCACGCGCGCTTTGTACGGGTAGAAGTTCGCGTTGCCCTGCTGCTTGGTCTCCGTGGAGTCCTTCAGGATCAACGACACTTCCGTGCAGCCCATGGCCCAGTCGACCACGTCGTATTGCCACAGCCTGCTGAACGCGAAGTTCGCCCGGTATTTGCCCGTGTTCGTGTACATCATGTACGGCAGGCACGCCGGGTTCGACGCGTTCTCGATGCAGATGTTGTAGAGGGTGTTCGTGTTGCCGCCGGCCTTCTCCAGCACCTCGAGCTCCACGTACACGGTGCCGTTCGCGTAGTTCACGGGCGCGCGCCAGTTACCCGGGATGCCAGCCTTGGGCTTCACCCGGTAATGCGAATCCATCGTGTTCTGCGCGGTCGCGGTGTACTCCACGTCGAGCAGCACGAACTGCTCTTGTGCTTGAACAGGCAGCGCGGTCCAACCCGCTGCCAAGGCCACGCACCAGACGACGAGCGCGACGGCCGATCTTGAGCACTTCATGCTTACCCTCTCACGTACTGGTCCGGCTGGCCTTGCTGCTGACGGCGGCAAGAGCACCACGCCGGTCGAAGAACGTAGCCGAAATCCGCGGCCACGCCTACCCCGCATCGCGAGTGGGGTCGACTACAATGTGAGATAGTCTGGCCATGTTTGGCCAGTACAGATCCGGATTTGGGGTCAATACGTCACGCTGTTAGGGGCAAACGTCGCTGCATTTGGCGCGGCGACATTCCCCGAGCGCTTGAGCGCGGCCCAGCGCGGTGCTCGCGTCGAGATATTGCGCCTGGATCGTGATCCAACTCCGCGTGCCTGCAGCTTGCTCGATCTGTGACACGCAGTCCCCGAGCGGAGCGACGGCGCACAGCAGCAGGGCGTTTCCACAGTAGCAGCCGGTGCCTGCGCAATCCTTTTGAGTCGCGCACTGCTCGACCGCGAGGCAGCTCTTGTCGCGCTGCGCCACGCCGCTCGCGACGCAGGCGCTCACCGCGGCGCCACACTGCTCGCACTCGCAGCGCTCACACGCTCCGCCGCTGCCACCGAGACTCGCGACGCACGCGTTCGCCACGGGCTTCGCGAGCAGCTTGCAGTCGCTGCCGCAGTCGCTGCCACCGTCGCATTGCTCCGCAGCCTCGCGCACGGCGTTACCGCACTTCGGCTGACAATCGCTGTCGACGTTGGCATTGCCGCCGGGCGGACAACAACCGTCGTCGCTCTGCGCGTGCGTCACAGGCTGCTGCTCGCAGCGCAGGTCGCAGTTGCTGCGGCTGCCCTTGAGCACGGCGCGCATGCACGCGTCCTCGCTGCGGCAGCTCGCATCGCTCGGGCATGCGAGCTCCGTCGCCACGCCGGGCTTGATCTCGCAGGTCTCGCCCTGTGCGGTCTGCACGATGCCATCGCCGCACGACGCCGAGCAG
>Ga0190269_10000166_pt1 | contig 34172 bp, 30 predicted proteins | sample Popmic249IS_FD_133749 | JGI IMG/M metagenome (GOLD analysis project Ga0190269, IMG submission 133749) | Populus adjacent soil microbial communities from riparian zone of Blue River, Arizona, USA - 249 IS | ecosystem: Environmental > Terrestrial > Soil > Riparian zone | place: USA: Arizona... | reverse complement strand
TCGCCGGAAAATACCTGACATGCAACGGCCGCCTCCATGCGCGCAGTTGCCTTTCGCCAGACGTGCTGCGACGGAACTATGCGAAGAGCGCATTGGACCGCTGCCTCGCGGGCGGGATTCGGAAGCGCTTCCTCGCCGCCATCGGTGATGCAGGTCCGACGCTTCCGGGTTTGTGGTAGCGCACGGTGCGAGTGTCCTGTATAAAGGACATACCTCTTGTCCACGCGCTACCCGGAGCGACCATGACGACTACGACATCCGCCGCCAGCAAGGTCCTGTTTCCCAATCGCTTCATCCAGCCCTCGCGGTACTACACGACGGGCCGACCCACGTATCCGAAGCTGTTGGCGCGGCGTGTCGCTGCGCTCGTGGGTCTCACGACCGACGACGCGGTGCTGGATCTCGGCACGGGTCCTGGCTTCCTCGCGCTCGACTTCGCGCCGCTCGCAGGTGCAGTCAGCGCAGTCGATCCATCGGACGAGATGCTCGCAGCCGCGCGGCAGAACGCCGCGCAGGCCGGGCTGACGATTCAATTCATCAAGGGTAGCTCGTTCGACCTGCCGCCGCAGCTCGAGCGCATCAAGCTCGTGACGATCGGCCGCGCGTTCCACTGGATGGATGGCGACCAGACGCTCCGCGCGCTCGATGGCCTCGTCGTGTCGGGCGGCGCGGTGAGCCTGTACGGGGAGCGCTACCCTGACGTCGACGAAAACGCTTGGCATGTGGAGTTCCAGGCGCTCGTCGACAGCTATGCGACCGAAGATCCCGCGCGCACGCGCACGCGCGGCGCACGCCCCCACGAGATCGTGTTCCTGCGCTCGCGCTTCGACCACCTCGAGCGCATCTCGGTGCTCGAGCGGCGCAACACGCCGGTGGAGCGCTTCGTCGACCGCGCGCTGTCCTTCGGGGCAGCGTGGGACGGCCGGCCCGGGTCGCGCGAGGACGATCTCGCGGGCGAAGTGCGCACGCTGATGGCGAAGCACGCCGGGCCGGACGGCAACGTGCGAGAGGTCGTGGAAGGCCACGCCCTAATCGCGTTCCGCTCCAGCGACGTCGAGCCTTGAGCCCCGTACGCTGCTGGATGACTGCATCACAGGCGGACGCTTCACATGAAGCGCCTGACGCGTACGGCGCTCCTCTGCGCGGGCTCTGGCAGCTCGCGCAGGCGCGCCGCGAGCGCGTGCCCCTGCTCCGGACTGCTGCTCACCGAAGAGCCGGCTCCGGCGGTACTTTCCCGACTTCTACTTCTGCAAGTGCACGTCGATGCGCAAGCCAACGCCGAGCTTGTTCACACGCGCGTGCCAGGCGAGCGAGACCCTCGCGAGGCCCACGTCCACAGATGCGCGATGAGGCGTCGTGAGACTGATCGTCCCTCGCGACCTCGTCGACTCGGCGCGCGCAGCCCAGCGTTACCGCTCCGCGCGCGCGGCCACGTCGCGGTACGCGTTGAAGTCGTTGGTGTACAAGGCAGACAGCTTGCCAACTTTGCTCGCATCCAGGTAGCCCTCGCGCGCGAGCCAATCCACCCAAATCTGCATGTCGCGGTCGCTGAGGAGTCCGCCACGTGATGAGATGCCGACGCTGTGCCAGTGCCGCGAGAGCGTGGGGTCTTCGCCACGGCCGCGCTTCGCGAGCAGCGCGGCCATGCGCTCCCGGACCTCCGCCTGCGGCGTCGAGCGCGCCCATTCGATGGCGCGCGCGGTAGACTCCACGAACTTGCGCACGGCATTGGGACGCTTGGCCAGCGCCTCACGATTGAATACGACCGTAGTCGAGTTGAAGTGCCCGAACAGCCCGAGATCGCTGAACAGGGGGCGGAGGCCGCCGCGCTCGCGCGCGCGGTCGCGAAATACCCCGCTGAGCGAAGCCACGTCGATGTGGCGTTGCCGCAGCGTCTGCTCCGAGTTGATGGCGGGCGTCACGACCATGGTCACGTCTTTGATCTCTTGCAGGCTCAACCCGCCGCGCCGCAGATACTCTCGAATCATGAACTCCGCGTGCGCGCCCAAGGTGTTCACGCCGATCTTCTTGCCGATCAGATCGCGCGCGCTCCGCAGCGGACTATCTTCGAGGACGAAGTATCCACCCCAGGTCAGATCATCGATGCCGCTGCCCGCGATCACTTGCTTGAGCGGCGCGCCCGCGGCGATCACCTTGATCACAGAGCCGGTCGCCGCCGTGCCGAAGTCGATGTCGCCGGTGCTCACCGCCTGGATGGCTTCGGGCCCGCCCAGCACCGTGCCCACCCACTTCAGCTTGAGCGGCGCGAGATAGCCGAGCTCCTCGCCCAGCTCGGCGAAGGTGACGTTTCCAAGGCTGCTCAGGTAGCGCAGCTCGGTGACCTCGTAGCCCGCGACCGGCGCAGACTTGCGCTCGGCGCTACATGCCGCCGTGAGCAGCAAGAGGATCAGTGCGCGCGGGAACGGGTGGCGGCGGATCTGCATCGACGAGCCTCCTGCGAGCGCATGTTGAGCGCATTCATGTCTTTAATACAAGACGTCGCGGTTGCGCGCGCGTGCGCAGCGCCCGGCCTCACCGCGCAAGCGCGGAATCAGGCGCAATAGATGTGTCCAGCGAGACTGCAGCCTGCTTCGCCCAGAACCGTCGCGACCTCGTAGCCACCCCGAGCGTGCTGCACTAGCCTAGCCGCCATGTCGTCGCTCTTTTCACCCCTGCGTTTGCGCGCACTCGAGTTTCGAAACCGCGTGTTCGTTTCACCCATGTGTCTGTACTCGTGCACGGAGGGGCTCGCCACGCCCTGGCATCTCGTGCATCTCGGCAGTCGCGCCGTGGGCGGCGCAGCGCTCGTGATCGCCGAAGCGGCAGCGGTCGTTCCGGAGGGCCGCATCTCGCCGTTCGATCTCGGCGTCTGGTCGGACGCACACGCTGCGGCGCTGCAGCCCACAGCGGCGTTCATCCGCGAGCAAGGCGCAGTCGCAGGCATCCAGCTCGCGCACGCCGGGCGCAAAGCCTCTACCGCGCGACCCTGGGAGGGTGGCGGCAAGGTGGAGAGCGCCCAGGGTGGGTGGCAGCCCGTCGCTCCCAGCGCGCTGGCGTTCAGCGAGCGCCATCACCTCCCGCGCGCGCTGAGCCTCGCAGAGATCGCGGAGATCCCGCGCGCGTTCGCGGCTGCCGCGGCGCGCGCGCTGCACGCCGGCTTCCAGGTGATCGAGATCCACGCCGCCCACGGCTACCTGCTGCACGAGTTCTTGTCGCCCCTGTCGAACACGCGCACCGATGCGTACGGTGGCGACTTCGACGCGCGCATCAAACTAACGCTCGACGTCGCGAGCGCTGTGCGCGCGGTCGTCCCGCAGGAGTTACCGCTGTTCGTTCGCATTTCCGCGACCGACTGGGTGCCAGGCGGCTGGGATCTCGCCCAAAGCGTGCGGCTCGCACGGCAGCTGAGAGCTGCAGGTGTCGACCTGGTGGACTGCTCGAGCGGCGGCTTGTCGCCGCAGCAGCAGCTGCAGCTCGTGCCGGGCTATCAGGTTCCCTTTGCCGAGACCATCCGGCGAGAGACCGGAGTCGCGACCGGAGCGGTGGGTCTAATCAGCGAGCCAGCGCAGGCCGAGGCGATCATCGCGAATGGCCAGGCAGACGCCGTGCTCCTCGCGCGCGCGTTCCTGCGCGATCCGTATTGGACTCGGCACGCCGCCCTCGCGCTCGGTGCGCAGTCACATTGGCCCGTACAGTACTCGCGGGCTTGATGCGTTCGTCTGTGATAAGAGACCGGCATGGACCTCGGACTCGCAGGCAAGGTCGCCATCGTCACGGGTGGCAGTGAAGGCATCGGCAAGGCGAGCGCGCGACAGCTCGCGCGCGAAGGTGCGAAGGTCGCGATCTGCGCGCGTCGCGCCGACGTGCTCGAGCAGGCGGCGGCCGAGCTGCGCGCCGCAGGTGAAGTCGTGGCGATCCAGGCCGACGTCACGCGCGCGGCCGATCTCGAGCGGCTTGTGCAACAGGTGGTCGCGCGCTTCGGTCGCCTGGACATCCTGGTGAACAACGCCGGCACCTCTGCCGCCGCGAGCTTCGAGAGCACGGACGATCAAGCGTGGGCTGCGGATCTGGATTTGAAGCTGTATGGCGCGATCCGCGCCATCCGGGCCGCGCTGCCGCACCTCAAACGCGAAGGGGGTCGCATCATCAACGTGACCACGCCGGCGGGCAAACAGCCCGGCGCGCGCTCGCTGCCCACGTCCGTGAGTCGGGCCGCAGGCATCGCGCTGACCAAAGCGCTGTCGAAGGAGTTTGCCGACTATCACGTGCTCGTGAACACCGTGTGCGTGGGCGTCATCAAGAGCGCGCAACAGGAGCGCGGCGCTGCTCGCCGCGGGCTCAGCCTCGAGCAGTACTATGCCGAGCTCGGCAAGCACGTACCACTGCAGCGCGTGGGTGAGGCGGAGGAGGTGGCGAACGTCATCACGTTCCTCGCCTCTGCCGCCGCGAGCTACGTCACCGGGACGAGCATCAACGTGGACGGCGGCAGCTCGGGCGCATTGTAGCCCGGCTCGGAGCTCTTTCGGGTAGACATGCCGCAGGCCGAGCTCGCCCGCGCGTTTCGGGTGCGCGTTAACGCTGGACGCGGGTTGCCCAGGAAGAAACGCGCGCGTGCAGGACGTTGCAGCCTGCGCCCGAGCAGATCACGCCGCCGCCGCGGTGCCACGCGGAGCAGCGCTGACGTCTCACTCTTACGTAATCACGCGCACTGGCGCGCCCGCTGCGAACGCACGGATGTCGTCGAGGGCGTCGCCATAGAAGATCTGATAGGTCTCGCGTGTGACATAACCGAGGTGCGGTGTAAGCACCGTGTTGGGCAGCGTGAGCAGCGCGTGATCCCGCGGCAGGGGCTCTCGATCGAACACATCGAGCCCCGCGCCGGCAATGCGCTTCTCCCGCAGCGCGGCGACGAGCGCGGCTTCATCGATGATCGGCCCGCGCGAGGTGTTGATCACGTACGCCGTGCGCTGCAGCTGCGCGAGCTCGGCCGCCCCGATCAGTCGGCGCGTGCTCGGCCCGAGCACGAGGTGAATCGTCAGCACATCGGCGCGCGACAAGAGCGTGGCCTTGTCCACCCATTCGGCATCGGCCGCAGCGGCGCGCTCGGGCGTGAGGTTCGGGCTCCACGCGATCACGTGCATGCCAAACGCGCGGCCGACGCGCGCGACCTGCGTGCCCAGCCGACCCAGGCCCAACACAGCGAGCGTCTTGCCGGACAAGCCCACGCCCAGCGTGGTCTGCCAGGCTCCCTCGCGCACGGCGCGATCCTCGGCGGGAATGTGGCGCGCGAGCGCCAAGATCAGCCCCCACGTGAGCTCGGCGGTGGGGTAGGGCAGCCCGCCCGTACCGGAGACCACGATGCCGAGCTCCCGCGCCGCGGCCACGTCGATGGACGCGTTGCGGGCGCCCGTCGTCACGAGCAGTCGCAGCTCCGGCAGTTGCCCAAGCAGAGCGCGTGGGAACGGGGTGCGCTCGCGCATGGCCACGATGACGTGGAACGGGCGCAAACGGGCGACGAGCGCGGCTTCGTCGTGCAGATGGTCGCTGAAGACCTCGAGCGTGCTGTCGGGTGGCAGCGCGCTCCAATCCGCCGACTCACGCGCTACGTGTTGGTAGTCGTCGAGCACCGCGATGCGAAAACCGGTCATGCGCCACAGATAGCCGGGCTCACCTGCGAAGCAAGCGCTGGCCGCGCGCGGACACACATATTGCAGCCGTAGGCTGCTGGCCAAGACGAGTGAGCGCGGATAACACGGCCCGCGATGACTCGCGTTGGACAGCTGCACCTGAACGCATGCTTGATGGGAGTGGGCCATCACGAGGCCGCCTGGCGCCTGCCCACGAACACCGCTTCTCCGGCAGCGCGTGCGAGCAGCCAGTTTCCAATGCGCTACTTTTAGGCGCGCAGAAAGCGTGGGCGGCCGTTGCCAGGATGCCGACCCTTGGGTCCCAACGGGAGAGCTGGGAGCGAACCACCCCCGGAGCTCGATCGGAGAATCGACATGGACACGCGTGCAAGGAGACTGATCGGCGCTGGCTGGCTTGCGCTCAGCGGGCACATCGCTGGGTGTGATGCGCAAGCCACTGCAGAATACCAGGGAGAAGCGCTGCTCGAGCTGAAGGGGCAAGCCATCGTGGAGACCCCGACCGGGGGCCTGCCCGTACAGCCCGCGCTGTGCTTTCTGGGCCGCGACTATCACTTCGAGACGGTCACGTCCGAGGATTTGCCGCCACAAGTGGCCGATGCGTTCATGTGGAATCTGGCGTGGCCCATCAACCGCATGCACATTCTCGACGTGGACAGCGTTGGGCAGTTTCCGGCCAACTTCAACATCGCTGTGCGCGAGCCTCCGCCAGACGCCGCTGTTCGCGCGCCGTTCGCGGGCGAGCCGGCGAGCGCGGCAGGCACGGTATGCGCCGTGCGCGCCGATCACCCCGACGTCGTGTATCCGCCTCTGATGGAACGTCAGAGCTGCGAAGACGGAGCAGAGCCGTGCCAGCGTCGCCACGTCTACGCGTCACTCATCACCGGGCGCTACTTCGTGGAAAGCTTCGAGTGCCCGGACAGCGAAACGCCGCGCGAGTCGTGCGCACGCAGCAGCGAGGGCGATGCCGCGCTCGAACGAGAAGTCTTCGAGTTCGTCGCAGGCTGGGACGTGACGCAGCTCGTGTATCTGGCCGAGCCTGCGCCTGCCGGTAGCTTCACTGCCTGGCAATATGGTTCGCCTGACGGTTTGTCGGCCGGTTACCATGTGTTCTCCCGCGATCCGGACCCGCTCTCCAGGTGCACGAACCTTGCGTGGAACCGCGCTCGGCTCGAAGTGGACAACCGCTTTGGTGGCAAGCTGGTGCACGACACAGCGCTCGGCGTCACTTACCCTGCGCCAGAATACGAAGACGCCTATCAAGAAGAGCTGCAGCGTTTGTCCGCGCAGTTTCGCATGGAGTCTTGCGACATGCCGCAGGTGACCGAGCTCTCCGCGGAGGATCCCCTGTCGATCGTCATCGATCGCGAGAGCTCGTTCGCTCCTTTCCCCAATTGATTATGTTGTCGCGCGCCGAGTGCAACACGCTGTACCGCAAGCACGCGCCGGGCGCCTTCAGGCGCGCCCAGCGCATGCTCGGCAGCGTCGCGGATGCGGACGACGTCGTGCACGACGTATTTCTCGCATTGTTCGAGCGCTACGATCAATTCCGCGGCGCGAGCTCGCTCAGCACGTACCTGTACTCGGCCGTGACGCACGCCTGCCTCAATCGCATTCGCAACCATCGCAGGCGCGACCTGTCCCGCGTGCGACAGCAGGTCGCCGGCCCGAGCTGCGATCCAGGTACGAGCGCCGAAGCATCCGTGCTCGCCCGAGATCTGCTGGAGCGCCTGCCGGACCGCCTGGCGGAGGTCGCCGTGTACCACCACCTCGATCAGCTCACGCAACGCGAGATCGCTGGCATCCTGGGCTGCTCGCACACGCACGTCGCGCATTTGATCGAACGTCTCTCGAGCTGGGCTCGACAACAGGAGCGCACCACATGCCCGCCCTGATGCACGCCGATGACTGCCTGTCCGAGCTGGTGTTCGATCACTACTTCAGTGGCGAGCTGAGCAGCAGCGAAGCGCGTGCGCTGCACGACCACCTGACGCGCTGCGTGCGCTGCAGCTTGCGATGCGACGTGCTGGCGCGGCAACGCGAAGCTTACCTCGAGCGCATGCCGGGCTGGGAGGCGCTCGAGCAACGCGGAGCGTCAGCTGCTCCGGCCGCTCCTCGAAGGCGAAAGCCGCAGCTGTGGGCGGCAGCGTCAGCGCTGGCGTTGGCGGCCGCGGTCATGTTGGTCGCGCTCCCGCGCGAGCTGCCCGAGCAGGTGCGAAGCAAGGGTAAGCCTCAGCTCAGCGTGTTCCTCAAGCAGGCTGAACGGGTGCATCGGCTCTCATCCGGCGAGCACGTGGCGCCCGGCGATCGCCTGGGTTTCGCGTACACCGCGCTCGAGCCCAAGCACTTCGCGCTGCTGCAGCGTGACGCGCGCGGTGCGGCGATCTACTACCCCGTCGCGGCCGAAACGGTGCGGGTTGCGGCCGGTCATGACGTTGCGCTGGACTTCAGCATCCAGCTGGACGATGCGTCGGGTGACGAACATTTCTACGCCCTGTTTTGCACACAGCCGGCCGCGCTGCAGCCGCTCGTGGAAGCGCTGCTCCGGAGGGGACAGCTGACAGTTCCGTCTGACTGTCAGGTAGATGAGCTCACGCTGAAGAAGCGCTCGGAGGCCCCTTGAGCGCGCGCTGGATCGCGATCTGTCTACTGTGCGCGCTGTGGGCGAGCCCGGCCGCCGCACGCATCGAGCGCTTTGCGGTGGTGATCGGGCACAATCGCGGCGCGCCCGACGAGGCGGAGCTGCAGTACGCCGAGACGGATGCCGCGCGCGTGCACGACGTGTTGCTGCAGATCGGCGACGTGTCGCCATTGAACGCAGTCTTGCTGCGCGGTCGCGACGCCGGCTTCGTGCGCAGCGCCGTCTTGTCGATCAACGAGCGCATCCGGCAGCTGTCAGCGGCTGCGGACACGCAAGTCGTGTTGATCGTGTACTTCTCTGGACACGCGGACGCGCAGGCGCTGCACCTCGGAGGCAGCGAGCTGCCACTGCAGGAGCTGCGGCAGCTGGCCACCGGCTCGGCTGCCGACTTTCGACTCGTGATCGTGGACGCTTGTCGCTCGGGCGCGCTGACGCGCGTGAAAGGCGGCCGTCGCCTGCCGCCTTTCGCGCTGCCCGCAGCCGCAGAGCCCGTGCTTCCATCCGACGGCATCGCGTTTCTGACCGCCAGCGCGTCGGCCGAAGACGCACAGGAGTCCGATGAGCTGCAGAGCAGCTTCTTCACGCACGCCCTGGTCACCGGCCTTCTGGGCGCGGCCGATGCGGACCGCGACGGCAACGTGGTCCTGGACGAAGCCTACCGCTACGCGTACGGCGCGACGTTGCGCGCGACCAGCCGCACCTGGGCGGGCACGCAACACCCGACCTTCCAGTACGATCTGCGGGGCCGGGGCGAGCTGACTCTGACGCGACCGGCCGCGCACGCGGTTGAGCGCGCCACCATCTCGTTTCCGCCGGGCCTCGGCTTCGTGCTGCTACGCGACTCGAGTGCCGGTCGCGTGGCGCTGGAGCTCGAGCCGAGCGCGCAAACGCGCAGCTTGAGCCTCGAGCCGGGCCGCTACTTCGTACGCGCCCGCAGCGCCGAGCTCATGTACGAAGGCATGTTGGACGCAAAGTCCGGCGTGGCGCGCGGCATCGAGCTCGAGCGTATGGAGCGCATCGACTACGTGCGGCTGGTCCGCAAAGGTGGTCGAGCGTCTCAGCTCGCGCACGGACCCCTGATCGGAGCGAGTCTGCGAACCGCGTTGCCGAACGCCGAGCGCGCGTGTCTGGGCCCGACGCTCGGTTACTCGGTCGACGTGAGCCACTTCGGCGCGCGGGCCAAGCTCGGTACGTGCTGGAGCGCCCTCGACAACGCAGTGGTCCAGACGCGCGTCGCGGCGTACGACGTGGAGCTCCAGCTCTACCATGCCTGGGAGCTGGGACGCGTGAGCCTGGAAGTGGGGCTCGGCCTCGGTGTGTCGCTGTTCCAGCAGCGCTTCGAGACGCGCGGCAGCGCGCCCGCGCGGCTGTCTGCGGTCCCGTTCATCGCGCCCGGCCTCGGAGCGCAGGTGAACGTCTCGAGCGGGTACTATCTGGATCTGCACCTGGGCGCGGAGACGCACTTTCTGAGGCTGCAAGATCGAAACGCGCGCAGCGGGCTGGATGCGGCGTTCGCCGTGCGCACGAGCGTCGGCGTGGGCAAATATTTTTGAGCGCGGGGCTACACGTCTTCGAGCGCGAATACTTCCACGTCCACGCCCGGGCTGAAGAGGTGGTTTGTCATCGGGCCGTCGCTCGGCAAACCTGCGGCGCGAAGCAGGGCGGGTGAGACGTCTGCTTCAGCGACCGCATGCAGCGGGTAGGCCGCGTGGTGAACGCGCGCACGCTGCAGCCGTCCGCGGCGCTCGGCGTAGAACTGGTAGCGCTCGCACAGGAAGTACTCGAGGGAGTCGGGCGCCGCCGCGGCAAGCGGCGCGCCGACCCGGGCGCTCGCCTCGAAGCGCGTCGCGCCGCGCGTGCTGCGGTATCGATAGTCCGCGCCTTCCGCATGCGCGCTCACGTCCGCGCGAAAATAGGGCAACCCCCAGAACGTGCGCGCGGCCCACACGACCAGGCTGCTCGCTGCGTCCAGGCTGAAGAAGAACACTCCGGGCTCGGTCTCGCGGTGATGGACGTACGTGCGCAGGTTGATCTCTCCGAACTCGCGCGCACCGGGCAAGGGTGGCGCCCAGCGCAGCGGCCGCACGTTCTGCATCGTGAACGCGACGACGCCCACGAAGCAGCGACCTTCGAACGTGTCCAGCTCCAGCGCGGCCGGGACGAGCGGACGCAGCACGGAGGCCGGTATCTCCCAGTGAGAGAAGAGCAGCTCGTGCCAGCGCTGAGTGCCTTGCACCCGTCGAGCGGGGCGTCGTGTCGGCGCGATACGATCCATCCGGGGGGTGTGTAGGGTCAACGCGGCGTGGCCGCTCGACGACCCACGTGGGCTGGCAACTCCGCCCCACTGCTCGCGTTCGTGGACGGCCGAGCGCCACAAGAACGACTGCGGGCGGTCGCGTCGAGCACGCGACCTTCGGTACGCTGTTTGCGTCGCTGAGGTGCGATGAAGCGCCACCTTTGTTCAGCACTGAAGTCTGCAGCTGGGAGCAGCGGAGCTGCGATCGAGCTATGCTCGGCCGCATGCAGACACCCGGCTGGAAACTACGCGCGCGCATCACTTGCCTGGCCCTTGGTGGCCTGCTCGGATGCTCAGACAGCTCGAACGGCGCGTCGGCAGCCGGTTCGGGTGGCGCGGGCACGACGGCCGCTGGGAGCTCGGGCGCGAGCGCGGGCGCAGCCGCAGCCAACGGCGGCGCCGGTGCGTCTGCAAGCGCGGGGTCCGGCCGAGCCGGGTCGGGCGGCGGTGGCTCCAGAGCCACGTCCACGGGCGGGGCGGGGTCCGGCACGGCCGGGACGAGTCTCAGCATGGTAGGCGGAGGGCAGGGCGGCATGGCAGCGTCGGGCGGCGGAACAGGCGGAGGCACGTCCGCAGCTGGTGGCGGCGGTGGCCCGGCTCCAGCCGCGGCGGAGCAGGTCGTGTACGTGAGCGGCTACGGCCCGGACATCCACATCCTCGATCTGAACACGCAAACCGGACAGCTCAGCGCGCGCACCAAGCTGAGCGGCGGGACTGCGCCCTCGTACATGGCCTTTTCGCCGGACAAGCGCTTCGCGTTTGCGATCAACGAGGCCGACGCGCCGAACAGCAAGGCCGTGGCGTTCGAGATCGACCCGCAAGATGGCAGCTTGACCATGCTGAACAGCGTGCCCACGGGTGGGTCCGGCTCGCCCCACCTCGCGGTGCATCCGAGCGGCAAGTGGCTGGCGGTGGCGCACTACGCCAGCGGCCAGGTCACGGTGATCCCGATCAATCCGGACGGCAGCCTCGGTGGGGCCAGCGCGCCGGATCGCGGGCCGGACAGCAGCAACCCCTGCAGAAACGCGCATCAGGCCGTGTTCGACAAGAGCGGCGACCACCTGCTCGTGCCGTGCCTCGGCTCGAACTACGTGCTGCAGTATCGCTTCGCGTCCGGCAAGCTCTCCTACAACTCACCAGGCACCGTCGCCGTGAGCGGCGGCCCGCGGCACCTCGCGTTCGACCCGCAGGAGAAGCACGCGTACGTGCTGTCGGAGCAGGCCAGCGTGATCACCTGGTTCGACTACGACGCCGCCACCGGCACCTTGACGAACCCGCGCAGCGTCAACAGCTACGAGCGGCAGGCCGGCGCCAGCGCGCACATCCTGGTGCATCCGAATGGCAAGTGGCTGTACGCCTCGAACCGCAGGGAAAACAGCCTTGGACTGTTCGCGCTGGATGCAGACGCCAAGGCCACGCCCGTGGAGTTCACGACCGAGATGGTCTCGGAGCCGCGCAACTTCAGCATCGATGTTACGGGACAGTACCTGATCCTCACCAATCAGGCCTCGAAGCAAAACGCCACCGCGCAGACGGTGATCCTGTACCGGATCGACGCGCAGAGCGGCAAGCTGTCGCGCTTGCAGGTCGTGCCGAACGGACAGCAGCCGACGTTCAGTCAGGCGCTGGTGCTGCCATGAGGTCGCGCTGGCTGCTGCTGACAGCGGCGGTGCTGAGCTGCGCGGGCTGCGCCTCGAGCGGCGATCAGCTCGGCGCCGCGCAAGCCCGCGACCGGCTGCGGAGCGCGATGCAGACGTCCGTGGCGACGCGCGAGCAGCGCGACGCGCAGAGCCGCCTGCTCGTCGACGAGGTCGAGCGCGCTCAGCTGGAGCGGCTGACCTTGAGCGAGGTGGAGGCGGCCCTCGGCCATGGCAACTCCTGCCGCGTGAGCGACCTGTGTGAGGCGCAGGGCTTCGGGCCGGACGACTGGTATTATCCCATCGGGCAGATCGCGGACGACAAGAAGATCAAGCAGCTGCCGACGCTGATCGTGGGCTTCGATCAGCACGGCCGCGTCAAGCGCGTGTTCAGCCTGCGCACTCACTGAGCGGCCGGTAGCTCACGGCGGCGCCACAGGAAGTAGATCGCCGGGTACACCAGGAGCTCGAGCGCGAACGACGTCACGAGGCCACCGACCATCGGCGCGGCGATGCGCTTCATCAAGTCCGAGCCCGTGCCGGTGGACCACATGATCGGCAAGAGCCCGATGAACGCGGCGCTCACGGTCATGGCCTTCGGCCGCACGCGCTTCACGGCGCCGTGGATGATCGCCTCCACGAGGTCCTCCGGCGTGCGCATCTGGCCGCGCTTCACGGCGTCGTCATAAGCCAGATCGAGGAACAGCAACATGAACACGCCGGTCTCCGCATCCAGGCCGAGCAGCGCGATCATGCCCACCCAGACTGCGATCGAGATGTTGTAGTCGAGCACGTAGAGCAACCACACCGCGCCGATCGCCGAAAACGGCACGGCCAACATGACGACCGCGGCCTTGAAGCTCGACTTCGTGTTCATGTACAGCAGCGCGAAGATCAAGAGCAACGTGATCGGCACGATCACCTTGAGCCGCTCCTCCACACGCAGCATGTTCTCGTATTGCCCGCTCCAGCTCAGCGCGTAACCGGGCTCGAGCTTCACGCGCTCGGCCACGACCGCTTTGGCGCGCTTCACGTAACCGCCCACGTCCACCTTGCTGGTGTCGAAGTCCACGTAGATGTAGCCGGTGAGCAGGCCGTTTTCGTCCCGGATCATCGCTGGGCCTTCGACCAGCTCGACCTTCGCGATCTCCGACATGGGGATCTGTCCTGCGCCGTTCGGCAGAGGCACGAGCACGCGCTGCAGGCTCTCCAGGCTGTCGCGATAGTCGCGCGCGTAGCGCACGTTCACGCTGTAGCGCTCGCGACCTTCCACGGTGGTGGTCTGACTGTCACCTCCCACCGCGGTCATGACCAGTTGGTTGGCATCCTCGACGCTCAGGCCATAACGTGCGAGCCGCTCGCGCTGCAGCACGAAGTCCACGAAATAGCCGCCGGCCACGCGCTCGGCGTACACACTGCGCGTGCCGGGCAGATCTTGCAGCGCGGCCTCGATCTCGAGCGCGCTCTTCTGGATCTGCGTCAGGCTCGCGCCACTCAGCTTGATCCCGACCGGCGTCCGGATGCCGGTGGAGAGCATGTCGAGCCGCCCCTTGATCGGCATGGTCCAGGCGTTGCTGATGCCGGGTATCTGCAGCGCCGCATTCAGCTCCTCGATCAGATCGGCCTCGCTGATGCGGTCCGGAGCGAACGGCCGAAGCATGTCCGATAGCCACGGCGCCCAGCTCGAGTGAAAGCGCGGGCGCGCGCGCCAAGCGCCCTCGGGCTTGAGCAGGATCGTGGTCTCCATCATCGACAGCGGCGCAGGATCCGTGGACGTGCCGGCGCGGCCCGCCTTGCCGAACACGCGCTCCACCTCCGGGAAGCTCATCAGGATCTTGTCCTGCAGCTGCAGCGCGCGCTGCGCTTCGGCCACGGACATCCCGGGCTGCACGGCCGACGGCATGTACAGCAAGGTGCCCTCGCGCAGCGGCGGCATGAACTCGCTGCCGAGCTGCAGGTACACCGGCACGGTCGCCGCCACGAGCAGCAAGCTCAGGAACAAAGTCAGCTTGGCGTGCCGCACGACGAAGCGACACGGGCCTTCGTACACGCGGTGCATGAGACGGCTGACCGGGTGGCGCTCCTCGGCGTAATACGTGCCCACGAAGAGCTGCGTGGCGAGCCACGAGAGCGGGCGCGGCCGGAAGCGGAACGGCTCGGCGCGCGCGAACAGCATGCGCATCGCGGGATCGAGGGTGATGGCCAGGAACGCGGCGATCGCCATGGCGAGGTTCTTGGAGTACGCGAGCGGCCGGAACAGCCGGCCCTCCTGATCCACCAAGGTGAACACGGGCATGAACGCCACCGCGATCACGAGTAGCGAAAAGAACACCGAAGGCCCGACCTCGAGCAGCGCATCGAGGCGCACCTTGTAGAAGTCTTCCTTCTTGCCACCGACCTGCCAGTGATAGATTTTATTGTAAGCGTTTTCGACCTCGACGATCGCGCCGTCCACCAGCACGCCGATGGAGATGGCGATGCCTGCCAGTGACATGAGGTTCGCGTTGAGCCCCAGCAGGTACATGGGGATGAACGCCAAGATCACGCTGATCGGGATCGTCAAGATCGGCACGGCCGCGGAGGGGATGTGCCACAGAAACAGTAAGATGATCAGGGAGACCACGATCATCTCCTCGATCAGCTTATCTTTCACCGTGTGGATGGCGCGATCGATCAGCTCCGAGCGATCGTAAGTGGTCACAACCTCCACGCCTTCGGGCAGTGACGGCTGCAGCTCCACGAGCTTCGCCTTGACGCGCTCGATCACGCGCAGCGCGTTTTCGCCCTGGCGCATGATCACGATGCCGCCGACCACGTCACCCTGACCGTTGTAGTCCGCGATGCCGCGCCGCAGCTCCGGGCCGAGGCTCACGAACGCCACGTCTTTCACGGTGATCGGCGTGCCGCTCTCGGTCTTGAGCACCAGCTGCTCGATGTCCGCGATCGACTTAATGTAGCCGCGCCCACGCACCATGTACTCGCGGCCGCCCAGCTCCACGAGCCGCCCGCCGACATCGCTATTGCCCTTGCGCACGGCCGCGATCACCGCGTCGAGCGGCAGCTTGTACGCGGCCAGGGCGCTCGGGTTCACGGTCACCTGGTACTCGCGCACCTGGCCGCCCACGGCTGCGATCTCGGCCACGCCGGGGACGGACTGCAGCGCGTAGCGCAGAAACCAGTCCTGATAGCTGCGCAGCTCGTCGCCGGTGTGCTTGCCGGCGCGATCGAGCAGCGCGTACTGGAACACCCAACCCACGCTCGTGGCGTCCGGCCCGAGCTGCGTGCGCACGCCGCTCGGTAGCTGCGGCGTGATCTTCGACAGATATTCCAGCACGCGGCTGCGCGCCCAGTAGATGTCCGTGCCGTCCTCGAAGATGACGTACACGTAGCTGTAGCCGAAGTCGGAGAAGCCGCGGATCGCCTTCACGCGCGGCGCGCCGAGCAGCGCCGCGATGATCGGGTAAGTGACCTGGTCTTCCAGGATGTCCGGGCTGCGATCCCAGCGCGAGTACACGATGACCTGCGTGTCGGACAGGTCCGGCAGCGCATCCAGAGCGATGTTGCGCATCGCGTAGTACGCGCCCACCAACGTCGCCAGGGTCGCGCCGAGCACGAGGTACTTGTTCTCGGCGGAGAAGCGGATGATGCGCTGCAGCATGGCCGCTCACTTGTCCGCGAGGTCACGGAGGGACGCGCGCAGCTGCGACTCGGAGTCGATCAAGAAGTTCGCGCGCGTGATGACCTCCTGTCCCGCTTCGAGCCCGGACAACACCTCCACGCGGTCGCTGCTGCGCTCGCCGAGCTGCACCACCGCGGGTGCGAATTTGCCCTCGCCCTGCGCCACGAACACGACCGTCTTGGTGCCGGTGTGGATCACGGCGTCGAGCGGGATGGTGAGGCCCTCGCGCGTCTCGCTTTGCAGCGTGACCTCACCGTACAGCTCCGGCTTCAGCTCGCCGGTCGGGTTCGGGAAATGCAAGTGCACTTTCGCGGTGCGCGTGCTCGGATCGAGCAGCGGCGCGATGAACTGCACGCGCCCCGAAAACGTGCGCTGCGGATACGCCTGCACGGTCATGCTGGCCTGCATGCCGACCTTCACGCGTGCGAGGTCCGATTCGTAGGCGTCCACCATCACCCAGACCACGCTCAGGTCCGTGATCTCGTACGGCTCCGCGCCGGGCTGCAGGAACGATCCCTCCACTACGTTTTTGCTCGTGACCACGCCGCTGATCGGACTGACGAAGGTCAGGGTCTTCTGCGGGCCGGTCTCTCCCAGGCGCGCGATCACGCTCTGCGGCACGTCCCACAGCTCGAGCTTGCGCCGCGCCGCAGCCAGGAGCGGCGGCTCCGCAGCGCTCGATCCCGAGGCGCGGTGGGCGCGCAGCGCGGACACGTATTCGTTTTGTGTCACGAGCAGGGTGGGGCTGTACAAGGTGAACAGCGGCTGGCCCTTGCTCACGCGCTGGCCCAGGAAGTTCACGAAGATCTGCTCGACGTAGCCGTCCACCTTCACGTTCGCCTTGCGCACGCGCGTGGGGTCCACGTCGACGCGGCCGACGCTGCGCCAGCTGCCGCCAACGGCGGCTTGCTCCACCTTGGCCGTGCGCAGCCCGATCAACTGCTGGCGCGCTGGATCCACGTTCACGGCGGCGCGCCCCGGCGTGTCAGTCTCCGGGCTGGTCTGCGCGGCAGGGGCGCTGGCGCCGGTCGCGTGCTCGTGCGTTGCAGCGGCCACCGGCACGAGCTTCATGCCGCAGATCGGGCAGTCCGCGGGCCGATCGGAGGTGATGGTCGGGTGCATGGGGCAGTGGTAGAGCGTCGCGGGCGCCTTCGCGGCTGGCGCGTTCGCGTCGGCCGGCGCCGCACCCTCCGCGTGCGTGGCGGCCCCCGATTGAGGCGCCGCTATCAGCTGCAGCGCGATCGCCCACCACGTGGCTGCGCCGCCGAGAGCAGCGCCGCACAGGAGCCAGCCGAGCACCGCGAGGCGCGAGCGTCGCGGCCCCGCGCCCGCGCTCACCGCGACGATGCGCGTCGCATCGCTAGCGGGCTGCGCGAGTCCGCCGCTCGGCTGCTTGCTCTCCAAGGGGCTGCCGCCTTCCTGCGCCGTCATGGCGCGGCCTCCGAGGTGCGCGCGAGAGGGACGCTCATGGCGCGGCTCCCTGCGCTCCGAGCGCGCGCGACAGGCGCGCTGCCGCCAGACCGACCTCGAGCTCTGCGCTCACCAGATCGGCTTGCGCGGACCACAGCGCTTGCGCCGACTCGATCGCAGCCACCAGCGGCAGCTGCCCGGATGCGTACGCCGCGATCGCGGGCTCCACGGCCTGCTGCGCTCGCGGCAGCACTCCGTCGCGCAGCGCCGTGTAGCGGGCCTCGGCGCCCAGCAGCGCTTCGCGCGCGGCGAGCGCCTCGCCCTCGATCATGTTGCGCATCGCCTCGAGCTCCGCCTGCGCCATCTCGGTCATGGCGCGCGCCTCGCTCACGCCCGCGTGCAGCTTGTCGCGCCACAACGGGACACTCACGCCGACCTCGAGCATCCAGCCGTGCCCGTCCATCATCGTGTAAGCCGGCCCGGTGCGCAGCATGGCCATCGGCGTGAACATCGACTCCATCGCCGCGGTCTCGGCGCGATAGCGGTTCACCTCGGCCTGGCCCGACCGCAGCTCAGGGCGGCGGCCCAACGCGCTTCTACCGAGCGCCGCGGCGTCGGACGTCTGCACGTCGCGCGCCTGCACATCCAGCTCCGGGATGGCCGCGACCGCGGGCCGGCCCAGCTGGACGTTCAGCATGATCTCCCCCGCCCGGATCTCGGCTCCGCTCGCCTGCACCGCCGCCGTGAGCCGCGCGACCTCGATCTCCGCCCGCAGCGCGTCCGCCTGCGTGCTCGACGCTGCCGCGTAGCGGGCAGCGGCCGTCTGCGCCACCTGCTCCGCGAGCGCTCTCTGCTGCTGGTAGATGCGGGCCATGGCGCGCCGTTCGTGCAGCATCAGGTACGCCTCGGCCGCGCGCAGCTCGATGTCCAGCGCCAAGCGTTCGCTGTCGGCCTCCACGCGCGAGAGCTCGGCCTGTGCCACGCGCCTGCGTTTGCCGAGCGTGCCCGCCAGCGGAAAGCGCTGCTCCACCGTGAGGCTCCAGTTCGCGCCCCGCAGGTCGTAGGGCAGGTGGTTGAGCGCGGGCGAGATCACCGGATCCTCGAGCCCGGAGACGGCAGCTGGCCGCTCGGCCGCGGCACGTGCGCGCGCGTGGGCCGCCCGGATCTCCGCGCGATGTGCACGCGCGTAACGGAGCACGTCTGCGAGCCGGAGCGGGCTCGGCAGAAGCTCGGGCGGCTGCGCGCGGAGCGTCGTGGCAGCGACGGGCGCAGCCAGACAGAGACCTGTCACGAGCGAGCGCACGGCCAGCCGAGCTCGGAAGAGACGCCGAGCCATGCGCCGCCATGAAGCAGGCGACGTGCCACGCCGGCCCGCTGGCGCGATGGCTCCTCTCGGCTGACGGTGACGTGGCTCCACGGCGATAAGCTTGCGGCCACGCGCACCACCCGCGCAACGTCTGCGTGACCGCGCGCTGTGCGCCGGTCTGCGCTCGGCGCTGGTCCGGCTGCCGCCTCGCCCGAGTCGAGCGGCCGGAGCGGGGAGCGGTGCGCACGCTGCCGTCGAGCAGCACGCGGCTAGCAGCGACGACGCTCGGCAGGAGGCTCCGCGCGTCAGCTACTTCGCGCGGCCCGCGCGCCGGGGCTGGTTGCGCTTGATCGCGCTGCGCGCCACGCCGGACACGGCCTTCTGCCGGGGCTTCGGCCGGAACAGGATCACCGTATGACCGACCAGACCGCAAAGCGCGGAGCGAGTCTCCTCGGCCAGCAGGTTGGCCATCGCCTGCTTGTCCTCGGGCTCGTGCAGCCGCACCTTGATCAGCTCGTGGTCGCTCAGCGCGCGGCTCACGGCGCGGACCACGGCCTCGCTCACGCCGCCGTGCCCCACCTGCACGATGGGCTCGAGCGCGTGTGCATCCGCTCGCAGCTGGCGGCGGCGCTGCGCGCTCAGCTCGGGCGCGGGTTTGCGCAGCGGGGCCTCGTCGTCGCGCACAGGTTTTACCGCGCGTGCGGGGGTCGCGCCGCGCGCAGACTTCGCGCCGCGCGCAGACTTAGCGTCGCGCGTGGGTCCGCCGCCTCGCGCCGGCTTCGTCTTGGTCGACGTCTTGCTCGACGTCTTCGAGGCACGCGCTGGGCTGCGTCGGCTGGGGCTCTTGCGGATCACTGGACGGGGCTCCTTGCGCGCGCTGCGCGGGGCCGAAAGTGCGCGCTCGGGGCGCACGAGTCAAATCGAAAGCCGGCTCAGGACAGAAAAAACTCGCGGATGCGCTGCAGAAACTGGCGCTTGTGGTTGGCCAGATTGGCCTGCGTGACCTCCGGCGACGCACGCTCCAGCGCATCCAGCGCGGAGCGCCGCTCTGCGAGGCGCTCGCTGATGTGCTCGGCGAGCGCGGGGTTGTCCTTCAACACCTGCACGAACGCGCGCTTGCCGACCACCAGCAGCTCGCACGGCGTCGCTGCGCGTACGCTCGCCGCACGCGCTTGTCCCGTGAGCTGCGCGATCTCGCCGAACAGGCCCCCGGCCGTGAGTCGCGCGACCTCGTGCTGCTCGCCCGACTCCACCTGGTGCAGCACCTGCAGCTCACCGCGCAGGCACAGGTACAGCTCCTCGCCCGTGTCGCCCTGGCGCACCACCATCTCGCCGGGCGCGTACAGCTCGCTGTGCGCTCCTGCGGCCAGCGTCTCGATCGCCTGCTCCGGCAGATCGCGCAGGAAGTCCACCTTGCGGATCGCCGCGACGCGCGTCGGCTGATCGCTCCCGGGCGCGAGCTCGCTCGGCAACACCGAGCCGCGCGGCAAGGTGGCGAACGGCAGCTTGTAGCGCTGCAGCACGTACCAGATGCGATCGCGCACCATGGCCTCGATCGAGCTGCGTCGCGAGAAGTCCGCGATGTAGAAGCGCAGATCGTAGGTCACGCCCAAGTCGGCGAAGCCCTGCGTCAACACCTTCGGCGGCGGCTGCTTCAAGATGCCGTCGACTTCCTGTGCCGCTCGCAGCAGCACCTCGTGCACGCGCTGCGTGGGCAGCTCGTAGGGCAGGGTGATCCTCACCCCGCGGTTCACGAGGTCGAAGCGGCTGTGGTTCAAGATCACGCTGCGCGCGAGCAAGCTGTTCGGGACCGTGAGCTCCTGGCTGTCGCCGGTGGTCAGGCGCGTGGCGCGCCAGTTGATCTCGAGCACCTGGCCCACTTGCAAGCCTTCCTTGTCGACCTGGATCCAGTCCCCCACGTCGAACGGCCGCTGGAACTGCAGCGCGAGGCCCGCGAACAGATTGCCGAGCGTGTCTTGCAGCGACAAGCCGAGCACCGCGGTGACCACGGCCGACGTGGTGAGCAGCGAGCTCGGCTCCACGCCGAACGCACCGAGCGTGATGAGCAGCGCGAGACCCGTGAACAGGATATCGAAGATGTCGCGCACGATGCGCGGCGCGTCCGTCTGCAGGCGGCGCGTGAGCAGCCAGTCGAAAATCGCGATCGACACGAGCCGCCCAAACGCCAGCAACAGCAACGCCACCGGCACGACGCCGAGCCAGGATTGCAGCCGCGGGCGGGGCGGCATCCACTCGATCAGCAGCATCAAGCTGGCGCCCGAGAGCAGCAAGGCGATCGGCGTGCGCAGCCGCGTGCGGTGGCCGTGTGCGACCAGCGCGCGCAGCACCACGGCGATCAGGAGGCCCACGCCGAGCAGCACGAAGCCGTTCATGACCCCCTCTCCGTGCAGCAGGATTTCGATGACCCGTTCGAGCATGGCGTCCGAAACTACTGCTCCAATTGCGTGGCGGAGGTCAAGGGGCCGCGATCGGCGCAGGCTGCCTCAGCGGCGCGCTGGACGCGTACGCGCCGGCGCGCGGCTGGGCTCGGCCCGCGCGGTCGCGAGCCAGACGACATGGCGTGTGCCACGGCCGCCATTGGCTGCAGCTAGTACGTGCTCTTCCACGGCGAGCCCGGCGCGCTCCAGGCGTCGCACGAAGCGAGCGTCGGGCTTCGCGGACCAGTAGCCCAGCACGCCTTGCGGGCGCAGCGCGGCGCGCGCCGTCTCGATGCCGGGCCGCGCGTAGAGCCAGTCGTTCGCGGCTTGCGTCAAGCCCTCAGGGCCGTTGTCGACGTCGAGCATGATCAGATCGAACGCGCCGCGCGACTCGCGTAGAAGCTGCGCCACGTCGCCCTGACGCACCACTACGCGTGGATCGCGCAGCGGGTGGCCTGCGAGGTGACCGAGCACGGTCTCGTTCCAGGTGACGACCTGCGGCACGAGCTCGGCCACCACCACCGTCGCGTTCGCGGGCAAACCATCGAGCGCACGCCGCAAGCTGAAGCCCATGCCGAGGCCGCCGATCAGCACGCGCGGGCGCGGCCGGCCTGCGATGCGCGCGCAGCCCAGCTCGGAGAAGCCGCTCTCGGAGGCGCTGCGCCGGCTGTTCATGAGCTCCATGTGCTGCACGCGGATCGAGAATTCGTGACCGCGCTGATGGAGCGTCAGCGGGTCGTTGCTGCCCGGAGCGGCGGCGCTGTCGAGGACCTTCCAGGGGATCATGAGGCGGTCAAGCCTTGTCGCTGCTGCGCAGCACGCTCAGGTGCGCGCGGTGACGCTCCTGCAGCGCCTGGTACTCTGCGCTGCTCAGACCGAGCGCGCTGGCCGTGCGGCGTAAGAGATCGGTTTCGACCAGGCGCAGCTCACCATCGACCGCGGCCAGCTCCACCAAGAGCTCGAGCACCTCGAGCCGCAGCTCGACGTCCACGCGCTCGCGCAGCTCGCGCGTGAAGGCCTGGGGGTTCTGCACTGCGATGGTCTGGCCGTGCTGCTTCAGCACGCGGCAGATCGCGTCCACGCCCTCCTCGGTCACGCCGTCCATGCGCGTCAGGGCAGCGCGCACGAAGCGCTGCTCGGCCTCGCCGTATTCGCGATCCGCGTAGGCCACGCCGGCCAGGAGCCCCGCGACCGAGACGATGATGCGCGCGGTGTCTTCCTCCACCTCGGGCAGCTCGCTCTGGACTAGCTCGCGCAGCAGGTCGCTCGCGGTGCTGGGCCGGGGCTTCGGGGCGCGCTTGAAGAACATGGCAGGCCCCGTAGCGCGAGCGGCCGCGCTGCGCAAGTCTGCGGCCTATTCCAGGACCGGGGCGGCCTCGCGCTGCAGGCTGCGATCGAACACGAAGGTCCCGAACGGTAGGAGACTCGCGAGCATGGCGACCGTCGCGCGCTTGAAGGTCCAGGGCCCGCGAAACAGCAGGTACGCTGTGAGCAGCGCGTAGGCGATGAACAGGAGGCCGTGCACGAGGCCGACGACGCGCACGGCTGCGCTCATGCCGGCGAGGTACTTGAGCGGCATGGCCACGCCGAGCAACACTAGAAACGACGTACCCTCGAGCCAGGCCACGCGGCGGAACAGAGTGAGTGCGGACACGGACGCCTCCTTACAGCAACCGGTGCACGCGCGCCAGTCTTCTCTGTTTTTCGCGCCCGCCGCCATCAGCTGCAGCGCGGAGCTGCGGCTCGGGGTACGTGTCAGATGCGTGGCGAACGGGTGTGAGCGCGGCGCGTGCTTTCGCGGCCGTGAAATAGGCGCGCGACATGCAACTGTCCGGATCGCACTGGTTAACATTTCGGCAACAAGGCTTGCTCGTGGACGCATGTGCGTGCGACACGCTGTAGATTGTCGCTGCGCATACACCCCAGAGTGTGTTACCCGCCGAGTGTTGTCTCGAACAGTCATGACTCCCCCGAACTACAGCCAGCCTGACGGAGGACCATTGATGGTTTCGCGCAATGAAGTCGTCGCGCACGAGCTTGGGCAGGAGAACGTGCCCAATCCGCAGATCGATCCAGTGACAACTGAAGCACCATTGAATCCGATCGAGAGCAGTGAGAGCGCGCACGCGTCGCCGCTGGTTGCTGCAGAGGACAAGAGTGAGGCGTCCTTGCCGGCTCCGATCGATCTGGGCGCAAAGGGCGCGCATGTCGCGCGCGATGAGGGCGATGGCGAGTGGCTCGACTTGAGCACGCGCTGGCTCATCGCACCGCCCAAGCCACCGCGCGCGCGCGCCGCTGAGATCGTTGAAGACGAGGACGAGGATGCGGATTGGGCCGCAAACCTGGGCCCTTACGTGGACGCTCCAGAGGCACGCACCGGCTCCGCTCCTGCCGCGGAGGGTCGCGCGTCTGTTCCGCCCGGAGCGCGCGCTTCGGCGCCACACGGTGCGTGGTCCGCGGCCCCCGAGGCGCGCATCTCGGTGCCGCCCCCCGTGCAGCCTGCGGCGCTTCCACCTCTGGAGCTTCAGCGAAGCTTGCGCGAGACCTGGGGCTACGCGGCGCAGCCTGGCTCGGGCCCACGCGCGCCGTGGGAGGTCGCGGGCCTGCCAGCTCCGTACGTTGCGGGGACGCACGCGGCCGAGCCTCCGCAGCGCGCCACCTTGATGGGCTTGCCGCCCGTTCCGAGCGGCGCCTGGCAATCTCCGGACGACGCGCAGGAGTCGCCGCATTGGAATGGTCCTGCAGCCAGTGGCGGCAAGCGGCACGCCACCGCGGGCTACGCCGAGCCCAGTCCGTGGGGCGAGGAGCCCTCGTTCCGCGACCGGCGCCTGCCCGCGGCCGACCCGGGGCGTTCCTCTCCATCCGGCGGTGTGCCGCGCTGGGCAGCCACCAGCCAGGCGTACGCAGCGCCGCCGTGGGCCGCGCTGCCGCCGCCTTACGCTGCGCATCCAGCGCCTGCCGGCTGGGCGGGGTACCCGCAGCCTGTGGCCGCACATCCGCTGCCGCCGTGGGCGGCTCAAGCCGCGGCGGCCGCGCAGTGGCCGGCACAGCCGCAGCCAGCGGCTGCAGGGTCCACAGCCTGGGCCGCAGCGGCGCATCAGGGGTCCGGGCTGACGCCGGCGCAGGTCCATCCAGGCACTCCAGGACTAGCGCGTGATCCTCTCGGCGAAAGCGGCGCGTTCGACGTGCGCACGGGCTTCGATAGAACGCGCTCCGGCAGAACGCGCCCGTCGCGGCCCCCGCCTGCTCCGCCTTCGCGGACGGGCCGCGCGGGGCGCCTCTTCGCGCCCGGTCTGGAGGCCTGGGGGCGCTTCAGTAATGGCTGGCTCTCGGCCCTGACCAAGCTCGCGATCGCGGCCGCCGCACTGCACTACAGCGGCTTGACGGAACTGCTCACGGGGCGCTCTGGAACGGCAGCCGCCGCCGGAGCTCAAGTCGCGCAGCTCAGTGTCCTGCCCGAGGCTCCACCCGCACCGCTGCCGCCGGTGGCTGCAGCCGCAGCCCCGCTCGCGCCCGCAGCCAGCAGGCCCGAGGCGCGCAACAACCCGAAGCGAGCAGCGGCGTCGTCCAAACCGCATGCGGTGGCCGGCAGCAAGCTGACGCCGATGGCGGCTGCACGGCGCGGCACCCTGCCAGAAGCCGAGGAGCCCGCAGCTCCGAGCGACACGCCGGCTCGCGCCCCGGAAGTGCTCGCGCAGGCGAGCCCAGCCACCCTGCGCATCAACAGCGTGCCGTGGTCGCAGGTGTTCGTCGACGGCGCGTTGGTGGGCCACACCCCGCAGCTCAATCTGCGCCTGAGCGCCGGCCCGCACCACGTGCGCCTGGTCAACCCCGAGCTGGAGGTCAGCAAGAGCTTCGAGCTCCAGGCCTCGGCGGGCGAGATCATCTCGCGCGTGGAGCGGCTCTCGAACTGAGCGCTACGGATCTTTGCCGTCGCGCACGGCTGCAGCGCGCTCGCGGAACGTGGCGATGGCCTTTCTCAGGTTGGCCACGTTCGCTTTCCAGTCTTCGTAGCCCGAGCCCGCGGGATCCGTCTTCACGGACTCGTCGATCTGCTTGGCCCAGCGATCGATGTCCGCCTGGAGCGGCGCCACCTGATACGGCCCCTCCAGTAGGCGCCCGAGCATGGCGCGGAACGCGTCGTGCCCGAGCTGCTGAAAGCCGCGCACCAGGCGGTCGCAGCCCGGAGCCAGGAACTGCGAGCTACCGTCTCGCACGCACTCGTCCGCTGGCTCGTACCAGGCCGGCACCTTCTCCCTGTCCGTCAGCACGTTGTCGTAGAACGTGTTGTCCATGTCCCATGCGATCAACGTCAGGCGGTTCTGGCTTGGCGACTCGTACCAGAAGTAGTTGTGATTCACGCAGCCATTGGCGGCCGAGCAGTAGAACGTCAGCGGGCCATCCCAGTGTTTGATCGCCGTATGCACCGCGAGGTAACGCAGCGTGTAATCCGCGTCCAGCCAGCGCGCCACGACCCCACCGAGCGCGTCGCTCTTCGCTGCCGCGAGCTCGCTCGCGAACGCCACGATCTTGCCGACCGGCGCGCCTTCGTTCGTCTGCTGCGCCTTCGTAAAATACGCGGGGTCCTGCGAGCGCGTCGGCCAGGCTTCCTTGTACAGCGTCCCGTCCCCTTCACGGCCCATGAAGTGGTGATCCGTGAAGCGCCCGTCGACCTCCTCGGTGACGTTGTACAGGCCGACGTAGCGATCGTTGATCAGCACGCGCCCGTGCACGGAGCGCGGCGCGAGCACGCCGAACTCACGGAACAGTTTGTAGCTCACGCGCTCGTGCAGGTGACTGTGATCGGTGAGCGCGGAGTGCAGGTTCAAACGCTTCAGGCCGTGGAAGCGCAGCTCGGGATCGTAGGCGTCGAACTTCAGCTTCATCGACACCTTGCGGCAGACCTGTTTGCCGTCCATGAAGCACTGCGATAGCGTGTACGAGCCCTTGTAGCGCACGCCGACCTTGCCGATCGGCTGTCCATCCACGCTGAGCTGCGCGGGCACGAACATCTCCTGCAGCGCCGTCTTTTGCAGCGTGTCCCAGTCGGCCTGCGCGATGGTCAGCGAGTACGTCCGCAGACGACCATCCTCGAATACCTCACTGGAAGTGTCAGGTACGTCCACTTCGGCAGGTGGCAGCGCTGCGTCCATCATCGCGGGCGCTGGCCCTGCGTCTTCTTCTTGTTCTTCGATCGCCGCATCGTGGCTCGCGTCGAGTGCGGGCGGCGAGCCTGCATCACTGATGTGTCCCGCAGCTCCGGCTTGTGGTGCGGCAGCCGCGTCGCTCACGGACCCGCCTTGATAGCGAGCGCGACCGGGCGCGAGCTCCGGCGCACCGCGGCCGGACTGGGTGTTCCACATCAAGTCTGCGCCGGACTGGCCGCTGCACGCGGCGAGCATGAACCACCAACACACGCTCCCCCACGACTTCCGCATGCTCGACACAGTACGCCTGTTAGCCGTGACGCAACGAGGACAAAACCTCGCTGCGTCCATACTACAGTTGCGTGCAATGTATGTGGCGGTTCGCTTTAGGTCGCACGGCCAAACCTTCAGCCTCGCTCACATCGCATCGGCCGCGCACACCACGAGCGTGGGTGGTCCCCCCGTCGAGAGATGCAGCGCCGACCGCTGAGCGCCTTGCCCCGCCTCGGAGGACGCAAACGCAGACAGCTCCACGATGCTGGGGAAGTGCACTTCCGCCATGCGATAGAACGGCGCCGCCGCAGGTCCGATGACCCGGAACGTCGGCGTCCTAAGCGCGGGCGTGATGAGCCGGCGCATGAGCGGCATGTGCTGCGCGTGATATGCGCGCTCGAATTGCAGCGGATCGCTCGGTGGCGGATACAGGACGACGAGTTTGATGGACACCGGTGTGCTCCAGGTGAAAGGTTCGCTCCCACTGTGGGCAGGCCCGCTAGCTGCGTCCAATGCATTGTTTTAGGCCCCCGCTCGCGAAAAACGCATGATCGATCTCGACCAGTTGAGCGCCTTTCTCGCGATCGCAGAGCGCGGCACGGTCACGGCCGCCGCACGCAAGCTGCATCGAACCCAGTCGGCGATCAGCCGGCGCCTGTCGCTGCTCGAAGACGCGCTCGGCGCGCCGCTGTTCGAGCGCCGCGGCGCGCGCCTGGCGCTCACCGATCCCGGCCGTGCATTCTTGCCGTTCGCGGAGAGCGCGCTCGCGAACGTGGAGTCCGGGCGCGCGGCGGTACGCGAGCAGCTGCGGCCGGACGCCGGCAGCGTCTCGCTGGCGATCGTCGGCACCCTGGTGGAGGCGCCGCTCGCAGAGGCGCTGCAGCAGCTGCCTCACGCCGAGCTGCAGCTCAGCGTGCTGACGGCGTCCAGCGCCGAAGTCGGGCGCCTCGTGCGCTGCGGCGAAGTCCAGCTGGGCGTGCGCTACTTCGATCCCGAAGATCGGGCGCTGCTCAGCGAGCCGCTCGGCAGCGAGCCCATGTGCGTGGTGGCCGCGGCCGGGCGGCCGGACGACAGCCAGCGCTGGATCGGCTTTCCGTTCACGCGCAGCTCCAAGGAAGACTTCGGCCGGCTGCTGGAGCGGCAGCTGATCGCGGCAGGCCGACAGGGCGCCGAGGTCATGGCCGTCGACAGCTTATCCGCGCAGAAGCGCCTCGTCGCGGTGGGGCTCGGCGTCGCGCTGCTGCCGGAGAGCAGCGTGCGCGAGGAGCTCGCGCGCGGCACGCTGGTCGAGGTCGACCTGCCGCGCATGGCGGCGACGATCCCCATCCATCTCGTGTCACGCCGTGATGCTTACCTCAGCCCGGCCGCGCGCACGGTGATGGCGCGGCTGAAGCAAGCGTTCGCGCGAGCCGCTGGGCCGCCGCGCAAGCGGCGCCGCTGAGCTGCGCGATCAGCGCGCGGATAGCTGCGCGGCAGGATCCTGGAGGACGATGTCCGCGGCCCGCTGCAGCTCGATGCGCTTGCCCGCGCGATCGAGCGCAGTCGTGCTGACGCGCCACTTGCCCGCGCGCAGCCCGAGGTTGTAGCGATCGAGCGAGGTCAGGGTGATCGGGTGCGTGCTGCTGCCCGGCGGCAGGCGCAGGCCCTCGACCTTGTACTCGATCGGCTTGCCGCCGGCGGGCTTCGAGAACGACAGCACTGCCGTCATCACATCCTCGACCTCCGCATCGTTCTTGAGCGTCAGCTCCACACCCAAGTCGCGGTCCGGCGCCGCAGGCAGGGTCAGCTGCGCGGGCTTCGGTTGGCTCAGGGTCTTGCCGATGTAGAGCAGGTGGCCCGGGAAGAAGCCGAGGCGCTGGTCGGCCGCGTCGAACGCCGCGCTGGTCACGAGCCACGGGCCCGCGCCGATGTTCAGCGCACGCCGCTTCGCCGCGCTCAGCTGCACGACCTGACTGCCTCCGCCTGTGGGCAGCGCAAACTGCGGCGAGTACACCTCGATGCCCTGCGTCGCGTCCGGCCGCGTGAACACCACGAGCGTGGTGACGCGCGCCGGGATGTCCCCGCGGTTGCCGAGCGTAAACGGCACGCTCAACGTGCCCTCGCGCTCGATGCGCGGGGCGATGTTGGGCTTCGCGCTGAAGCTCGGGTTCGGTGTGCCGTGCGTGAACGACAGCCCGGACACCCACTCCCCTGCCACCTCATCGCGCTCGTCGCGCAGGCCGAAGCCGAGCGTGTATTGCCCGGGCGTCACCTTCAGCTTCGCGAGCTCGGCGCTGCTGAGCACCACGTGCGACTTCATCCCGCCTTGAGGGACACTCAGCTTGACGTTGTAGTCGCGCGAGCGCGTGCCGCCGAGCGGCGTAAACACCAGACTCAGGTTCAATTGTCTGACACATGCACACGGCTGGCTGATCCCGACCTCGGCCCGCAGCTCGGAACCCTTCGGAACGTGCCCGGAAAACTCGATGGGCGTGACGATCGACGGGGCGGCGCAAGCGCTGCTGCAAGCCGAGCCCGCTGCCGCGTCCTGCGCCGCCAGCATGGGCCGGCTGTATGCACATGTCAGAGCAAACACTCCAGCGGCAAGCGCACGTCTTAACATCATGCGCAAGTCTAACACTTTGCGCGTGCCGCTTCACCCCGCGCGCAAGCTGCGGATGAAGCCCGAGACGGCGCTCACCCCCGACTTTTCGACTACGCGGATGGTCTCCGAGCCCACCACGGCGATGTCTACTTTGCCCCTGAGCGCCGCCACGTCTTCGGCCGACTTCACGCCGAAGCCGAGCGCGAGCGGCAAGCTCGTCGTGCGGCGACAGCGCTCGAGGTACTCGCCCAGCACGTTGAACTCGGTCTCAGCGCCCGTCACACCCTTGCGCGCCACGCAGTACACGAAGCCACGCGCGCGCGCCGCGATGGCGCGCATGCGCTCCTCACTCGTGGTGGGCGAGAAGATGAACACGGGATCGATCTGCTGCTCCTCGAACGCCGAGAGCAGCGCCTCGCCTTCCTCGAACGGCAGGTCCGGGATGATCGCGCCGGACAGGCCGGCCGCGCGCGTGTCGCGCGCGAAGCGCTGCACGCCGCGCATCCACGCGATGTTGTAATAGCTCATGAACACGAATGGGATCGGCAGCTCTTTCGTCAGCTGCTGCGCGAGCTGAAAACAGGCCTCCACGGTGACGCCCGCGGCGAGCGCGCGCTGGTTCGCGTGCAGGATCACCGGCCCGTCCGCGATCGGCTCCGAGAACGGGATCTGCAGCTCCATCAGATCCACGCCGGCTTCCACCATCTGGTGGGCGATCTGCCGCGAGGCCTCGAGGCTCGGATAGCCGAGCACGATGTGCGTCATCAGCAGAATGTCTTTCTTCTCTCGCTGCTTGCGGATCTCAGCCTCTAGCACGGTATGCCTCTGCCTTCTTGATGATGAACTCGCGCCACGAGGGATCGCCCCACGCGTCGGCGATGGTGAAGATGTCCTTGTCGCCTCGCCCGGATTGATTGATCAGGATGCGTGCGTCGCGCGGCAGACTACCGGCCTCCTTGAAGGCCTGCGCGAACGCGTGCGTGGACTCGAGGGCGGGGATGATGCCTTCCTTGCGCACGGTGAGCGACAGCGCGTCGACGACCTCCTGGTCGGTCGCGGCCTCGAAGCGCACGCGCCCCGTGTGCTTGTGGTGTGCGAGGATGGGCGAGACGCCGATGTAGTCGAGGCCCGCGGCCACGCTGTGCGTCTCGTTCATCTGCCCGTCGTGGTTCTGCAGGAAATACGTGCGGTAGCCCTGCGCCACGCCGATGCTCGCATCCTCCGAGCACAGGCGCGCGGCGTGAGCGTGGCTCTTCAGCCCGCGGCCGCCCGCTTCCACGCCGATCAGCTGCACCTCGGGGTCATCGAAGAAGCCCGAGAAGATGCCCATGGCGTTCGAGCCACCGCCGACGCACGCGTACACGCGATCGGGCAGCGCGCCCTGCTGCTGCAGCATCTGCGCGCGCGCCTCCTTGCCCACGATCGACTGGAAGTAGCTCACGAGCGTGGGGAAGGGGTGCGGACCACACGCCGTGCCGAGCACGTAGTGCGTGGTGTCCATGTGGCTGACCCAGTCGCGAAACGCCTCGTTGATGGCGTCTTTCAGGGTGCGGCTGCCCTCGGTCACGGGCACGACCTTCGCGCCCAGCCGCTCCATCCAGAACACGTTCGGGCGCTGACGCTCGACGTCCACCTCGCCCATGTAGATCGTGCACTCGAAGCCGAACTTCGCGGCCATGGTCGCGGTGGCCACGCCGTGCTGGCCAGCGCCGGTCTCCGCGATGACGCGCCGCTTGCCCATGCGCTTCACGAGCAGGCCCTGGCCCATGACGTTGTTGGCCTTGTGCGCGCCCGTGTGGTTCAGATCTTCGCGCTTGATGTAGATGCGCGCGCCGCCGAAGTGTTGGGTCAGGTTCTCGGCGTACGTGATCGGCGTGGGCCGGCACGAATAGCTGGACATCAGCTCCGTGTACTCACGCCAGAAGCTGGGATCGTTGCGGGCGGCGTCGAACGCCTGCTCGAGCTCGTCGAAGGTGGCCACCAAGATCTCGGGGATGAAGGCGCCCCCGAACTCTCCGAAGTAACCTCGGTCATCCATGTGTGTTTCCTTGCAGACGTTGTGAGAACGACAGCCGGTCCGTGCGGCAGAACATGCGAGCGAAGATGGCGCGCTCGGCGCGTGCGAAGTGTAAGGTGCGGTCGACCTGTAAGAGCGGCGTGCCGCGCTTCACGTCGAGGCTGACCGCGCGCGCCGCATCGAGCAGCGCCACGCGAAACGACTGGTCCGCGCACTGCGGACGCATGCGGTAGTGCGCGTCCACGACCTCCGACAGCGAGCGGCCCTGCAGCGGTATGCGCGCGAGGCCGGGAAAAGCCTGTGCGTCGAAGTCGATCTCCTCGAGCAGAACCGGCTGCCCGTCCACCTCGGACAGGCGTTCCACGCGCGTGACCTCCCGGCCGTGCAGCGGGTGACTCGCGTCCTCCACGACCTGCAGCCGCGGGCGGCGGAGCAGACGGCTGCCGAGCGCGATGCCGGAGCGGTCGAACGAGACCAACGTGCCCGCGAGCGAGAACAGATCCACCTGCGCCGGCACCTGGCGCACGAACGTGCCGCTGCCGCGTTTGCGCATGAGCAGGCCGCGCTGGATCAGCGAGTCCGTCGCCTGGCGCACGGTCGGCCGGCCCACGCCGTAGCGCTCCGCCAGGCTGTGCTCGGACGGCAGCTTGTCGCCCGCGCCGATCGCGCCACTGCGGATCTGTGCCAGCAGCTCTTCGGCGAGCTGGTGGTACAGCGGCAGCGGTGAGGTGGCGTCGAGCACACGCGCAGAATGGCCGCAACCTGTAAAGTTGTCAAGACAACTACTGAGTAACCATCTTCACTCTTGCTGCAACTTGAAGCGGTAGCTAGTTTGGAATCCTTGTGCGGACTTCGCACTGCATGCGGATAGGTCCCGTGCTAGCGTGGTCCATCCAGTTGCTGGCTTTGCCACTGAATGCGGGTGTTGCTCGTGAAAAAACGCGCGATTGCTTTGGGATTATTGGCGTTTGCGGCCGCAGCTTGCAGCGCCGACTCAGGAACCTCTGTCGTCCGCGGTAGCAATCGCGGGGGTAGCGTTGCCGGCGGCGGCGCGACCAATCCGGCTAATGGCGGGCTACTTCCGACAGTAAGTGGCAGCGCGGGATCCAACAGCAGTCCGATTATCGGTGCCGCGGGTCGCGCGGGTGTCAAAGTCAACGATCCAAACGTCTGCGCTTCCGCGGACGTGACTGCCACGCGCATCACGCCGACCGTGTATCTGGTCGTCGACGGCTCGGGCAGCATGAACGCGCGCTTCGGCGGCGGTACGCGCTGGACGGTGCTGCGAGAGGCGCTCGTCGGCGCGAACGGCGTCGTGACGAAGCTCGACCCCGTCGTGAAGTTCGGCATGACGATCTACAGCAACAATGATCCGATGAAGTGCCCGTCGACGGTGAACGTACCGCCGGCGCTCAGCAACTTGATGATGATCAATGGTGCTTATCCTGCCGTGGAGACCGGTGGAGGCACACCGACCGGCGAAGCGCTGCAACAGGTCGTCGACAGCCTGCCGGACTTCAACGGTCCGGATGCTGCGGGCGCGCCGCCCATCATCGTGCTCGCGACGGACGGTGAGCCGAACGGTTGCGCCATGGGCGCGGCCTGCAACTGGGCTGCCGATTGGGCCGCGTGTCTGGGTGGCATCCTCGGCTCGCTCGCGAACGCCATGCCCACGTACGACTCCACGCTCAAGGCCGTGCGCGCCGCGCGCGACAAGAACATTGCGGTCTGGGTGGTGAGCTTGGCCGAGGGCCTGAACAACATCCCCGACTTGCAGAAGACCGCGAACATCGGCGCGGGTCTGCAAGAAAACGCCTCGCCGGGCGCGACCATCTACTCGCCGCAGAACCCGGACGACCTCGTGCAGACCCTGGCCAAGCTGATCGGCGGCGCAGTCACGTGCAACGTGGAGCTGAACGGCAAGCTGGATGTCAAGCGCGCCTGCGAGGGCAAGGTGATGATGAACAGCCAGGCGCTCGAGTGCGGCAGCGATCAGGGCTGGAAGCCGATCGACGAGCGGCACATCGAGCTGCAGGGCACCGCCTGCGAGAAGTTCAAGTCGGACCCGACGGTCATCCTCGACGCCACGTTCCCGTGCGACGTCGTGAGCCCGAGCTGATCGCGGGCGGACTCCACCCGTATTCCTCCACCCGTGTCCTTGACGGGCCACGGGTGGGCTCCCCAAAACGTTACGTTCTCTGCGATGCCGTCCCGTGCGTGACGTGGCAAGCTCCCCGTGACCGGAGGACAGCCATGGACACCCTGAGGCTCAGAGAAACCCTGCAGTCGGAGCTGGAGCGACTGGCTCGCACGCGCGACGAGCTCCGCCTCCAGGCCAACCTGGCCAAGGCGGAGACCCGCAGCGAGCTGAACCGGCTGGAGAGCATCTGGGGTCGCGTTCAAGACGAGCTGCGCCGGCTCGGCGAGCAGGCCAAGGCGCCGGTGGCGGAGATCGGAGGCGCGGCGCGCTCGCTCGTGGAGGAGCTCGCCGTCGGCTACAGCCGCATCAAAAGCGAGCTGGAGGACGCGAGCCTCAACAACGTGGCTTCGCGCAGCATCTCGGCGCTCGCGGCGGCGGCGGCCCAGCGCGATCCGAGCACCCTCGAGCCCGCCATGGGCGAAGCGGAGCGGGCCGCGGTGGACGCGCCGTTCGTGCGTGCGTTCGAGCGCGTGGCCCAGCAAATCGGCGCGCGCGCGGACGCTCGGGCCGTGTACGCCAACCCGGTCACGAAAGACGGTGTGACGGTGATCCCGGTCGCGCGCGTGTTCGGCGGCTTTGGGGCTGGCGCCTCGCAGGACGCGGATTCGGCGGCGGGCATGGGCGGCGCGGGCGGCTTCGGAGCGCAGCCGGTGGGTTTCATCGAGATCGATCGCGATGGTGCGCGCTTCCGGCGCATCGATTCGCCGGTGGAGTCTTGGTTCGATGTGGCGAGCGTGGGGCTGGACGTCGCGCGTCGGGCCGGGACTTGGGCTTGGGCCCTTTACAAGCGGCGCCGCGGCAAGCGCTGAGCGCGTTATCGATCGCTCTTCCGGCGCCGCAACTTAATTCACGTAACCGTAACCGTCTCCCGCTCGGTTACGGTTAGGGTGACGGTTACG
>Ga0190269_10000165_pt1 | contig 34265 bp, 24 predicted proteins | sample Popmic249IS_FD_133749 | JGI IMG/M metagenome (GOLD analysis project Ga0190269, IMG submission 133749) | Populus adjacent soil microbial communities from riparian zone of Blue River, Arizona, USA - 249 IS | ecosystem: Environmental > Terrestrial > Soil > Riparian zone | place: USA: Arizona... | reverse complement strand
TGTGCCGCCGTGCGCGGCACTCCCCTGGGCTGCTAAGCCAGCGTGCGCAGCGCCTCCATGCGTTGCTGATCCTGGCTGCGCTGCGCTCCCGTGTGCCGCACCGCCCTGCGATGCTGACCCTGCCTGCGCTCCGCTCCCGTGCGCCGCAGCGCCTTGTGCGGAGCCCGCGTGCGCGACACTGCCGTGCACCCCAGAGCCCACGCGCGCCGCTCCACCGCCCTGCGCCGCTGCGCCCTGCGCAGAGCCGTGCGACCCACCGCCTGGCGCCGAACCGGCGGCATGGCCCTGGGACGCGCCGCCATGAGCGGCGTTGGTTTGAGACGACCCGCCGCCGTGAGCGGCATTGCCCTGAGCCGCCCCGCCATGAGACGCACTCCCCGGCGTCGCACCAGGTGACGCTGCGGCTCCGTGTGCCGCGGCCCCGTGTACCCCAGAGCCCGCGCGCGCCGCTCCCCCGGCCTGAGCGGATCCGCCCTGCGCAGCGCCTGCCTGCGGCCCACCCCCCGCTGCCGAGCCCGCCTGAGCAGCAGTACCCTGAGCCGCCCCGCGCCCCTGCGCGGCGCTCCCCTGCGCAGAACCCGGTCCGCCGCCAGGAGCGGCAACGCCTTGCGCGGAGCCCGCACTCGTTCCGCTCGCGGACCCGGAGCCCGCGCTCGATCCGCTGCCCTGCGCAGAACCCGCGGCTGCCGCACCTCCGTGCGATGCGCCGCCATGAGCGGCACGCTCTTGCCCAGAGCCTGCGCTCGCGCCACTCCCCTGCGCCGCATTCCCCTGAGAAGACCCGCCGCCGTGCGCGGCATTGCCTTGCGAGCCTGACGGCGCCGCGCCCGCAGCGCCCGCGCTCGCGGCGCCAACTCCGGCAGCGCCAGCGCCCGCAGCGCCTGCCGCGCCCGCAACACCGGCGCCCGCAGCGCTCCCCTGCCCACCGGCCCCACCTGCGCCCGAGCCCCCATGCGCGCCAGCACCTGCACCCGCCGCTGATGGCTGCGGCGACTCGCCCACCTTCGCGGCCGCCATCGCCTTTGCGGGTGTCCCCTTCCCGCCGGCAGGCGCGGGCGGCACGGCCCCCTGCTTTCCTTGCTCCGCGCTCCCAACAGCCGGGCGTCCGTACGCCATCGTCTTGGTGTGCGCGCCCTTCTTCTTACCGGACGTTGCAGCCTCTGGCGGCGACGCTTTCGCCCCCGCTTGCGCATTGTCCTTCCCGGCGGCGCCGCCCTGGCCGGCTTCCCCCTTCGGTGTGGTCTTCACGGCATTCTTCTCCGTAGCAACAGCCTGGCCGCCGGACTTCTGGGCAGCGCTCCCCCCTGCCGCAGCGCTGGCTTTGCGAGCGTCGGCACCGGTGTCGGTGCTCTTCGCCTGAGCGCTCTGACCGGCAGACTCTTCTGACACCTTGTCGTCGCGTGACCCCTTGTCGTCGCGCGAGAAGAGTTTCGAAAACAGGCTCATGGACCTCCACGACGAGCCACCGTCAGCCGCGAGCCTACTCACTCTAGCTCCGTCGCTTCCGCAGAGTGCGTCACTCTTGCAGTTCGATCGACAAGTCGCGAGGTGACTGTGAGAGCGCGCCGTGCGCTGTCGTGACACATGCGCGTGACACGGCTGCAATGAATCTCGCACACCTCGCCGGCCGCCGCAGCCGAGCGCGAGGCAGTACGCCCATGTCGCCGCACCAGCCAGTCGCGCACACATGCAAAGGCGCGGAATGCGAGCGTGCAGCGCGTTGAATAAGGCCCGCCCAGGTCAGGCGAAACAAACACGAAGCGAGCTACTACACGACTGGGACACAATCATAGTCCGCCGCTGTGCGCTTCACGTCCCCGAGGAGTAGCATGCGCGACATGCCCAAACGCACTCCGTTTCGAGTCGAAGCCTCACGTCGCATCGGCCGTGCAGTGTTGCAGTGCGCGGCGATCCTCGCGGCATCATGTGGTGGCGCCGAACGCATCGACGACGACCAGCTGCCACCGGCAGCGAGCGTCGGCGACGAGCCGCCGCCACAGGCTGCACCAGCACAACCACTCAAACAAAAATACGGCAGTGTCGTCGTCCGCGCCTTCGTGCGCGACACGCCCGTCTCCGGCCGCGTTCGCTTCCTCGACGCACCACGTCCGATGGAAGCCACGACGGACGAGACCGTGCAGCTCGAAGCGGGCACGCAGCAGGTCGAGGTGACGCTCGATGCGAACGCGGGCCTTTTGGACAAGCCGAGCCAGCGCCTGCAAGTGTTCGTGGCACCGCAGGAGCAGGCGATCGCCAACGCGTACTTCCCGTGGTCCAAGGTGTCGTTCACGGTGTTCGTGCAGGGCCGCCGCCAGGCGGACGTGCCGATCAAGCTGCTGCGCAACTCACAGGTCGTCGCAGAGCTGCGCTCGGGCTCGCAACCGCAGGCTCTCTCTCCGGGCAAATACGACGCGCAAGTGCAGCTGCGCGGCCGCACGTTCAACGTGGATCGCCTGAACTTGCTCGAGGGCGCGACCCAAAACATTCCGCTGCAGTTCTGAAGCGCTGGCGCAGCGCGCGGCCGCGGGTCACAACTCGCTGGCATGCGCGTGATCGTCTTCTGCATCGTGCTGATGACGTCCGCCGCCATGAGCGGCGTTACTCGGGGGGATCTGACAAACACGCCGCCATGTGCGGCGGGCGAGTCATACCTGCGGGTGAGCACGGCCGAGCATCGGCTCTATCTGTGTGAGCACAGTCAGGTGAGCGCCAGCTATCCCGTCACGCTCGGCTCCGCGCCGAGCGCGAAACAGCGCGAGGGGGATCGCCGCACACCGCGCGGCCGCTATCGCCTGAGCCCAGCGCGGCGCTCCAGCAAGTTCGGCTGGTTCGTGGGCGTGGGCTATCCGAGCGCCGCCCAGCGCGCGCAGGGCTATACCGGCTCGGCCGTGGGCGTGCACGGACCGCCGCGCCAGCTCGCGCGCCTCGGCGTGAGCCTGCCGAGCTGGATCCTCGCGCTCGACTGGACGGACGGCTGCATCGCCGTCTCCACCGACACCGAGATGGAGACCATCGTGCACTGGCTCGCGCGCACACGGGCGCGCGCCATCGTCATCGAGTAGCGGTCGCGGGCTCTTCGACGAGCTCCGTGGCCTCGAGATCCTCGAACTCAGCGAGGTCTTCCTCCGGCGCTGCCTCTTCCGCATCGGACGGATCTTCTGCCGTGGCTGCGGTGGCGTCGGCTTCCACTCGTTCCGACGCTGCTTCGACCGCCTCGGACCCGCGCACTTGCCGCACGACGCCCGACTCGGGCAGCTCCGCTGAGGCGTCCGCTTCGACGAGCTCCATCTTGGGCGCGGTCTTCACTTCCACGACGCCCAGCGTTTCGAGGTCGACGCTCTCCTCCGCCCGCTCCGACGCGTCCTCCTCGGCGTGTGCCTGCGCCTCCAGCAGCTTCGCCTGCGCCTGCGCGAGCTGCGCTTTCGCCGCCGTCAGACGCGCGCGCAGCTGCGCCGATCGCGAGCTCACGGGCTGCGGCGCAACGTCAGCGGGCTGCTCGCTCGTAGCTTCATCCGCCGTCGCGAGCGGCAAGTCCGTGTCGGGTGCGCTTTCACGCTGCTGCTTGGGCAGCGGCGGCGGCACGCTCTTCGCGCGCGGGATGGTCTTCGGCTCCTCGACTTCCGTGTTCTTCGCCTCTGACGTGGCTTCCACATCTTCGGCCGCGGGATCGCTGCGATCTTGCTGCAAGAGAGATCGAGCCAGCGCTCGCACCGACGTGCGCGTGGGATCGAGCTCCGCACCAGGCACTGTGGGCACTGCGGTTTCAGCCTTCGGCTTGTCTCGTGCGCCGCCGAGCGCGCGGCGCACGCGCTCGCCGGCCGACGCCAAGAGCCCGCGCTTGGGCTGCGTTGGCAGCGCGCGCTCGCCCGTTACGGCCCGTTCGCTGGCTTCTTCTGAGCTCGGAGTGCTTGCGCTTGCGCTCGTCATGATGTCCTCACGAAGGCTGGCCCGGCCTTCCGAGCGCACGTTACGCCAACGCGCGTGCTTTGCCAACGCAGCAGGCGTGGCGGTTTGCCAGGCGCGTTCGGCTGTAAACGACGGAACCTTGTATGCGTACAGAGCACCTATCGCCTGTGCAAATCCTTGCAGCTGACGGCGGCAGCGCGCCTGCGCGCCAGGGGTGACAGCTTTCCACAGCGCTGTCACACGCGCCCCACCAGCGCAGGAATACTGGGGCGCACGTGGGTGCTTTCCCGAAACTACACGCTCATCTACAATCCGGCGCCCTCGTGACGCCGGCCTTCCACGACTCCCCGCGACCTCCCGACGCCGGCACGCGCGCGCTACATCCGAAGCTTCGGAGTACGGCGCTCACGTTCAGTGTCCCTTGGCTCGACCGGCTGGCTCTGGTCGCGGCCATGGGCCTCCTGACCCACTTGCTAGCGACCCGCGCGCACGCGCAGGAGACGCCCGGCGAGCGCGTGCCGCTGCGCGCGCTCCTCGAGTACGCGGACGCGCACGCGCCCGAGCTGCGTCGCAGCTACGGCGGGCGTGAGCGCGTGCGAGCCGCGCAGCGCGGGGCGGCAGTCCTCGTGCCGACCAACCCCGAGCTGTTCGTCGCGGTCGGACCGCGCGTCTCGGGCTCGGTGACGGGCGTCGACGTCGAAGCGTCGCTATTGCAGGAGCTCGAGCTGAACGGCCAGCGCAGCGCGCGCATGGAGGCGGCGGACTCGCTCGGCGCAGCCACGGAGGCCGAGATCGGTGCGGTGCGCTTCCTCGTACAGAGCGAGCTGCGGAGCGCATTCTACCGCGCCATCGTCGAGCGCGAGCGCGTGCAGCTCGCAGTGCGTGTGGTGGAGTTTCAGCGCGACGTGCTGCGAACCGCGGAGCGTCAGGTCGCGGCGGGCGACGTCGGCCCCCTCGCGCTGCGCCTCGGGCGCGCCGAGGTGGCGCAGGCCGAGCAGGAGCTAATCGCGCAGGACCAAGCCGCGCTCACGGCGCGCCTGCGCCTCGCGCAGCTCGCCGGTTGGCCGAGCGAGCGACCGCCCGAGCCGCTCGGTGCGCTGCTGCCGCTGCGCGAGCCGCCGAGCATCTCGCAGCTGACGGCGGCAGCACACGCGCAACCGAGCCTGCGCGCGGCCGCGGCGCGCGTGCACGAGGCGCAGGCGCGCGCGGCGCTGGCCGACCGTGAAGCCTGGCCGCGACCAGCGCTGGGTGTGGCCTATCGCAGAGAAGGCGACCGCGACCGCGAAGGCCACTACAACATTTTCATGGGTGCGCTCTCGCTGCCACTGCCGCTGTTTCAGACCAACCAGGCCGCGCGCGCACAGGCCCGCGCCGATGTGTCCATCGCCGACACGGAGCTGCAGGTCGCGCGCGAGCAGCTCGGCGCGCGCATCGCGGAGACGCGCAGCGAAGCGGTCGCCGCCGTGCGCCGCGCGCTCGCCTACGGCAGCGAGATCCTCCCGCGGTTCGAGGAGAACCTCGCGCTTCTGCGGCGCAGCTTCGAGCTCGGCGAGATCGACATCCTGGCCCTGTCCGCAGGCCGCGAGCGCTTCCTGCGCATCGAGAGCGCCGCGCTCGGCGCGCGCCTCGAATACGTGAACGCGCTCGGTGCGCTGGAGCGCGTGGTGGGCCGCGACCTTACGCCCGCGGAGAGCGCACCATGAGCGCGCGCTCGGCGTCGTGCGCCGGCGCGCGGCGCGGGGACGTGAGGCGCGTGGCCACCCGCAATCTCACTACAGCCGAGCGCGGGCGCACGGCGTGCCTGTGGCTCCTCGCAGCCGTGTGCGCTGGCTGCGGGGCGCGCGAGGGCGACGAGCCGCGCGAGCCCGCCGCGCCGAAGCCCATGGCGGCGGACGAGGTGCGGCTCTCGGACGAAGCGCTGCGCCGGGCCGGCGTACGCGTGGAGCAAGTCGGCGAGCACGCGCTGCGCTCAGGCACCAGCGTGCCAGCCGAAGTGCAGCTCGATCCCACGAGCACCGCGCACGTGGGCCCGCTGTCCACGGGCCGCATCGCCAAGGTCGCCGTGCAGCTGGGAGATGCTGTGCGCCGCGGTCAGCTGCTGGGCACCGTGTCCTCGGGCGATGCCTCCACCCTGCGCAGCCGCCTCGCCCAGCTGCGTACGCGGCTGCCTCCGGCGGAGGCCGCGTTGCGCCGCCAAGAGCAGCTGGCGCGCGAGGGCATCGCCGCGCAGCGCGCGCTGCTCGAGGCCCAGAGCAGCGCGCTCGAGCTGCGCGCGGAGGCCTCGGGCCTCGAGCAGCAGCTGCAGCTGCTCGGCTCCGGTCAGCGCGGCGAGCTCAGCTTGACCTCGCCCATCGATGGCGTGGTGGTGGCCGTGAACGGGACGCTCGGCGAGACCGCGGGTCCCGATCGGCCGGTGTTCGTGGTCACCGATCCGAGCCGCGTCTGGGTGCGGGGCGACGTGCCGGAGCTCGAGCTGTCCCGCCTGCAGCTATCAGCGGCAGCGCTCGTCCGGCTGCACGCGTACCCGGAGCTCGCGCTGCGCGGCACGGTCACGTACATCGCCCCGGCGCTCGACGAGCGCACGCGCTCTCTGCCGATCCGAGTGAGCCTGGAGACGCCGGATGCGCGGCTGCGCAGCGGCATGTTCGGCAGCATCGAGCTCGCGTCGAGCGCCCCGGGCGCGCGCACGCTGGCCGTGCCGCGCACGGCGCTCACGAGCCTCGATGGGCAGGACGTGGTGTTCGTGCCGGGCACCGCGCCGGGCACGTTTCGGCCCCTGCCGGTGAGCCTCGGCCGCAGCAGCGGTCCGCTGCAGGAAGTGCGCGCGGGGCTCAGCGCGGGCCAGCCCATCGTCGTGAGCGGCGTGTTCACGCTGAAGAGCGTGCTGCGTCAGAGCGAGCTAGGCGACGGCGACGACGATTAGGCCCGCATGGAGACTTTGCTCGCGTTTTGTCTGCGTCACCGGCTCGTCGTGCTGGTCTTCGTAATCGTCGTCAGCGTGGCCGGCGTGAAGAGCGCGCTCGAGCTGCCGATCGACGCAGTCCCCGACGTGACTCCAGTGCAGGTGCAGGTGCTCACGGGCGCGCCGGCGCTCGGGCCGATCGACGTCGAGCGGACGGTGACCGTGCCGATCGAAGCCGCCATGAGCGGCTTGCCGGGCGTGCGTTCGCTCCGCAGCATCTCTCGCTTCGGGCTATCCGCGGTGACTTTGGTGTTCGAGGACGGCACCGATCCGCTGCGCGCACGCCAGCAGGTGAGCGAGCGCCTGCTCCAGGCACGCGAGCGCTTGCCGCCATCGGCGTCACCCGAGCTCGCGCCCCAGAGCACGGGCCTCGGCGAGATCCTGCTGTTCGAGGTGCGCGCGGACGCGCCGTGCGCCGCCGGCGCGCCCGATACGCCCGAGTGCCACACGCAGATGGAGCTGCGCTCGGTGCTCGATTGGTTCATCGCCTTTGAGCTGCGCACGCTGCCGGGCGTGGTCGAGGTCAACAGCTGGGGCGGAGAGCTCAAGACCTACGAGGTCCAGGTGCTGCCCGATCGGCTGCGCGCGCTCGAGGTGTCGCTGAACGATCTGTACACCGCTCTGGAGCAGAACAATGCAGCCGCCGGCGGCGGCTACATCGTGCGCTCCGGCGAGCAGCTCGTGGTGCGTGGCGAGGGCCGCATCCGCAGTCTGGAGGAGATCGGCGACGTCTTGATCGAGACACGCACCGACGGCGTGCCGGTCCGCGTGCGCGACGTGGCGCACGTGCACATCGCGCCGTTCCTGCGCCAGGGCGCGGTCACGCGCGACGCGCGCGGCGAAATCGTGACCGGCACCGTGCTCATGCTCGCGGGACAAAACGGGCGCGAGGTGGTGGCGCGCGTGCGCGACCGGCTACGCGAGCTGCGCCCCGCCCTTCCGAGCGGCGTGAGCATCGACGTGTTTTACGATCGCGCGGAGCTCGTCGATCGCACCATCCGCACCGTGGCGCGGAACCTCGCGGAGGGCGCGCTGTTCGTGGTCGCCGTGCTGCTCGTCTTGCTCGGCAGCGTGCGCGGGGGCTCGATCGTGGCCGCGGCCATCCCGTTCGCGCTGCTCGTCGCGTTCTCCGGCATGCAGCTCATGGGCCTCAGCGGCAACCTGATGAGCCTCGGCGCGATCGACTTCGGCGTGGTGGTGGACGCCTCGATCATCGTGGTGGAGAACGCGGTCGTGCAGCTGGCGGCGGCGAGCCGCGGCCGCGCGCAGCCGCTCAGCTACGAGGAAGCCTCGCGCGTGATCCTGGGCTCCACGCTCGACGTGCGCAAGGCGGCGCTGTTCGGTGAAGCCGTGATCGTGATCGTGTATCTGCCCATCCTCGCGCTAGCGGGCATCGAGGGCAAGCTGTTCCGGCCCATGGCGATCACCGTGCTATTCGCGCTGCTCGGCGCGTTCGTGGCGTCGCTGACGTTCGTGCCGGTGCTCGCCGCGAGCGCGCTGCGGCAGCGCACGGAGCAGCGCGAGCCACCCGTCCTGCGCGCCCTGCAGCGCGTGTACGCACCGACCCTCGAGTGGGCGCTCGACCGGCCGCGAGCGCTCCTTTCCGCGTGTGTGGTGCTGCTCGCGGGGGCGCTGTGGATCGGCAGCCGACTCGGTGCGGAGTTCGTGCCCCGCCTCGACGAAGGCAGCATCGCCATCGAGCTGCGGCGCTTGCCGAGCATCGCGCTCGAGGAAGCCGTGCAGAGCGCCACGCGCTTCGAGGCCGTGGTGCGCGAGCTGCCGGAGGTCACCACGATCATCTCCAAGATCGGGCGCGCAGAGATCGCGATCGATCCCATGGGGCTCGAGCAGGCGGACATCCTGATCCACCTGCGCCCGCAGGAACAATGGCACACCGCCGACACCAAGGAGGCGCTGGTCTCCGCGCTGCAGGCGCGCCTGGAGCACGCAGTGCCCGGGTATCGCGGCGCGTTCTCGCAGCCGATCGAGCTGCGCATGGCCGAGCTGACGAGCGGCGCGCGCTCCGATCTCGCGATCAGCGTACAGGGCGATGATCTGCCCACGCTGCAGCGGCTGAGCGCAGCCGTGCAGGCCGCCGTGGGCGGCATCGAGGGCGCGAGCGACGTGCGCGGTGAGCCGCTCACGGGAATGCCGACCCTGGAGGTGGAAATCGACCGCGCTACGGCATCCCGCTACGGCGTTTCCGTGCGTGACGCGCTCGATGCCGTCGAGGCGATCGGCGGGCGCGAGGTGGGCGAGGTCTACGAAGGCGAGCGCCGCATCCGACTGCAGGTGCGGCTGCCAGCTGCACTGCGCGAGGACCTCGAGCAGGTGCGCGCGCTGCCCGTCAGCGGACGCCACGGCCCGCTCGTGCCGCTCGGCCAGATCGCGAGCCTGAACAGCCTCGACTCACCGGCCAGCATCAGCCGCGACGCGGCGCGGCGGCGCACGACGGTCGACGTCAACGTGCGCGGCCGCGATCTGGCCTCGTTCGTACGCGAGGCGCGGGAGCGCGTTCATGAGCGCGTGAAGCTGCCGCCGGGCTACGTGCTGCGCTGGGGCGGCCAGTTCGAGCACCTGAGCGCCGCGACCGAGCGGCTCGCGTTGGCCGTGCCGCTCGCCATGCTGCTGATCCTGGTTCTGCTCTACCTCGCGTTCGGCGAGCTCAAGCTGGCGCTCCTCATCTACCTGAACGTACCCTTCGCCGCCGTGGGCGGCGTGTATCTCCTGGCCGCGCGCGGCATGCCGTTTTCCATCAGCGCCGCCATCGGCTTCATCGCGCTGTTCGGCATCGCGGTCCTGAACGGCGTGGTGCTGCTCTCCACGATCAACAAGCAGCGCGCGCTCGGCAAGCCGGCCCGGCTCGCGGCCCGCGACGCAGCGCGCGCCCGCCTGCGTGCCGTCGTGATGACGGCGACTGTGGCGACGCTCGGCTTCATCCCCATGGCGCTGTCCACGAGCGCGGGCGCCGAGGTGCAAAAGCCGCTCGCGACCGTGGTGATAGGCGGACTACTGAGCGCCACGTTCCTGACTCTGCTCGTGCTGCCGAGCCTTTACGTGCGTTACTTCCGCGATGCCCGGGTGGTCGCCAGCACACCTCCGCCGCCCGCGTGGGATGGCGGGCCGTCCGGGACGCGCTAGCCTGCAGCATGCAGCTCGGTAGTGTGATGGCGATCGCGAGCGGTGGGATGCGTGTGCAGACGGACCGGTTGGCCGTCTCCGCACAGAACGTGGCGCAAGCCAGTACTCCGGTTGATGCGACCGATCGCGTCAGCCTCGGAAGCAGCGGGAGTGAGCCCGCCGCCGTCAGCGGCTATGACGCGCGCGGTGCTGTCGCGGGGGGCGGCCCCGATCCGGCCGCGCCCGGCGCAAACATGGATCTCGCGGCCGAGCAGGTCGCGCAGATGGCCAGCCTTCAGGCGTTCCAGGCGAACGTCGCGGTGCTGCGCTCCGCGGACGACATGCTGGGCTCCCTCGTCGCCCAGCGCGCCTAGCCGGCACCTTCTCCGTTACTCGTACTCGTACTCGTGTGCGTGCTCGTACTCGTAGCCGTGCGCGAGACCAGCTCACGCGCGCCTGACAGGGGCATGAAGGGCCGCGGAGGGGGAATCGGGACGCGCACGCGCACGGCAACGAGGACGAGGACGTGCACGTGCAGGTGCTCCCGCGTCCTCGCCAGGGGACGATTGCGAGGTGTGCAGACCGTGGCCAGGCCCAGCTTGCCCCAAAGCAGGAAACGGGGCACGGTTTGCGACATGTCACGTATTTGGGCAGCCCTCCTCCTCAGCACCGTCGCTTGCTCGAGTGATCCAGCGCGTCCGGCCGATGCCGGCAGCGCACCACCGGATGCGGGGCCGTCCAAGCCGCCGCAGCCGAACGCTGGCGCCGGGCAGTCTGGCGCTGCGGGCCGCACGCAATCCGGAACGGCCGGCACCGTGGCAGGATCCTCGGGCAAACCCTCCGGCGGCAACGGCGGCAACGGAGGCAACGCCGGAAAGCCCGCGCCCACCGACGCGGGCATGGAAGCCAGCCCCCCTGCCGCTGGCAGCGGCGGACAGACAGCGCCAAACGCAGGGCCCATCCCGGTGAACTGCGTGGGCAAGACGCAGCTGTCGGCGTACGTCTCGGATCCCAAGCTGTGCGTGTACGTGTTCGCCGAAGATCTCGGCAGCCCGCGCGGCATGGCATTCGCGAGCAACGGCGACCTGTTCGTGAGTAACAGCGGCAAGCTCACCGTGCTCTGGGACGCGAACGTAGACGGCGAGAGCGCGGCGAGCGAGCGCATGACGTTCGGCACGGCGAACGGCCTGAACCACGGCGTGGTGTTCGCGCGCGACGAGGCGTTCATCTACGCCTCGAGCGAGAGCACCGTCTATCGCTGGGCCTACACGAAGGGCATGCGCATGGCGAGCGGCGCGGCCCAGGTGGTGGTGACGGGGATCCCGGGCGGCGGGCACTCCAGCCGCCCCCTCGACTTCGACTCGCAGGGGCGCCTGTACGTGAGCGTCGGCTCCTCGGGCAACGTGGATCAGAGCACGCAGCAGCTCGAGCTGCGCTCCCAGATCCGCCGCTTCACGCTGCCGGCCAGCTTGCCGGCGGGCGGCATCGCGTACAGCACCGGCGAGGTGCTCGCGACCGGCATGCGCAACGAGTCAGCCATCTACGTCGACGCGCAGGATCGGCTCTGGGGCGTGGAGAACGGCCGCGACAACCTGAACGACTCGCAGCTCGGCGGCGACATCCACAACGACAACCCCGGCGAAGAGATCAACCTCGTCGATGGTCAGGGGGCGAAACACTACGGATACCCGCATTGTTTCAGCGAGCACATCGTGAGCAGCGGCAAGGGGCCGGGCGCGCAGTGGGCGGACGACTCGCTCGAGAGCGCCTTGCGCAAGACGGACGCGTTCTGCCAGGACGCGAACAGCGTCCACCCGCCCGCGTACGTGATGCCGGCGCACTGGGCTCCGCTCGGCGTGATCCAGTACACGGGGCGCTCGCTGCCGTACACGGGCGATCTGCTGATCGGCGCGCACGGCTCGTGGAACCGCTCGCCTGCGAGCGGACGCGTGATCGCGCGCGCTCGCCTGCAGAACACCACCGTGACGGACCTCACGGTGCTGGTCGGCGAGAAGAGCTCGGGCGGAGAGCTGCGGCAGGGCACGTGGGACGTGCGGCCCGTCGAGGTGCGGCAAGGCCCGGACGAAGCCATCTACGTGAGCGACGACCTGGGCGGACGCGTGCTGAAGATCGGCTACCAGCGCTGACGATAGACGCGGGCAGGGCTTGCGCTACGCTGCGCGCAGGCCATGCCCGTTGCCAAAGCCAGACGTGCCCCGACCCGGCGGCCGCGCCACCCGATGCCCGCGAGCGTACGTCGCGCGCTCAGCGAGCGCGGCCTGCTCCGCGCGTATCGCGCCCGACCCGCTTACCAGCAGAACGACTATCTCGGTTGGATCGCAAGGGCCAAGCGCGAGGTCACCCAGCAGAAGCGCCTCGAGCAGATGCTGGACGAGCTCGAGCGCGGCGACGTGTACATGAAGATGGCCTGGCGCGCTGACAAAAACCGGCGCTGAGCTCCGCCGCTGTCAGCTGAGGTCGACTGATCTCTTGTCCGCGAGCGCGACTCTGCGCATGATGCGAGCTGTCTGCGCTTACCCTTCGCTCGACGAACTTTTGTTATGGAACAGGTCGGCTACCTAGAGCGACCCCAGGACGCCTCGCAAACTACGTTGCAAGACACGCTGAGCGTGTGGTGGTCGCACCATGGGCAGCGAGTCTGGTGGCTGTCCGTGCTCGGCATGATGTGCGGCACCTGCCTCGAGCAGGTCCGGCTGGTCACGCGCGCGAGTCGCTTCACGAACGGTGATCACGCGGTGCTCTGGCTCGCCGCGCGCCACTGGTCGGAGCTCGACATCCGCGAGCCGACGTTTTTCGGCCAGGGCTATGGGGTCACGTTCGAGTCCATCCCCGTGGCGTTGCTGCACGCGCTCGGCGTGCCGTACAGCATCGGGCTGCAGGCGTCGCTCGTGAGCATGGCGGTCCTCGCCTACTGGTGGCTCGGCTGGTGCGCCCGACGCCGTGGGCTGCAGCTCGCCAGCCTGGCCGCGTTCGCCTGGCCCCTGCTCGTGAGCTACCAACATTTCTGCGTGGTCGACGTGATCGGCACGGGCGTTGGACGGCTGTTCGCGGCCGGCTGTGCGGGCCTCGTGCTGCGCGAGCGCATGACGCGCGGTCACGTCGCGCTCGCCGTGGCGAGCGGCGGCTTCGCCTCGGTGATCGATGGCGCTTCCATGCTGCTCGCGGGTCCGGCGCTGGTCTGGGCCGGTCTGCGCTGGCTGCGTTCGCCACGCCTGTGGTGGGCCGCGGGCGCGGGCCTGCTCCTGCCGCTCGGCTGGCTCGGCTTGAACGCCTGGTTCAATCGCGCACACCCCGATCACCTCTGGCACCAGGGCTGGTCGTACGAACCAGTCGCGACGCACTTGCTCGAAAACCTGCGCGATCCGGATCGCCTGCTCGGCGCGCAGGGGCCCGAGCTGTATCCGCACGGCGCGCTGATCCTCGCCACATTCCTGGCCGCGCTCCTTCTGGCGCTGGCGTTCGAAGCCTGGCGCGAAGCCGCCGCCGTGGGCTGCGTGATCGCACAGCTGCTGCTCCTGTTCAGCCTGGAGAAGAGCTTCGATGCGCGCAACTCGCTGTGGTTTCCCGCGGCGCGCATGACGCTGTGCACGCCCATGACCGCGTGGTTCGTGCTCACGATCACGCTGCGCGCCACGCTCGAGCCCTTGCAGCAGCGGGTGCCGCGGGCGGAGCGCCTGCGGCTGCGCGCGCTCACGGCCGCCGCCTCGATCTCACTCCTGCTGCTGTCGGCGGCATCGTGCGGCGTACGCGCGCTGGAGTGGAGCCCGCGCATGCGCGACTTCATCCGCAGTGGCTATTACGACCCGTTCATCCCCATCAAGCGCGTCACGGAGCTGAAGGCGCTCTGCCGCGACGTGAAGCGCACGGCAGACGCGGGCCACACGGACATCGTCGTGTTCCCGGACGGCCTGCTGCCCAACTACGCGTGCGCCGCGCTGCACCCCGGCCTGAACACCATCTACCCGTATTACGAGCGTCGCTGGTGGGTGCTCGACGAGCTCGCGAGCGTGCCGCGCGAGCGCATGCTGCTGTGGGGCGTGGACCCCGCGCTGTGCAGCAACCGCAGCCTCAAAAAGCGCCTGAAGCAATGCACGCCCGTAGGCGAAGAGGCGGTGCTCGTCGCGTTCAATCCGCAGCCTCCGCTCGCCGTCCTACGCACGCTCGACATCAGCACCCGCCCCTTCGGCCGCGACTGCGACCCGGCCCACTACGAAAACTGCGCCACCTGGAAGCAACGTTTCCGCGCACCCAACTCGGTATGGTGACTTCCGCCGCCGCTGCGAGCTGCCTTGCTGGCACAGCTGTGACGAACGTGCTGGGGCGGGCTCCGTGGAGTGGGGCGGGGGCTGAGCGCGGGATTTGCATGGTGACGCGGCATGGCGAAATCCACGACCCACTCACGCTCGCCGTTGCGGCGGGTGCGCAAGTCTCCCTCGCAGGCGCCCCGCTCCGAACGCGAGCTCAGCGCGCAGCCGCGCATCGCAGCCGAGGAGCTCGGGGTGATCTCGACACCGGAGGAGACGCTCTCAGTGTATCCAGAGGACCTCGGCAGTCACTTCTTGAGTGAGGCGGTCGAGCAGGGTGAGCTGCACGTGCGCGAAGCGCTCGATGTGGAGCGCGCGCTGCTCGAAGCGGCCGAGCTCGAGGAGAGCGCGGTGTCGGATGAGGAGGTCGCACTGTGGACGCGGATCCTCGAGCGCATGACGGACGAGAGCCGCGAGCGCGGCAAGACGCTCGGCTGATCGCCGCGCCGCGCGTCAGGTGTACACGTCTTCGACGAAGCGGCCGCGCTCGCGTTCGATCGTCTCCACGAGGTGCAGAGCCTCCGCGTGGGAGATGCCCGCGTCTTGCTCGTAGATGCGCGCGAGGCACGTGCGAACCTCGGGGGCCATGTGCCGGCCGTCTCCGCACACGTAGATCACGGCGCCCTGTCGCACCAGCGCGGCCACGTCGGCGCGGTCTTTCCAGAGACGATCTTGCACGTACTTCACGTCGTCTTCCACGGAGTACGTGAACGCGGGCCGCACGTCGACCACGTCCGCGGCGCGCCACGCGGCGAGCTCTTCGCGATACAGGAAATCGACTTCGGGGTGGTCACAACCGAAGAACAACAGCGCCTTGCCGACCGCACGTCCGGCCTCGGCCTGCGCCGCGCGCTCCTGCAGAAAGCCGCGGAACGGCGCGATGCCCGTGCCGGCGCAGATCAGCACCATCGGCGTCTGCGGATCGGGCGGCGGATGGAAATGCCGCTGGCTCGGGCGGACGGCGACCGCGAGGCGCGTGCCGGGCGCCGTGTGCGCGAGAAAGCTCGAGGCCACGCCCTGATAGCGCCCTTGCCCCGAGAGCGCCGGCCCCTCGACGATCGCGATGCACAGCGCCGCGCGCCGCGGCTGCGCGAGCGGAGACGACGCGATCGAATACTGGCGCGCCTTCAACGTGGGCAACATCGAGAGAAACACCTCGAAGGTCAGCTCGCACGCTGCGTAGCGCTCGAGCAGATCGAGCACGCTGGCGCGCTTGCCGAGCACCTCGTGCGCGTAGCTGTCCTCTTCGCACAGCGCTTCGAGCGCGCGCTTGTCGGGCGGGCACTGGGTCGCGTCCGCGAGCATCTTCACCTGCGCGCGCGTCGCGGGCTGCGCGAGCTCCACGTAGCTGCTGAGCAGATCACTCGCCGCGATCGGATAGCCGGTCGGCAACGTGGTGAGCGAGGACGCACGGCGATGCAGGATGATCTGCGTGTCGAGCGCAAGCCCGAAGCGGCGCAGCGCGCGCTCCACGTTGCCGCTCGGGTTGCGCGGCAGCACCGCGAGGTAATCGCCGGCGCGGTAGCTCATGCCATCCGGCAGGTCGAGCTCGAAGTGCCGCTTGGAGCGGGCGAACGGCGCAGTCATCGACACGAGCTCGCGGTTTTCGACCAGCTGCCCCACGCGCAGATCGTCCTGGCGCAGGATCGTGGTGCGACCCTTGTCGACCACCTCCACGCTCACCGCGGGCCCGTGATCCACGGGGGCCACTGCCTTGCCGAGCGCGCTCGCCATGGTCGGCCAGAGCGTCGCGTACCAGGCATCGAACGCACCGAAGAAATCACCCGACGCGTCTGCCTCTGCGCGCGGCGCGATGCGCGTAGCGCCCGCCTCCGCGAGCGCCTCGTCGATGAGCGTCGGCACGGCCTGGTAGGTGCGAGCCCACTGCCGGTTGCCGCAGCCGAACACCGCGAAGTGCGCGCCGCTCAGGTCGCCCGGGCGCAGGCCGCTTAGAGCGGCGACGAACTGGCGCGCGTTGTCGGGTGGCTGGCCCTCGTACGAGGCCGTGACGATCACGATGGCGCCCTCGATCGGCAGCTTGCCTGCATATTCGTCGAGCGGTGCGACGTGCGACGCAAAGCCGCGCGCGTGCGCGTCGCTGCCGATGCGCTGCGCAAACGCCTCGGCCGAGCCCGTGTTCGAGCCGAACAGCACGAGCAGTGGCGTCGGCGCGGCGCTCGCCGCTCGCAGCGGCCGCGGGATCAGCGATGGCTTGAGCGGCTTTTGCGGCGTGACCGGCAAGGCTCCGCGCGGGCGGAACGGCGCGCTGCTCCGCAGCTTGGCCCGCATGTAGAAGCCGTCGGGCTTGAGCGTGAGCGTCTCCTTGATGCGCAGCTGGTAGCCCGGGTCGTCTGCGATCAAGTCGAAGCGCTGCAAGAGCAGCGCGAGCACGAGCTGCGCCTCCTGCATGGCGAACGGGCGACCGATGCAGGCGCGCTGGCCATGTCCGAACGGCTTCCAGGCGTCGGGCGGCAGCGCCGCGGACGCCTCGCGCGAGAAGCGCTCCGGCCGAAACGCCTCCACGTCCGAGCCCCACACCGCCGGATCGCGGTGCAGCATCGGTGCGAGCACGAAGATCACGTCGTCCGGCTCGATCGCGTAGCGACCGCCGAGCGTCGTGGCCTGGCGCGGCTGCAGCGCAAACGCGGGCGCGGTGGGCCACAGGCGCAGCGTCTCCATTAGCACCTGCTCGAGGAAGCGCAGCTTCGGCAGATGCGTGAGGCGCGGCTCTTCGTCGCCGAGCACTTCGTCCACGACGTCGCGCGTACGCGCCAGCGCTGCGGGATTCGCGAGCAGCAGATACAGCGCAAACGACAGGAGGCCGCTCGTGGTCTCGTGGCCGGCGATCAGGAACGTGACCATCTGAAAGCGCACGTTCTCGTCCGAGAGCTTCTCGCCCGTGACGGGGTCCTTGGCGCTGAGCATGCGCGCCAAGAGATCGTCCTTCTCGTGCGCACGTGGATCGCGGCGGCGCTCGGCGATCAGCTGATCGGCCACTTCGTGCAGCTCTTTGATGTCCGCCATGTAGCGCCGCTCGCTCGAGAGCATCGCGCGGTTGATCAGCTCGGGGCGGCGCGTGCGGTTACCCGCCTCCTTGAGCGCGTCGACCATGGCGTCGACGAACGGGTGCATCTCGTTCTGGTAGAAGCTATTGAAGCGATAATCGAACGCGCACAATGCGATTGTGTCGAGCGTCAGGCGCGTCATCTGATCGGCCACGTCGATCACCGCGTGCTCGCCGAAGCGGGCCCAGCGCAGCACGAGCTGCGCGGCCACGTCGAGCATCGGGTCGAACATCTTGCGCAGCCCGAGCGGGCCGAACGCCGGCAGCAAGATGCGGTGGGCCTTGCCCCAGTTGGGCTCGCTCGTGTGCGCGGTGAACAGGCCGTCCCCCGCGAAGTCGCGGATGTGCTCGAGCGCCGCGTGCACGCACTTGTCGAAGCGCGCCTCGTCGCACACCTCGTGCACCAGCGCTTGCGAGCTGATGACGATCGCGCGCCGCTTGAGGATCTGCAGCTGGAAGATCGGGCCGTACTGCCGCGCCAGGCGCATCAACGACTGCACGGGGGCGCTCGCGTCCAGGTGAGCGAGGTGTCCGAGGAACGGTGCCGCTTTCGGTTGAGGGATCGAGGCCATGGCAGCGAAGCCATCGATCTCACACGCATGTGCGCTCGCGCGCAACTTGCGTATGAGAGCTGAGGTGAGCACCGCAGGCCACTCGCGCGCACATGCTCGCAGCTCGGCGCATCCCCGCGCGCGATGAGGCGTTTCAGTTGAGAGCGACCGTCTCGCAGCCCAGCTTGATCTGCAGGCTTCCCCCGCTGCTCAGCGCTTCGCACGCCGACGGGCACATGCGGATCTGCTTCGGCGCGGCGGGATCGTCGTAGAACCAGGCGTGCTCCGTGCCGCAGGCCGGCATGCTCTTGGCGCGCGGCAAGGTACGCGCCGGCTTCATCGGCGCGACCAGCTCCACGTTGACCTTGTTCGGGTCGAGACTCGAACCCGAAGGCGGGCTCGGGATCGTGTACTCGCACGGCAGCGGCGCCGACTCGATGACGGCTTTCTGCAGCGGACCGAACACGGCGCTCCAGTCGCTCACGCAGATCGAGATCTTCTCGCCGCCGGTGGCGTCAGACAGGGCGTAGTACTGACGCCCGGGGGCGAATGCGCCGCACACGATCGGCAGGCCGCACGCCCCCACACAGCCGAGGCCGTTTGCGTCCTCCGATGCGATGGAGTGGAAGATGAAGGGCTTCCCCGCGCGCTGCTCCATCTGCGTGCGGAAGTCGGCTGCGGGCATGAAGCTCTCGTCGTCCGTGACGACCACGAAGTGCAGCGCGGCGTCGGGCCGCAAGAAGCTGGCGTAGTCGCCGTACTGATCGAGCAGCAGCTGCAGCGCGTTGTGCGAGTCGACGGGCGAGATCACGTGCCGGTAGTGCGCCGCGTCCATGCTCAGCGGCGTGCCGGCGGCCACGTCGATGGGTGCGAGCATGACGACGTGGTGGTCGACTCCGGCGCCGGAGATCGAGCTCGCGAACGCGGTGATGTTCTGCTGCACCGCCAGGAGCTCATCCACCATGCTGGCTGACGCGTCGATGATCCAGACGATGTCTGCGGGGCGCTGCTTCGCGGCTGCCATCTGCGTGAGCGTGCCGCAGTCCGCGGGCGCCTGGCTCGGCGCGCCCCCGCTGCCCGCGCTCGGCAGCACGATCAGAGGCGAGCCCGCGCCGCTACCAGCTGCAGCAGACGGCGTGCCTGCGGGCGGGAGCAGCGGGCCGTTGCCGCCAACGGCGGCGCCTGCCGTGGGTACGGCCACGCGCCCTGCAGTCGCGGGCGGCGCTCCCATCGGTTCGGAGCCACACGCGAGGGTCGCCAGACACCAGACGGCACAGGCGAGACCCCAGCGTGGGACGACACGGGACGAGGCGGAGCGCTGCATGCCCCCGTCGTGGCGCGCTGTGCACGAAGTGGCTCAGCCGGCCGACGAGCGCACGCAATTTCGGACACTTGCGTGCGCTGCGCTGGCCTCTCGGGCTCGGGCTCAGCCGAGCTGCTTCAGCATCGAGTCGGCGTCGCTCACCTCGAACTTGCCGGGCGCCTCGACGTTGATGCTCTTCACGACACCGTCGTCGACGAGCATCGAAAACCGCTTCACGCGCGTGCCCATGTTCGGAATGTCGAAGGACAGGCCGAGCTTCTTCGCGAAGTCCGCGCCGCCGTCGCCGAGCATGCGGACCTTGCCGATCGCGCCCAGCTCCTTGCCCCACGCAGCCATCACGAAGCCATCGTTGGTCGCGATGCACCACACCTCGTCCACGCCCTTGGCCTTCAGCGCCGATAGGTTCTGCAGGTAGCCGGGCACGTGCTTCGCCGAGCACGTTGGCGTGTACGCGCCGGGCACGCCGAAGATCACGACCTTCTTGCCGGCGAGGGCAGTCGTGGTCGTGAGGGGGGTCGGCCCCACCGGGCAGGCAGGTCCGAACTCGACCGACTCGGTCAGGGTAGCTTCAGGAACACGATCACCAACTTGGATAGTCATGCCCTCGCCCCTACCAGATTTGCAGGCTTTTGTCGCCAGCCACGCGCTTCCGCGACCGGACGGATTGACAGCCGGCGGCCAATGATTGGGATTCGCTGCGAGGGCCAGTGCGTCCGCGGGTCCGAGACGCTACCTAGCCAGCATTGCCCTGGAGCTGACACATGTCTGAAGCCTTCATCATCGATGCGGTTCGTACGCCGCGTGGCAGTGGCAAACCTGGGAAGGGCGCGCTGAGTGCGATGCATCCGCAGCATCTCGCCGCCACCGTGCTGCGCGCGCTTCGTGAGCGCAACGGCTTCGACACGCGCGATGTGGACGACGTGATCTGGGGCACGAGCGCGCAGAAGGGCCTGCAAGGGGGCGACCTGGCGCGGATGGCTGCGCTCGATGCGGGCTACGACGTGACGGTGAGCGGAGTGACCCTCGATCGCTTTTGTGGCTCCGGGCTGACCGCCGCGAACCTCGCAGCAGCACAGCTGCGCTCGGGCATGGAAGAGCTGATCGTCGCCGGCGGCACGGAGATGATGTCGCTCATCACGACCCTCGCGCAGCAGGAGCACGCTGCGGGCTGGAAGTCGCTCGGCCTGGGCACCGGCAATGCGCGGCTGCAGCAGAAGCATCCGCAGTCGCATCAGGGCGTGTGCGCGGATGCGATCGCTTCGCTCGAGCGCATCGGGCGCGAGGCTCTCGATGGGTTTGCGCTGGAGAGTCAGCGCCGCGCGGCGCGCGCGATCCAGGAGGGGCGTTTCGCTCGCTCGATCGTGCCCGTGCTGAACGACGACGCGGCCGTGGTGCTCGCGAAGGATGAGCATCCGCGCCCGAACACCACCGCCGCGGACCTCGCCGCGCTCGAGCCGAGCTTTGCGCGCATCGCCGACATGGCACCCGGCGGCGGTCCGACCTACAAGCAGCTGATCCAGCAGCGCTATCCGGGGCTGGAGATCGTGCCCGTGCACCACGCGGGCAGCTCCTCGGGCGTGGTGGATGGTGCGGCTGCGCTGCTCATGGCGTCGGAGGGGTACGTGCGGAAGCACGGCCTGCGCGCGCGTGCGCGCGTCGTGGCCACGGCGAACATCGGGGATGATCCGACGTTGATGTTGAACGCGCCCGTGCCCGCGGTGAAAAAAGCGCTGGCGCGAGCCGGGCTCACGACGGCCGACATCGATCTGTGGGAGGTCAACGAGGCCTTCGCGGTCGTGGTGGAGAAGCTGATCCGCGAGCTGCGGCTCGATCGCGAGCGGGTGAACGTCAACGGCGGTGCGATCGCGCTCGGGCATCCGATCGGCGCGACCGGCGCCGTGCTGATCGGCACCGCGCTCGACGAGCTCGAGCGCACGGGGCAAAAGCGCGCGCTGATCACGATGTGTGCGGCCGGCGGCATGGCGCCGGCGATGATCATCGAGCGCGTGTGACGGGTCAGAGAAGACGCCGCTTGTGGCTGCAGCCCGCACCTGCGCCCACAGCGCCGGCCGCGGTTGCTCGCATGGGCTGAACGCGCGAAGATCCGCGCCTGGACGTGCGTCGAGCCCACGGGCGTCCTGCAGCCCTGCGCGGCGTCGAGCTCGCGCGCGCTCCGCCCCTCGATCGTCGTCGCTGTCATGAATCAAGCACGCGCAAAGCATTCCAGGCGCCTGGAACGAGCCGTTCAACAGGAAGTCGCCCGCCACATCAGCAGCACGATCGTGCCACTCGCGTGGGGGCTGGCCGGCATCTGCAGCCTGTTTGCGTTGGCCCACCTGGGGTACCTCAGCGGCGCGCTGCGCGTTCGCATGGTCGCGGTCACCGTCGGCAACGGGCTCGTCTGCGCGGTGACGGCGCTGTGGCTGACGCGCCGGCCTCCGCCGCTGTCAGCTGCGCATGCGCTGCAGGCGCTCGTCGGTGCCATGCCGCTCCTGAATGGCGCCGCCATGTTGTTCTGGACGCTCGAGCCGGCGCAGACCACGAACATGGCGCTGTACCAGCTGGGGGCCGGCTTCTTGATGCTGTCCTCGGCCTGGTTCTGCGCGTACACCGCGGCCGTCACCGCATGCGTCGCGCTCGCGTACCATCTGGCGGGCGGCAGCCGCGCCTGGGATCACTTCCTGTTCATGCTGGCGTCGGCCGTGCTCGGCGCGCTGCTCGTGCACATCATCCACCTGCGCGCCGTCAAGCGCACGGAGCGCACGCGCATCCTGAGCGACTGGCAGACGCAAGCGCGCCTGGCGCAGCAGGAGACCATCGCGCACCTCGGCCGGCTGGCCGTGGTGGAGCGCGATTCCGCGGTGTTTCTGCAGAGCTGCCTCGCGGCGGTCAGGGCAACGCTGCGAGCGACCTGGGTGTGCTTCGAGCGCGGCGGCACGCAAACTGCGGTCGGTGCGCCGCTCAAAGCGGCAGGTCATCGCGAGCAAGTGCGCGCGAAAGACGAGGAGCGCGACGCCGTGCTCACCGTGCACGTGCCCTCTCGCCCGCTCAGCACCATCACGCCCTTTCTGCAATCAGTCGTGCACCTGACCGCGATGAGCCTGCGGCGCGCCGCGCTGGAGGAGCGCCGCATCGACGCCGAGCGGCGCCTGCTCCACGCGCAGCGCATGGAGTCGGTCGCGCTGCTCGCGGGCGGAGTGGCGCACGACTTCAACAATCTGCTGACCGTGATCCTGGGCCACGCCGACGTGCTGCGCTTTCGGCGCGGGCTCGACAGCGACGCGCGGGCGGCGCTCGAGCAGATCGTCTCTGCCAGCCAGCTGGCCGCGCGCCTCACGCAGCAGCTCCTGGCGTTCAGCCGCAAGCAGCCCCAGCATAGCGAGATCTTCGACCTGCGCCACGTCGTGACGCACCTCGAGGCCATGCTGCGCCGCACGATTCGCGAGAACATCGCCGTGGACGTGCAGCTGACGGAGGCGGCGTGCACCGTGAACGCGGACCGCTCGCAGCTCGAGCAGGTGGTCATGAACCTGGTGGTGAACGCGCGCGACGCGCTCGCGGGGGACGGCAAGATCAGCATCGACGTCTCGCGTTACGAGGCGCACATGCCACCGCTGCCGGAGCTGCCCGCGGGCCCGTACGTGGTGCTCGCGGTGCGCGACGACGGCGCGGGCATCGACGCGGCCGTGCTGCCGCACATCTTCGAGCCGTTCTTCACCACGAAGACGCACGACCGCGGCACGGGCCTGGGCCTCGCGACGGTGCACGGCATCGTGCATCAGTGCGGCGGCACGATCAGCGTGCAAAGCACGCGCGGCTCCGGCACCACGTTCCACGTGTACGTCCCGTATTGCGATCCGGCCGCGCGGGCCCCGCTGCAGAGCGGGCTGCGCCCCGTGCCGCGCTCGCGCCCGCAGCGCGTGTTGGTCGTCGAGGACAATGACGCCGTACGCAGCGTGGTGGTGACGACCCTGCGCGAGGCGGGCTACGTCGTGATCGAGGCTGGCTCGGGCGCGGACGCGCTGCGCGCGAGCCGATCGTACACGGGAGACATCGATCTGCTGCTGTCGGACGTAGTGATGCCGGAGCTCTCGGGTCTCGAGCTCGCGCGCCAGCTGCTGCGTGAGCGCCGCGAGCTGCGCGTGTTGTTCATGTCGGGTCACCTCGGAGACGACCTCAGCCTCGACAAGATCGACGCCGAGCCTGCGCCGCGCCTGGTGCAGAAGCCGTTCACGGCTGCAGAGCTCCTGGCGGCGGTCGAAGAGGCGCTGCGTGGTGAGCTGCCGGCGCAGCTGCGTGTCGGCTGAGACGCGCGGCCCTGCGCTCAGCGCGGTTGCGCACAGCGCTGACGTCCGCGCGCAGATCGCAGGCGTGGCCGTGCTGTGTTGCAGCGCGTGCACGGGCGCTCCCGCAGCATGCTGAAAGCCACATGGCGTCGGCAGGGCACGGTCGGGGCGAGCGCGTGCCCATTCCCCGGGTTTCGCGCTGAACTGTGCGTTCGTTCGAGCTCACTCGAACATGCCCTTCGGGGTCTCGCCCTGCAGGAACGGCTCGATGAACGCGTGCAGGAGCGCGTGCTGCGTGATGACCGCCGTGTGCGAGGTCGCCGGCAGGACGGCGAGGCGCGCGCTCGATAGCGGCACGCCCATGTCACCCATCGCACCGCCACCGCGCAGCTTGAACATCGATACGATGTGTTCGAGCGTCACCACGTCCGCGTCGCCCGCGATGATCAACGTGGGGTGCTTCAGCGCCTCCACTTGCTTGCCCCACGCGAGCGGCTCGTGCTCGAGCGCGATCATCTTGTCGATGAACGCGGCGAAGCCATCCGGGTTCGGCGCGAGCTTGCGCCACTCGGGCTCGAACGACGCGAACATCTCCGGCGTCATCTCGGGGATCATCGCCTTGAACTCCGGCTGCCAGCCGTCCTCGTCGTACGATGCGGACGCAATGATCAGCTGATCGACCTTCTCGGGGTGCGCCATCGCGAGCCGCAGCGCGACGCCGCCGCCGAGTGAGTAGCCGAACACGTCTGCCTTCTCGAGCTTCACCGCGTCCATGAAGCCGGCCACGTCTTCGGCGAGGTTCTCCATCGTGATCGGCCGGTCGATGTCGTTGGTGCGGCCGTGGCCTTGGAACTCCAGCGCGTACACGCGGTGCGTCTGCGCGAGCAGAGGGATGATCTTGCCCATCGTGTCGATGTTCATGTGGGCGCCGTGCAGCACGACGATCGGCTCACCGCGGCCGGACACCTCGTAATACAGCTGCAGACCGTTGACCTGGACGCGATGGCAGCCCGGTTTGGCCTGGACCAGCACGGGTCCACACAGCAGACAGACGAGAACGACGAATGCGCTTCTGAGCATGATGTTTTCTCCTGGTTTGCGTCTTGTGTTCACACGACGATCGGAGCACTACGATCCAGACACGGTCGCCGAAAAAATCTGTGTGGCAGTCTGGCTCCGCAGCCCGAAAAGGTCTGGCTCATGCGTGACGCGCTCTGCAAATCGCTGCTGCTTGCGCTGGGCTTGCTCGCCTGTCGCGAGGAGCGCTCGCCGGCTCAGCCGAGCAGCGCGCGCAGCGCACCGACCGAGTCGCAACTCCAGCCCGCGACCGACGTCGTGGGCGACACCAAGAGGCTGCGCTCCGCCCGGCTGCGCATGGTGCAGACGCAGATCGCAGCGCGCGGCGTGAAGGATCCACGGGTGCTCGAAGCGCTGCGCTCGGTGCCGCGCCACGCGTTCGTGAGCGCCGAGCAACGCGACATGGCGTACGACGATCGGCCGCTGCCTATCGAGGCGTCGCAGACCATCAGCCAGCCGTACATCGTCGCGTTGATGACCGAGCTCGCGCAGGTGACCGCGGGTGCGAAGGTGCTCGAGGTCGGCACCGGCTCGGGCTACCAGGCCGCGGTGCTCGCCGCGCTCGGCGCGCAGGTGTATTCGATCGAGATCGAGGCCGGCCTGGCCGAGAGCGCCGCGCAGCGTCTGAAGGCGCTCGGCTACGGCGTAAACGTGCGCCACGGCGATGGCTACGCGGGCTGGCCGGACGTCGCGCCGTTCGACGCCATCCTCGTCACGGCTGCGCCGCCCGCGATCCCCGAGCCGCTGCGCGCGCAGCTGGCCGTGGGCGGTCGCATGGTGATCCCCGTCGGGGAGGCCTACCAGGATCTGCTGGTGATCACGCGCACGCCGCGAGGCTTCGAGCAGAGCAACGTGCTGCCGGTGCGCTTCGTGCCGATGACCGGCCGCGCCCAGCAGCGCTGACCGGAGCGCGGGGGCAGCGGCTCGCACATAGGCGTGCGCCTTCGACCTTCTGCAGCTCAAGCCTGTCGATCAGACATCGGGCAGCGGCAGTCGGCCGTGCCCGCGAGGAGCGCCGCTCCGAGCGGCGGCCGCTCGCAGCACACGCCGCAGGTCCGCTCCACGCCCGGTATGTCATCGAGCCCGATGCCGAATTCGAGCGCAACCCCTACCCCGCGGAGACCTACGCGGCGCGGCCGATTTAGTAGTTGAAAATGCGAGTCAGTTGCACTACGTGCGGATCACATGAGCTTCCTCCGATCATTTCCCAGGTTGTTCCTACCGGCCATCGTCTGCGCGCTGCTTGAGGCCTGTGCCGACGACGCAGCTGATCCCGAGCGCTCCAAGGACGCCGGCCAGCGCAGCGAGACCGCAGGTGCGCTGTACGCGATGATGGTTCAGGTCTACGACACGGAAGATCGCACCGTGTACGTGCGCCTCTCCGACAGCCTGGACCTGTCAGACGGCATCGACCTGACTCAGGCGCGGGAGTTCGGAGGCGTCGCGAACCTCGCCGCCGTCGGCGGCAAGCTGCTGGTGTCCAGCGGCCTCGAGCCGGTGATCACCAAATACGACATCTCGAAGGAGCTGCAGTGGACCGAAGAGGACACCGTCAGCTTCGCCGACTATCCATTCTCGGACAACGCCAACTTCTACTATCAATACATCCTGAATGACGCCACGGCTTACATGCCGTTCGACGTGACCAAGCGCCTGATCTGGAATCCGACCGAGATGACGATCGAGGATACGCTCGAGGACTCGGCGCTTCCTCTCAAGCAGGGCAAGTTGATGGCCGAGGTCGGGGGTAACCGCAACAGCATCCGGTTCAAAGCCGCAGTGCAGCAGGCGTTCTTCTACACGGACGCGGACTACTTCGAGTACGCGCAGGCGTCGGTGATCGGCATCTACGATCCCGAGACGCACCAGGAGCAGAAGCTCCTGACGATCCCCTGCCCCGGACTATCGATGGCGAGTCAGGACGAGGATGGCTACACGTACTATGACACGTGGGACTTCCAGAAGCGCGCGCTCTTCGGCGAAGGACCGAAGCCCTGCATCGCACGCCTCAAGCCGGATCTGACAGTCGACAGCGATTGGACCACAGACCTGCGCGACTGGACGGACGGCCGCTACCACAACAACTTCCGTTACATCGGCAACGGTCGCGCCATCGCCAACGTGTTTCATCAGGAGCTGTTCGACGCGGCGTGGAAGGCCGGCTACGACCCCGACGTCGGGGAGAAGCTCGGCGAGAGTGGCGAGCACTGGAAGTTGTGGCTGTTCGACCTGAAGGCGCGCACGGCGAAGCCGGTCGAGGGCATCGACGTCGCGCTGTCGAGCGGGGCGCAATTCGCCGTGCTGGACGGTCGCACGTTCGTGTTCTTGCCCTACGACGACTGGTCGCGCACGAAGGTTTACGAGCTGGACGAGGCGGCCGCGCGAGCGAGCGCGCCGACACCGTCGGTGACGTCTTCAAGTGGATCCGCGTGCGCTGAGCGTCAGCGGATCTCCTGCGAAAAGCGGATGTTGTTGGCCTCGATGCCGGCCGTGACGATCTCGAGACCCCCGCTGCGGATCATCCAGTCGAGCCGGTGATCTCGGTACTCGCGCCGGTGCCGGCCCTCCGCCACGTCTTTGGGCCGGCTCGCGAACGCGGCCATCGAAGCGACGATGTCTGCCTTCACGCGCTGGGCGCTCGGGCGAGCGCGCATGCTCTTGAGCCAAGCTTCGAGCCGGCTGCCCGGAGCGGGCTTGTTGCCGAGCGCTGCGGCGCTGTTCACGAAGGGGTAGGCGGCGATGTCGCCGTAGCCACAGCGCTCGCCGTTCACCCAGGGGCGGCCCTCCAGTTCGCGCTCGAGGCGCGCGTTGAGGCCGGCGGTCTGCTCTTTCGCCGTCGCCAGGATGCGCTGCGCCAGCTCACCCTGCGCGCGGTTGAAGAGCGAGATCTCCGCCACACCCCAGTTCACCGCGTCGTACGCGGTATCGCACAGCTCCTCGATGAGCCGCACGCGCGCGCGCTCTGCAGCCTGTGGCGGCAGAAGCGGACTCTCCGGCCAGCGATCCTCGAGATACTCCAGGATGACAGACGAATCGAACAGGCGAACCTCGTCCGCAACGAACACCGGGACCTCGAGCCGCGGGCTCGCCGCGAGGAACTCCGCCGCCGGATGATCGATGTCGACCAGCTGCGCGTCGAACGCGACGTTCTTTTCGAGCAGCGCGAGCTTCACCTTCTGCGCGTACGGGGAGATCGGGATTTCGTACAAAGTCACCATCTTGGCAGCACCTCGCGTGTGGGCACCCGACTCTGACAGAGTGCTGACGCACACGCCACGTCCTCGAGGCTCGCGTTGGCTAGCGTGCCGGGCCTCATGCACTGCAGCCTGCCAGGCCACATCCGCGGCTTGGTGAGGCCGCAAAGCGGTGCTACTGCTTGCAGCGAGCGCGTCAGGATCCCGGGGAGGACGTGACCGATGAGTGGATCTGCGCAGCCGTGGGCTGACGGCCAAAAAGAGCCGATCGCATCGCATGGAGAGCCCTCGCTCTTCGATGTCCGCAAGCGCCTGCAGCAGATGCGGCGCATCGCGTCTGTGGGCTTCTGGGAGTGGGACCTGCAGACGGGCAGCTTCATCGCCTCGGATCACGTGTATCGCATCTGCGGCCTCGAGCCGCGCCAGGGGCCCGAGCCTCCCGACATGGTCGGGCAAGTGGTGCATCCCGCGGACGCCGGCCGCTTCGAGGCCGCGGTAGCCGAGGCGCTGTCGGGCGGCACCGAGCTGGATCTGGATCTGCGCGTGGTGTGGCCGAGCGGCGAGATCCGCTGGGTGAACTCGATGGCCGAGGTGACGTACGACGACGCCGGTCACGCGCTCTGCCTCGTCGGCACCCTCGCAGACATCACGGATCGCAAGCGCATCGAGCTGTCGCGGCGCGCGAGTGAGCTGCGCCTGCAGGTGTTGCACGATCTCACGGAAGTCAGCCGCTCCGGGCTGCCGGTCCAGCAGCTTATGGCGGCGGCGCTGCGCAGCCTCGGCCAGGCGCTGGATGTCTCTCGCTGCGTGTTCTGTCACGTCGAGAAGGACGCTGAGACCCTGCGCGTGCCGGACGACTACACGAACGGGTGCAAGAGCCTCGCCGGTCACCTGAGCTTCTCCGCGTTCGGGCCGACCGCCGTCGAGGTGCTGAGCCACGGCCGCAACCTCGTCTTGCACGACGTGGAGCGAGAGCTCTCGGCGGAAGAAGCCAGCGCCTACCGTGCGGCCGAGATCGCGGCCGTCATCACCTGTCCGCTGGTGCGCAGCGGACAGCTGCACGCCGCGCTGGCGGTGCACCAGACCACGCCTCGCACGTGGACGGATGCGGAGATCGCGCTCGTGCAGGAGGTGACCGAGCGCTGCTGGGAGTCGATCGAGCGTCACGACGCAGAGAGCCGCCTGCTCGAGAGTCAGGCGCTCCTGCGCATCGCGAGTCGCGTGGCCCACATGGGCGGGTTCCGGCTGCAGCTGCCGGAGCTGAGCGTCACGTGGTCGGACGAGGTGTGTGCACTGCACGACGTGCCTGCGGGGACGCGCCCGAGCTTCGAGCAGATGATCGATTACCTCGCGCCCGAGTTTCGCACGCTCGTGCAGAGCAGCATGCTGCGCTGCGCGCGCGGCGAGGCCCCATTCGATCTCGAGGCGCGCCTCGTGTCCGCGACCGGGCGCTCGGTCTGGGTGCGCATCATCGGTCAGCCGGAGCGCAGCCTTGCGGGCGCGATCCTGGGCCTGCACGGCGCGATGCAGGACATCACCCCGCGTCGCACGCTCGAGCAAAGGCTGCTGCAGTCGCAGAAGCTCGAGGCCGTGGGCCGACTCGCGGCCGGCATCGCGCACGACTTCAACAACCTGCTCACGGTCGTGTTCGGCTGCTCGTCGCTGCTGCTCGACGAGCTGCCGCCAGGAGCGGCAGCTCGCAACGAGGTCGAGGAGATCCACAGGGCGGCGGAGCGCGCCAGCCAGCTCACGCGTCAGCTGCTCGCCTTTGGCCGCCAACAGCTGCTGCAGCCGCGCGTCGTGGACTGGAACGCGATCCTGGAAGAGATGTTCAGCATGCTGCGCCGGCTGCTCGGGGACGACGTCACGATCGATCTGCGGCTCGCGCCGGCGATCGGACGGATGCGGGCCGATCCCACGCAGCTCGAGCTCGTCGTGATGAACCTGCTCGTCAACGCGCGCGACGCCATGCCGAGCGGAGGGACGTTGACGCTGGAGACGGCGAACGTCGACATCAGCGCGCCGTCTCCGGACGTGCCGCCCGGTCGCTACGCGGTCTTGGTCGTGAGCGACACGGGGGTGGGTATGTCTGCGGCCACGCAAGCGCGCATCTTCGAGCCGTTCTTCACGACGAAGCAGAACAGCCAGGGCACGGGGCTCGGGCTCGCGACGGTGCACGGCATCGTCAGCCAGAGCGGCGGATACGCCAGTGTGCACAGCGCGATCGGCGCCGGCAGCACGTTCCGGATCTACCTGCCCCGCGTGGAGCTGGCGCCGGAGGAGGCGCGACCGCCCGTCGAACGCTCGCTGCCGGTGCGTGGCTCGGAGACGGTGCTCGTCGCCGAGGACGACGAGCACGTCCGGAGCATCGTGGCGTCGATTTTACGGCAGCACGGCTACGTGGTGCTCGAAGCGCAGAACGCGGGGGAAGCGTTCTTGCTGTGCGAGAAGCACCCAGGGCGCATCGACCTCTTGCTCACGGACGTGATGATGCCGCGCGTGAGCGGGCGCGAGCTGGCAGAGCGCGTGGTCAACATGCGCCCGGAGCTGCAGGTGATCTACATGTCCGGCTACACCGAGGACTCCACCTTGCGCCACGGGGTGGCGCAGTCGGGGCTCGACTTCCTGCAGAAACCGCTGACGGCGGAGGCGCTCCTGCAGCGCGTGCGAGACGTGCTGGCGCGCGCCGCCGCGGCGCAAGGCGAGCGCTGAGTCGCAGCGCGGCCGGCGTGCTACAAACGCCTTGCGCAATGCAGCCCGCCGAAGAGCCCTCGAAAGCACTACCCATCCACATGGCAGCCACCGTCGTGCCGCTGCGCCCCGGCGGAGATGCGCCCGAGGTGCTGCTGCTGCAGCGCGCGGCGGCGCTCGCGTTCTATGGAGGCGCCTGGGTGTTTCCGGGCGGCCGCATCGATCCGGAGGACGGCGACGCCACGCAGGACCTGATCGCGGCTGCACGGCGCGCTGCCGTGCGCGAGCTCGCCGAGGAAGCTGGCCTCAGCGCAGATCCCGACAACCTCGTGCTCATCTCTCGCTGGCTCACGCCGCCCGGGCGCGTGCGCCGCTTCGACACCCTGCACTTCATCGCGGAGGCACGGCCGGACGAGCCTGTGCGCGTGCAAGCGAGTGAGGTCGCGGATTACCGCTGGTTGACTGCCGCGCGTGCGCTGCAGCTGCACGCGGCGGGCGAGCTCGAGCTGCCGCCGCCCACGTTCGTGACCTTGACACAGCTCGCGCCGTTGCAAAACCTGCAGGAGATTCGCGCGCAGCTGGCAGCGGCGCCGCTGCACTACGTGCCGCGGCAGCATGCGGTGGAAAATGGGTTCGTGTATTTGTATGCCGGCGATGCCGGGTACGAGACGGGAGATCTCGCCGCTGCCGGCGCGCGGCATCGCTTGCACGTGCTCGGGCGCGATTGGCGATACGAGCGCTAGTCTGCGTCGCGCCTGCAGCTTCTGGCTGCATTACGTCCTGCGTTCCTCACGCGTTGCGCACACTTGCGGTGTATCGCGTGCGCTGTGCGGCGGGGTCGTCCCCAAGCGGCTACACTTTTGTTTCAACCTGCGTCAGGGATCTACCGACGATAGTAAACCGTCCCGCTTGGGGACGGCACTACACGAGGACCTTGATGTACAGAGCTGTGTTTGCCCTACCGCTTCTGCTGAGCGCTGCCGCGTGTGACGAAGCCGCCCAGGCCGCGGCGAGCACGCCCGTAGCGCCGCTGTCAGCTGCAGCCTCGTACGGCTCCGCCGGCTCGGCGAGCGCCAAGCCCAACACTATCGACTCGAAAAAGCCGGAAAGTGTCCAGGCAGGTGGCGCTGCGCCGGCGCCGCAGCCGGCGCCGGTCCCCGGTGACGCCGAGGCCAGCGAGGGCGTGGACCTCGACTGCCCGCACGGCGGCAAGGCCTCGGTGGTCAAGGTCGCGTTCCGCTGCACCTCGGTCACGTCTTACACGTGCAAGGATCTGTCGAACATCGTGCTGGAGTTCGCCGATGGCTCGCGCCAGCGCTGGGAGGGCCAGAGCGGGCACGAGAACTCCTTCAGCGGCACGGGCGACAACGCGGGTAAGGTCGTGACGCGCGTGTGGGTCAAGGCCGGACCGAACTTCAGCGGCGATGGACCAGGTTACGGCGAGCGCGTCGAGGCGCCCGCTGACTCTTGCAAGCTGCCGGGTGCGGGTAGCGGCGGTGCAGCTGGCAGCGGCGGCACGGCCGGTGGCGGCGGCGCGGCCGGTAGCGCGGCGTGTGAGAATCTGCCCGACGGCTCTTGTGGCCCCGGCTCGTTCGGTGGCAGCGGTGGTGGCGGCGCCGGCGGTAGCGAGGCGTGTGTCGATCTGCCGGATCGTCCGTGCGGCACACCCGTCTACGACGTCGCGGGTGCTCCCGCGCCAGACCCGGACGAGACGCCGAGCCCGGACTGAGTCGCGCGCCGCGGTGGGCGAGCCGGTTCGGCTCGCCCTGCCGCTGTGAGCTGCAGCGCGCGCGTGTCGTCCGCTTCGGTAGCTTGCGCTACACGGGATGCGGCCTGCACCGCCAGTCGCGAGCACAGCTGCGCAGCGCAGCGGGCGATCCGCTATAGTCTCGAGCGCACGCCACTCTGGTCGTGCCCGTCGCCGCAGCCCATGGCTTTGGGATTTCAAGCAGCAGAGCCGCAATCGCCGTTAGCTTGCACCTTGGACGTCTCGAGCGAGATCCAGGCGCACTTCGCGCAGGACCGCTTGCTCATGGCGCTGCGCGTCGTCGAGTCGTTGCCTGCAGCCGCGCGCGGCGCGCTGCTGGTGGGGCCCGCCGAGGATCCGCTCGGCACGATCCTCATCGACAACAATCGCGTGTGTTGGAGCGCTGCGCCCGGGATGAGCCAGCGTCTGCGGGACATCCTGCAGAGCCATTGCAGCGGCAACTGCGGCGCCGATCTCGACAGCGTCTGCGAGCGCTGTCGGCGTGAGCACCGCGCGCTGGAGGATGAGCTGGTGGTGAGCGGCTTGCTCACGGGCGATCATCTGCGCGAGGCGCTGAAGCAGCACACCATCGAGTCGCTGCTGGCCGTCGACAGCGCCGTGCCGCCGGCTGCCGCCGAGTGGCCGATGCGCTGGGTCGAGCACGCGGGCGCGGGCTACCGTCCGCGGCATACGTTCGGGACGCTGGAGCTGCTCGGTGCGGCCGGCGCACTGCGCCTCGATGAGCTCGCCGCCACGCAGACCGGAGCGCACCTCGAGGCGCTCGCTGGTCCGGATACGGCGCTCGTCGCGTTCTCGTTTCTCACCGACGGCACACCGCTTTACCTGAGCGCGTCCACGGGCGTGCCGCTCGATCTGCAGGATCTCGTGGAGCTCGCAGCCTGGGCGGAAGCGGCGCTCGGTGCGAGCCAGGGCTTCAGCCCGGCGGTGGCGCGCGCCTGCGTGCAGGCCGCTGAGGGCGGCAGCGCGGTGGCCTGGCGCCACGGCGACCAGAGCTGCGCCGCGCTGTGCGTGGATGGCAACGCGCTGCGACGGCTCAGCAGCGCGCTGATCGACGAAGCGCGGGCGATGGTGCTCTCGGCGCGCTGCAGCGTACTGGAACGAGCGCGCATGCGCCTCGGGCGTTCCTATCGGCCTCCGCCCGGGCCGTGACGCGCGACCGAAGGCAGCCAGATCCAAAAACAGCTGCCGCCGTGAGAGGCTGGGTTGTAGCCCGCGCGGCCGCCGTGTGAGCGCGCGACGCTCTCCACGATCGCGAGCCCGAGGCCCGTCCCGCCGCTCTCCGCGTCCGTCGTGTAGAAGCGCGCCCAGATCTTGTCGCGGCGCGCCTCGGGCACCCCGGGGCCGAGGTCCTCGACCGCGATGCAGAGCCCGCCGGCCTCCTCACGCGCGCTCAGCTTCACCGCAGCCGTGGGCGGCGAGTAGCGCTGCGCGTTGTCGAGCAGGTTGACGAGCGCGGTCTCGAGATCGGCTTCGCGGCCGCGTACCCAGGTGTGGCTCGCGGCGTAGCTCAGCTCGACTGCGCCGCGCTCGCGGGCGCGGCGCGCGGTCTTGTCGAGCAGCCCTCGCAGATCCACGAGGGTCATCTCCTCTGCCGAAGCTTCGATCCGGCTCAGGAGCAGCAAACGCGAGACGAGCCGATCGAGCCGCGCGGTGTCGAGCAAGATGTTGTGTAAGATCCGCTCGCGCGCTTCGGGGTCCGAGTACGCGCCGTCGGCGAGCAGCTCGGCGGCGCCGCGGATGGACGTGAGCGGAGATTTGAACTCGTGCGCCACGTCGGCCGAGAGCTCGCTAATGTACGTGAGGCGCTGCTCGAGCTCCTCGGTCATGGTGCGAAAGCTCTGCGACAGCTCGCGGATCTCCAACGTGCCGAACTGCGGCAGCGGAGCGCTGCGCTCGCCGGCGGCGACGCGCTTGGCTGCACGCGACAGCAACGTGAGCGGGCGCGAGATCGACAGGGCCAGGAGCAGCGTCACGCCCACGCTGAGACACAGCGTCGC
>Ga0190269_10000164_pt1 | contig 34273 bp, 24 predicted proteins | sample Popmic249IS_FD_133749 | JGI IMG/M metagenome (GOLD analysis project Ga0190269, IMG submission 133749) | Populus adjacent soil microbial communities from riparian zone of Blue River, Arizona, USA - 249 IS | ecosystem: Environmental > Terrestrial > Soil > Riparian zone | place: USA: Arizona... | reverse complement strand
TTTGGCTTGTGTTCGCTTCGGCAGCAGCAGCGTCTGCACAAAGCCGTCCTTCCGACGCAGTGAATCCACTGCGCGGTACGGCGTCGAGCTACGAGTATTCGCGGGGAAACACCATCCCAGCGACGACTCGACCTTTCGGTTTCAATTTTTGGACGCCGATGACGGATGCGTCAGTCACAAACTGGCTGTACCGCTATGACCAGTCGGCGATCCAAGCATTTGCGATCAGCCACATTCCAAGCCCATGGCTGGGAGACTTCGCCCAGCTCCAGATGATGCCGATGGTCGGTCGACTGCGTGTCGAGCCCGCGGAACGCGCCGATGCGTTCACGCACGCGAGAGAGCTGGCGCGGCCCTACCACTATCGTGTCGATCTCGCGGGCTCAGGCATTCGCGCGGAGATCGCACCCAGCGACCATGGTGCCATCTTACGCTTTACGTTCCCAAAGACCGAAGAAGCGCACATCTTATTCGACACAGTCGATTCTGCGAGCGGCGACCTCGTGGTTGACCGCGAAGCGCGTGTGGTCTCTGGTCACATCGATCAACGCAATCCACGTATGTACTTCTACGCGACGATCGATAAGCCAATAGACACCGTCGATGATCCTGGCGAGGGTGGCGCGAACGTAGCCATCGGTTTTCCCACGCAAGCCGATGACGTCGTGCTGGTTCGCATCGCCACGTCTTACATCAGCACGAAGCAAGCGCAGCGCCATGTGGAGCATGAGCTGCGCGACCGTAGCTTCGAGCAGCTCGCTTCCGAGGCGCAAGCTGACTGGGATCGCTGGCTCGGTCGGATCGAGATCGAAGGCGCGTCCGATGCTGAGCGCGTGACGTTCTACTCGAACCTCTATCGCGTTGGGATGTACCCCACCTCGATGTGGGAAGATGTTGCGGGCAGCCCGCGGCACTTCAGCCCATTCAGCGGCGCGCTGCGCGATGGCAAGCTGTACACGAACAACGGCTTCTGGGACACCTACCGCGCGGCCTGGCCGCTCTACGTGTTGCTAGCACCCTCGTTTGCGGGCACCGTGCTCGAAGGCTTTGCGAGCGTTTACAAAGACGTGGGTTGGGTGCCGCGTTGGGCTGGGCCTGAAGCTTTGGACTGCATGGTCGGCTCTCACTCGGACACGATTTTCGCCGAAGCCTACCTGAAGGGCGTCTTCAACTTCGACGCCCGAGCTGCCTACGCGTCGATGCTGAAAAACGCGCTCGTGTACTCGTCGCACGCGAGCTACGGTCGCAAGGGCAATCGTCGGTCGATCTTCTTGGGGTACGTCCCGATCGAAGATGTGGGGGAATCCGCCGCCTGGCATCTCGAAGACACGACCAACGACTATTTGATCGCGCGCATGGCCGCAGCGCTCAACGACAGCACGCACGCGCGCTACTTTCATTCGCGCTCGCTCGCCTATGCCAGCTTATTTTCGAGCAGCGTCGGGTTCTTCCGCGGCCGACACGCGGACGGGTCGTATCGTACCGATGACGCAGACTTCAAGCCGAACGAGTGGGGACATGAGTTCACCGAAGGTTGCGCGTGGCACTACGTGACCGCCGCCACGCACGATCCGCGTGGCATGGCCAACCTCTACGGAGGTCAGGACGCGCTGGCGCAGAAGCTAGACAGCGTCTTCGCGGCGAGCCCGGAGTTTGATCCGGGCAGCTACGTCAACGTGATCCACGAGATGCGCGAGGCGTTCGACACAGGCATGGGTCAATACGCACATGCCAACGAGCCGGTGCATTCGATGATTTACATGTACGATTACGCTGGCGAGCCGGCGCGCACACAAGCGCTCGCGCGCGACGCACTCGCTCGCTTGTACGGGCCTGGAACGGGTGATGGCGGAGGCTACCTCGGTGACGAAGACAATGGTCAGATGTCGGCTTGGTATGTCTTTGGTGCGCTCGGGTTTTTTCCCGCAGCGCCCGGTCAGCTGCAGTACGCGATCGGCTCGCCGCTCTTCTCAAAGGCGACGATCCATCTCGAGAATGGCAGTCGTTTCGAGGTCAGCGCGCCCAACAACAGCGCTGACAATCGCTTCATCCAGCGCGCGCGTCTGAACGGCAAGCCGCTCGAGCGCGCATTTCTAGAGCACGCCGAGGTCGCCAATGGCGGCGAGCTCGAGCTGGAGATGGGGCCTGTGCCGTCTGCATGGGGAAGCGCTGGAGCAGAGTGGGCGCGCTCCGCAACCACTACGGATGCTGCGCCACAGCCCGCGGTCGATCGCGCGCGCGGTGGCAGCGCGCACGCGAGCGCTGAAAACAGCGCCGCGGGTGAAGTGGTGGCGAATGCCTTTGACGACGACTCGGCGACCAAGTGGCTCGCGCGCGAGAACCACGCTTTCCTGGAGTATCGCTTCGCGCGCGCCGAACGACACGCCATCGATATGTACACGCTCACGTCGGCGAATGATGAGCCTGCGCGCGACCCCCACGACTGGACGCTCAGCGGATCGGACGATGGCGTGAGCTGGTCGGTGCTCGATACGCGGCGCGCAGAGCGCTTTGCGTGGCGCCAAGAGACCCGCGTCTTTTCAGTGGCGCGGCCGGCGCCTTTTCATATGTATCGGCTGACGGTCGCGCGTAATCATGGCGCGCCGTTCACCCAACTCGCTGAGGTGGAGTTGTTGTCAGGAGTTGCGAGTGAGCGAGTGGCTATGGGCGTTTTGGCAGAGCGCCAATGAAGAGACAGTTCAGCGGCCAGCGAGCGTGAGCTTGCGGGGGCTGATGCGTGTCAGCCAGAAGTCGCGTTCGTCTTTGCGGTGGGTGACGAATAGCACTGTGGTTTTTTGTTGGCTGCAGAGGGATTCGATGAGCTCTAGGACTCGCAGTTGGTTGTTTGCATCTAACCCTGCTGTGGGCTCGTCTAGGACCAGTAGCGGCGGGACTTTGATGGCGGCGCGCGCGATCAGGCATAGGCGTTGTTCGCCGAAAGAGAGCGCGCGGAACGCGTGGTTCGGTGTGACTCCAAGCTCTAGCCATGTGAGCCAGCGCCGCGCGCGTGTGCGGTGGCTTGGCTCGGGCTCGCGGTACACACCTATGCTGTCATACAGCCCACTTATGATTGTGTCCTCTACGCTGCCGCCTACGCGGTAGTCTCGGTGAAGCTTGGGGGACACCAGACCCACGTTCTTTTTGATGTCCCAGACTGTTTCGCCGCTGCCTCGGCGCCGGCCGAACAAGGTCAGCGCGTTGCTGTAGCCTTGCGGATGGTCGCCGCAGATCATCTCCAGCAAGGTGGACTTGCCGGAGCCGTTGGGGCCTTCGATCAAGGTGTGCTCGCCGGGGTGGACCGAGAAGTCGAGGTTCTCGAACACGACGAAGTCGCCGTAGCGCACGGTGCCGCGCTCGAGCTGTACCAGCGGCTGCGCTGGATCGAGCGCTTCGTAGTAGCTGCCAGTGTCTACCGGTGGCGCAGGGTGCTCGCCGCTGCGAGCGGCGTCGTGCTCGCGCCATGCGAGCGCGCTCCCGCGAAAGGCCACGCCGCTGCGCTCGAGCACGGTCACTTCGTTCACATCGCTCAGCGCAAATGGGCACACAGCAGCCCGAAACGATCCCGCGACCAGCACTGGCAGCTCACGCGCCACTTGCACGATCGCCCGCGACAGCTCGTCGCGCGACGCAAAATCCAAGCCGTCGAACGGCTCGTCGAGCACGAGAAGGCTCGGCGCAGCGAGCAGCGCATGCAGGAGCAGCAGCTTGCGGCTCTCGCCGGAGGAAAGGAGCCGGTACCCGCGCTCCCAGAGCGCGTCGAGCCCGAACGTGTGCAGCAGCGGATGGCTGCGGCCCGCCTCGCCGAGCAGCTCTCCGACGGTCGTGCCTGTATCGACTGCCTCCTGAAAGTTGCTGTTGTCGTCATGCAGCTCGCGCTCGTAGAACGCTTGCTGCGTCTCCGACGACAGCAGCTCCGCGCCCGCCACGCGTGAAGCGAGCGCACGGGCCGCCATGGATTTGCCGGAGCCGTTTCGTCCGACCAGAAGATGAAGGCCTACACCAGGCGCGTCGAGTGAGATGGGTTGTGTCATGACTTAGACCGAAGAGCTCGAAGGAGCGAGCTCCCAAAGCGCGGCGACATTGCGGCGCGTGAGCGTGGCGGCTTTCGCGCACAATGAGACATAGTAGCCGCGCGGCGGGCGCGCCACTTGCACTGCTTCGATGCGCCCGCGCAGCGTGCTTTCTTTGCGCACGAGCTCGGGCACGATGCCTACGCCGCAGCCGAGGGCGACCATCGCCAGGATCGCTTCGTTGCCTTCGACCTCCGCGTAGATCTCGGGAGCAGCGCCGCGTGCTGTGAACCAGGCCTCGATGCGCTCGCGGTCGAGGCCGCGCCGCGGCAGGATCACGGGCAAGCCCTGCCAGTTACTGCCGCTCAAAGCGGCACGGCGCGCCAGCTCCTTGTCAGTGCTCGGGGCGATCAGCGCGAGCTCGGTATAGGCGAGGCGCACGAAGCGTTGCTCGGCGGGGGGCGCATCCGGCTCGGGCACCACCGCGACGTCGACCTCGTCGTTTTCGAGCCGCTGCAGGCAGCGTGCGGCATCCGACGTGCTCAGCTGCAGGTGAATGCCGGGATAGCGGTCGCGAAAGCGCGCGAGCAGCTTGGGCAAGACCGAGTGGCAGGCGGTGACCGTGCACGCGATCCTCAGCTCACCCGTGGGCACGCGCGCCTCTGCCGCGAGCGATTCCAGGAGGCGCGAATGGGCGGCCATGTGGGCGCGAGCGTAGTCCCGCAGCAGCTCCCCAGCGCGGGTCAGCGCCACGCTGCGCCGGGTGCGTACGAGCACGGGCTGGCCGAGGTCCGCTTCGATGCGCTGGATGCAGCGGGTGAGGGCGGACGCGCTCATGTGCAGAGCCTTGGCGCTCTTCGAGAAGCGTAAGCTTTCGGAAAGATGGAGAAATGCTGCGAGCTCGTCGTGCGCTAGCGAGGTCATGTTGCGTTTTCCGCAATACATGCTGCCAAAAATAGACGCACGCGCAACATTGGATTGTGCGTCGCAAAGGACTAAACCATGGCGACGTTCAACTACGGAGAGACGCGCATGGCACGGCAAAACTACTTCAACACTCTGACGATGGCCGGCAAGCTCGAGCAGCTCGGCAAGTGTCGCTTCATGGAACGCAGCGAGTTCGCGAGCGGCGTCGAGAAGCTGCGCGGCAAAAAGGTCGTGATCGTGGGCTGCGGCGCCCAAGGCTTGAACCAAGGCCTGAACATGCGCGACTCCGGCCTCGACGTGAGCTACGCGCTGCGTAAGGACGCGATCGAGCAGAAGCGCGCGAGCTTCGTGAATGCGACCGACAACGGCTTCAAGGTCGGCACGTACGAGGAGCTGATCCCGAGCGCAGACCTGGTCTGTAATCTCGCGCCTGACAAGCAGCACGCGGACGTTGTGTCCAAAGTCATGCCGCTGATGAAGAAGAACGCGACGCTGGCCTACAGCCACGGCTTCAACATCGTCGAAGAGGGTCAGCAGATCCGCAAGGACCTGACCGTCGTGATGGTCGCGCCCAAGTGTCCCGGCACCGAGGTGCGTGAGGAATACAAGCGCGGCTTCGGCGTGCCCACGCTGATCGCGGTGCACGTGGAGAACGACCCGAACGGCGACGGCCTCGAGATCGCAAAGGCCTACGCTGCAGCCACTGGCGGCGACCGTGCCGGCGTGCTCGAGTCGAGCTTCGTCGCTGAGGTGAAGAGCGACTTGATGGGTGAGCAGACCATCCTGTGCGGCTTGCTGCAGACCGGCTCGCTGCTCAGCTTCGACAAGATGGTGAGCGAGGGCATCGAGCCCGGGTACGCGGCCAAGCTCGTGCAGTACGGCTGGGAGACCATCACCGAGGCGCTCAAGCAGGGCGGCATCACGCTGATGATGGATCGCCTGAGCAACCCCGCGAAGGTCAAGGCCTTCGATCTCGCCGAAGAGCTCCGCACCATCCTGCGACCGCTGTTCCGCAAGCACCAGGACGACATCATCACCGGCGTGTTCAGCGAGACGATGATGAAGGACTGGGATGCGGGCGACAAGAACCTTCTCGGCTGGCGTGCAGCTACCAGCGACACAGCGTTCGAGCAGACCGCGGCTGGCGCCCACAAGATCTCCGAGCAAGAGTACTTCGACAACGCGGTGCTGATGGTCGCGTTCGTCAAGGCAGGCGTGGAGCTCGCGTTCGAGAGCATGGTAGAGGTCGGCATCAAGGCCGAGTCGGCCTATTACGAGTCGCTGCACGAGACGCCACTCATCGCGAACTTGATCTCGCGCAAGAAGCTGTATGAGATGAACAAGGTGATCAGCGACACGGCCGAGTACGGCTGCTACTTGTTCAGTCACGCCGCAGTGCCGCTGCTCAAGGACTTCATGTCCAAGGTGAAGACCGACGTCATCGGCAAGCCTTATCAGCCCGGCAGTCAGCAGGTCGATAACCTCAAGCTGCTCGCCGTAAACACGGCGATCGAGTCGCATCCTGTCGAGAAGATCGGCGGAACACTGCGCGGCTACATGACCGCGATGAAGCAGATCTCGGTCGGCGGCTGAACTCGCTCCAGATTGCAGCCAAAGGCCGCGCTCCAAAGCGCGGCCTTTTTCTTGCTGCGCGCTGAATCAGCCACGTACTGCCGTCAGTTGTGGGTTTCCGACCGCCTGGTAGCGACTGCTACATGCTTCGTGCAGGGCCAAAGCTTTTGAGCGTGTCGATCCGCGCAGCTACGCTCCAGACATGTTCGCACAGTGCATGACACAACGGGCCGCAGCAGCTCGCGGCCAAAACTCGCGCGTTTGTGCTGGATTTCTGGCTTTGCTGAGCGGGTGCAGCGCAAACGATGCGACGCTCCGTACGCACGATGCGCCGCCAATGGCTGCAGAGGAAAGCGGCGCAGTGCAGTCGATGCCGGCGAGCGCTTCGCCGCTGCAGCAGGTGCCTGCAGCTTCGACGATGGACGCGAGCGTACGTCCCGCAGCGAGGCGCGCGCGGCCCGCCACACCCGATCAGAGCAAACAGCTGAACGAGGCGAGCGACGCCGCTGTGGGCGGCGCATCAGAAAGCGCTGATGCCGGCGTCAGCCCTGATGAAGACGGCGGCAGCGCGTCGCAAGACACACCATTTTTCGCCACCGTCGAGCTCGAAGACGGCACCTCGCAGCCACAGCTGGGCCACGGCGACTTATGGCCGAGCTGTTGGTCAGACGACGATCAGATCTACACCGCGGCCGGCGACGGCATGGGCTTCGGCATCTTCTCCTCCGATGTGTTCGTCGCGGTGATCGAAGGACGGCCAGGCGAGCGGGGTTATCGCGGCACGCAGCTGGCATCGGGAAACGCAGTGTCGAGCGTGTGGAGCGGCTTCGACTACAACCGTAAGCCGACGGGCATGTTGTGTCAGAACGGCGAGCTGTACGTGGCCGTCCAGGATCTCCGCCGCGAAACCTTCGAGGATGCGCCAGCGGCGACGATCGCGAAGTCGACAGACAAAGGCCGCACCTGGAGCTGGGACCGCACGGCGCCGATGTTTGGCGATCATACGTTCACCACGATCATGTTCCTCGACTACGGCAAAGACTCGGAGCACGCGCCGAGCGACTACGTGTATGCCTATGGGCTCGACCAGAACTGGGCATTCAGCGAATTCAAGCCGGGCCCGACCAAGCTGTTCTTGGCGCGGGTGCCGCGCGACAGCGTGCAGCGCCGTGACATGTGGCAGTTCTTTGCGGGCTTCGATGACACAGGTGCTCCGCGCTTCAGCGCCGCGATCGCCGAGCGTGCGCCCGTGCTCGAAGACACGCGGCGCTTTTACGCCAAGCCGCTCGATCCGGAGCTGCGTTTCCAGAACAACACTGCGATCAACCAAGGCGGCGTCGTGTACAACGCGCCGCTCCGGCGCTACTTGTTCACGACTTGGACCGAATATACCTTTGAGCTCTTCGAAGCACCTGAGCCATGGGGGCCGTTCCGCTTGTTTCACTCCAAGAACTTCGGGACCTGGCCATGGACGGAGCAGAAGAATGGCGGCTACGGGACGACGATCCCTTCGAAGCTCATCAGCGCGGATGGCAAGGACATGCTGCTCCAAGCCAATGCTTGGCCTGACGTTACGGGTGCGGACAACTACAGCTTCTCGCTGCGCCGCTTGCATGTAGAGCCTTTTGCGCCGTCGCAGCCCGACAATGAGCCGAGCTCCGCGAACCTCGCGACCAACGAGCGAGGCGCGGTGCGCCTTGTGAATGCCGCTCGCAGCGGCAACGACGAGGTGATGAACGACGGGATCAGGGACGGCGCAGATGAAGACAGCTACAACGGCGACACAAAGACCGAGGACTTTTGGGGTTACACGTGGCCCAAAGCGCACCGGGTTAATACAGTGCGCTACACGACTGGTAGACAGCGCGCCGCAGGTGGCTTCTTCGAGACGCTCACTGTGCAATCACGCCAGGGCACAAGCTGGGTCGAAGTGCCGCTCACAAGCGCAGACCCGGTGTATCCGGGCACTGCTGCTACCCCTCCGCTCAGCACGTTCACGCTGCGGTTTGACGCAATCACCACCGACGGCATTCGCATCTACGGGAAACCTGGCGGTAGCGATCGCTACACGAGCCTCGCTGAGCTGAGCGTGCACTTCGAGGAATAACGTAGGAAGTGCGACAGTCACGATGATCGATTCGTTGTTACGTAGCCGTTAGGCGATCATGCTTGAGTTTACGGGCGATCGCTGTTCCACTGCGTGCACATGATGTTCCGGGGGTCATCGCTGTTTGTGATCGTTGCTGGACTCTGTGGATCGGCCTGCAACATCTACCACGGCAATCCGCTGACAAGAGAGCGGCAGCGCGAGCAACCCACGACTGCCGCGATCGATTCGCAGAAGTTTCGAGACTTAGAGCTCGAACGAATCCGGCCTGCCACGAGCACGATTCATCCGCGCGTGAACAATGCCGGTGCTCCGAGCGCTGAGCCCCCGAAAGAAGAAGCGGAGAAGCAAGCGCAGAAGCCGAAAGCACCCGAGCGGGCGGTCGCGGGCACGAAAGCACCAACCCCAACGCAGGCGCCAGACCCTACGCCATCTCGCCGTGACGAGCTGGAAGACGCGGAGGATGCAGGTGTGCCTGTCGAGCTGGATGCAAGCACGGATGGAGGCACGGATGCGGGCCAGAATCGGGACCGGAATACGGGCGGGACTCCGAGCATGGAGGCGGACGCAGAAACGCCGCAGATGATCGAGACAGGCAGGCCACATGAGGTCGATGCAGGCAGGCCGCGTGTCGTCGCGAAAGTCAGTGCTGCGTGCCGCGACGAGCTCGGATACGAAACGGAGGATGGCTGCTACTTTGTGCTGACAACACCGGTCAGCTGGAATGTCGGTCGCGATCGTTGCTACGAGCACGATGCCCATCTCGCATCGGTCACTTCCGAGCGCGAGTCTGCGCTGATCGCCAGCTTCGAGCTCGACGACGATGTTTGGATCGGATATTCGCGCTTCGGTGCTGCGCACTTCAGTTGGCTCACCAACGAATCGGGCAGCTTCAGCAACTGGCAAAAAGGCGCGCCGCGCCCCATGCAGGAGAGCGGCGCGCTGGTCAAAGCGAGGACCGGGCTCTGGACTAATCGCGCGGTGTCAGAGCTCCACGCCGCCCTGTGTGAGACCGAGCGCAAAGCGACCCGCAAGAAACGCTAAGCCCAAGTGGTCTGACCGAGCCCTAGGTCATGCGACTGCGATGCTGCCGCTCGATGTGGAGCTTGCGCTCGAGGGTGCGTAGAGGAAGGCCCAGGAGCGCGGCGGCGCGGCGCTGATTGCCCTGGCTTTGCTCGAGGGCCGCTTGGATCAACGCCCATTCGTGCTGCCGGACCGCTTCACGGAGATCGTGCGCGGCTTCGAACTGCGAGCTTCCGGGAGCCTGCGTGCTGGGCGCCGGCATCGGGAGCGCACTGCTGCCATCGGAGGACATGAGGTGCAGAGGCAGATCACTTACGCGAATGCAGTTGTCATCGTAGAGGGCGAGCGCGCGCTCCACGACATTGCGTAGCTCGCGCACGTTTCCCGGCCAGTGGTAGGCGAGCAGGCAGGCGAGCGCATCAGGATGGACGGTGGGCTTGACAGCACCGCTGACACAGGCGCTGTCGAGGAAGCGCTCTACCAAGGGCTCGATCTCGTCGCGCCGCTCGCGCAGCGGTGGGATCGTGAGCGTGACGCTGGCGAGACGGTGATAGAGATCGAGGCGGAACGAGCCCTGTTCAGCCATCGCTGCGAGATCTCGATGCGTGGCTGCGACGATGCGCACGTCTACGTCTCGCTCTTGCGTGCCGCCGATCGGACAGACCCGCCGCGTCTCGAGCACGCGCAGCAGCGTTGACTGGGCTGTGCTCGAGAGCTCGCCGATCTCGTCGAGGAACAGCGTGCCGCCGTGCGCCTGGACGAACACGCCCGATTGATCGCGGTGCGCGCCGGTAAATGCGCCGCGCACGTGACCGAAGAACACGCTCTCTGTGAGCTGCTCGGGGATCGCGGCGCAGTTCACCACGCGCAGCGGACCGCGGCGCCCGCTGCGGCTGTGGATCTCGCTCGCGAACAGTTCCTTGCCGGTACCCGTCTCGCCGTGCAACAGCACCGTGATGCCGCGCGGCGCGAGCCGTTCCACTTGGCGGCGCAGATCGATCATCGCAGGATTGCAGCGCACCATGTCGCCGCTGGTGCTGCCGCTGCTGGCTGCAGCGCTGGGCTCGGCGCCTGCGATCGCGATCGGACGGGAGAGGGTGGCGGTGCGCGCCGCCTCCCAAGCCGCGCTGACCAAGTGCGCCGCGCTGAAGGTAGCGCTGCGTTCGCGCGCGCTGGCGACGCCGCATGTGAGACGCACGGCATAGGCATCCGCGCAATCGCCGTTCACGATGCGCTCGGCGACGCGCTGCGCGTCTTCCAGTGTCGTCTCCGGCAGTACCGCGAGAACGGCGTCGCGATCGTACAGGCCTGCGCGGTCTGTGGTGCGCAGCGCGCGCAAGCAGCGAGTAAACAGCTCCTGGGACGAACCCCTTCGCGGCGTCAAGGGTCGCACCAACAAGAGCGACAGCGGGCGCGCAAACGATCGGCTCCGCGCGAGCTCTTGCGTGAGATCGTTCAAGACACAGCCTGGGCTCGCGAGGCCGAAGCGTGCCGCTTCAGGCGGCGACGCCAGCTGCACGGCGATCGTGCATTGGCCGAGCACGATGGTGTCGCCCGCGCGCACGACCGCCTCTTCGATGCGATGGCCGCCCACCCAAGTACCGTTACGCGACCCGAGATCGACGACGCGCACGGCCTCGCCCTCACGTGAGAGCCGCGCATGACGACGCGAAAGGCTGGGATCCGCGAGCCTCAGGTCGGCAGGCGCGCCGCGCCCGATCGTGAGCTCCGTCGTGTCGTCGAGCTCTATCAGCTGAGAAGAGCTGGCAGTGGTCAGGACCAAGAGCGGCCGAAATTGCGGCGCTTGACTGTGCGAAGCCGCGCTGAAGCGATCACTGTGTTCGAGCGTGTGATCTCCGCTGGAATACTCGATCGTCATGCGCTGTGACCTCCTGTGTCAGATTCCTGGTTGTGTCTGTGCTCGCACGCGGCTGCCGCTCCTAGCAGCAAGCCAGCGGCGTTCGCGGACAGCTCGAGTGGCCGCTGGGTCCACGCTGCGCTCGGCCCGCGCAGCGCGGCGACGCCTACCACACGGGCTCGGCCCGTGCGCCTGTCGAGAATGAATACACTGGCGCGCAGCGCAGAGCCAGCGCCTTGGGATGCTTCGAGCGTGCTGTCACCGTCATAAGTGGCTTGCAGCTGATGGCTGCAAACACCGGAGCTCGAGCGCTCCTCTTCCGGTGCAGGTGCGCTCGCACGCGCCACCCCGATCTCCAGCTGCGCCGGCCATGAGCCCTCGTCCAGTGCCGCTTTGAGCTGCATGCGCCCCGCTTCAGCGAGATACAGTGCAGCGGCCTCGGCTCCCGCACTGCGAGCGACGAGCGCGAGCAGGGCTGTGTAGCGAGCGCGCAGATTCGCTGCGTCGAGGAGTCGCAGCTCGAGCTCCCGCATGTCGAAGCTCGTGTCCGCGATTCGGCTTGGCTCGGTCGGCACACCTGCCGCGCGCGCCTCGCGCACGATGCGGTCATAGCGCGCACACAGCGCTGGATTGCGGTGCGCGAGGTAGTGCCGGGCGCACGCGTCCAGATGCAAGCGGAAGGACTTCCGGTCGTTCGTGAGTAGGGCCACACGCGCGCAGGCTTCGTGCGCGAGCCCTGCGCGAAGGCCTTTGGCGTGTAGCTTCTCCATCCAGTGCAGCGTGCCGTGCGCAAGCTCGCGTGCCGCGGCTGCATCTCCGAGCTGCGCTTCGATCAGGGCGAGGCGCTGCGCGATCAAGTTTCCTGAGTCGCGGAGATCGGCGCGCTCCGCGATCGCGAAGTACTCGCGGCCGAGCGCGCGCGCGCGCTCGAGGTCTCCGCGCTCGTGCAGCACGGCCAAGTGCGAGGCTGCCGCCGTTTGCCAGGTCGCATCGCGGCCGGGCTCGCAGCTGCCAAGCACGGCCTCGAGATGCGTCTCGGCGTGTGCCAGCTCACCGCGTAGCCGGCAGTACTCGGCACGTGCGAGGCCGAGCATCGGCTGCAGTCCCTGAAAACGCAGGCAGAGCGCCTCGAGCTCATCGCGGCCCCGCTTGATCGCGAGCAGATCTTCCGAAGCCAAGCAGTACAAGAGCTCGTGGACGATCGCGCCGGCCGAGAACACTTCGTAGGGTCGGTGTGCGATCCGGAGGCGCTCGGCGCGGAGTCGCCAACGCTCCACCTCAGCAACGTCGCCCAGTACCAGGTGATATGTCATGCGCACGCGCGCGGCCGGCACCTCGAACAGCAGCTCGCGCTCCAGCTTGTCCGCCCAAGCCAGGGCTTCCCCATCGCCCTGCTGCGCGGCCAGCAGGCCGAGCGCGTAGTATGCGCCTGAGCGGTTGAAGCGGCGCGGACCCGCGGCGATCGCCTCGCCAGTCTCACCGTCGACCAGCGCGAGGATACGATAATGACTGGCACGCGCCTGCTGGTAGCGGCCGGCCAGCACGTGCCCGACAGCATTCAAGACCTCTTGGATCATCGCGAGCGTCGGCGAGATCGCGGCGTACGGTGCGAGCGAAGGGAGCGCCGCGAGTACAGAGAAGTTGCGTGTTTGTATGCAGATCCCAGCGCCGTGTGCACAGACGCCGGCCAAGACGGCGAGCGCTTCGCGCGGCTCGAAGCAGCGCTCGTGCGGCGCGCAGGCCTCGTAGCGTGCCTGCGCCCAGGCGAGCGCATGCCGGACGCGCGCCGCCGGCTCCGTGATGTGGCTCGCGTTCTGCCAGGCTTCGAGGCCGGTGACGACGCGCAGGTGCGCGAGCAGCTCGAGCAAGTGCGGGATCTCGCGGCCGTCGCAGGTCAGCGCGCCGACCCGGACGCACGTGAGGCGCAACATCATCTCAGCGCGCTTCGATCGCTGCCGCTGCTGGCTGCAAGCGAGCGCATCGCACAAGAGGCCCAGGAAGTCGGGGGGCAGGCGCGCGATCAGCGAATCGAACACAGATGCGTCGCGCTGCACGCTGCGATGCAGGGCTTCGCAAAGGTCGAGCAGCGCGTCGAGCGCGGCGTCGTGCTCGCCCGCGCGCCAGAAGTGCCCGGCAGCGCGCGCCGCATCGCCGCGGCGCGCGAACAGCGTGGCGAGCCGGCAATGACATATACGCACGAGCTGGCTGTCGCTCAGCTCGAACAGCGCGCGATTTCGAGTGCCAAAGCGCGCAGCGTCGCGCACCAGCACACCTCTGTGCTCCAGCTCGGACAGCCAGCGCTCGACGGGTTGCCCCCACGCGCGCGCGAGCTCCTCGGGCGCATACCAAGCCTCAGGATCCAGCATGAATGCACACGCGAGCTCGCGAGCTTGCGGGCTCAAGTTGGACAGTCGCGCCCGCAGCGCGTCTTGCAATGTGCCTGGCAGGTGCTCGACGCGCAGGTGTGCAGGCACGAGAAAGCCGCCCGCCTCGTAGCGGATCGCGCGCTCGTCGACGAGCTGCTGCGCGAGCTGCATGAGCCAGGCGGGCCGGCCCTCGCTCAGGATGTGCATGCGCTCGGCGATCACCGAGACGTTTGGAATCTCGCCGAACACCGAGCGCAGCAGCTCCAGCACTTCTGTGCGCGTGAGGTTCGCGAGCTCGATCCTCAGGCTGTCGCGCGCCAGGAACTCGAGCGCGGCGGCAGCATGTGCCCGGCGCTCAGTGTCGACCGTGAAAGCGACGCGAAGCTGGCTGGGCTCGTCGCACGCAGGAACGATGCAGGCGACCGAAGGCTCGTCCGCGCGATCGAGGTCGTCGAGCGCGAGCAGGAGCGGCCTGCCATGTGCGAGCGCGCGCAGGCAATCCGCCGCTGCTAGCTGCAGTGTGCGCCGGTCCGGCGTGGCTGCTGGCAGCATTTCCTGGGCAGGCAGTTGGCGCAGGAGCTCGCACAGGTGAGACGTTGCAGGCTCGCGCAGCGCACAGGGCAAGGTCGCGAGCGCGCTCTCTACGAGGTTGTGCAAGAGGCCATAGCTGTTTTGAGGATCTGTGCCGCTCGCGCGCAAGACTGTGTAGCCCTCACGTCGTGCCTCGCTCGCACAAGCGTCGAGCATGCGACTGCGGCCCGTGCCGGACCCGCCGCGGATCGCGATCACGCGCTGCGACGTTCCGAAGCCCTCCGGCGCGACATAGGCGCGGCCGGCAGCAGCCAATGGCGGCAACGAAAACAGCGACCGCACCTGACGTAGCTGGTGCGCGCGCCCGATCAACGCGGGCGTCGCGAGATACGCGCGTGGCACGTCGCGCGGCTCCAAGATGCCGCTGCCGACGAGCGGGCCGAGCCGTTCCATCACTTCTGCAGCGCTGCTCGGACGTGACTGCGGCGCGAGACTGAGCAGCGCCATCGTCAGCTGACTGAGCGCGAGCGGCACCTCTGTCACCAGCTCGTGCGGCGCCAACGGCTGCGTGCGCCAGTGACGCGGCAGCTCCTCGAAGCGGGCTGCGGGATAAGCATGGCGACCGGTGAGCATGCGGTAGAGCGCGGCGCCCAATGCGAACAGATCCAAACGTGCGTCGAGCGGCTGCCCGTCGAACGTCTCGGGCGGCAGGTAGGGCGGCGTGCCAAACCAAGATGCAGCGCAGCCCATGCTCGTGACCGCGCCGAAGTCGAGCAGCTTGCTCCGCCCAGCGCGCGTACAGTAGACGTTGCCGAGCGTCACGTCGCGATGCAACAGCCGCCTCGAGTGCAGGACAGCGAGCGAAGATGCGACGTCGCGCAAAAGCCTACTGGCTTCCTGCCAATGCACGCGGCCGCGCTCGCTCAGGCTGGAGCCATCGAGGAGCTCCATTGTGTAATAAGGACCTGCTGCGTCCACGCCGTAGTCATAGACGCGGATGATGCTGGGGTGAGATAGCTCGCGCAGCAGTGAGTACTCGGAATGTAATTGCGATGTATTTCGCGAAGCACGCGCACGCTTTAGGGCAAGGCGTTCGTTATTGATCGCGTCCGTGACTGCGTACACCACACCCATCCCGCCGCGCCCTAACACTGCATCGATGCGATAGCGCTCGCCTGCCAGGCTTTGAAGCTCAGCACTGTCTACGCCCGACTGATCGTTCATGCCGCCCTCCTGACGCGCACTGCGTCTCGGCTCCCGGTCAATAGCTGCGTGCAGTTTGGGTAGCCTCGAATGTCCTCGAAGGCAACCTCGAAGCGCATATGCGTCGGTAAAGGCGAGCAGCTTCGTGCGCTCTGCTCTGCGCTACCGCAACAAACTACGGCGACGCAGTGATCGCTGGTCGGCCCTCGGCCGCAGTGGTTGGCGGACTCTCGCATGTGCGGCAAAAGACGGGTATTTCGCCGCGGACAACTGCGGCGTGACTTTCTGACACGTGTGCTGCAAAGCTGCTCCACGCCAGCCGTTCGCAAACGTTTGTATTCGAATCCGATGACAACTGGATGGAGATCATATGCTGCAAAGGCAACGTGAGCAAGGCGCTCGGCCCGTGCGCGCGCTGGAGCTCTGCTGCTAGCAGCGGCGCGCTGCTAGCGATACACGTACACCGCGCCGCTGTGCGACACGCTGTTGCTGCTGGCATCGCCGTTCACCTTGCGCGATGCGCCGCTCTCGTACGATGCGCCAACGAACACTGTTTGATCCGCGGCGAGCGCGACCGCCACGCCGAAGTAGTCGCTGGCGTCGGGGTTCGCCGCTTTGATGTACGTGCTCGGCAGCAGGTTGCGACCCGAGCGCGCGAACAAGTACACCGCGCCGGACTGATAGACATCTGTGCGCGACGCGTCGCCGTCTAGGCCACTCGCACCACTCGAATCTCCGTTCGCACCGACGACCAGCAGTGAATCCGAGGCCGCGAGCGCGCCTCCGAACAGGTCGGCGCCGGCCGGATACGCGGCCGAAAGTGTGTCGAACTCCGTCCATGCCCCGGCGCTCTGCTCGAAGATCGACAGCTCGCCAGCGGGACCGACCCGCACGACTCCAGGCGCGGAGATCAGCAGCTGATCGGCGTGCTTCGCGAGCTGCCAACCGAAGGTAGCGCCCTCGTTGGGTGACTTCGCTTCGAGGCGCTGGACCATCTCCCAGCTCGTTCCCTGGCGCGCGAAGACGTACGCCGCGCCGACCTTGTCAGCCCGCGCCGATTCGTTAGGCGCACCCACCAGTATCTGCTCATCTGCGATCAAGAGCGAGAGCCCAAACATGCTGCCGTCGCGCGCCTCGGGCGCTTGCAGCCGATGTTGTTGCTGCCACGTGGCACCCTCGCGCCGAAACACGTAGGCCGCGCCGCTGCGCAGCACGCCGCGCGCGCTGTCGCCGGGCGCTCCGACGAGGAGCGTGTCGTCGCGCAGCTCGACCTTGTAGCCGAACACATCGCCGGCTGCGCTCTCGCTCGGGACCAATCGCTGCACCTGGGACCACGCGCCGTTTTGGCGCTCGAATACGTAGACCGCGCCGCTGCGCGAGGCCACGACCGTGCCGCCGTACCACTGCAGCGGATCCAAGCCTGGTGCGCCGATCACGAGCGTATCGCCCCAGACCGCGAGGCTCGCGCCGAAGAACTCGCCTGCTACCACCGGGTCGGCCTTGATGTACGCCTGTTGTGTCCAGCCTTCGGCGCCCTCCGCAAACGTGTAGAGTGCGCCGCTGTTGGCTGCAGAGTTGTCGTCGCCATCACGCGACGCGCTGTCTTCCCAGGGCGCGCTGGCGATCAGCTCGCCGCCAGCAGCTGCCAAGCTGAAGCCCAGCTTGTCCTCGGCATCGGCGTTGCTCGCCTTGATGTACGCCTCTTGCCGGCCGCTGCGTTCGACAGTGACCGTGTACTTGGCGCTCACGTCGAACTCCGATGTGACGACGATCGGCAGCTCGGTCGTCCCATATCGGACCGGCACCAGCGAAAAACTCGCAGTCGGCCCCATCAGCTCCGCGCCGTTTGCGACCACACGCGTGTTCTCTGGCGAGTGCGCGGTGAAGTCCAGCGCGTGACATCTGAGCGGCAGCGTCAACTTGTAGTCGTAGACGCCCTCAGCCAATGGCGGCTCGAGGGCACCACACGATGGCTGCAGCATCGTCAGTCGCGGGACGCAACCCTTCAGCCCATCACCGATGTATCCGCTCGGGCATTCGCTGCAGGTGCGACCACCCGGCGCTGCCTGACACAGGGTCAGCGGATCGCAGCCGCCATTTTCGACGGAGCAGTTGGTCGCGTTCACGCAGGCGGAATCGACTGACACGGCGCCTGGCACGCAGCCACACTTCACTCTCCCGCCAACCACGACGCAGCGCTCGAGCTCCCCGCATGCCACTTGCCGCGAGGCCGATGCACTGAGGCACACGTGCATCTGCGCGTCCGCGTCGCAGTAGAAGTCGCCGGGCTCGCGGCTGGCGCACTCTGCGCTGCCGGCTGCAAGCTCCTCCGCCGCGGCGTTGCTCGCGCGCTCTGTTCGACCTTTGGAAGTCGGCTCCGCCGACTGACTGGCATCGACCGTCTGCCCGGTCCCGGTCGAGCCGGCAACCGTGGGCTGCTTGCCTGGGTCGGCGATCGGTGTGCACGCAAGCGCAGCGAGCGGGGCCAGCCATGCGAGCGCCTGGACGCGCGCAGTTGTCTTGTGCGGTCGTCCGCCGCGCCCATTCGACATGGGATACGGCCTACGCGGCCTGCGCTACTTCGTCAAGGATAGGCCCTTGGCTTAGACACGGCTCGTGTCGCGCGTGCTGACAAAGCTGACGGCGGAAAACGCGAAAGCCCTGAGCTGAGTGCGTGGACCGCGTGCTATTGCTGTGCGCCTTCGCTGCTGGCAGCTGCGCGCAATGCGGTGGACAACGCGGCGATCCCGTCGTCGTCGAGGCCGAGCATGGAGCGACCGATCAGCAGGATCGTGTCGACTTGTTCCACGTCCACGTGCCCTGCGTAGACGCCCTCGCGTTTGGCCAGCGCGTTCGCGAAGCGCACCGCGTTCGCAGCGCTCGCGCGCTCGATCGGATCGAACTCTACGCAGTCTTTGATCGCTTTGCAGATCTCGGGCGACATGTTCCACGCCTCGGCGACTGGGATGCCGATCGGGCGATTAACCTCGTTCACGATGTTCAGCCACTCGGTGGGCTCGATCCAGTGATCTTGCACGGAGCGCGACACCGAGCGCTCCAGATCGAGCAAGTGGATCGCGACGATCGGCTTACCGATGTCGTGCATCAGCCCGGCCATGTACGGAGCTTCTTTGTCGGGGAACGCAGCGCGCACGGCGATCTGACGTGCGACCGTCGCGACACCGACGGAGTGACTCCACAACACCGCCGTGAGATCGCGGATCGTGCGATTGCGCGAGATGAACACCTGGCGCGCGGACGCCGTCATGAGCAGCGAGCGCAGCCGCGTCGCTCCTAGCAGTGTCATCGCGTGCGAGATGCTCTCGACGCGCGCGCGTGTGCCGAAGCTCGCGCTGTTCGCGAGCCGCAGCACCTCCAGCGCGAGCACCGGGTCTTGCTCCAGGAGCTGTGCTGCCTTGTCCTGGTGCGTCCCCGACTCCATGGCCTCCATGACCTTGGCAGCCGTGGTCGGCATAGCGGGCAGGACCAGCTTACCGGCCTCTACCCGCTCCAACAGCATCGTCCTTAGCTTTTCGCGTAGGGCGTTCCAGTTACTCGCGGAATTCTTCGCGGTCATGGTCACGCCGCCTTGGCTGCCTCGACGCTTTCGACGACCGGGATCTCAGCGGTCTCGACCAACTGCTTGAGTAGCTTCGCAACTTCGGCCCCGGCCACGATGCGCACTTCGAGCCCGACCTCGCTGCACTGCGTGGCCACGCGCACGAGCCACTTTTGCAGGCGCGGCGACGCCGGCATCTGCGCGAGATCGAAGATCACCTTGTCATGGCAGGCAGCGGCGGCGTCTTGAATCGCCGTGCTCGTCATGCCCTGCAGGCGCTTGAAATACGTGTCCGCAGCGGAGTCCGCGCCTTTGTACGGCGCGGGTCGTAGCACGTTGCCATCGACAGCCAAGAGATCTTGGCTCTCGAAGTACGCGCCCACGAACTCTTCCACCTGGCGCGGATCGAACGGCTTCGTCAAGTACGCGCCGAAGCCCGAGCTACTCACGTAGGACTGCGGGTTCTTGTCGGTGCGCATGACAAGCGCGATGAACGCGGACGTTGGCTGCAAGATACGCAGCTCGCGCAGCAGCTCGACGCTGTCGACGTCGGGGATCTCAGTGTCTAGCAGGATCGCGCGGTAGACGCGCTCGCGACAGTAGGTGAGAGCGGTTCCGCGATCCGCACAGCTGTTGAAGCTGATGCGCTCCGGAAGCATGGCTTTCAGCTTCTTCGCGACGTTGTCCATGTCGTCGATCACGAGCAGATCGACGAAGCTCTTGCCTACTTGTGCGAAGCCGCCCTCAGCGGCAGCCGCTTTCTTGGGCTGTGCGCCGGTGAGCTGGGGCATGGTGCCGTTGCGCTGCAGCGCTTCGATCACCTTGGCGCGCAGCTGCTCGGGCTTGAACGGCTTCACGATGTACTCGCAAATGCCGCCCTGCTTCAGCATCGGGCCGATCACCGACGTGCCCGACTCTGCTGTGAGGAGCAGCACAGGCGTACTGATGCCCCGACCGCGCAGGCGCTCGAGCATGCCTGGCCCATCGAGCACAGGCATCGTCACATCCAGCAGGATCAGGTCGGGCGAGTGCTCGTCGACCGCGACGAGCCCCTTTTCTCCGTCCTCGGCTTCAACGATGTCGAATGCCATGTCAGCCAAGGCTTTCTTGACCAACATGCGTACAGCGCGAGAGTCGTCGACTGTCAGAATTCGTGTCACGCGGCACTCCGTATTACTGAGCGGCGTCCTAACGTCACGGCGCCTTACTCTCTGATCGGCCGTTCGAGGTCCGGCTTTAGTCTCATAAGCTTATGCCCTGCATGATGGCTCGGCGAGCGCTAAGGGGGCTTTCTACAGCGTTGTGTAGACAACTACCTTGAGCACACCGGCGGGGTGCTCGAGGGTACACGTGGCAAGTTGGTTCGGTGGCTCGTGGTGGTTTTCTGCGAGGTCTTCAGGCAATCCAAGTTGGTTGTTCGCACCGAATAGTGGTTTTAGGTTGCCCGCAATGATGTTCGACACTTCACGCAACGCGTCGCGGGCGTCGTTGTAAGTAGGCCGCCCCTCGAGCTCATCCTCGAACATCACTTCTGCGATGCTGCTGGCGAGCCCGAGCGTCGCACTCACGGTGACCTCACCTTCGAAGCCACCACGAATGGTTACACGGCAGCTCAGGAAGCCATCAGCTGCAGCTGGCTCAGAGTCTTCGTTGCGCTCGCCCAGCAATCCGATCATCACCTCGTCGAGCACGCGCGGCAGATCAGACTGCAGCTGGTTCGCGAACGGGCTGATGCTGGTGCTCAAGGTGTGACGACTGGTCATGGACGCCCCGCTGCTCGCCGGTAGTAGATGGTTTTGCCATGTGTCACTGACTCCAAGCCGGTGTTGAGGCCCAGCGTGTTTTCAGTCGTGCCGAGGAACAACGCGCCGTTCGGCTGCAGCACGTTTCGCGCATTGCGCAGGATGCTCTCGGTGGTGCTCGGACCGAAGTAGATGAGCACGTTGCGCATGAAGATCACGTCGAACGCAGACATCATCGGCCACTTGCCGGCGAGGTTCAGCTGTCGCCACTCGATCATCGAGCGCAGCTGCGGCTTCACCTTGAAGCTCGTGCCCTGGCGGTCGAAGTGCGCCGCGAGCGCACGCGCAGGCAGGCCGCGACCGATCTCCAGCGTGCTGTACACGCCTTGCTCGGCTTTATCGAGGATGCTGCGCGCCAAGTCGGTCGCGAGGATCTGGATGCGCTGCTCCTTGAGCATCGGCATCTCACTCATCATCATGGCGAGACTATAAGCCTCTTGCCCGGTCGAGCACGCTGCGGACCACACGCGGAACGTGCGGTCTCTCTTGGTGCGCAGGATCTCGGGGATCACGACGTTTTTCAGCGTTTCGAACGGATGCACGTCGCGGAAGAAGCTGGTCTCGTTGGTCGTCATCGCCTCGACGACGCGCCGGTGCAGCTCGCCGAACGGCTGTTTGCGGAGCTGGTCCACCAACGCTGTGAGATCAGGCAGACCTGACTCTTTCGCGAGCGGCTCCAAGCGCGAGCGCACCAAGTACTCCTGCGTATTGTTGATGCGAATGGCTGCGTTATCGAGCAGCAGTCGCGTCACATACTCGAAGTCGGGTGCGCTTAGCATCAGAAGGCTTTCTTGTTTGACGCTCGTGGGCCGAGGCTATCCGGACCGGGTGTTTCACAGGCCTGGGCGATCGAGCGCGCGATTTGTGGTAGCGGGATCACGCGTTGGGCGAGACCCGCTTCGACGATCGAGCCGGGCATGCTCCACACGGTCGATGTCGCCGCGTCCTGTGCCCACACTTGGCCGCCTGCTTTGCGAATGGCTGCGGCGCCTTTGGTGCCGTCCTTGCCGAGACCTGTCATCACCACAGCGAGTACCTGGTTGCCGAATGTCTGCGCCGCGGAAGTGAACAGCGGATCCGCCGCGGGTCTGCAGCCATTTTCAGACTGTTGCTGATCGAGCGTGACCCACGCGTCGCGTGGCGTGCCGCCTATGCGCATGTGGTAGTCACCTGGCGCGATCAACACTTTGCCCCTGGCGAGGCGATCCCCGTGGGCGGCCTCGCGTACTTCGAGCGCAGAGCTCGCGCCGAGCCGCTGCGCCAACACTTTGGTGAACACGGGCGGCATGTGCTGCACGATCAACACAGGCTGTCGCAAGCCCGGCGGCAGGTGCGGGACCACTTCGGCGAGCGCAGCAGGTCCACCGGTCGACACTGCGATCACGATCAGGCCGATCGGCATGGTCGGCGATGCGATCAGCGTGGAGCTCTGCGGCGCTGTCGCAGGCGGCATGCGCAGTGGCGGTATCGCCTTTTTGCCGTGCAGCGCATGGATCTTCGGGATCAGCTGATCCCGGATCGTCTCCATGGTTTGTGTCACGTTGCGCTGACCTGACGGCTTACACACGTAGTCGCTCGCTCCGCGCGTCAGCGCGTCGAGCGTGGCGCTGGCACCGCGCTCAGTCAGCGTGCTGAACATGATCACGGGCAGCTTCGGATGCGTCTTGCGAAGCTCGCTCAGAGTAGTCAAGCCATCCATCTCGGGCATCTCGATGTCCAGCGTGACGACATCGGGCTTCGCTGCGGGAATCTTCTCGAGCGCGACCTTGCCGTTTTGCGCGATGCCGCAGACCTCCAGCGTGGGGTCGCTGCGCAAAGCATCCGTGACGACTTGGCGAACCACCACCGAGTCATCGACGACAAAGACTCGGATCATGACTCGAACCCTTCGAGCAAGCCCATCACGTTCAGCTTATCGCGCAAGGCTTCTTTCACAAATGGCTTGATCAGGTACTCGTCGGCACCCGCATCGAGCGCGCGGATGATCTGACTAGCCTCTGTTTCGGTGGTGACCAACATCACGCGCATGTCTTTCCACTTCGCCTGTTTACGCACCTCACACAGCAGCTCGTAACCGTTCATGATCGGCATGTTCCAGTCGAGCAGCATGAGATCGAGGAACTCGTGCTGTTGGAGTTGCTCCAGCGCATCCCGTCCATTCTCCGCCTCGGCTGCGACTTCGAACCCGTTTTCTTTCAGGATCTTGCGAAGCATGCTCCGCATGGCTCGAGAGTCGTCGACGATCATCGCTTTCATCGTTGCCTCGATGTTCAATACGCAAACTGACTGATCACGCGTCGCAGCTCTGCAGCCATGCGCGCCAGCTCCGTGGCCGCATTTTTTGCGTCACTGGCGCCGGACGATGTATGGCGAGCAGCTTCTGCAACCCCCCCGATGTTGCTGCTGATCTCCGTCGTGCCTCGCACACCTTCGCTGAGCGAGCGCGCGATCTGCCCTGTGGTCGCGCTGTGCTGCTCGATGGCTGCGGCGATCGAGCTCTGCACATCGCTGATCTTGCCGATGAACGTGCGGATCTCTGCGATCGCCTCGACAGCGCCCTGTGTGTCGACGCGGATGGTCTCGATCCGGCGCACGATGTCTTGGGTTGCGCGACCAGTCTCGGCCGCCAGGTCTTTCACCTCGTTCGCGACGACCGCAAAGCCTTTGCCGGCCTCACCTGCGCGCGCCGCTTCGATCGTGGCATTTAGCGCGAGCAAGTTGGTCTGCTCCGCGATCGTGTTGATTACGCGCACGATCTTGTGGATGCCCGCGCTCGACTCGCCGAGGCGGTTCACTGCGCGATCGGCCGTCTCCGCCAACATGACTGCGCGCGAAGAAGCTTCAGATGCGTCGCTCGTCGAGCGCGAGATCTCGCGCACGTTCGCCGACAAGCCGTCGGTGGACTGGGCCATGGCTTGAACGCTGGTCGACACTTGCTCGGAGGCTGCGGTCACGACGTGCGCTTGAGCCGCGGTCTCTTCGGCGTTTGCGCTCATGTGCTCGCTCACCACACGCAGCTGCTCGGAGGCGCCTGCCAGCGCGTCTGATTGTTCGGCGAGACCGCGCAAGAGCTCGCGGATCGACTCGACGGCCTGCAGCGCGAGTTGTGTCATGTCACTGAACTCGTCCGCGGACTGGACATGGTCGACGCCTCGCAGTGTCAGATCGCGCTGCGCCATGGCGTTGAACAGCTCGCGCACCCGCGCCAGCGGGCGCTCGATCGAGCGCATCACGGCGAGCGTCGCCATGTAACACACCACAGCGAGCACGATCAGCAGGGTTGCGGCGATCAACAGGCCGCGCGTTCCATACGCGCCGGTCTCGCTCGCGACTGTCGCGGCGTGCTTGGCGCTGAGGCGCGTGAGCTCCGCGATCTGGCTGCGATGCTGCTCGAAAGCCAGCTTCATCGGCCCTGCCAGCGCCGCGCGCGCTTCTTTCATGTCACCGGTCGCGAGCGCCGGCAGAAATGCTTGATGGTATGCCGCGAAGAAGCGCTCGGCGGGTTTGAACACGTCGGTCATCAGCTTGTGCGTGAGCTCGCGCGGCAATGTTTGGTTCTGGCCCATTGCATGCGCGTCATCGAACTCTTTTTGCAGCTTGCGCACGCGGTCTGCGAGCGCAGCGCGCGCTGCGGAGTCCGGCTCTTCCAACATCTGGTGTGCGAGCAAGAACGGCTCTGCGATGTATGCTCGGGCAGGCTGCACGTCTGCGATGAACGCCTTGATGGCGTCGATACGGTGATAGGCGGGACCTTCGACGCGGATCTCGCTCACTGTGCGATGCACGAGCAAGGCCTCGATCAGCAGACCGAACATGAACACGTACAGGATCAGCAGCAGCTTCTTGCGTATCGTTAGGCGGGCCAACATGTTGCTATCTCCTTCGACCCTCAGTACTCGACGTGAACGGCAGCCTCGGCATCCAAGGCGAGGAGCAGGCGCTTTTCCAGCTTGTATGCGCCGCGGATCAGCGAGCGCAGCGCAGGGCGCAAAGTGTCAGGTGCCGGCTCGAATGCTTCGGGTGGCACTTCGACCACGTCGCCGACGCGATCGACAAGCAAGCTCACCGGACCATCCGAGGTGCGGATCAGCACGTTAAACGCCTCGGCGCCCTCGTGCATCTGCATGCCCAAGCGCTCCGCGAGGTTGATGACAGGCACGATCTGTCCGCGCAGGCTCATCAATCCCAAGATCACCGAGGACGTAAGCGGCACGGGCGTGACCGGCTGCGGGCGCAAGATCTCTTGGATCCGTGTGATTTGGATCCCGATGAACAAGCTATCTACATCGAATGTGCACAGGTGTTCCATAGTGCTCAACCTGCTGCGAGCGACGGTTCCTCGGTCATGTCGAAGCCAGCAGCGGCGACGAGCCACTGCAGGTCGAGGACCTCGGTCACGCGATTTTGTACGACCAATGTTCCGACCACGCCTTGCCGCACCCCTACGCGCCGCAGCTCGGTGGTGGTCTCGACGACATCGAGCACATCGTCGACGACGAGGCCGAGCGTGCGGCCCGGCCTGCCCAACACGACCACGCTGAGCGTCTTCGGCTCCTCTTTTTCGCTGAAGTCATTGCGCATGCGCGAGCGCCGCTCGGGCAAGAGCTCCGAGGTGCGGAGCAGCGGCATGATCTCACCGCGGTACTGCAGCACCTGGTGCTGTCCACCCGACTCGATGCTGTTGACATCGATCGTCTCGAGGCGGCTGACGTCTTCGAGCGGCACGGCGAGGCGCGCGTCGTCTGGGCCTTGCAACAGTAAGAGTGTTCGCATGCCCTTGGCGCGCTGAGATTCTTGCTGGCGCGCACGCTCGAGCATCGCGTCCTCGCGCAGCTCCGACACGATGCGCGCGCGCTGCGCGATGCCGAGGATGTCGAGGATCAGCGCGACGCGTCCGTCGCCAAGGAGCGTCGCGCCTGCGAACGCGCCGATCTCTGCGAGCAGCTTGGGCAGCGGCTTCACTACGATCTCTTGCTGATCGAGCACTGCGTCGACCACCAAGCCGAACTGCCGGCCGGGACCTTGCACGACCGCGAGGAACAGCGACGGCGTCTCGTCGTCCTCGCCTGCGTTGTCGTTCGCCGTGGGGGGCATGATGTGGCCGCCCATGGCTTCTTCCAAGAAGATCACGGGCAGGAGCTTTCCGCGCAAGCGATACACGGGGGCTCCGTGGATCCACTCGAGCGAGTGCTTGGCGCGGGTCAGCCGCACCAGCTCGAGCACATTCACTTGCGGGATCGCGAAGCGCGCATCGGCGCAGCGCACGACGAGCGCGGGAATGATCGCGAGCGTGAGCGGGATCTTCAGGATGAACGTGGTGCCATGTCCGCGGCGTGTGTCCACCTCTACGGTGCCGCCAACAGCTTCGACGTTGGTCTTCACCACGTCCATGCCGACGCCGCGTCCAGAGATGTTGCTGATGGCGTCAGCCGTGGAAAAGCCGGGCAGGAAGATCAGCGAAGCTACCTCGGAGTCGCTCATCATCTCGGCGCGCTCGGGCGTGACGAGGCCGCGCTCGATCCCGCGTTTTTTCACCTTGTCGAGCGCGATGCCGTTGCCGTCGTCTGCCACCTCGATGTGAACGAGGCCGTTCTGGTGGTAGGCGCGCAGGATGATCCGACCTTCGGGGTGCTTGCCCGCTTTGGCGCGGACCTCCGGCGGCTCGATGCCGTGATCCACGCAGTTGCGGAGCAAGTGCACCATCGGATCTTTGATGGTCTCGATCAGCGACTTGTCGAGCTCGGTGTCGCGGCCGTCGAGCTCCAAGCGCACGAGCTTGCGGCAGCTGCGCGCGAGATCGCGGACCACGCGCGGGAACTTGGTGAACAAGTTCGACACGGGTTGCATGCGCATGCGCATGATGCCGTCCTGCAGCTGCGCGGTGACGAAGTTGAGGCGCTGCGTGGCAGTGGCAAGGTCGGTGTCGTCGCGGCCCTTGGAGAGCTGCACAATGTGATTGCGTGTCAGCACCAGCTCGCCTGCGAGGTCGACGAGGTTGTCGAGCAGGGTGAGGTCGACGCGCACGCTCTCGGGCACGGCGGCCGCCTGGCGATGCTCTTCGGGTGCGGGTGCGGCGGCTTGAGGCGCGGCGGCGCGTGGCGCCTCTTCTTGTTGGGCGCCCGCGACTTCTTCATCGAGGCTGGGCTCCGGCGGCTTTGCCGCTGCTGGCTGCGGCGCGGGCTCCGGTGCTGCTTTGGCTGCAGCTTTTGGCTGCGGGGCGGGTACGGGCTCAGGCTCAGGCTCAGGCTCGGGCTCGGCAGCTGCTGCGGGCGCAGCGGGTTCTTCACCGCGGCACAGCGCTTTCAGCGTTTCAGTGAGCTGCGAGTAGTCGCCGTCGCCGTCGTTCCCGGTGGACTCGACTTCGTTGAGCATGATGCGAACGGCATCGACGGTGCCGAGCAGCGCGCTCGTGATGCTCGCGCTCGGGCGCAGCTCACCATCGCGCATGCGGCTGAGCAAGCTCTCGCCTGCGTGCGTCAGCGACTCGAGCTTGCCGAAGCCGAGAAAACCCGCGGTGCCTTTGACGGTGTGGAAGCAGCGGAAGATGCGACCGAGCAGCTCGCGGCTGTCGGGTGCCTCTTCGAGCGCAACCAAGTCGCGGTCCAGCGTGTCGAGTCCTTCTCGGCTTTCGACCAGGAACTCCGCGATGACGTCATCGAACTCACCCATGTCTCACCGTTGCGATGAATCGGCTGAAGAAACAGAACCTTGAGAGGGTTCACTGTTACGTGCGTGCGAGCCTGCACGCGTCTGACCGACGCTCACACACAAGGCCGACAGGTCATCTTTGGCTTGTTCTTCACCCCGGAAACTAGCCACTGCTTGCATCAGAGACGCAAATCCTTCGCGCGGCCTGAGAGCGCCGCTCAGAGCGGCTTTGGCGCGCTCCATTCCGAACTGCTGACCCTGCGCGTTGGTGCATTCTGTCATGCCGTCAGTGAACACAAAAATGTCGTCGTCATCGTCGACGCGGATGTGCGTGGGTGTGATGCCCAGCTCGAATGTGCTGACCACGCCCAGCGGCAAACCTTGTGAATCGAAGTGTTCGACGATCCCCGTGCGGCCGCGCCGCACGAGCACGGGTGGCAGGCCGCAATTCCAAATGCGGAGCTCTCGCGCGTCCGGGCTCAAGCTGAACCACGCGGACGCGCAGAACAGACCGGGCGGCAGCACGCCGTTCAGCATGTCGTTGATGATCCCGATCATGTCCGCGAAGCCGACATTGCGCTTGCATGCCAGCTGAAAGGCGCCCGCGAGCGGCACGGTGCCGATCGCTGCCGTAAGGCCGTGGCCGGTGAAGTCCGCGAGCACCCAACGCAGCTCGCCGGTCTCCATGTAGCTCGCCAACTGGACGTCGCCGCTGAACAGCCCGAGCGGCGATGTGACGTACGCGATGCCCGGACTGTCGAGGTTGCCTTGCCTGCGCACGTGCGCGATCACGCGTGCAGCGAGCTGTTCTTCCGCCTGCGCTTCGCCATGCAAGCGCTGCAGCTCCGCGTTCGTGATCGCCAGGTCCTCCATGGCCCATGACAGCACAGTGATGTCGCGGCCAACCGCGTAGACGCGGCCGTCGTGGGTCGCGGCACCGGTCCATTCCACGCGCCGCAGCTCTCCGCTGCTGGTCACCATGTCCACGGTGACCGCGTTGTGCTCACGGTTCGGCTCGGTGCGCATCATGTGAAGCTCGCGCTCCAGGAGCTCGCGATCCTTCGGATGCGTGAGCTCGGCGAGCGACTTGTCCTGGAGCTCCTGCGGGCGCAGGCCCATCAAGCTGGTAAAGGCTGCGTTGGCGCGCTTCACCGTGGCCTCGGTGATCACCATGGGATCGCGGCTCATCATGAAGAAGCGCTCGCCTTCGGCCGCCGCGGAGGCCATCTCTTCTGCCGCTCCCAGCTGCCGCTGAAAGCGCGTTTGCGTCAGCGTGTAGGCCAGCACCGGCGCTGCGCGGCGCGCGAAATCTGCGATCGTTTGCAGGTCTTTCTCGTCGTAGTCGCTGGCCTTGTCGGTCGCCAGCACCAGGCCGATCAGATTGCCATCGAAGCGCAGCGGCGCCGCTACCGCGCGCTGATAGCGCAAGTGCTGCGGTCCTGTCGTGTGGGGTCGGTTGTCCGTGAGCGCACGCGCTTCCCGGAGCGCGTCACCCCAAACGCCCTGCCACTCGTCGCTCGCAAAGCCCACGCCACTCAGATCGAAGAGCACGCGCTCCGCGCCGGCGCGGGCCTCGTTGAAGATGACTAGCTCGCCGTAGTCATCGATCTGCCCTAAAATCACGCGCGTGCTGCTCAGCGCTGCGCGCAGGAAGCACAGCGCCTTGCGCGTGGTCGTCTCTGTTAGCGCGCCATCGAACAGTGCATCGAGCGGGTCGCTCGCATCACTGCAGTTATGTACGCGCTCCTGCTCGTGACCATGCTCCGAAGCGCCGCTGTGCGCTGGAACGCTGTGCGAGGAATTGGCGGGCACGTCGGATTACCACGCGATGATCGCGCTTATTGGACGATCTTGAAGAGTCGGTGAAAATTCGCGATCTGCAGCACGTCGTAGGTTTGGCCGCGACAGTTGGTGATAGTCACCTTGCCGCCTGTTTGTTGGACGTGCTCGCGCAGCAATAACAACATGCCGAGCGCAGCGCTGTCCATGTACGAGGCTTCAGCCATATCGACGATGAACTCGGTCCCCGTCGGAGATCCCGAATAGGCTTCGCGGAACGCAGAATGACAGGAGAAGTCGAAGCGACCGTTGATCTTGATAACTCTACAAGTGTCGCCTTGTTTGACTGTCTCTAGACTCATTGGATACGTCCTCTCGTTCACCCCACAGTGTTACACGCGCCGCGCTCGTTCTAGAAGAGCTCGACCGAGCCTTGGTCCACAGTGGCCTGCTGAACAGCGATCCGGTCGCCGAGCGAGCGCATCTCCTGAACCAACGCGGTCATGGGTGCCGCACGTTCCCCTACGGGCGCACGCTCCAAGATCTGCAGCGCGCGGACGCTGTACTCTCCCAAGCGCTCGACGCGCGACACGGAAGCGTTGAGGATTTGGGTGACCATGTCCTCGAACTGTAGGGCGCGCACTGCTTCGCCCACGCTCGTAGCGACAGTCTCGAGCATCGTGTCTAGCTCTTGATTGACCGCGTCGAGCTTGCCGATGGCTGCGCTCAACCCGCGATGCGACTCGATCGCGCGGCTCAAGTCATGTGATGCAAGACCAGCAGAGGTCTTGTGCACCTGTGAGAGATGGGCGTTGCACTCGCTCACGTTCTGTCTGATCTGGTTGCTCAACGTCGCGGAAGCGTTGGCGAGTCGCTTGACCTCGTCCGCGACGACCTTGAACGTACGGCCGGCGTCACCTGCGCGGTGTGTCTCTATACGTGCGTTGAACGCGATGAAGCGTGTTTCACGCGCCAGACCGTCGATGGCATCCGCGCTCACCACAATCCCGCTTACCTGTGTGGATAGCTCCGCGAGTTGGTCGATGATGCGTACGCTGTCACGACTTACTCTCACCACTTCATCTACGAACTGACGCATCAGCGCTTCGGTCGAGCTCGCGAAGCTGCGGTTGCCGTTCTCGGGATCGAAGAACGCTGTGGCGACGTTTTGCAGCGCGGCGCGCTGACTCGCGGCGGCGGCGTGGAGCGCATCGAAGCTGCGGCTGAGCCGAGCAGTCGCATCGCGGACCATGGTGCGCGCGCGTTCCAAGTCACTGCGAATCATCGATGTCGCAGAGTGGACAACAGCTTCGTACTCGCGCAGGGCTTCTCGCAGGTGTTTTGCGTCTGTTTCGGCCATGCTTTGGATGCAAACGGCTTCAGCTAGAAAAACTTGAGATTAATAACATGCGGTCCTCGGGTGCGCCGGTGTGTGTAGGTGTTGTTAGTGAACGTTGGCCGGCCAAAACCAAAATGTTTGATTGTTCTCAAGATCCTAACGCCAGGGTCGTAAAATCCTCTCGTGGGGTACTCATCTGTTCAAGCGCCGGTTGTGTCTGCCAAGCTTGCTCTCACTGGCAACTGTTGCATCGAGGGGCTGGGCCAGCACCATGAGGAAATGTTGCGGGCACTGGAAGATGGAACAGCTGTCGAGCTCGATTTGACAGACGTCTCGCGCATGGACACAGCCGGCCTTCAGCTGCTCTTAGTTTTTGTCTCCGAGATGAAGCGTCAAGGGCGTGAAGTGAGCGTTTCGGCTGCATCAGAGACTGTCAAACAGTGTGCGATGTCGGCAGGTGTGACAGAGCTCCTCGGGCTGTAGCCTGGCAAGCGGTAGGAGATTCGGAACATGGCGAATGTGTTGACGGTCGATGATTCGGTCTCGCTGCGGAAGCTGGTGGCGAACACCCTCGCTTCCGCTGGCCACCAAGTGGCGGAAGCGAGCAACGGGGCTGAAGCGTTGGAAGTGATCAAGACGAAGACGTTCAACCTCATCATCAGTGACATCAACATGCCGGTCATGGACGGTCTGACATTCATCAAGCATGTCAGAGTGCTTGCAGCATACAAGTTCACACCGATCTTGGTTCTGACTACGGAGATGGACCCTGCCAAGAAGAAGGTCGCCAAGGAGTCCGGCGCCACAGGCTGGCTGGTCAAGCCCTTCGATCCCGAGCAGCTCCTGACCACGATCCGCAAAGTGCTGGGGTGAGAACGCGCGCATGACGAACCGTCTCGCTGACATTCAGCAAGAGCTGATGGGCACCTTCTTCGAGGAGGCTGTCGAAGCGTTGACGCAGATAGAGAGCGGCCTCTTGGCGCTCGAGAAATGTCAGGATGATCCCGGCCGCATCCACGAGCTGGTCAACGACGTGTTTCGTGCGGCGCACTCGATCAAGGGCGGCGCTGCGACGTTCGGCCTGACACAGATCGCCGAGGTCGCGCACCACGCCGAGACGCTGCTCGATCGCCTGCGTAGCGGCAGCATGAAGCCCAACGCGCAGATCACGTCGCTGCTACTCTCGAGCGTGGACACGCTGCGGGCGCTCGTGCAGTGGTCGAGCTCCGGAGATGGCTCGGACGCGCCAGCCACCGACGCGCTGTGCAAGGACCTCGACGCCGCCGCGCAGCAGCTCGGTGCAGGCTCCGAGCGCGACACCGCTGCAGCGAGCAAGCCGGCTAGCGAAGTTAGAAAGGCCCGCTATCAGATCAAGTTTGTTCCGAAGCCGGACATGCTGACGACGGGCAACGATGCAGTGCGGCTGCTGCGCGAGCTCACGCTGCTCGGCGACACCAAGGTGATCGCGGACACCTCGCGCTTGCCTGGGCTGCGTGAGGTCGAGCTGACCAAGTGCTACTTGGGCTGGACGATCGAGCTAGAGGGCGCAGTCACACGCGCGCAGATCGACGAGGTGTTCTCGTGGGTCGATGACGATGCCGAGATCAAGATCGATGAGCTCGTCGAACGCTCCAGCGCAGCCGCAGCGCAGAGCGGGGAGCGGCCGCACGATCCAGCCGCGCGCGCGCCGGAGCATGCTGGGGACCGGGACGGCGGGGGATCGATCCGCGTCAGCGTGGGCAAGCTCGACATGCTCATGAACATGGTCGGCGAGCTCGTGATCACGCAGTCGATCCTGGGCGAGCTCGAGGGCGATGGCCCGATCGACGTGAAGCGGCTCGCGAGCTTGCGCGATGGGCTCGCGCTCCTCGCGCGCAACACGCGCGCGCTGCAGGAGAGCGTGATGAGCCTGCGCAGCATGCCCATTGGCACTGTGCTATCGCGCTTTCCGCGTTTGGTGCACGACCTCAGCCGACAGCTCGGCAAGCAGGTCGAGCTCAAGCTGAGCGGGCAGACCACCGAGGTCGACAAGACCGTGCTCGAAAAGCTCGGCGATCCGCTCACGCACTTGGTGCGAAACAGCTTGGATCACGGCATCGAAAAGCCCGAGGTGCGCCGCGCGCGCGGTAAGCCCGAGACCGGCACGCTCTCCATCCGCGCGTTTCACCGCGGCGGCGACATCGTCGTCGAGCTGGAAGACGACGGGGGCGGTCTCGACCTCGTGAAGATCCTGGCACGCGCAAAGGAGCGCGGGCTCGTCGGCCAGGACGATGTGCTGAGCGACGAGCAGATCCGCGAGCTGATCTTTGCCCCAGGCTTTTCGACCGCGGAAGTGGTGAGCGATGTGTCCGGGCGCGGCGTGGGCATGGATGTCGTGCGCCGGAACATCAAGGCGATCGGCGGCCAGATCCAGATGAGCTCGGTGCAAGGGCAGGGAACCCGCACGACGCTGCGCCTGCCGCTTACGCTCGCGATCATCGACGGCCAGCTTGTCGGCGTAGGCAGCTACACGTACGTAGTGCCGCTCCTGTCGATCTTGGAATCGGTCGAGATCAACCGCGCGCGCGTGAGCCAGTTCGAGGGCAAGTTGCCGCTGTATCGCCTGCGCGATGATCTCGTGCCGATCGTCTCACTGGGCGGCGTGCTCGGCGTGACCACTGGTCGCATGTCGCTCGATTCGGGCTTGCTCGTGGTCGTCGAGACGGATGGCGAGCGCCTCGGGTTACTGGTCGATGAGCTGCAAGCGCAGCAGCAGGTGGTCGTGAAGAGCCTCGAGACGAACTACGAGCACGTCGAAGGGCTCGCAGGTGCGACCATCCTCGGCGACGGCAGCATCGCACTGATCTTGGATGTTCAGGGCATCGCTCGTCTGGCGCGCAGCGCACAGGGATCTTCGGTAGTACGCGCCGCTTAGAGCGGCACACGAAAGGTAGCAGCGTGGAGCAGCAAGGTTCGACCAAGCTAGACGGCACCAAGACCGCGAGCGCCAACGAGCAGCTTTTGACCTTTATCGTGGATGGCGAAGAGTACGGGGTCGACATCCTGCGCGTGCAGGAGATCCGCAGCTGGTCGAACCCCATGCCGATCCCGAACACGCCACACTACATCAAGGGCGTGATCAACATCCGCGGCGATGTCGTCGCGATCGCGGACCTGCGCGAGCGATTGGGTCTGCCAAAGCTCGAGTACGGCGCGACCACAGTGATCGTGGTGCTGCGCGTGAACGCCGGCGGACACGAGCGCGTGATGGGCGTGATCGTCGACGCGATGAGCGACGTCACCAACGTGCCGCAGGCTGCGATCAAGCCGCCGCCGACCTTCAAGAACAGCGCGGAAGGCAGCTTGGCGAAGGGCATCGTGACGCTCGAGGCGGCCGCAGCCGAGTTCGGGGGCCGCGTGCCCGCGGCCGTATAGCCACCATGGTGAAGCTCGAGAACGTCTCGAAAACCTACGGCAGCCGTACCGCGCTCGCGCCTGCGAACCTCGATTTCGCAGACGGTCGCACTACCGTTTTGATCGGCCCCAGCGGCTGCGGCAAGTCGACCCTGC
>Ga0190269_10000163_pt1 | contig 34439 bp, 24 predicted proteins | sample Popmic249IS_FD_133749 | JGI IMG/M metagenome (GOLD analysis project Ga0190269, IMG submission 133749) | Populus adjacent soil microbial communities from riparian zone of Blue River, Arizona, USA - 249 IS | ecosystem: Environmental > Terrestrial > Soil > Riparian zone | place: USA: Arizona... | reverse complement strand
CATGCTCACGTGCCAGACGGAGCACGCTCTGCATTCGGCACAACGCCATGAGGCGCGCGGAGCGCGCCGCGGCCTTCGAGGTTTCTGTCGGCTCCGCGCTGCCACGCGCCCGCCGCGTCCAAGCTCAGCGTGCGCTAACGCGCGCCGAGGGCGGCCCACGGTACCGCGCCACAAGGCGCCCCCGGCGTCAGCCGGGAGGTGACCGGTCTCTCGTGGACGCATGAGGAGCTTGGCTGTCCCATCTGCCGGTCGGCGCGCGTCCACGGCATCGATCACGCCCATGATATCTTTCCCGTTCACGAGCGCGGCCACCATCACGGGCACGATCACGCCCACGCGCGTCGCAACCGGGGATGGGCCCATCAGCCCGTGAGCGTGATCGGGAACGTGGACGTGGACGTGAGCGCACACGTGAGCGTGGCCGCGCTCGTGAACGGGAACGATATCGTGGAGGTGACCGGTCTCTCGTGGACGCATGAGGAGCTTGGCTGTCCCATCTGCCGGTGCGGCCACCATCACAATCACGATCACGCCCACGTAGACGTGCACGTGCCCGTGAGCGTGGTTCTCGCGCCATGACTTTTAGACCCTATCGCGGCCGCACTCGCTCCAGGAACTCCGACGCCGGCAGCGTGTTCAGCACTTCCTTGCGGCGCAGCCCCGCGCGGCGGGCCATGGCCACGGCGTACTTCAGTGCGCCGAAACCTCTCGTGGAGTGCGCGTCCACGGATAGCACGAACGGGATGTGCAGCGCGCGGGCGGGCGGGATCCACTCCGGCGGCAGATCCATGCGATACGGATCGCCGTTCAGCTCGATCGCTCCACGGCTGCTCGCCAGCGCCTCGAGCACGGCTTGTACGTCGCAGTCGATCGGGTCGCGCTGCAGTAGCAAACGGCCCAGCGCGTGGCCCCAGATCTTGTATACGGGCAGGCTCATCGCTCGCACCAGCCGCGCCGTCATCGCGGCGCGGTCGAGCTTGAAGCGCGCGTGGATGCTCGCGATGATCACATCGAAGCGCTCGAGCACGTCATCCGGATAGTCCAGGCTGCCGTCGGCCAGGATGTCCGACTCCGTGCCGCGCAGGATGCGGATCTGCACCCGCTCCTGGGCCTCGGCGATCTCGTCCCACTGCCGCAGCAGCGCGTCGAGCGTCACACCCCCGGCGTAGTGCGCGCTCGGCGAGTGATCGGTGATCGTGATGTACTCCATGCCGAGCGCCTGGGCCGCGCGCGCCATCTCTTCGATGCCGTGCTTGCCGTCCGAGTACTGCGTGTGACAGTGGATCATGCCGCGCACGTCTGCGGCGCTGACGAGCTCGGCGAGTGCGCCGCTGCCAGCGGCGAGCAAGGTCGCGCTCTCGCGGAGCTCCGGCGGCACGTATTCGAGGCCCAGCGCCGCGTAGATGTGAGCCTCCTCGGCGCTCGCGACGTGGCGCGCGCCATCCGGCGTGTACAGGCCGCTCGCATCCAGGCGCATGCCGCGCTCATTCGCGCGCGTCGCGAGCGCGCGCGTGTGCTCGGCAGCGCCGGTCGCGAACAGGAGCGCCGCGCCCGCGGCGTCCGGGTCGGCGAAGCACAGCTCGATCGGCACACCTTCCGTCGTGAAGCCGCTCGCCTGCGTGCGGTCCACGCGCACCATCAGGATCGAGCGCGCCAGCCGCTCGAGGAGCGGCTCACGCTGCCCCCCGACGGCCATCCAGTCGAGCGCAGCGACTACCTCGTGCCCGCGGCGCGCAGCCCCGGCGAGCAGCAGCTGCTGCGCGTGCCCGTGCCCCACGACGAGCCGCTCCACGCGGCGCGTGAGCTCCAGTGCGTCCGACAGCACCATGCGCTTTTCGCGTGGCGCGGGCGCGGCTTGCGCCTCGATCGCCTCGAGCAGCTTGCGCTCGGTCTTCTCTCCGAAGCCGCGCAACGTGCGCACTTGCTGCTTCAGGCAGGCCTCGCGCAGCGCGTCCACGCTGTGGATCCCGAGCGACTCGCGCAGCAGCCGCATGCGCCGCACCGTGATCCCGGGCAAGCTCGCGAGCTCCGCCGAGCCCTCGGGGAACGTCTCCCGCAAGCGCGCCAGCAGCGATGAGCTCCCCGTCGCCCACAGCTCGCCGATTTGCCGCGACAAGCTGGGCCCGATGCCCTCCACCTCGGTCAGCTCTCCTGCCCGGACCCGGTCGCCCAGCTCCGGCCCGAGCGCGCTCACGATCTGCGCGCCCCGCGCATAGGCGCGGGCCTTGTAACCCTCCCCGCTCAGCTCGAGGAGGCTCGCGATCTCCTCCAGCGCCAGCGCGATGTGGTCGGGCTCCTGCATCCGCTCAGCATGGCCTACGGGCCGTGCGCGTGCACGCCGCGGTCCGGGCGTCGCGGCGCATTGCACAAGCACGCGTGCGCGCGAGCTTTCCGAGCGTGCGCAACTCGCGTGCAGCTGATGGCGGCACAAATGCGCTGCACATGCAGTCGCTCACAGTGCGGCTTTCGAACGTGCGCGCGCAGATGAGCGCCACTGCCGAGCGGCGCCGAGGTCGAGTCATGTCGGGTTGTAAGGACGCCAAGCCGTATCTAACATTTGAATCGTGACCGTCGTACGCAGTGCTTTTTCACGTGGTCCTTTCATCTCTGTCCTTCTGAGCGTGGCGCTCGCGGCCTGCTCGGGACACAACGTCTGGAACCCGTCGTCAGCGGGCAGCGGAGGAACGCCGTCGTCGCAAGTCGACGCGAGCGTCGCTCCGGACACCGGCGTGCTGCTCGATCCTCCGAAGGACGCAGCCACCGCCGACCCGGATGACGCGGACGGCGACGGCGTGCGCGACTTCGACGACAACTGTCGCCGCACCGCGAACGCGCAGCAGCAGGACCTGGACCGCGATGGTCTCGGCGACGCCTGCGACAACTGCGTGTCCGTCGCGAACAACAATCAGCTCGACGCGGATGGCGACGGTACGGGCGACGCGTGCGTGAGCGCCGTGGTCTATCGCAACGGCGATGACGACGGCGACGGCATCGTGAACAACAGCGACTCGTGCCCACGCCACGCGGATCCGACCGGCAAGGACACCGACAAGGATCACATCGGCGACGCGTGCGACAACTGCCCGTCGGACGCGAACACGGATCAGGCCGACGCGGACGGGGACGGCAAGGGCGATGCGTGTGCGGGCGGCAGCAGCTCCACGATGGACGGCGACGGCGATGGCGTCAGCGACGCCAACGACAACTGCCCCGCGGTGTCGAACGATCAGACCGACACGGACAAAGACAGCCGCGGCGACGCTTGCGACAACTGTCCGACGGTCGCGAACTACTCGCAGCAGGACGCGGACGGCGACGGCCGCGGCAACGCCTGCGCGAACATCAGCGACATGCCGGACGCCGACGAGGACGGCGACGGCGTCGCGAACAAGACCGACAACTGCCCGAAGCTCGCGAACGCGAACCAGTCTGACGCCGATGGCGACAAGGTCGGTGACAGCTGCGACAACTGCATGGGGGTGGCGAACGCCGACCAGGCGGGACCGCAGGGCAGCAACACTGGCGACGCCTGTCAGTCCTCGCAGTCCGATCCGGACGGCGACGGCGTGCAGGGCACGACGGACAACTGCCCGAGCACGAGCAACGCCAACCAGCTCGACACGGACAAGGATAGCCTCGGCGACGTCTGCGACAACTGTCCCACGGTCGCGAACGTCTCGCAGCTCGACTCCGACCGCGACGGCAGCGGTGACGCGTGTGCGACGGTCGGCGTGGACAGCGACGGCGACGGCATCGCCAACTATCAGGACAAGTGTCCCAACAAGGCCAGCGCGGACAACAGCGACACGGACGCGGACGGCGTCGGCAACGTGTGTGACAACTGCCCGCAGCAAGCGAACGCCGGCCAGCAGGACTCGAACGCGAACATGGTGGGCGACGCCTGTGACACGAACGACCTGCCCCCGGGCAACACGTGCGCGTCCGGTACGACCACGGCGAATCCCGTGCCGACGAGTCTGTTCTTCGTGATCGACCGCTCCGGCTCGATGGACGAGGACGCCTGCACGTACGACTCGACGCAGTGCAACTGCGGCAGCTCGACGACGGACTGCAACAGCAAGGGCAGCGGTCTCTACGTGCCGAGCCGCGAGCGCGCCTGGGAAGACGCCGTGGCGTCGCTCAAGACGCAGCTCGGCAATGGCTCCTACAACCTGGGTGTCTCGACGTTCGCGGGTGGCGATGCCAACCCGGACTCCAACAGCTGCAAGGCGCAGCCCAGCACCACCATGGCGCTCACCGCGAACAATGCCGCGAACCTCGCGAACACGTTCGCGAGCGCGGCGCAGATCTCACCGGACGGCTCGACGCCCACGGCGGCGGCGCTGCTCGGCACGCTCGACAAGAACCGCGACGGCAATAGCAGCGACGCGCAGTTCCTCCTGCCCGGCGAGAGCATCGCGACCAGCACGCGCGCCAAGGCCGTGCTGCTCGTGACCGACGGTCTGCCCACGACCTGCCCGAGCGAGGGCAGCACCAACACGGCGACGAGCGACTTCGAGCTGATGGCGGCGGTACAAGCCGCCCGCACGGTTGCCCAGAAGGGCATCCAGGTGTTCGTGATCGGCTTCGCGATCGGCCAGGACGACAAGTTCCAGCTGCTCGCGAACGCGGGCAACCCGAACCACGCGGGGCCGTACGAGTACTGCAGTGCCACCAAGGGCACGCCCTGCATCTGCCACCCCACCTTCACCGGTGGTACGGCGCGCCCGAGCGGCTGCACCAACGTGGCGAACATCGCGAAGACCACGTGGTACACGGTCACGAACACGAGCTCGATCGTGAATGCGGTCAAGGCGATCGCGCGCTCGACCGTCAGCTGCACCTTGCCGCTGAGCACGTCCGGCACGGTGGACGCGAGCATCGCCCGCGTGCGCTTCGTGACGAGCAACAGCAACACCCTGCTGCAGGCGCAGACGCAGTACACCATCAGCGGCTCCACGCTCACCCTGCTCGGCAGCGCGTGCGACAACCTCAAGAACACCGTGCAGACCGACTCGAGCGCTCACGTCGAGGTCGAGCTCGGCTGCGCGTGCAAGCCTGCGGCCTCGGGTGAGGTGTGCGGCGACCTGATCGACAACGACTGCGACGGTCTGGTCGACGAGGGCTGCCCGCCGCCGAGCAAGGTGTGCGGCGTCAACGCCTCGCCGGCTGACTGCCCGTCTTGCGCGAACCCCGGCCTCGAGGTTTGCGACGGCAAGGACAACGACTGTGACAACCTCATCGACGAAGGCTGCCCCGGCACGTGCGCCAACATGGCCGCGGAGATCTGCGATGGCAAGGACAACGACTGCGATGGCCAGATCGACGAGGACTGCCCGCCGGCGTGCCTGAAGGCGCCGGAGATCTGCGACAGCGTCGACAACGACTGCGACGGCCAGATCGACGAGGGCTGCGGCAAGACCGGCTGCACCCCGTACGCCGAGACCTGCAACATGCAGGACGACGACTGCGATGGTGAGGTCGACGAGATGTGCGCCACCTGTCCGAACCCGGGCAACGAGATCTGCGACGGTCTCGACAACGACTGCGATGGCGAGATCGACGAGGGCTGCAACATCATCCCGGGCTGATTCAGCCCGACCCTGAAGCGGCGCGCGAGCGCCGAACACCCAGGCCGCCGTCGGCTGCGAGAGCAGCCCCGGCGGCCTGTCTCGTTTCGTGCGCGTGGTCGGGTCGCACCACAGTGTGCCGCTGCGGCACACCGCGTGCGGTCTCCATCGGTCTCATATTCGCGAGCCAAGACCGCTACTTATAAAACCGTCCACCTGGCCAGATTCTGGCCTGCCGCTTGCAGCTGCGGCGGCCCAGACCGACGAGGTGGGCCATGGAGAGAGATGGACGGAGCGCCGTGCGGGCGCTGCGCGTGGCGCTGTGCTGCGCATTGTGTACGGGGCTGGTGCTCGGCAGCGGCGAACGGCTGCGCGCGCAGCAGCCATCAGCGGCAGCCACGGGAACGATCTTGCAGCTCGACGGCGCGGATGTGCTGCTCGACCTGGGGAGCACCGTGCTGAGTCGCGCACAGAAGCTGACCGTGTACCGCGGCATCGAGGTGCGTCATCCGCTCAGCGGCAAGCGACTACGCGACCGCTTCGTCATCGGGCAGCTGAGCGTCACGCAGACCGGGCAGACGCTGAGCCTCGCGCGCGCAGTGGAACAGCCCGAGCATCCCTTCGCCGTGGGTGACCAGGTCGAGCCGGAGGCGCAGGAACCAGCAGCGGACGGCGGCGAGACGGTTCCAGTGGACCGCAGCGATCGCGAGCCCGCGCCGCGAGAGATCGCGAAGCCCCGCGCTGCTCGACCGAGTCCCGCCACGGAGGCTCCGATCGCCAACGATCAGGCGGCTCTCGGCTCGGCGTGGTTCGAGACGCTCGGTAAGCTACCCGCGGCCCGCGCCCAGATCTACGCCGCTTTCCTGAAGAGGTATCCGAGCACTGCCTATCGCGAGGCGCTCGAGAGGGAGATCGCCATCCTGCGCGGGCTGGAGAGCGATGAGCGTGAGGCGCGGCAGGTGCGGCAGGCGCGAGCACGCGTCCCGGCTCTGCCCACACTCGAGCTCATGCCCGTGAGCGGCGCGCGCGCGGGCGAGGCCATCGAGCTCGCGGGCCTCCTGCACAGCCGCGTCCCGTTGCGCAGCCTCGTGCTGCACGCACGGCCGCTGTCGTCGCCCGACTACCAGCGCTTTCCGGTGCAGTTCGACGCGGGCAACCACGTGCGCCTGCAGCTGCCAGCGGCGCTCGCCGAGACACCCGGCTTCGGCTACTTCGTGGAAGGGGTGGATGCGCTCGGGCGCGTGGTCGCGCTCAGTGGCACGGCCGAGGCGCCGCGCCTCGTGCCCGTCGCCGCGCCCGATGCGCCGCCCGGCACGGAGCTGCGCACGCGTGTGCGGTTCTCGAGCGAGCTCGTCTCGTTCCAGGGCACGACCGGGCGCGACTACTTCCTCGTCAGCGAGGGTGACTTCTTGTATCGCCTGGAGCTCGGCCCGCTCCTCGGGCTACGCGTCGGCTACGGCAACTACACGGGCCGCGGGGGCACGGTCGAGCAGCTCGACGTGCGAGGCTTGCCGCCAGTAGCTGCAGGCTTCACCTACGGCTTCGTGGAGAGCGAGCTCGGGCTGCACCGGCTGCTCGGGGTAGCGACGCGTGTCACCGTCGGCCTCGGCCGGCCTGACGGCGGCGAGCAGACGCGGAGCGAGCTGACGGGCGGCGTGCAGCTGCGCACGCGCCTCGGCGCCGCGGACGGCACGCACCTGGTGCTCGCCGGAGAGCTGATGCCGGAGATCGGGCAGCGCGGGTACCTCGGCCTCCACTTCGAGGCCATTCGCTCGCTGCCGATGGCGGCTGAGGTGGTCGTGACCGATCAGCCCGTCCACTCGAAGGAGCTCGCGGTGCGCCTGGTGTACGAGCTCGGCTACCGCGTGTCGCAACGCGTCGCGCTCGCGCTGCGAGCCTCTTATCAACTGCGGACCATCGCACACGCGGGTCCGGGCCTGGGTCTGGCTACCAGCTTCGACTTCTGAGGAGGACGTATGAAATATCTTGTAATGCTGGGCCTCATCACGCTCGCGCACGCAGCGGCCACACACGCGCAGGACGGCGCGGCGACGCCGCTCATCGATCACGTACCGGTCAACGAGCTGCCCGCAGAAGCCGCCGTCGAGCTTCGCTTCCAGACGGCCGCGCCCGATCGCATGGGCGTCGTGACCGTACACGTGCTGCCGGACGCGCATCATGCGCAGTCGCTCGCGATCCCCGTGCGGCGTACCGCGCAGGGCTACTTCGCCACCCTACCGGCGGAGCGCGTGCGCGAGCCCGCGCTGCGCTATTACGTGACACAAACCCTGGACGGCGGTGCGGAGCAGGCAGTGTTCGCGAGCGCGGATGCACCGCATCGCGTGCGCGTGGTGATGAGCCCCGAACGCGCCGCCGAGCTGGCGAAGCTGCGCAGCAAGCGCTCTGCCATCGCGTTGCAAGCCGAAGCTGTGAGCTTCGGGGCACACAAGCTCACGCCTGAAAGTCCAGAGCTCGCCGATCGCTACTACTGGCTCGAGGCCGGCTACAGCTACGCCGTGCTCTCAGTCGTCGAAGAGGTCGCGCTGCATCTCATCCGCGTGCGCGCCGAGGTGGGCGAGCGCGTGGGCACGAGCGCGCAGCTGACGCAGCCCGGCATCGACGCAGGACGTGCGACGATCACCTGGCGCCTCGCCGCGCCGTTGCGCGTGCGCAGCTCGCTGCTGCTCGGTGCTTCGCAGCGCGGCTTCGAGTACGGCGGCGGAATGGACGTCGTGCTCGGAGATCCGCGGCACGTGAGCCTCGAGCTCGGCGCGCACGTGGTTCGGACGCTCGGTGAGACCGCCCATTTGCGCCTCGGCTTTCATGCGCTGCCGCAGCTGCCGATGGGCGCTGCGATCGAAGTGACCTCGTTTCCGAGCAGCCACGAGCCCGGCGTGCGCCTGCTGTACGACGTCGGTTATCGCTTCGCTGAAACGCTCGAGATCGCGCTGCGCGCGGGCTATCAGGGCCGCAGCAGCATCACGGGCGGACCCTCGCTCGGACTCGCCGTCCGTTACGGCTTCTGAGCGCAGAGCGACTGACTCAGGCCGCGAACCGAGCTACAAGGGAGCTTCACGTCGAAAGGGGGCTGCGTGGCGCTCGACGGCTGTCAAAACATCATCGCCAACATCTCGCGGGTGATCGTGGGCAAGCACGACAGCTTGCAGCTGCTCCTGGTGGGCTTGCTCGCGGAAGGGCACGTGCTGCTCGAGGACGTGCCCGGCGTCGGCAAGACGCTGCTCGCCAAGGCGCTCGCGAAGAGCATCGGCGGCACGTTCAAGCGCGTGCAGTTCACGCCTGACCTGCTGCCATCTGACGTAACCGGCTACAACGTGTACAACCAGCAGGCCGGACAGTTTCAGTTCCAGCCCGGGCCGGTCATGACGAACGTGCTGCTCGCGGACGAGATCAACCGCACCATCCCGCGCACACAGTCCAGCCTGCTCGAGAGCATGGAAGAGCGGCAGGTGACCATCGACGGCAAGACGCTGCCGCTGCCCGCTCCGTTCTTCGTGATCGCGACGCAAAACCCCATCGAGCTCGAAGGCACGTTTCCGTTGCCGGAGGCGCAGCTCGATCGCTTCCTCTTGAAGGTCAAGCTCGGCTATCCCAGCCGCGACGAGGAGGTCGCGATCCTGCAGCGCTTCCAGGACGACGAGCCGCTCGCGCACATCGCCGCGGTGGTTGGGCCGGCGGAGCTGTGCGCGCTGCAGGCTGCGCGCAGGCGCATCGGCGTGTCGGACTCGCTACGCCAGTACATCGCTGACCTGACACGCGCCACGCGCGAGCATGCCGCAGTGCGCTACGGCGCGAGCCCGCGCGGTGCGCTCGCGCTGATGCGGGCCACGCAAGCACTGGCTGGCCTGCGCGGCCGCAGCCACGCGCTGCCGGACGACGCCAAAGCGCTCGCGCATTGCGTGCTCGCCCACCGCGTGGTGCTGAAAGACGCCGAGCGCATGCGCGGCACCACGGTCGAGCACGTGCTCAACCAGGTGCTCGAGACGACGCCCGTCCCCACACCGCTCGAGTGACGTGATGCCGCGCCCACGCGAAGCCGGCTACCCTTCCATCTTCACGTTGCCGCCCGTACTCGGGTGCGTCGCGCTCGGCCTGTTCTTCGCGCTGCTCACGGCGCAGACCACCCTGGCGCTCCTGTGCTTGCTGCTGATCGCGCTCGCGGGCACGGCCAAGGCCTGGAGCCACCTCAGCCTCGCGCGCATCACGAGCGAGCTGCGCCTGTCACCGCGCCGGCTGTTCCCCGGCGAGTCGCTCTCCCTCGCGATGGACATCGAAAACGGCAAGCTCCTGCCGGTCTGGCTGCAGGTGAGTGTGCCGCTGCCAGCGTCGCTGCGTACGCGCTCCGGCGCGCCGGCCGCGCGCGACGGCGGGCTGTCTTCGTACCAGGCGCTGCGCTTCGACTGGCGCATCACGGCGCTCGCGCGTGGTGTGCACGAGATCGGACCCGCGCAGCTGAGCGCGGCAGACCCGCTCGGCTTCTTCCCGAACCAGAAGCTCGCGGCGGCGTCCGAGGTGATCGTGTACCCGCGCCTGATCGCGCTGCACCCGCTCGCGCTGCCGCGCCGTGATCTGTTCGGCAAGCCAGGCGTGCGCAGCCCGATCGAGGACCCCACCTACCTGAACGGCGTCCGCGACTATCAACCGGGCCGGCCCGCGCGTCACATCCACTGGAAGGCGAGCGCGCGCCACGCTCGGCTGCTCGAGAAGATGTGCGAGACGACGGAGAGCGAGCGCGTGCTGATCGTGCTGTGCGCCGAGGGCTTCGACGGACCGCAAAACGCAGACGCGCTCGAGCGCTGCCTCGAGGTCGTGGCTTCGCTCGCGGTGCAGCTCGACCACCAGCGCCATCCCGTGGGTCTCGTGACCAACGGGCGCCTGAAAGGCGGCGGCGCCAACGCGCTCGGCATGTCGCGCACACACGGTCAGCTCAGCCAGCTGCTCGAGACCCTGGCGCGCTTCGAGCCGGTGGTGGAGCGCGATGTGATCGAGATGCTGTCCGGCGCGGCGCTGCTGTCTGCGACCGTGAGCGTCGTGAGCGCCAGCCACAGCTTGGCCGCCACGCCTCTGCTGTTCGAATATTTGCGTCAGCGCCGCGTGCCCACGGTGAAGCTGGTGAGCCAGTGTCAGGAGCGCGAGCTGACGGCAGGCCAGGTGGTTCGGCTCAATGATCTGCGAGGTGCGCCATGAAGCGCGGCGCGGATGTCGCCCTCGTGCTGGCGCGGGGCGCGCTGGAGGTGTGCGTGATGCTCGCCTGGGCCAGCCTGACGCTCGCGATGATGAGCGAGCGTCGCTACACACTCGGCCTCGCGCTCGGGGCGTTCGCGGGTGGCGCCGCGCTGACCCGCTTCTGCTCCGGACATCGGCTGCGCTGGCGGTCGCCGCTGCAAGCGGCAGGTGCCGTGCTGGGTGCGCTGTACACCGTGCACGGGTTGTTCGCCCCGACCGAGCCGTTCAGCAACTTCTTCTGGTTGAACGAGCTCATCCGGCTGCCGCCGAGCGCGGCGAGCTGGCGCGTAGCCGCCGCGTTCTGCGCCTGGAGCGTGGTGCTGTGGATCGCGGGCTGCCGCTTCGCCGCGCGCTCGGACGCGTACCGCGAGGTGTGTGGGCGCTTCGACCGCGGCCTACTCTGGCTGTTCGCGCTGCTGTTCGTGAAGCTTCTGCTCCGGCAAGAGCCGGGCGTGTGGCAGACGCAGGATCGCGCGGACGCGCTGATCCTGCCGTACTTCGTGTTCGGCCTCATCGCCATCGCGGTCGCGCGCAACCGCAGCGATGGCCGCCGGAGCTTCATGCGCGGGCGGCGCGGCGCAGGCCTGTTCGTCGCGTTTGCCGCGCTCGTGCTCGCCTGTGGCGTGGGCAGCACCCTGTTCTCGTTGCCGTTCCTGCACGACGCATCGGAGGTCTCCTACGAGCAGCTGGCGGCGTTCGCGGGGCCGTTCGGTCCGGTCATCGTCGAGATCGTGCTGTTCTTCCTGCGCGGCCGCATGGTGCTGCCGCTGCCGACAAGCGGCCGATCGTGCGCATGAGCGACTCCAAGCCTCAGCCGGAGCGCCAGCTCGACGCGGTCGGGCTCACGGCAGAGGCTGCGACGACCTTCTGGCTCGCCGCATGCGCCGTGCTGTGTGCGTGCATCGTGCTCTGGCTGATGTACCGCTGGCGCTCGGCGCCTCCGGGCGAGCGTGGCGCGAGGTGGCTGCAAGCGCTGTGGGCGCTCGTGCGCGCGTGGCTCGCGCGCTGGCAGGTGCGCTGGCAGCGCTACCTGGCACAGCGCCGGCAAGACGCCTCGCTGCGCATCTACCGCGCGCTGCTCGCGTGGGGCCGCCGCAGCGGGCTCGAGGCGCGCGCGAGCGAGACCGCACTCGAATACGGCCGCCGCTTACAGCTGCAGCTCGGTGCGGCGGGCCCGGACATCGACCGGATCGTCGCGCTGTACAACGCGCGCGTGTACGGCGACATGCTCGACGCCGAGGCCGTGCGAGCCGGGCGGCGCGCGCTGCGGAACCTGCGGAGCCCGCGCTTGTGGCCGCAGCGCGTGGCTGCATGGCTGCATGGCTGACGAGCGTCAGCTGCGTGGTCGCAGAACCTACGGCAGCGCTCTGCGTCCCGAGCACACCTGCCACCCGCTCCACTCTTCGTACCTGCACGCTCACCCAGCCGACCTCTGACGTGGCGCGCGGCGCGCACCCCAACACACGCGCTCAAGCCCACCTACACCTGCGCCGCCGTCGGCGGCAGATCGTAGCCGCCGGGCTCCCTTGCCGATGTATGATGCATTACAGCTGCAACCCGGAGCTCGATGACACGCTCGGTCTCTGCCGAACACGCGGCGTCCGCCCAAGCGGAGGTCTTTACAACCCGATATGAGCTGCACGAGCTGCTCGGGCAGGGCGGCATGGCCCGGGTCCACCGCGCCACGGACCTGGTGCGCGGTCGCCAGGTCGCGCTCAAGCAGCTCACTCTGGACGCCGCGGCGCCCGAGCGCGCACACGTGGTCGCCCTGTTCGAGCGCGAGTTCCATACGCTCGCGCAGCTCAGTCATCCCCACGTCATCGGCGTGTTCGACTACGGGCTGCAGGGCGACGGCGCGCCGTTCTACACGATGGAGCTGCTCGATGGCGGCGACCTTCGCGAACGCTCACCCATGCCCTGGCGCGAGGTGTGCCGGCTGATGTTCGATGTCTGCTCCGCGCTCGCGCTCGTGCACTCGCGGCGCCTGCTGCACCGCGACATCACCCCGCGCAACATCCGCTGCACGCAATCGGGTATCGCGAAGCTGATCGACTTCGGGGCACTGGCGCCGATGAGCGCCGGTGGCTCGGACGTGGTCGGGACGCCGGCGTTCACCGCACCGGAGACACTACAGCGCCTCGCGCTCGACGCGCGCACCGATCTGTATTCGCTCGGCGTGACGATGTACTACGCGTTGACCATGCGCGTGCCCTACCCCGCGCGCACCTTCTCGGACCTGCTCGGGCTCTGGACGGAGAAGCCGAGCGCGCCTTCCGCGTTCGTGCCGGACATCCCGGCGCAGCTCGACGATCTCGTGCTGTCGCTGGTCAGCGTCGAGCCCGCGCTGCGACCCGCGAGCGCCTTCGAGGTCATGCAGCGCTTGGCGGCATGCGCCGGGCTCCACGTCGAGGAGTCGGAGGCCGTATCGCGCGCGTACCTGTCGACTCCGACGCTCGTCGGTCGCGAGGCGGCGCTCGGCACGCTGCACGAATCGATGCGCGAGTCGCGCCTGAGTCGCACCCTGGGTGTGCTCGTCCAGGCGACCGCGGGCACCGGCCGCTCGCGCTTGCTGGACGCGTGTGCGCTCGATGCCCTGACCCGCGGCTTCAAGGTGGCGCGCGCGACGGCCACCGGTGCGCGCGACCCGTTCGCGGTCGCGCAGCGGCTCGCCGCGCACCTGCTCGATGCGCTGCCGCGCGCCGCAGAGATCGCGGAGGTCCCCGAGCTGTTCTTACGCGCTGCCGCTGCGAACGACGATGGGGCGCGGCCCGCGTTGCGCAACTTGAGCGAGCTGGACGCGGACTACGCGCAGAAGCTGCTGCAGCGGTTTTTTCGCGGCGTGAGCCGCGCCCATCCGCTGCTCATCGCCGTCGACGACGTGCACAAAATCGATGAGCCCTCTGCAGCCTGGCTCGCCGAGCTGCTCGATAGCACGCGCCGCGGCGGCATCCTGATCCTGCTCACGACGGACAGCGAGGCGGACGCCAACCCCGCGTTGCAGGCGCTCGCGCGGCGCTGCAGCGCGCTGCCACTCGCTCCGCTCACAAGCGACGAGACGTGCCAGCTGCTCGACTCGCTGTTCGGCGAGGTGCCGCACCTCGGGCTCCTGAGCGACGAGATCCACAGCGTGGCGCGCGGCAATCCCCGGCAGACGCTCGAGCTCGCACAGCACCTCGTCGACCGCGGCCTCATCCGCTACACGTCCGGGAGCTGGACCTTGCCCGGCAAGCTGCTCGCGGATGACCTCCCGCGCAGCGCGTCGGAGGCGATGCACGCGCGGATCTCGCGCTTTTCAGCGCACGCGCGCTTCCTCGCCGAGGCCCAGGCGCTCTCGTTCGTCGAGGAGCTCTCGGACCAGAGCTATCGTGATCTGCTGCCGCAAGTGAGCTCGCGCGAGATCGAGCTGGCGCTGGCGGAGCTGCTCGAAGCAGGTGCGGTGCTGCGCGACGGCGCGGTGTATCGCCTGGCCAATCGCGTGTGGCGCGCCGCATTCCTCGCGCCGCTGAGCGCGGAGCAGACGCAGCTCAGGCACCGTGCGCTCGCCGATGTGTTCGCCGCGGCCGGCCTCAGCACCCCGCTCGTGCATCACGCGTTTGCGGGCGGTCAGAACGAGCGCGGGCTCGCAGCGATCGAGCGTCGCAACCAGCTGCCGCTCGGAGAGGCCGAGGTCCTGCAGGTCGCGGAGCGCGATGCCGGGCGGCTGAACTGGTGCTTCCCGCACGCCATCGAGACGGCGCAGAAGCTCGGTCGCAGCCCGCTCGAGGTCCACGAGCTGCGCCGCTGGCAGTACCTCGCGAGCGTGGCGAGCCCGGCCGCTGCGGACCGCACATCGGCGGCCATCTGGCTCGCGCAGCTCGTACACGATAGCGGCCTCGATCTGTATCGAAGTGACGCGCTGAGCGCGACGCCTCAGGAGCGGCTGATGAGCTCGCTGCAGCGCGCGCACGAGCGCTACCTCGCGACGCCGGAGCACGAGCGCGTGTACCCGGTGGATCAGGCGCTGCGAAAGCTCGGAGAATACGTGCTCATCGGTGTCGTGGAGGGCGCGCGCTCGCTCGATCACGAGCTCTTGTACGAGCTGCCGGATCTCGTCGCGCCGTACACCCCGCTGTCGCCGCTGCTCGAGGCGATCTGGCTGAATATGCTCGGCGCACGCGAGTGTCATTGCAACGCCAACTATCAACGGGCGCTCGAGCTGTGGCTGCAGACGCTGGAGAAGATCGAGAGCCTCGGCGCGGCGAAAGAGAGCTTCGTCGGCGCGATGCGCAACGCGGTCGTGTTTGCGGTCGGCAGCGGCGAGATCCTGCTCGGGCTCGTCTCCGCGGCGAAGCGTGCAGAGCAGCTGGACGCGGACGCGTTTCAGCGCATCAGCGCGCTGCACCTGCGGAAGGTCGTGCGGCTCGAGCAGGGTGACGTGGAAGGCGCAGAGCGTTTCCGCCGGCAGGCGGAGGTGCTGGCCCTGCAGCAGCGCATGCCCCAGATGTTCAACTCGTCGATCGCATTCGTCGCGTTCGTATACATCATGTGCAACAACCTCGCCGGTCTGACGCAGACCATCGAGCAGATCAAGCCGCTCGCGGCGCGACATCCCAACTGGTTGCCAGTGCTGCTGCACGCCGAAGGCGGCTTCCAGCTGGTGCGCGGCGACTACGAGGCGGCGCGCGCAAAGCTCGAGGCCTGCATCGCGCTGGACCAGCGCGGTGCAGCTCGCAAGCGCGTCTACTTTGGGACCTGGTTGAGTGCCCATGCCGCGCTCGGCGAATGCCTGCTTGCGCTAGGCCGTCCCGAGGACGCGCTCAGCGTCGTGAGCGCGGCGCTGTGCGAGTGCGAGGCGCGCGGCACCGGCCTCGGCGCGTTCGATGTGATCCGCGTGCTCGCGCTGGCTGAGGGCAAGCTCGGAGACGCGCGCGGCGCGCAGCGGCTCGATGCGCTGATCGCAGAGCAGAACGCGCTCGGTGCGAGCGGGCTGCGCATGGGCCTCAGCTACGAGGCCCGCGCGCGCATCGCCATCTGGAGCGGCGACGCCGAGGCGTTCCGGCACTTCTCCGAGCTCACCGCGCGCGAGTATCGCCACGGCGCGCACACGACGCTCGCGGCTCGCTACGAACGCCTCATGAACGAGGCTGCGCGCGCGGGCATGCAACCGCAGCTGACGCTCGCAGACTTCCACGCGCTCGCCGCGAGTGGCACCAGCTCGCTGCTCCACGACGAGCTACTCACGCTCGTCACGCGCAGCATGGCTGGACACCGCAGTGTCCCCGAGCGCGCGCAGGTGGCGCTGCAGATGATCTGCGAGACCCATAGGGCTCGCGTCGGGCATCTGTTCCTGCTCACCCCCGCCGGCCCGGTGCTGCACGCCTCGCACAACGCCGCGCCGCCATCCACGGCGCTCGCGGAGCGCGTATCCGAGTACGTGTCCGAGCGGCAACGCCAGGCCGAGGAGCTCGATGAGATGGCGACCGGTGTGGTCACGGACACGCCCACGCCCGCGCCGGATTCGCTCCTCGAGCTGGACGGCCGCCGCTACGAGCTGCTGGCGCTGCGCTCCTTTCAGCAGGCGGCGAGCACGCTCGTGGCGGTCGCGATGCTCGAGCGCAGCGACGAGCACAGCCCCGCTGCGCAGCAGGCGGAGCTCCTGAACGCCCTGGCTGCGAAGCTGCTGCAGTCCGGCGGCTGAGGGCTGCGGACGTCAGCTGGCCGCCATGCGGCCGACCAGCGCGAGCAATTCGTCCAGGCTGGGGTGCTGCTCCAGCGTCAGCACGCACTCGCAAAGCGCGTCAGTAAGCGCGGCCGGCGCCGGCACGAGGCGCGAGAATTTGGCGCGCAGGCGCGCCTCCTGCTGCCCGAGATCGCTCGCCGGCACGCCCGTGTCGCGCTCCACGTTCAGCTTCGTTCCGTCGCGCAGCACGACGCAGACGCGCGAGCGCGTCGCCGCCATGGGCTGCGTGACGAGCTGACTCCGGCGCATCAGCGACACGAGCTCGGGTGCGCGCGCCCGGGCGTCGTTGAACGCCGCGGGATCCGCCGTCGCATCGCCCAGCACTGCCATGGCTGCGGTGGCCTTCAAGCTGAACTTGGCCTGCATGCCGGTCGCGGGCGCCTCGATATCACAGACGCCGAGGCAGGTGGGATCGACCGTGAGCTCGAGGCTGCTGATGGCGGCGGCGGTCAGCGCGTGCGCGCGGACGAGCTCCAGCATGCCCTCGATCACGGCATGGGTGAGATAGCAGGCTGCGTGGTACTTGAAGAGCGTGCCCGTGATCTGCCAGCCCTCCGGGTCGCGCTCGGGCAGCAGCAGCTCGCTCGCATGCGTCGCCGCGAAGCCCTGCGCGGCTTCCACGATCTCCGGGTGAGCGGTGGCGCCCGCCGCTGCGAGCAGCGCCGCGACGAGGCCCGCGTGCGCCGCGCGCCCCACGTGCAGGGGCTTGGCCATGCTGCCGAAGCCGCTCTTCAGGCCCGCGGCTTGCGTGCCCGCCAGCCCGAGCGCGCAAGCCCATTGCGCTTCGTCCAGCTCGAGCAGATGTGCGGCCGCACTGGCGGCGCCGAAGCTCCCCAACGTGCCAGTCGCGTGGAAGCCGAGCGCGTAGTGGCTCGGATTGACCCAGCTGCCCAACAAACACTCGACCTCGATGCCCGCGACGCAGGCTGACAACAACGCCGCACCGGACACACGCTCGCGCTCGGCGAGCCCAAACAGCGCGCCGAGCACGGGCGCCGACGGATGCCCCTGCATGACCCAGTGCGTGTCGTCGTAGTCGAGCGCATGGCTCGCGGTGCCGTGCAGCCACGCGGCGTTCGACACGCTGGCACGCGTGCCCAACCCGAGCAGCGTCGCATCGCTGCCTGCATCCGCCCGAACCAACTGCTCGAACACCAGGCGCGACACCGGCTCGCGCGCCCCAGCCAGGGTCACGCCGAGCCAATCGAGCACGCAGTGCTTGGCCCAGGTGAGCACGTGCGGCGGGAGACTCGAGCGTGGGACAGAACGGCCACGGGCTATCAGGCGTTGCGTTGCACCCATGGCAGCGTTGTCGCCGGTCTCTCGGGCCGGGTCAAGCGACGGAGGCCGCCGCCAACAGCTGCATTTTCGCGCTGCGATTTTCCGACGGCCGAGCGCTTGCACGGAGCCGGCGCGCGGTGGACCATGTCCCGCATGCGGCCGGTACTCACCCATGTGGCGCTGCACGTGCGCGACTTGAGCGCGACCGTCGACTTCTACGAGTCGCTGTGCGAGCTGCACTGCATCCATCGCCGCGGAGACCCTACTCACCCCGGCGCCGTCGCGTGGCTCGCCGAAGCGGGTCGAGAGAACGAGCTCATCATGGTCCTGATCTCGGGCGGACCGGGCCACACCGCCCGCCAGGGTGACTTCAGCCACCTCGGCTTCGCCGTCGACAGCCGCGAAGCCGTGGATCGCATCGCCGCGCGCGGCGAGCAAGCCGAGTGCCTCGCGTGGCCGCCGCGCCAGGAGCCCTACCCCGTCGGCTACTATTGCGCGCTGCGCGACCCGGACGGCCACATCATCGAATTCTCCTACGGCCAACCCCTCGGCCCAGGCGCCGACTGCCTCGACGAAACCCAGGTCGGCCGCAAACCCAGCTGAGCTCGCCGTGACGTTCGGAGTGTTGCGTTGAGAATCTCGAAGTCGATCTGCGTATGCATCGTGCTGGGCGCGCTTGGCTGCGCCAAAGCCAAGGATCCGGAGCCCGCTCGGCCCGCGCTTGCAGCGGCCGCCGAGGTGCTCGGGACTCCAGCAATCGTGGAAGCCCAGGAGCTCGCCCAGGTGGCGAGCTCCGGCAGCTTCAGCGCGCTCACGTACAACGTCGCGGGCCTGCCAGAGATGTTGTCGCGATCTCGGCCGTCCGTGTACATGCCGCAGATCGGCAAGCGGCTCAATCGCTACGATGTAGTCTTACTGCAAGAGACCTGGCAGACGCCGAGCCCGAACCCCGCGGCGCCGCTGCGCTGCTACCACGAGCTCCTGGTCGCGACGGCGCGTCATCGCTACAAGACGCCCGCAGCGCCGCAGCCGTTCGGCAACGATCCGCGCAGGCCCTCGGCTTTGCTCGCGGATGGGCTCAACGTCTTCTCCAAGTTCCCGCTCCTGACCACGGAGCGCGTGCCATGGGAGCAGTGCGTCAACACCTTTCACGACTGCTATGCGCTCAAAGGCTTCAGCATGACACCGCTTCAGCTCGCGCCTGGGCTGAGCATCCACGTCTACAACCTGCACATGGAAGCGGGTTGGTCCGAAGCGGACGACGCCGCGCGCGACGCCGCGATCGACCAACTGCTCGCGTACATCGATCGCCATTCGCGTGGCGAGGCGCTGATAGTGGGCGGCGACTTCAACCTGCGTGGCGACCGCGAGCGCACCATCGCGCAGCTCGCCAAGCTGCGGGATGGCGCGGGCCTGAGCGATGCGTGTGTGCGCTGCGAACGCCCGCGCAACGTGGACAAGCTGCTGTACCGTGGCAACGAGAACATCCGGCTCGAAGCTGACTCCTGGCGGCTCGACAGCGCTGTTTTCAGAGACGACAGCGGCGATGCGCTGAGCGATCACGCGCCGCTCGCCGTCCGCTTCAAGTGGTCGAAACGCGCGGCTGACTGAGGCGCGTCAGGCACGCTGCACGCCTAGGGCGAAGAAGCTGGTGGCGGCTTCCAGGCATCACAATCCAGCTGCTTGGTCGGTCGTGCCGTTGCAGCCGGTAGCAGCAACCGCCAGGAGGGCGAGGGCCGAGATCGCGAGCGCGTCGAGGTGCATGACAGATCATAACAATCTGTTATGAGGTCGGACATGCGCGGCTCACCCAGGTCCGGGCACGGGCACCAGGTAGGCTCGTGTCGCGCAATCTGGGCGTGTCGGCGCAGCGTTTGAACGGGGAGTTTCTCGGGGCAAAAGCGAATAGCATTTCCTCCCCGCTCGCACGCTGCGAGCCTCGCTCGAGCTCGCACATGCGTTCTTTGTCCAAACGGATTGCGATGCGCCCCCGGTTACATGTTTGGACTGTCTGCTGCCTGCTGCTCGCCCTCTTTTCCATCACCGCGCTTGCGATGTACCAGGCGGAGCGCGACGCGCGGCTGAACCTCAAGGAGCGCTTGCGCACTCGCATGGATGCGGCGGACACGTTTCTCCGGTCGTACGTGCAAGAGATCCTGAGGCGCGAGCGCAGCGTGGCCGAGCTCGAGCTCGATGACGCAGAGATCTCGAGCGCAGACTTCGCTGCCGTCGTCCGGGCAGGCGGCTTCGAGGCCGCCGTGGTCATGGACTCTGCGGGCAAGGCGGTGCAGGTATATCCAGCGACGCGGCAGCTGCAAGGGCTCCCGATTGGACCGCGCTACGCTCACTTGCGCCTCGCGCTCGACCATGGCGTCGCGGTGTCGGAGGTCGTTCGCTCTGCCGCTGAGAAGGCACCGATCGTAGGCTTTGCCACTCGCTATGAGACGCCGAGCGGTCCACGTGTCTTCAGCGGCGCATACGACGTCCGCAACACGCCGCTGAGCACGTATCTGGCTAACATCGTCGAGCCGCCGGCCCACGCCGACCTCGTCGATGGTAGCCAGGTCATCGTGGCGAGCAGCCGCAAGCTGACGCCCGTGGCCACCATCCTCTCCGACCTCGATCCAGCGCTGTCGAAGGCGCTCGGCGACGGCGCTGCGGACGAGTACGAGTCTGAGCGCGGCCGCAACACCTTCTTCGTCCGCAACGTCAGCGGGACCCCCTGGAGGTTGGTCATATCGGCAGAGCAGAGCGCTCTCTACGCGCCGCTGAATGGCAAGCGCCGCTTTCTGAACTGGCTGCTCTTCTGCGGCTTCTGTGCGGCGCTGCTCGTCGCCGTCATCCTGCTGCTGCGCCTGCGCCGCGTGACCGCGCTGCACGCCCGGCTCGCCCGCGTCGATCGCTTGACCGATCTGCCGAACCGCCTGCACCTCGAGGAGCACATGGCGCGACTCGTGAGCGCAGCGGTGCGCCAGAAGCGGCCGCTCTCGGTCTTCATCGCCGACGTAGATCACTTCAAAGCCATCAATGACACCTACGGGCACCACGTCGGCGATGAGGTGCTGCGTGCGCTGTCCGCCCGCATGGTGGCAGCGCTGCGCGCGGAAGACATGCTCGGGCGCTGGGGCGGCGAGGAGTTTCTGGCGTTGCTGCCGAATACGTCCGCGGAGGGCGCCTGCGCCGTCGCCAACCGTGTGCGCATCATGGCGAGCAGCCAGCCCATCGTCACCGAGGACGGAACCGCGCTCCAAGTCACGGTGAGCATCGGCTGCGCGACGAAGGCCGACTCCCAGGACCGGCAGTACATGCAGCGCGCAGACGACGCGCTGTACAGCGCCAAGAAGCTCGGCCGAGATCGCGTCGTCTCGAGCGCCCCGCCCGCCGCGCTCCCTGACTAGTCGCGCGTGGGCTCGAATGCGGGCATGTGTGTGAGAGTCCGAAACGCGTATGGGCCATGAACCCACCCGAAAACATGGTGAAATGCAAAATCGGAGTCTCCGTGCGCCCGCACCTGGCGTAAATTTCTGGGATGAGACCCTCGAGCGCCCCGCCCCGCGTGAGCTCGGAGCCGCCCCCGAACGAGCCGTCTCCGTCTCTGCTGCCGCCCGCAGCGAACGACTCCCCGTCGAACGACGGTAAGCGCATCGGTGAGCGCTACGTCGTGCAGAAGGAGCTGGGCCGCGGCGGCATGGCGGTCGTCTATCGCGTGCTCGATGTGGCGTCCGGCGAGCCGATGGCGCTCAAGCAGCTGCTGGTCGCGCAACACGAGAAGAACCGCGACGCACTGCAGCGCCTGTTCGAGAGCGAGTTCCGCACCCTGGCGGAGCTCGATCACCCGCGCGTCATCCACGTAGACGACTATGGTGTGGACGCGCTCGGGCCGTACTACACGATGGAGCTGCTCGATGGTGGAAACCTCACGCAACGCGCGCCGCTGCCGTGGCGCGAGGCGTGTGCATTGCTCCACGACGTGTGCTCCTCGCTGGCGCTGCTCCACCCGCGCCAGCTCCTGCATCGCGACGTGAGCCCGCACAACGTGCGATGCACGGACGGTGGCCGCGCCAAGCTGATCGACTTCGGTGCCATGGTGCAGATGGGACCGTGCGAGCAGGCGGTGGGCACGCCCGCGTTCGTCGCGCCCGAGGTGGCGCAGCGCGGCACTTTGGATGGCCGCACGGACTTGTTTTCGCTGGGCGCGACGCTGTACTTCGCGCTCACGGGACGCGCGGCCTATCCGGCGCGCTCCTTCGACCAGCTCCTCGAGGCCTGGGGTCATCGCCCCGAGCCCCCATCGGCGTACGTACCTGAGATACCCGCCGGGCTCGATGCGCTCGTCATGAGCTTACTGAGCCTCGACCCGGCGCTGCGACCACGCTCTGCCTTCGAGGTGATGTCGCATCTACATGCGCTCGCGAACCTCGGGGAGCGCGAGATCCTCGATGTGTCGCACGTCTATCTGGCTGCGCCGCTCCTCGTCGGTCGCGAAGAGCTGCTGGCGAAGGTGCAGCGGCGCACGACGCACGCGCGCGTGCGTCGCGGCAGCGGCTTGCTGATCGATGGCGCGCCGGGCACCGGTCGCTCGCGCGCGCTCGCCGCCGCTGTGCTGCAGGCGAAGCTCGCCGGACTGCGCGTCGTGCGCGCGGACGCGCATCGCGCCGGTCGGCATCCGTTCGCACTGGTGACCGAGGTGCTACGCCAGCTGATGCGGCTCGTGCCGGAATCGAGCCTCGCCGCCGCGCGCGCCACGGAGGGCGCCGAGCTGCTCTTCGACGTGAGCACGCTCGACGCGAGCACGCAGGTGACGAGCGTGACCTTGAGGCCTCTGTCCGAAGAACCCGCGCGCCGCCTCGCGCTGCAGCAAGCGCTCACGAGCTTCTGCACGCAGCTGGCGCGTCGCCACACGCTCGCGATCGCGATCGATGACATCGACGCTGCGGACGAGCCTTCGAGCGCGTGGCTCGCGAGTCTCGTGGAGCAGGCCAAGCGCCAGCGCCTGCTGCTGCTGTACACCGCGCGCAGCGCCAACGTGGACAGCGATGGCCCGCCCGCGCTGAAGCTGATCGCGGAGCGCTGCTCGCGCTACACGCTGCAGCCGTTCACGCCGGAGCAGCTCGAGACGTTGTGCGATTCGATCTTCGGCAACGTGCCCTACGTGCGCATGACGGCCGATCGCGTGTACCGCGTCGCGCTCGGCAATGCGCGCGCCAGCATGGATCTGCTGCGTTATCTCGTCGATCACGAGCTCGTCCGCTACGAGGCGGGCACCTGGATCTTGCCGGAGAAGCTCGAGCCCAGCGCACTGCCCGCCTCGATGGACGAGGCCTACGCGGAGCGCGTCGCTCGCCTCTCCGACGACGCGCGCTGGCTCGGGCAAGTGCACGCCCTGTCGACTTACCAGACGCTGAGCTTCGAGGACCACGCGCGGCTCATGCCAAACGTCGACCTTGCCCCGGTTCGCGCCGAGCTGCTCGCCGCCGGCGTGCTCGCGGGACATACCGAGCTCGCAGCGGCAGACGACGCGTGGTCGCGCGCGCTCTTGCAGCACCTCTCCGATGCCGAGCGCATGGACATCCATCGCAAGCTCGCGGCGCTGGGCCCGGGCCCACTGCGCCCGGCCGTCTCCGTCTCGTACCATCTCCAATGCGCCGGAGAGCACGTCGCGGCGATGGAGTTGCTCGTCGCGCTGCCGATGGATGAAGAGCCGATCCGCGCCATCACTCGTCTGCAGCTCTCGCTGTCCCAGGTCACCGAGCTGCTCCAGCAGTGCCTGCATACGGCAGAGCGCCTGGGCCGCAGCGAATACGTGCTCAACGAGCTGCGCCGCATCGTCTGCGGCATCACGATCGCCTCGCACGGGGACGAATACGCCAGCACGTCGCCCGCCTGGCTCGCGAGCTTGCGCCGCGATGCCGGGCTCGACGACTGGGACGCGCTCGCGGAGGTGAGCGATCCCGGCGCGCGCTTGATGCAGGCGCTCACGCGCGCAGCCGAGCGCTACAACGCGGCGGCGGAGCAGAGCCGGGGCTACCGCCCGGACGCCGCCATTCGTCACCTCATCAACTACGTCGTCGTCTCGATCGCCATCGGCTCGCGCACGTTCGATGCCGCAGCCATCCGTTCGCTGCCGAAGCTACTGGAGCCATTCGTCGCTCTGTCTCCGATCGTCGATGCCATCCATGCAAATGCGCTCGCGAGCTACGAGTATATCGTCGAGGGGCGCATCCAGCGCGCACGCGAGCGCTGGATCGGCGTACTCGAGCGCCTCAAAGACGTGCAAGGCGAGGCGCTGCAGTATGTGAGACCCATCCGCGGCGCAGTCGCGTTCGCGCTGGGGCTCATCGAGGTGATCCGCGGCTATGGCACGGCCACGCGCTGGGCCGATATGCTCGATGATGATCCGTTGCAGCACGTCAACGCAGTGTATCTGCGCCGCATCGGGCGGCTGCAGCTCGGCGATGTCGAAGGCGCCGAGCGCCTGCGCAAGAAGGCCGAGCTGCTGGCCGTCACCGCGAACTTCCAGAGCATGTTCGACAGTCTGATGGTCTCCGAGCTGATCGTGTACAGCCTCGCGGCCGACCTGAGCGGGCTTCAGCAGGTCTACGAGCGCTTGCGGCTCACGGTCGAGCGCTATCCTGCCTGGGCCTGTTATGAGCGGCTCGCGCGCGCGCAGCTCGCTCTGCTGCACGGCCAATACGCCGAAGCGCTGACGTGCACCGAGCAGGCTCTCGCATACAGTGCGCCGGACGAGCGCGAGCCACGTCGCTGCTACAATGCCTGGCCTTGGGTCGTGAGCGCGCGCTGCCATGCGCTGCTCGGAGCCGGTCGTCATGCTGAGGCTCGAGAGCTCGCGAGCCGCGTGCTCGAAGAGTGTGTGCGGCGCGGCATGACCGCGACCGAAGAGCTCACGCGCGTTCTGGCGCTGGCGGAAGCGCGGCTCGGTGAGTACGCGAGCGCGGCTCAGCGCCTCGAGGCCCTCGTGGCCCAGCAGGAGGCCACCGGCATCGTGGGCATCAACGTGGGCGCAACGTACGAGGCGCGCACCCGCATCGCGATCTGGGGCGGGGATCGAGAAGCCGTGGAGAAGTACGGGAAGCTCACGGCAGCCGCGTACGCGCACGGACAAGGCTCGCCTCTCGGGGGCCGCTACGAGCGGCTGATGAGCGAAGCGCAGTCGCATGGCGTCCGGGTCCAGCTCGCGCTCACCCAGTTCGAGACCTCGATGTTCGGCAACACCACGTTCGTGAAGGCGATGCCGAGCGCGACCGGCATCGCCGTCGCGCTGCGCTCCGCTTCGAGCGCAGAGGAACGCGCCGAGCGTGCGTTGCGCCTGGCGTGCGAAGCCACGGACGCGCGCGCCGGCGAGCTGCACCTGATCACGGAAACGGGCTTGCAGGTCACGGCCGTGCTCGGCAATCCAGCGCAGACCGATGCGTATGCCGACCTGGCGCGGCAGTGCCTCGAGCGCGCGCTCGAAAGGGACGAGGGCGCCACCCAGTTCGTAGACTCTTCGACAGCGAGCTCCAGCACGGCAGGCCCGCGAACCTCGCTGCTCCAGCCGCTCTTGCAGCGTGCCGTCTTATTGACGGGCGAGCGCGAGGGCGTACGCCATCACGCGGCCGTGGTGGTGATCGACGCCTCGGCCCGCGTCATCAACGTGCGCGAGCAGCACGAAGTGCTCCGGGCCATCGCCAGTTACCTGTTGAGCGTGGGCGACACGCCAGGCATCCCCGCGAACGACTGACGCGTCTCACGACGTCGCGGACGACAAGGGCGGGTCTAGCTCGTAGCTGAGGTCGCCCTCGCTCTCGGGATCGTTGTCGCTGCCAGCGTGTGCATCCTCGAGCTGAGACGCCTTGGCGAAAGTCACGAACAGCAGCGCGAGCCAGAGCCTTGCTTGTAGGGGCATGGAGAGCCTCCGTGTACGTTCTTGCAGCATGCTGTGACCGCAGCGGCTTGTCCATGACCGAGATCACTCTGCGGGCTGGCGCTCGCAAGTGAGCGCTCGCAGTCTGCGGCGGTGCCGCCATTAGCGCTCAGCGTCCGTGCGGACAGCGACGTGTTGCCGAGCGGGCGCTCCGAACATTGGAACAGCGCGGAGCGCGCCGTCGCTCCTAGCGGCAGGCTCGTAGGCCGTGCTGAGCAACATGTTGGGCCAGCGTCCCGTCCGAAAAGCGTAGCGCGGGCAGCAACAACCACGCCGTCATGCTTGGCGTAACCTTGCCGTCACAGCGTTCAGCTAAGTACATTGGACGTTGGGGCGAGCGAAGCGCTGAGAGGGGCGGAGTCGATGTTCATCAAGCCAGCCGCAGTTTGTTGTGTTGTGTCATGTCTGTGCCTCGTCATTTCGTGTGACCGATCTCCAGCGGAGCCTGCGGGCGTCGCTGGAGCGGCGGCCGCAGCTGGCAGCGGCAGTGCAGGCTCGCGCCCTCGAGTCGACGCGGGCGCACACGGCGGCGCGACCGCGCTCTCCGCGCGACCCAGCCCACTGCTCGGGGACTCCGTGGACTTCGTCGCGAGTCTCTTTTGCAGCGCGGAGCATTCCACGACCGAGGTCGACATCGACGCTGCGACCGCGCTCGGCTTCTCCGCGCGCGCGGTGCTCGACATGGCAAACGGGACGCGCTCCACGGCGCTGCGCTGGGCGGAGGAATCCCAGCTGCAGCTCTCGCCCGAGACGGGGACCGCTGAGCTGGAGATCGACGTGGCACCCCGCGGCTCGCGGGCCCGTGTCGTCGATCCCAGTGCCGATGTCATCGGTCATGGTCTCGTGTGTCAGAGCTGGTTGGAGATCGATGTCACGATCAGCGTGACGAGCGCGGGCGGGGCGATCGCAGACCGCTTCGACGCCGTGCTCTACACACAGCGGCCCGATGCGGCGTATGCGCGCGCGCATACGCCCGGTCACCAGCTCGCGGGCTCGCTGGCGGCACGCGATGCGCGCGGCGCAGCGCCCGCGGCGCTCGAGCTGTCGCTGAGCTTTTCGGATCTCGGAGCGAGCGGTCGACTCGTGGGGATGTGGCCGCCTGCAAGCAGCGACATTCATTCGTCTGCGATCCGGCACGAGCTCGCGTATTTCGGGCCTGCGAGCTGTGAGATCCATGCTCACGCAGTCACACTCGACAGAACCATCGAGCGCGCGAGCGCTCAGGGCTCGCTGGAGCGTCTCGCGGCGTGGCGACCGCAGATCGCGTGGGACGGCGGCAGCACGGCCGCCGTCAGCGTGGCATTCACGCCCCTGGCCGGCGCATGCGTGGGCGACAACGCGGGAAACGTGGCGAAGCCGGATTTCGGGCGCTCCATGCTCGTGACGGGCACCCTGACGCTCCGCAGCGACGACGGCCAGCTCGTGGGTCGCTATGCAGACATTCCGCTCGCCGTATTGGCCCCCGGGGCCGACGGCGGCGAGCCCGGCTTCTACGCCGATGCGAGCATCGGGGCGGACGCCTTTACCACTGCGGCAGCCGCTGGACTGCCGCTGCTCGATACGAGCGGCTACGTGGACCTTTGGCTCGAGCTGAGCCTCAGTGCGCAACCCGATGCCGCTCCCGGCGGCGAGCTCGTGCTGCACGGGTACGAGGCCGCAGCCGCCGGCGGCGAGACGACTCACGTGGCCCTTGCGCACGGGATCCTCCGCTGAGTGTGAGCGTCTCGGGGTACGTCCTGCCTGCAACAAGCCGGCAATAGTCAGCGCTGCGTGGTTGCCAGAACGGTCCTCGCGGCCCCGTCGATCGCAGCAATGCCCGGAATCCGACACGTCGTCTCGACGACGCGTCGATCTTTGTTCGACTTTGTCTGCGCTCAGGCCACTGTAGGTGCAAGCGCACTTTGGTGCTGGCGTCACTGCATAAACACACGTGCATTCTCGCCACACCGAAGGAGTTCCGCGACAAAAACGCCGCGTACTCGTGCTGTAAGCGAGGACAGGTTGAACACGACAAGCCGCATCAAGGCCACCCATCAGCCCCAAACCATGAGCGCGCGCGAGCCACGCCGCGCGACCGGCATCCCGACGAACGTGCTGCCGGCTCAACACCGCATCCGCGCCGACGGGACGCTCGCAGCGGCGCCGAGTGCGGAGCTGCCCGTGCGGCCTGGGGACGTGATCAACGGCAAATACCGCGTCCGAGAGCTGATCGGCGTCGGCGGCGTGGGCTTCGTCGTCGCCGCGACGCACCTGCAGTTGGAGGACAGTGTCGCGCTGAAACTGCTGAAGCCCGAGCTCGCGTCGGACCCCGATGCCGTGCGCAGCTTCTCGCTGGAGGCGCGCTCGAGCTTCAAGCTCAAGAGCGAGCACGTCGTGCGCACCTACGACGTGGACACGCTCCCGAGCGGAGTTCCGTTCATGGTCATGGAGCTGTTGCGCGGCCAAGATCTGCGGCGCGCGCTGAAGCGCTATCGCTATCTGCCGATCGAGCTCTCCGTCGACATCGCGCTCCAGATCTGTGAGGCCCTTGCGACTGCGCACGCGGCGCAGATCGTGCACCGTGACATCAAGCCGGAGAACCTGTTCGTGGAGCAGGTGGGCGACTTCATCCGCGTGAAGGTGCTCGACTTCGGCATCTCGCAAGCGCTGTCGCCGAGCCCGATCAGCTCTTCCACGATGGCCATCGGCACGCCCCCGTACATGTCACCGGAGCAGATCCGCGGCGCGAGTGATCTCGACGCGCATACCGATCAGTGGTCGCTCGGCTGCGTGCTGTACGAGCTGTTGACCGGGTACGCGCCATTCGCGCGCCTGAGCGTGATGCAAGCCTGCGCGGCCGTGCTCGAGGAAGAGCCAGCGCCGCTGCTCAGCTGCCGTCCCGAGGTCCCGCCAGCGCTCGACGACGTCGTCATGCGCTGCCTGAGCAAGGATCCCGTGCATCGCTTCGCGAACGTCGCCGACCTCGCCGCCGCGCTCGCGCCGTTCGGCAAGCGCGCGCTGTTTTGTGCGCCTCTGTGCGCGATGCGCCTCGCCCCGCCGGTTCGAAGCTCCGTGCCGCCCTCCGCTCCAGTGAGCCGCACGCGCCGAGACACCGAGACCGTGGAGATTCGGATGCCGACGCAGGCACAGCATGCGATGGGCCGCGCACCCACGCAGTCCAACGTGCGGCGTCCGACGCTCAGCCCGCTCTCGACGCCCGTGGCTGTCGAGCCGCGCAGCGCGAGCGTGAGCGGCGCTCATCGCGTGAGTGCGGCTACCCCCGTCGAGGCTGTCAGCGACCTTCCAGACGACCTGATCGTGCCGGGGCTCAGACCGCGCCGCGTGCGCTGGCTCGTGCTCGCGGCCTGCGCGCTGGTGCTCGGCCTGGCGTACGTCGCCCTCACTTTCTCGTGAACGCGCGCGCCTCGATCACGTGGCTTCGGTGGTCGCCTGGTTCGAGAGCTCCCGCGGGCGGCAGTAGCTGGTGATGAGCTCGTCGAGGACCGTCTTCAACGCCGAGAACGCATCGTCGCCGCGCGCGCAGTGCTCGTAGCGCTGCGCTCCCATGCTCGCCTGCACGACCACCAGGTACGCGTCGCTCGCGCCGTCTCTCGTCAAGGTCGCGTGAAGCGTGCCGGCAGAATTGAGCCCGAGCTCCGGCGCACGCTGCTGTGTGTAGCGCACGGCGTTCTCATCGACAGTCAAGCCGCGAAACGTCACGAGCACTTGCGCAGACAGCTCGAACTGCGGACGAAACGAACGTTTCTTTGCCGCAACGCGTCGCGCTGCGGGCTCACGAGCGGGCGAGCCTTCGCCGCTTTCGTTGCGCGAGACTTCGCTGACATCGTCGCCGATGAGAAGAGCTTTCTCCATGGATTCTCCGCGCCCGTGCGCAGCATCGCTGCGCCTACGTGAATGAGATCGCCGCACAGTCTGGATGTGACGCTGTCAGACCTCCCCCGGTCTTCTTCAGCGATCTGGCGGGAGCATAAGGAGAGCGCGCTGAGCTGTCACGCGCTTTCGCGTGTGAGTTGCTGGTAGTAAGGCATTTGTATTGTTAGCGCGTTCACGTCTCGCGGAGCACGCGCATGTCGAGTGACAGATCCGCTGCGATCCAAGTGCGCGATGATGTAGTCAGAGCACTCACCCTCTGCGCGTCGTCCCGCTACACTCGCAACATGGCTCGACGCCGCTCGAAACTCGATCCTCGCCACGACTTGGGTGCGCTTCAGCTGAGCGCTCGCGCGCTGGATGCACGCTGGTGCACCAGCGCGCGCAAAACTTCCGTCGTCCCCTGCGACATGGTTAGTTGTCGCCTGAGCATGTGGATCGTCGCTGTCATTGTCTTCTCGCTGCTCGGCGCTTGTGATGGGAGCTTCCCCAGAGACCCCGAAGGGACGAGCGAGCGCGTTCGGCGCAACCGGGTGATCCGCGTCGGCATCACCGAGCATGCGCCGTGGTCCGTGCGCGAGGGGGCCGAGGCCCGGGGCCCCGAGGTGGAGCTCGTGCGGCGCTTCGCACGCTCGCTCGACGTGCGCGTCGATTTCCGCTTCGGACAACAGGAGGCGCTGCTCGCGGCGCTGGAGGAGTTCGAGCTCGACCTGGTGGCGGGCGGGCTGCGGGACGAGACTCGCTTCTTCGAACAGGTCGGCCTGACGCGGCCCTGGTTCGTGGAGCAGTGGGGCGTGGGTGTCGGGCCCGACGACGCACGTACCGAGCTCGACGGATTGCGCGTGGTGGTCGCACCGGAGGCGCTGCTCACCGCAGCCCTGCGCAAGGCAGACGCGCAGCCGCACGAGACTCAGGACTGGCGCACCAGTGCGGGCGCGCTCGCTGCGCCGCTGAAGCTGCTCGAAGAGCGCGGGTTGCGCGTCGTCGAGGACGACCTCGCGACGCATCAGTACGTGCTTGCGACCGCACCGGGCGAAAACGGCTGGCTCGGCGCGGTCGAACGCTACCTCGCGCACGATGTCGAGGAGCTCCAGCGCCTCGGCGAAGGAGCGTGGCGATGAAGCCGCGCGCACCGTACAAGTTACCCTCACAGCAAGACGCGCACGTGCGGCGTGCGGTGCGCTTGCAGATTCTGAGTCTGCTGCTGATGGCTTCAGTCATCAGCGTGATGGCAGCGGTGATGGGCTCATCGCAGGCGATGCGCACCGCGTGGCTCGAAGACACGCTCAGCTTGATCCCTCCGATCGCGTTCCTCATCGCCGTCCGCGTCAGGACGCGCAAGCCGAACGACCGCTGGCCTTACGGTTACCACCGCGCCGTATCGGTGTCGTTCCTCGTCGCTGCGACCACGCTCACCGTATTTGGCGCATTGCTCGTCAGCGACGCGGTCTCTTCACTCGTGCGCGCTGAGCATCCTACGATCGGCTACGTCACGCTGTGTGGCGAGCAGCTCTGGCAAGGCTGGCTGATGATCGCGGCGCTCCTGTACAGCGTCGTCCCACCGCTCGTGCTCGGTCACCTCAAGCTGCCGCTCGCACGCGAGCTGCACGCGAAAGTGCTGCTCGCCGACGCCAAGATGAACAAGGCGGACTGGATGACCGGTGGAGCTGCAGCGCTTGGTGTGCTCGGCATCGGCTTCGGTTTTTGGTGGGCCGACGCGGTCGCCGCGCTCGCGATCTCGTGGTCGGTGCTGCAGGATGGCGTGCGCTCGCTTCAGACGTCCGTCGCCGATCTGATGGATCGCGCAGCGCGCCCGGTGGATGAGAAGGAGCAGTTCGACCTGCCCGCTCGACTGGACGCCTACTTCCGCTCGCTGCCCTGGGTGCGCGAGCACGCCATCCGCCTGCGCGACGAAGGCGACGTGTGCGTCGGTGAGGTGTTCGTGGTCGTCACCGAAGACGCGAAGCTCGTCGAGCGCGTGGCGCATGCCGCCCGCGAAGCGCGCGCGCTCGACTGGCGCCTGTACGATCTGGTGGTGATGCCGGTCCTCACCCTGGACGGCGAAGAACATCGCGACGGCGCGCACAATTAGCCGTCTTCCTCGCGATTCTCGAATGTCACGCGTTAGGCGCTGTACACACTCGCCCGGACATCACGAGAATCTGCGTTGCCGGGCAAGGTCGCGCTCGTCACCTTTCAGCTTCCGCTGGGCACGGGCCCAGCGGCGCCTACCCTCGACGAGACGGGCACGTACGCGCTGCTGCATGCCTCGGTGCTCGATGCGCAGCGCAGTCGCACGCTCGATCGGATCGTCATCGTGACGCGCTCGCCGGCCCAGCTGATCGTGCTCGACCCGACGACACGCGCACAGGTCAGCGCTCCGCTGCCCCGCGCGCCCAAGCAGCTTTTGCTCGGAGCGTCGGGCCGGACCGCCGTCGTCGCCTACGAGGGTTGGCTTGCGTACTATCAACTCGATCCGCTCGCGCTCGCGCTCGAGCGCAGCGTAGAGCTGCACACACCGGTCGGTGAGCTGGGCATCGATGACGGAGACATCGTCTACGTGCACGAGGGCTTGAGCATCAACCTCCGATCCGGGGAGCGGATGGAGTCGGGCGAGAACACCACCGCGCTCGCAGGCTTCGGCACGTACGTGCCCGAGCAGCGTGCATTCTACTACCCTGATGCGAGTCGTTACGCGCGCGTCGAGGCTCGCGCTGGGCACGCTCGGCTCGCTCACCTCGTTCAATGCCAACCTCGACTTCGACCCTTGCTGGAAGTGGTGGATCACGGGGTCTGACGCAGCTCGAGAGCTACACGAGCCTGCAAGAGCTCACGCTACCCACGTTCCGACTCGGATCGAGCGAGCTCGTCACGACAGGCAAGTTCGTGTTCTTCTCCGAGGACGCAAGCCAGGTCTTCGTGATCGTACGAGCCGCGACGGCGCCCAACACGCGACCGCTGTTCGGCCTGGTGCGCGCACCTGTCTCGCCGTAAACGCGCGCCCGTGGGGGATGTACTGGCCCGATCGGCGCTAACCCACCGCACACACTTGCCCCCGCGTGCGCTCAGCGGCAGACGACCTCAGCGTCCCCTTCACAAACGTAGATGCCCGCTCGGCCGTTCGGGTGGGTACACGCGGAGCCGGGTGCCCCCTCGAGCGGGGCGCAGCCGCCGCATGCATTGTAGGGCGAGAGCGGCTCCGCGTCACACGTCGGCTCTGCCGAATCGTCGTGTCCGGTGCAGCGATAGACACCCAAGCTGACGCATGAGTTGGATCCGACAGAGCACAGCTCGCCGGGCTGATGACGCGACGGTAAACAGCCGCCGCACGCATTGGAGGGCGAGAGCGGCTCCGCGTCACAAGTCGGCTCCGCGGATTCGCCGCTGCCTGTGCAGCGATACGTTCCGATGGTGACGCACGCGCCCGACCCGGCGGAGCACAGCTCGCCGGGCTGGTGAGGCGACGGGAAACAGCCGCCGCACGCGTTCGAGGGCGCTTGCGGCTCCGCGTTACACGTGGGCTCCGCCGCATCGCCGCTGCCGGTGCACTGGTACGTGCCGATCGTGGCGCACGCGCCCGACCCGGCGGAGCACAGCTCGCCGGGCTGATGACGCGATGGCCTGCAGCCGCCGCAGGGATTTCGCTGCGAACGATTCGAGCAGCGTAGCGCCGACGACAGCAGCGCAACCTCCGGAGCGGCTCCCGCCGCACCGGCCGAGCCAGGAGAGTCGGCTGTGGCATCACCACAGGCCAGAGCGCTCAGCGCCGCTGCGAACAGCAGGCCGAACAGCACGCATCGCTGACGCGATTCGCGTTCCAAGCGAACTGACATGACTCATCCTCCCCGCTGAACCGTGTTCTATTTGCAATACAGACAGATGATGTTTGCCATCTCGTATTTACATGTTGCAGCGGTGAAGACAAGGGAGATGCTGCATGAGCGACACAAAGAAGATCACCGCGTGGGTGAACCGCCACTCGCGGCGCTGTCGCCAACGATGAGTCGTCGTCGCTCCACGCAGCCGCGTGTGCTTCATTGAGGCCGAGATCCGAACGCTCCACGTGAAGCGCTCCGCTGTGCTGTGCCGCACAGACGCTTCACGTGGAGCGCTCGCGCGGGGGACTGCGAGCGTGGTCGCGACCTAGGCCGTGCGCTCGAGCACGGCGCGTCGGTACGGGATGTACTGCTCGCGCGCGCTCGCGACCGAGGGACGTGCGGTCACGCGCGCGCACCACGCGACCACGTTAGACGGCGGGCTCTGAAAGACGCCCGACTCCAGGCTCTTGCTCATGCCGGCGTACAGCTGAATGTCGGCGAGGCTGAGCTCGCCGGCAAAGTATTCGGCGCGTCCCAGGATCGCCCCGACGACCTGCACCACGCGTTGGGCGCGCTGCTGCAGCTCCGCGATGCGCGACGGGTTCCGCTCGGCCTCGGGCTTGTACAGCTCGCCGAACAGACCCATCGCGCCGAGCGTGGGGCCGACGAGCGCCGACTCTAGACGGCGGAGATCACGGGCTCGAACGTGGGCGCGGTCAAAGCCGCGCTACACCGCGCTCGGACCCGACTGGAGCGCGCCGAGGCCACGCCTCGCCGCCGACAGCAGCTACCAGCGGCGCAGCGCGCGCTCGCGCAGCGCTACATCGCCGCCTTCAACGCCCGCGACTGGGACGGCGTGCGCGCGCTGCTCACCGACGCGGCCGAGCTCGAAGTCGTCCAGCGCTACACGGGCCCCTTCGCGGGCACGCGCTACTTGAGCAACTACGCAAACAACGGCTGGAACTGGCGCCTGACGCTCGCGTGGGTCGATGACGTGGAATCGATCGTCACCT
>Ga0190269_10000162_pt1 | contig 34492 bp, 31 predicted proteins | sample Popmic249IS_FD_133749 | JGI IMG/M metagenome (GOLD analysis project Ga0190269, IMG submission 133749) | Populus adjacent soil microbial communities from riparian zone of Blue River, Arizona, USA - 249 IS | ecosystem: Environmental > Terrestrial > Soil > Riparian zone | place: USA: Arizona... | reverse complement strand
GAAGCGACCGAGTACGGCCTGCGCGAGCTAGAGCACTTCCGCTTCGCCCGCGACAGCAAGCCTGCCGAGCCGCGCGTGGTCGCAGGAACGGCGGCGCTGCTGCCGTACCAGATGCAGGCGGCCCAGGACGTTTACGACACTGACACATTCGGTATGCGCGGCGTGAACTGAAGCGAGTTCACTGGATGGTGGGTTCAGAGTAACGTCCTCTGCATGGCGAACGGGCTTATGGGATGGTGTCGAACGGCAGGTTGGGCCGTGTTGGCATGTGTCGCATGCGTCAGTCATCCGAGGCAGAAGCCAGAGCGCGCCGCCCAGCCAGCGCCGCCGAGCGAACAAGTCGTGGTGGAGAAGCCGGTTGCCTCGCAGCTGATGGCGCCACTCGCTCCCGCGCCACCACCCGGCGAATCGGACGCCGCCGAGGTCGTGATCACTGCGCCCGCGTTGCTTGTAAAAGATGGCTTTCTCGCGCCGGAGTCGGTGCTCTACGACGCCGCGGCGGACCAATACCTCGTGAGCAATGTGAACGGCATGCCGAACGACGCCGATGACAACGGCTTCATCTCGCGCGTCACGCCGGACGGCAAGGTGGCCGTGTTGAAGTGGATCGACGGCGCCGAAGACAGCGTCGAGCTGCATGCGCCCAAGGGTATGGCGATCGTCGGCGAGGTCCTGTACGTCGCGGACCTCGATCGCATCCGCAAATTCAGCACCCGCAACGGCGCTGCGCTCGGCGTGATCGCCGTGCCGGGAGCGAGCTCGCTCAACGACGTGAGTGCCGCGCCCGACGGCACGCTGTATTTCACGGACCTGGGCGCGCGCGTGACTGGCGAAAAGCTCGAAGCCACGGGCCAAGACGCGGTCTACAAGCTGGTCCGCGAGCAGGCGCGCGCAGTCGTTCGCGGCAAGCAGCTCAACCAGCCGAACGGCGTGTGGGCGGATGGTAGCGGCGTGTGGGTCGTGAGCTTCGGCGGGAACGAGCTGTTCGATGTGCGGTCGGGCAGCAAAGGCAAGCTGCAGAAGCTGCCCGCGACGCAGCTCGATGGCGTGGTCAAAGCGAACGATGGCCAGCTCTACATCAGCAGCTGGCAGAGCAATCAAATCCTCGCTGGCAAGCCCGGTGGGACGTTCCAGCCCGCGTACGACGTGAGCTCTCCGGCAGACATCGGTTACGACAACAAGCGCAACTGGCTTCTGATCCCACTGATGCTCGACAACACGATCAAGCTTCAGCCGCTCTGAGCGGCGGGCTAGTCTTCCATGCCCTTGCGCTTGCGGTGTTGCTGTAGGGGCGTCAGCGTGTTCGAATCGAGTGCGCGGTTGACCGCGACGCCTGACAGGGTGGCGAACGTGCGGCCGTCGTTGGTCGTTTCCAGTGCGAGCAGGTCAGGGCCATCGCGCGTGAGCAGCGCCGTACGCTGGGCATCGGAGACAAGGATGGGGCGCCCGCACATGCCCCCGAGCGGCTCCCAGCACGTGCCTACGACGGTAGGCTGGCCCGCGAGCTGGCCACGCTCATCGAGGCGCAGGAGCTTGATCGTCGTCGCGACCGGTCCCTGTTGGTAGGCGATCATCGTGAGCCCCCGCCGCAGCACGGCGTCGAACTCGGCGACGTTCTTCGTCAACACGTGCGCTTCACTGCACCCCTTTGTGTCGCAGCTGAGCTCTCGCAGGCCGAGGTCTTTGGCCACGAACAGGAGCTGCGCGCGGCCCCCTTCGCACAACAAGCGCAAGCGATCTCCTGCGCTGTCGTCGGGATCGAGCGGCGTGCCGAGCTCGATCTGCTGCGCAGTCAGCTGCTGCGCGCTCGGCCCTTCTGCGTAGTGTTGCACGCGCAGCTCGCTGCTCGAACCGTATGCGACGAAGCGATCCGCGCCTGCCGCGCACGCCGCAGTCCAAGGCTTTTCGCCGGGCACCGTCGCGAAGCTCAGCGTGCGCGCGGGTTGGCTCGTGAGCGTAAGCGAGGCCTCGACGCCAGCAGCTGTCTGCGTCGCGCGCAGCACGGACACCGGCTCGCCCCGCACCAAGGTCGCGCTGCTCGGCACCATCGCGACCGCTGCTGGCTTCGCAGCGCTCGCGCTGCCCGCTGTGCTCGCGTGATTGGCTGCGTCTGCAGCGCTCGTGCTGCCTCCAGCGCTCGCGGTTGCAGCTGCCCGCTGCGCCTCGGTTTCCGGCGACTGTGTGCCTTTCGCAGCCGGCTCATCCGGCAGGTCCACGATCGTCGCTTCCGCTTCGACCTCGAGCCGCGTGGGCTTTTGCTCCTGCGCAGGTGTGCCTGCAGCCGAGAGCGGCAAGTGCGCGCGGATCCACTCGATACCCCCACGCGCGCTGCTCCGGCGCAAGAAGTCGACGCGCCCAGTCTCCGTGATAAACAGCGAGCGATCGAGCCGCTCCGCAGGATGGCCGGGCAACTTCCAGGTCGGCTCTTCCAGCTCGGTGCCGCCCTTGTCGTAGCGCGCGAGCCCGGTCGGCCGCGCGCTGCAATGGTCCTCGCGCTCGCTGCACTTCGCCTCCGGCATCGCCCACGCCAGATAAGCAGTGCTGCCCGCGCGCGAAACACCTCGCAAGAAGCTGTTGCGACGCACGCGCTGCCGATCGATCTTGCCGCCGTCGACCCGCAAGTAAGCCAGGCTGTGCGAGTCGAACGTCAGCAGCTCGAGCACACCCGAGTCACTCCAGCCCAAGAGCCCGTGCGTCTCACCGATCATCAGCGGCAAGCGCGCGGGCGCAGCCAAGCCGGTGATCTTGTCGCTCAGCACGATGCTGTCGTTGTCGATGTCGTCTTTCGCACCACCCGCGCGCGCGAAGAGCACGCTCGCAGCCTGCAAGCGCCGCAGCGCATCGAGCGGCTTCTGGGGCACGCGGCCCGTGGCTTCAGCCCGGCGCTTCGCCAGCGTCACTAGCTCCTTATCGACCAAGTCGACAGCCGCGCGCAGATCGACGCCCGCCGACTTGAGGGACGGCCACAGGAAGGTGGCATCCGGCGGACGCAGCCGCTGCAACGCGGGTCGGCAGGCCATCGGCCAATCGGCGTTGGCGAACAGCACCTTGGCTGCGTAGTGCTCGCGCTCGCCGCGCGGCAGCGACAGGCCGGGCTTTGCCGCAGGCTCACCTCCGATCATGCACTGGACGAAAGCCACGTAATGCGCGCGCGTCTCGCGCGCGAGGATCCGGCCGCGCACGTAGGGCACGCCGAGCAACGCACCGGACAGCACGAGGTTGGCTGCGAGCGCGATCAGCAGCGGTCGCCGCTTCGGACGCATCGCCGATGCCACCTGCTTCGCTTCCTGCTCGGTGAGCTCTGTCATGTAACCTGCTGTCTGCGCATGGCGTCGAACTGTGGCATGGATGGTCGGCAAGTGCCGGGGCCTTCGGGGTTTGGGTACGGCTCCGGGCCGAGGTTCCCCCTGTAGCACGCTCCTGTCATCGCGCCGGCCAGCGGCATGGAGTACATTGCCGCGAAGTCAGGCCGGCTAGGTCCTACCAGGTTACAGGTTAGAGGAGATGCCATGCAGTATCTGCATACGATGGTGCGCGTGAGCGACTTGGATCAATCGCTGAAGTTCTACTGCGATGCATTGGGCTTGCGCGAGCTGCGCCGGACGGAGAACGAAAAAGGCCGGTTCACGCTGGTGTTTTTGGCTGCGCCGAACGACGAGCGCGCGCAGATCGAGCTCACCTACAACTGGGATGAAAAGGGCTACGCCGGCGGGCGCAACTTCGGCCACGTCGCCTATGCGGTCGACAACATCTACGACGCTTGCGCGAAGCTGCAGGCTGCAGGCGTCACGATCAATCGCCCACCGCGCGATGGTCGGATGGCGTTCGTGCGTTCGCCCGACAACATCTCGATCGAGCTGTTGCAGCGAGGCGAGGCGTTGGCACCTGCAGAGCCCTGGCTGTCGATGCCCAACACCGGACAGTGGTGACCGAGCCGGGATCTGCTCGTATCCAGAAGCTCGCAACGCTCGCGGGGCCCGCCTTTGCCGAAGTCGCGCTGATCGTCATAGGCCCGTGCGCGCTGATCCTCGCCCGCTACTTCTCGTGGGGCGCGGGCCCATATCGCTTGCTGAGCCTCGTGCTGCTGTTCGCGTTTATCGCGCTCGCGACGCTGCGCCGCGGCTACTTGATCTCCGTTTGGGATCGCGGCCGGTTGCACTGGGTGCTCGCTGCACTGTGCGCGGTGTTGTTGTTCTTGCACGCGCGGTACTTCATCCATGACATCCGTCGCGGCGGTGAATGCTGGACCGACATGGGCCGGCCTTCGATCTGCTCGGGTGAGTGGCTGCGCCGCGGGCTGAACCCCTGGGCCGAGTGCGCGCCGCCGCTGCGAGCTGCAGAGAAGCGCACGCCTCCGACGAAAGGCGAAGCGACCTACGTCGAGTGCGTGAAGTTCGATCGCTGCATCGACTACAAAGGCGGGCGTCCCTACAAGAACTGGAAGCACCACGGCCCCGGCTTCGACTTCATGGACGGCTACAAGTACGGGCCGATCTCGGCGCTGGCTTATTTCCCGCTCACTCACACGCTGCGCGAGCGTGGTGTGTTCGCAGTCAACTTCGCGTTCTGGTGGCTGCACGCGTTCTTGATGTGGGGGCTCGCGGTGGCAGCGTATCCGAGCCAGCGTGCCGCACCCTGGCGCGCGCTCCTCGGTTGGCTGTCGCCGCTGGTCTTGCCGCTGGCCACGCTCCTGCCGACGATCCACATCAGCGCGCTCGGTCACAGCTACGAGCTGGCGCCACCCGAGCAGGGCACCTTCATCCTGGAGATCACGCGCCGCTGCGCGAACGACATCATCCCCGTCTCGCTCGGCATGGCCGCGCTGCTGATGGCTGCACGCAAGTACTGGGTGCTCGCCGGTGTGCTGCTCGGTCTGTCCCTCGCCGCCAAGCCTTTGCCCGCGCTGCTCTGGTGCGTGCTCTTGCCGGGCTTTGCAGGCGTGCACGCGCGCCGCTTGGTTGCATCGGCTGTCGTCACCACCACGCTCTGCTATCTCCCGTTCTTCGTCTGGGCACCGCGCGAGATGATCGCGAACTTGATCTCGTTCTCGTGGCTGCGACCCACGAACGCCTCGAGCATTCGAGCGTACATCCCTGAGAGCCTGGGCTCGCTGATCGGCGTGCTGCAGCTCCTCTCCTGCGCTGTGCTGACATTCGCGTTCTACCGCTCGGGACCGCGCGACTTGGGACGCTTGTTGCGAACGTCAGCGCTATCCACGATCGCTTTTGTCGCGTTCAACAAAGTCGTGCACGGCAACTACCTCTTGTGGATTCAGCCGCTCGCGGCGCTGGCTTTGGCGGGACTGCCTTTTCGTGCGCCGGCGCGGGCATCGGTGCGCGCCGCGCGCGTGCGCGCAGCGCCAGATCCCTCGTGATCGTCGCGATCAGCGCTCGATCGTGCGGCGGCTCCGAATGTTGGGCTACGTAGCATCTTGCTCGACTGAGGCCGGGCTGACTTGTGACTACGCAGCGCGCTACGGTAGCGTGGCTCGGCACTTACGCGGAAGTGTCCTGTTCAGCGATTGAAAATGGCACTGAGACTGACATCTGGAATCGATATGCGACGTACGTTGAAGTTTGTACCGTTCTTGCTCCCCCTGCTTGTGGTCTGCACCGCGTGTGGCTCCGAAAAGACCGTGGGCGGTGGCCGAGGTTTCGTGCAACAGCCTGCAGCTGGTAGCGGCCCCGTCGTGGTGTTGCCGGCGAGCAATGTTCCCGCTGGCGGGAACCCGGAGGGCAACATCTTGCTGCCGCCGCCAATGGCTGCACCAGCGACTGACGGCACATGCAACCAAGACGTCGACATCGTCTTTGTGTTGGATGTGTCAGGCAGCATGATCCCGCCGCTCAGCACGCTGGAGCGCGAGGTCTCGTTGGTCGATCAGGCATTGCAGACCAAGAACCTGCCAAACCCGCCGCACTACGGTCTCGTCGTGTTTGTCGACTCGGCGCAGACGTTGAACGGCGGCATGCCGTACGCCGGTGTGGATGCGCTGAAGGCCGAGCTGCGTACACAGATCTCGACCACGCAAGGCGATCCATCGCGTCAACTCGGGGGCGCTGCGTCGGACAACCTTACCTGGCCCGAGAACGCGCTCGATGGCCTGTGGGCGGCAGCGACCGAATACAAGTGGCGAGAGCCAGGCAAGACGCTGCGGACGATCATCCTGATCACAGACGCATCGTTTTGGGACCTCACCAAAGCTTCGAGCGGTCACATGTCCGAGCTCAACACCTCGGGCTTCTTCCCGACGCACGTGAGCAAGCACGGGTACGACGAGACGATCGCGCAAGTGCGCATGCAACAAATCTGGGTGAACACGTTCGCGGCGAAGACCGGTGGCCCGCCCGACGGCATGATGTCGCCGCCATCGCACGGCGATTTCCGCGGCACCACGGTGAACGTGGGTGTCGGGTACTTCGAGCCCTACGCCGGCAAACCCTCGTTGGCTGACGCCACCGGCGGCGCCGCCTGGAATATCGACGACGTCTTCGACATGAAGATCTCGCTGGCAACGCCGATCAACGAATCGATCGAAGCGCGTCAGTGCGCCGTTTACCCGCAGTAGATCGCGAACCGCCAGGGCTTGGCGCCGTGGCGGTTGCCAACGTTTACTCTTCGCCCGCGCGCAGGCTCGCGAGCACGCCGATGTCTTCCAGCGTGGTCATGTCGCCCTGAGCCTCGCGCCCCTGCGCGACATCGCGCAGCAAGCGCCGCATGATCTTGCCGCTGCGCGTCTTCGGCACGGCATCCGCGAATCGGATCGACTTCGGCCGTGCGAACTTGCCGATCTCGTTCGCGACGTGATCCATCAGCTCTTTGTTCAGCTCAGGGCTCGGCTTCACGCTGCCCTTGAGCGTAACGAACGCGACGATAGCTTGGCCCGTCATGTCGTCAGCGACGCCAATGGCTGCAGCCTCGGCGACCGCTGCATGCGCGACCAGCGCGCTCTCGATCTCGGCCGTGCCAAGCCGGTGCCCCGAGACGTTCACCACGTCATCGATCCGGCCCATCACCCAGAGAAAGCCGTCTTCGTCTTTGCGCGCGCCATCACCGGTAAAGTACTTGCCGGGAAAGCGAGAGAAATAGGTCTGCTTGAAGCGCTCATCGTCGCCCCAGACTGTGCGCATCATCGAAGGCCAGGGCTTGTCGATCACGAGCAGGCCACCTTCGTTCGGTCCAGCTTCCGTTCCGTCCTCCCGCAACACTTTGGGTGAGATGCCAAAGAACGGCAGCGAGCACGAGCCAGGCTTGCTCGCGATCGCACCGGGCACCGGCGTGACGATGATCGAGCCAGTCTCGGTCTGCCAGTACGTGTCGACGATCGGACAGCGATCGCCGCCGATGTTCTTGCGGTACCACATCCAGGCCTCGGGGTTGATCGGCTCACCGACCGACCCGAGTAATCGTAGCGAAGACAGGTCGTGCTTGGCAGGATAGCTGTCACCCCACTTCACGAACGTACGGATCGCCGTGGGGGCCGTGTAGAAGATCGAGACCTTGTGCCGCTCGATGATGTCCCAGAAGCGACTGGGATCAGGCTGGTTGGGCGCGCCCTCGTACATCAGCGCGGTCACGCCATTCGCGAGCGGGCCGTACACGATGTAGCTGTGCCCAGTGACCCAGCCGATGTCTGCGGTGCACCAGTACACATCGTCGTCGCGCATGTCGAACACGTACTTGCAGGTCAAGTACGCGCCGAGCAGGTACCCTCCGCTCGTGTGCATCACGCCCTTGGGCTTACCGGTGGTGCCCGAGGTGTACAGGATGAACAGCGGATGCTCCGCAGCCAACGGCGGCGCCTCGTGCTTGTCCGAAGCCTTGTCCACGAGCTCGCTCCACAGATGATCGCGCCCAGGCTTGAGCTCGATCTGGTTCTTCGTGCGCTGCAGCACGATCACGTGCTCGACGCTCGGAACGTTGGCGAGTGCTTTGTCGACCTGCGCCTTGAGTGGCACCACGCTGCCGCGACGCCACCCGCCGTCTTGCGTGATGATCGCCTTTGCCTTTGCGTCGTTCATGCGATCGGTGATCGCCTCTGCGGCAAAGCCACCGAAGATCACGCTGTGTACCGCGCCGATGCGCGCGCAAGCGAGCATCGCGACCGCGGCTTCCGGGACCATGCCCATGTAGATGCCAACGCGATCACCCGCACCGATGCCGAGGCTCGTGAGCGCATTCGCGCAGCGGCTCACCTCGCGCAGCAGATCGTTGTACGTGAGCTTGCGGACTTCACCCGGCTCGCCTTCCCAGAGCAACGCCACCTTGTCGCCGCGGCCAGCTGCGACGTGACGATCGAGACAGTTGTAAGAAAGATTGATCGTCCCGTCCGAGAACCACTTCGCAAAAGGCGCGTCCCACTCCAGCACCTTCGTCGGCGCTTTGAACCAATGCAGCTCGCGCGCTTGTTCGGCGAAGAAGCCCTCCGGATCCTCGACGCTGCGCTTGTACAAAGCCTGGTACGCCTCGAGATTCGGGACCCGGGCGCGCTGCGCGAACGCAGGCGGAGGTGGAAAGACACGCTGCTCGTTCGACACCACTTCGATCGTGTGTTGCGCCATGTCGACCCCTGTATGTATGCGGCAAACGTCGGAAGGCAGTACCATAGCCTCTTCGATGTCTGACGACCAAAGTGCGCGTTACGATGTTGCTTGCGATCAGCGGCTCGTACGAGCGCTGTGCGGCAAATATGAGAAGCTGTGCGATCTGCGTCAGCGTCAGCAGACTGACGTCGCACCGCGTCAGGAGTTGGTCGCGCTCGCGGCCGCATTTCCGGGCGCGCTGCGTGAGCTCGATTGCTTGCCGTGGGAAGAGCTCGTGCAGCGTACGGCAGCGGTGCGCGCAGTCGCAGAGGGCAAAGCGCAGCTCGAGCGCTGGATGATGCTGCAGATCAGCTATCACGGCTTCATGCGCGCGGTGCTCCGCATCCGGCGCCTGCTCTTGGAGCAAGAGCGGAGCGCGGGGCTGCAGCCGCTCGATTACACGCCGGCGCTCGACGAGCCGCCGTTCGAACGCTTCGATGCGCAGGCGCTGGCTGTGATCCGTAAACCTCCGCGGGGTCGGCTCAACCCGTGGGTGGTCGCGCAAGTCGCCAGGGATCACGCTGTCACCGAAGCGTGTATCGAAAATGCTTTGTGGCGGGCGGAGGTCTGTGCTCGCCCATAACTGGTACTTTCCGTTACGTCTGTCCGAAAAAGAAATTGAACCTGAGCCAAGCCTCGCACCTGTGCTTGCTTCGTACAGATGCCGCTGATAGCGTCGCTCTGTGCGACAAGTGGGGCCGTTTATGGTGCTCTGGACACTGTTTGCATCTGCAAGCAGCGTCGAGGCCCAGGCCGCACTTGCAGCTACAAGCGTCACCCAGGGGCATCTTCACCCCAACGCGCGCCTGACCTTGCGACCGGCGCCGGGCTTCGAGCAGCTGGCCATGAAAGTCGCGCGGGTGCTCACGCTTCGCGGCAACGCCACCGTCGAGATCGGCGATGCGCCGCCCGGCATGATGCTGGAGGCTGTCGCTGCTGGGCAAATCGCGATCGCAGTCGGCCCCACCGAAGGATCCGCACACCTCGTGCTCGGCACAGGTGCAGGTGACTCCATCGACACCACGATCGTGCTCGCGCCGGAGGGCGGAGACGACGCGCGCGCGCTGGCGCTCGCGATCGAAGCGCTCCGTGATCGGGCCTTCGAGACGCGCGAGCGCCCCGAGGCGGCTGCACCCACCTTCGAGGATGCCGCGAACGAGATGGAAGCCGCAGAGCCTCGCGCGGCCAGCCAGTGGTCAGATGTGCAAGGACAGCCTGTTGCCTACGCGGCGCTCGCGCCCATGCCCAACAGCGAGCCTGCCGATGCATTGCCGCCGAGGGCTGCAAGCGACGAGAGCTCCGGTGAGAGCGAGCTTCAGACAGCGCCGTCGAACATCCCGCAGCCGACGCCGGCCGCGCCCGCTTCCCCGCAGCGGCCCCAAGCGGTGTCGGGCAATCCATACCAGCTGATGGGTGATCCGCGCGACGCCGACGAAATGGGTCCGCGCCCGGATCCGAGCGAGCGCGCGCTCAAGGTCAAGCCGCGGCTTTACTTCAGCGTGTACGGCGGTGCGTCCTCGGAGAGTCGCGCGCTGCGCACGGGCGTGAGCACTGGCGGTGGGTTGTGCGTGCGCGGCCAGTGCTTGCTGTTGGGCCTCGAATACCCGCTGCCGATCGCGCTGGAGCAGGGTGCGGACGATGTCCGTTACCGCTACCCGACCTTCAGCTGCACGTTCCTGAGCCAGCCTTTCGTGTTCGGGCCGTTCGCGCCGGCTGTGAGCGTCGGGATCCTCTCGCGCATCGGACACTTCGAGCGCGACATGGGCCGCAAAGACTACTTGCCTGGGCTCGATACCGATCTGGCGGTCCGCGGGACGCTCGAGGGCGCTTTCGAGGTCGTCGAATCGATCGATGTCGTGGCCCAAGCTGGGGTCGATTACGCCCTAGATCGGTGGCAGTACTCCGACACGGGTCGTGGCTCGCGCGTGGCGCCGTGGCTGCAAGCAGGGATTCGCGTGCGCCCTGAATGAGCCTCTGGTTGCGTGAGTGGGTACTTTGTTTTCAGAATGCCTACGAATTGCTGTGGGCAGGCCGGAAAAACAGGGCTCTCGGTACGACCAACCTGTGGATAGTGACTGATGCCCCGTAACCCAGAACCGAGCTCGAGCCGATATTCGCACGAGTCTCCTGCCGCCGAAGACGATCGAGCCCTACTGGCTCGCGCTGCGGAAGGCGACGAGATCGCTGTGCGCAAGCTGTATCGCGCGCACCTTGGCAAGCTGCTGAGACATGCATCGCGCATCTTGGGCGCCACCGATCCGGACGTCGAAGACGTTGTGCAGCAGGCCTTCCTGGCCGCGCTCGACGGTGCAGCGAAGTTCGACGGTCGCTCGAGCGTACAGACCTGGTTGTTCGGTATCGTGACGCGCCGCGCGCTCGACGCTGCCCGCGCACGCTACCGCAGGCGCCGCTTCTCACGCCTCTTGGCTTCGGTCGGCATGGCCGGCGCCGCGCACGACACGGTCGCTTTCCAGCCCGCGCCGGACCACGCCTACCAGGCGGCGAACGAGCTGGAGCGCACGTTGTCCTCGCTCTCTCCGATGCAGCGCGTGGTGTTCGTGCTGCACGACATCGAGGGCTACACTTTCGCGGAGATCTCTGGCCTGACGGATGTCGGGATCTCCACGCTGCACGGCCGGCTGCTCGCAGCCCGCAAGTCGATCGACGCGTACGTTTCGCAGCACGTCGACGGAGTTTCCTATCAGGAGGCCAGCGAAGATGCTTAGGCAGCCTCCCAATCTCGAAGACATCACGCCGAAGAGCGTCGCGATGAGTGATGCCGCAGCCGGTTGGGAGCGCGTCGCCATGGCGATGCGCGAAGAGCAGACGCAGCTCGACGACGTCGCGCGCGCACGCTTGGAGCGCAACCTGGTCGAAGCTTGGCGCGCCCGCAGCGCGCGCAGCGTGGCCTTGCCTTCGACGAAGCCCAGCTTCTCGCGCTCGGTCTGGATCAGCTCGCTCGCAGCATCGGCGGCGTTTGGTGCGATCCTCGCGTTCATCCTGTTGCGCGAGCCGAGCGAGGTCGTCTCGGTCGCCTCCGAGGTGCCTGCGCGCTTCGACCTGGTGATCGATGATGGCTCGGTGCAATCGGGCTTCCTGACCGAAGGCCAAGTGCTGGAGAGCGGCCAACACGGTCGCGTCGAAGTCGCGCTCGAACAGAGCCGCGTCGACGTGGCGCCCGATTCGCGCGTGCGCTTCGAGCGCTTGGGTCGCAAGGAGCTGCGGCTCGCGCTGATGAAGGGTCGCGTCGAGGTCGCGTTCCATCCGGAGCGCCGCGGTGAGCAGCACATGTCGATCGAGACGCGCTCGGCGCGCGTGCTCGTCGTCGGCACGCAGTTCTCGGTGGATGTGGACGGGCAGGGCAACACGCAAGTCAGCGTCAGCGAAGGCGTGGTGCAAGTCGTTCCGCGCAGCGAAGGCGAGACCCAGTTCGTGCGCGCCGGTGAGCGCGTCGAGATCCCGATCCAAGCCCCGCGTGAGATCGAGCGCGCGGTGCGCGAAGGCATCGAGAGCCGGCTGCGCGCGGAAGCCGCTGCGATCGAGCCCGATCGCGCAGCAGCTGCAGGTGCGAGCGGCGGAGAAGGCCGCGGCTCACGGCGGCAGCAATGCGCGCAGGTGAACGGCGAAAGCCAAAGCGACAGGCGGCTGGAGTCCGCACGCGCGCTGCTCCTGCAAGGCAAGCACTCGGCGGCGCGTGAACGCCTGCGCAAGCTCGCGAAGAAGAACACCCTGCCGACAAGCTCGCGCGTCGAAGCACTGGTCTTGATCGCGGAGTCGTACACGTCGCAAGGCCAAATCCCGCGGGCAGCAGAGACCTACCGCGAAGCCATCAAGATCGGCCCCAATCACCCCGCGGGTCACAACGCCATCTTCGCGCTCGCTCGCTTGAATGAGCGCTACGCGGACGACCGCAGCGCTGCGGGCGCCGTCTACCGTGAATACCTCGACAACGCCCCTCGCGGTGCCCTGGCAGCCCAAGCTCGCGAAGCGCTCTGCCGCTTGGGTGACAGCGCAAGCTGCGAGTGAGCTGACCGCCCGCGTCCGCATCCGCAGACCGCAGTGTCCCGCAAGCAAGCGAAACCCCCTGCGCGCGGGGACTCTGCGCGAGCGCACCCGGCCTGCGCCACAAACACGCTACGGAGCGAGGGTAGGCAACCGCCGACGAGGCCGAGCCAACTCCTCCGCAGGCGCCGGTGCAGGCGCAGGTGGACGCGTCGACGCGTACGCCAGCGGGCTCTCGGTGGGCAGAGCACGCGGCGGCTCCCGAAGCCCATCCATGACCATCGCCCGCGCCAAACCAGCCGGCTGATACAACATACTCATCGCCAGACAACGCTCATTCGCGCATGCGCATTGGCGCGCGCGCACCATGCCTCGCGCGCGGTCTGCTTGCGGCGAGTTCCACAGCTCGCGAAAGCTGTGCTCTCTCAGGTTGCCGAGCCGAGGGTGCGCGGAGTCGGTCTCGCAGATCGCGACATCTCCGTTGCCATAGACCACCGCGGACAACACGCCCGCTTTGCACGGCACAAGCTGCTCGCGCGCAGCAAACGCACGCGCCTTTGCCCAGCTCAGCAGCGGATTTCGCAGCCGTTGGCTGCTGAAGCCCAGGCGGCCCGCCCAGAGCTGCGCGACGCGCCGCTCGAGCTGAAAGAAACGATCGGGGTCCGGCGCACGCAGCCCAGCGCGGCGCCGCTCACCCTCGAGCATCTGCAGCTTGTGTTGCTCGAGCTGTGGACAACGGTCGTACAGATAGTGTGAGAGCCGCTCCAGCTCCTCCAAGTTGTCGCGCGTCGCAGTCGAGACGACGCGCAGCTTCAGCCTGGGATCTTTCCGCGCGATCGCCGCCAACCCGTAATAGCTCTGGATAGCGTTGTCGAACGAGTGTGGGTCGCCGCGGAAGCGGTTATGAAAATCCGATGTGCCGTCGAGCGAGAGCTCTATCGTGCATTGCTCCAGTGTGCAGAGCGTGAGGATCCGTTCCACTGCACGCGTGGTGCGCGCCACATGGAAGCCGCTCGTGCTGATCGACAAGTGAGCCAGTCCATTCCGACGTGAGAACTGCGCGCAGATCTCGGGCAGCTCGTCACGCAGGAATGGCTCACCACCCGTGAGGTGCAGCGACTCGAGCTTGCCGAGCTCCTCGGAGAGCTTGATCAGCTCGCTCTTGCGAAGATCGTCTGGCTGATTGAGCTGTGCGTGCTCCGAGCAGTGCTCGCACTGTAGGTTGCAACTCGAGCTCACGTGCAGGACGAGGTACGGCGGAGTTTCCAGCGGCGTAAGGCCGTGAGCGCGCGCGGCGAGCCGCACGTGACGAAGGGTCCGGTGTGTGAGCGAATTCTGGTTCATAAGTATTCCGCGGCCGCTGTAAGCGGCGACGAGAGAAAGCGAGAATACCGGCAGCGCAAGAAAGGTCCACCACCTCGCGAGATCTTGGTCGCACCCACTGCGCGCTGGGATGACATCGCCTTGCCTCAACTCGGGCCATGCGATCTGTACTCGCGATCACGAGTAGCGATCGAATCGCGCGCCAGACGCGCGCACGCGCGTTGTCAGGTCGCGCATTATTTCTCGAGAAACGGTCAGCCCCAGCAGCTACCCGCTGGATCGTGTAGTCTGCACACGGCTCACAGGAGGTCGCACACCAGCATGCCGCAGGGTCTATTCATCGTGATCGAAGGTGTGGATGGCGCCGGTACAACCACCCAAGTCGCTGCAGTCGCGAACGCGCTGCGTCAGCGTCGTTGGGCCGTGCGAGAGACGCGCGAGCCATCGACGGGCCCAGTTGGCGCGCTGCTCCGGCTGTGTTTGTCGGGCAGATTGGTGAGCCCGGGCCAGCTCGGCATGCGTGCGCCGAACTGGCGAACCATGGCACTGATGTTTGCCGCGGACCGCATGGACCACATCGAGGCCGAGATCGATCCGTTGCTCGAAGAAGGCGTGTGCGTGATCTCGGACCGCTACTACCACTCGTCTGTCGCGTACCAGTCGCGCAGCGCAAGCGACACCGACGCTGCCATCGCATGGATCCGCAGCATCAACGCGCAGGCGCGCAAGCCTGACTTGACGTTGGTGTTGGATGTCCCCGCAGACCAGGCGAGGGCGCGGCGCAAGCAGCGCGGTGGTGTGGAGCTCTACGACGACGACGCGCTGCAAGAGCGCCTCGTCGAGTTCTACGCGCAGCTCGAGCAGCACTTCCCCGATGAGAAGGTCGTGCACGTCCCCGGCACAGGCAGCATCGAGCAGATCACCTCGGCGCTCTTGTCGCACGTCGACGCCTGCCGCGGATAGCTGCAACGGTCTGGAACGCCGCGCGCTGTTCGGCGATAACTTTGGAATGCGTGTCTCGTCGTTTGTGCTCGGCCTCTTGTTGCTGTCCGCGCCGCTCGCGTTGGCTCAAGAGGCGTTGCCAGCGGAGGAAGCCGCCGGTAGGCCCATGCCCGAGCTGCGGTTGAACCCGCGCACGCTCGCTACGCTCGACGAACCGGCGCTGCCCAAGATCGAAGCCGGAGTGATTCCTCGCATCGCGCTGCAGGTAGAGGTGCAGCGCGGGATCGGCGCGTTCCTCCGGCACGTGCGCACCAAGCCCACGGTCCAGCGCGGACGCTTTGTAGGCTGGCGCGTGATCGAGCTGTTCAAGAAACGGCCCGAGATCCGCGTGCTCGGGCTGCGGCCCGGCGACACTGTGCTGAAGGTCAACGGCCGCTCCCTGGAGCGTCCCGAGCAACTGAAGCAAGTCTGGGACGGTTTGCTCGAGGCGAGCGAGCTGATCGTGGAGATCGAGCGCGACGGGCGCCGCTGTGAGCTGCGGTACGCGATCGCGTAAGAGCTCCTAGGGCGAACCAGTTTCGCTGAAGCTGAGCAGCCGAACCCCGACCTCGCCATCGACGTCCACCAGCTCACCTTCGGCGAACGCTTGGCCGCCCACCTGCAAGCTGACGCGCTCGCCGATCTTGCGCCCGGTCGTCAGCACGTCACCAGCTTGCAAGCGTTGCAGCTCGCCCAAGCTGACCGAGAAGCGGGCGATCTCCACCTGCAGCTCGATCGGCGCGTCGCTCGCGAGGTTCGAGAGAGTCCCCGCGGTCGTCTCCTCGACAGCGCTGGCTTTCTGGATCGTGCCTGTGGTCATTCCGAGCTCCTTGCCTGTGGCGTGCGCGTAGCTGTCGACGCGTAGCCCTTGTTCTTCGAGGGCGCACTGCAGGTGATTGCGGCTCCCCAATAAGCCGGCACGTACCTGGCCCCGCCAGCGATCACCTTCGCGCACGAGCGCACAGTGATCGAGCACGACGATATCGCCGCGTCCGAGCCCGCGCAGCGTCGAGCTCGCGAGCCGCGCATAGCCTGCACTGGCGCTGAGCGTGACACGCAGGCCGTGCAGGTTGCGCACGACGATGCGTTCCGGGACCTGTTGCAGCGCGAGCCGTTCGGGGATGTACGCGCGCATGTGCATCCGCACGGAGCCGAGCTGGAGCATGAGCGGGTACACGACACAGGGGCCGAGGCTCGCCGCTTCCAGCTGCGAGAGCTCAAGGATGTTGCGCAAGGTCCAACCGTCGCCGAGCGCCGCGAGCATGCGCGCGACGAGATACGCGAGCGCACCGCGCGACAGATCGTCGAGCGGCACGATGCCCTGCGGGGACGCGCCGGTCGCATCGCCGCCGAGCGCGAGATCGACGAGCTGCTGGGCGGCCTGATGTGTCAGCTCGACAGTGCAGGTGATCGGTCGAGCGAGCTGCGCTTGCTCGATCAGCACGGCGAGCGCGGCGGTGGTGGCGCAGCGCGCGCGCAGCTCACTCGCGCTGCAGCTATCGCCGATCCCAAGCTGCCAGGTGAGCTCGCGGCCCAAGAGGCCGCTGACCGCGCCGAGCGCGCGCTCGCCGTTGCCGTGTCCCCAGAACGATCGCAACGCCATCAGCAAGTGACTCTGACGGCGTGTGAGCTTGGGCAAGCTTGCGTAGGGGAAGGGGCGCACTGCCATGGACCCGCGGAAGATAGCGCAGACTCACGACCGCGCGCGCTGCCGCGGGGGCCTGACCGTACTATCAGTGGCTGCGGCGATCGGCGGATCGCGCGCGGGCTGTTTTCCACCGCATCGCGTAGCGCAGTGGGCAGGAAGTCGCGCGCTTCAGATCCCGCGGCGCAAAGTTTGTTTTACGATGGCGCGAGTGCCAGACCCACTTATCGGCAAACAGGTAGACAACGGCGAGTTCATCGTCGTGGACCGCATAGGCTCGGGAGGCATGGGCTCGGTCTACAAGGCTGAGCAGCCGAGCATGAATCGCATGGTCGCGATCAAGGTGCTGCACCCGCGCTTTGTCACGCGCGACGATCTGGTAGCGCGCTTTCGGCGCGAGGCGCGGGCGATGAGCCAGCTCTCGCACCCGAACACCGCGCGGGTCTACAAATACGGCGCGCTCGATGACGGCTCGGTCTACTTCGTGATGGATTACCTCGAAGGCCGGAACTTGGCCGCCGAGGTGCGTGAGAACGGGCCCATGCCCCCCGAGCGCGCTGTCCGCTTGATGGTGCAGGTCTGCGGCGCGCTCGAAGAGGCGCATCGCGCCGGCATCGTCCATCGGGACCTCAAGCCGGAGAACATCTTCCTCACCTTGCAGGGCGGGACCACCGATTTCCCCAAGGTGCTCGACTTCGGGCTCGCGAAGATGAGCGAGAAGCAGATGGGCAACGGCTCGATGATGTTCACGCAGCAGGGCATGGTGTTCGGCACGCCGGAGTTCATGAGCCCCGAGCAAGCGCAGGGCGAGCCGCTCGATCACCGCAGCGACATCTACTCGCTCGCGTTGATCTTGTACGAGCTGATCACCGGAAAGTTGCCGTTCGACGCCAAGACACCACTCGACATCATGAAAGCGCACGTGCGGGAGGCGCCCATACCGCTCTCGCAACGCGTCGCGGGCAAGCCGTTTTGGCCAGAGCTCGAGGTGGTCATGAACAAGGCGCTCGCGAAGCAGCCCAGCGACCGCTATGAGACCGCGGCGCAGTTCGGCGAAGCGCTGCTCCATTGTCTGCCGAAGCACGTGGAGGCACCCGCCCCGGCGCCGAAGCGGACCAGCCGTCGTCCTGCCGCCGAGCCGGTGTCCGCTTCTTCGATCGCGCCGAAGTCGGCCGCGCCCACGTCCACGCCCGTTGTCGAGCTGCGCGAAGACGACACCGAGATCACCCGGACACAGCGGGCCAGCCAAGATCCGTCAGCGATGGTGCGCAGCTCAAAGCTGCCCAAGGTGATGCTCACGCTCATGAGCGCCCTCGCAGCCGCGATCATCGTCTACATGATCATGTACTGGTTCCGCCGCTAGCGTTATTTTTCGGGTATGCTCGCCTGCGGCACGCGCGAACGCGCTCCTTGACGCACTTGGGGGTTTCCTACAACATGCGCGCCCGGCTTCGCTTGCTCTGGCGGGTGGTTTGGCCCCAGACACACCGAGTTCTCAACCCAACCCTGATTTGACGCGTGCGGCAGCTCCCTGGGGAACTTTGCGCGCTGTCAGCGGCACTCCGACTCTGCAATGAGCACGGCAGCAGTTAATACCGGCATTTCGCCTTTGGTTCGGGACCTCGTCGCCCTGACGAAGCCTCGCGTCACGCTTCTTGTGCTCTCGACGGCGGCCGTGGGCATGGGCATCGCGCCCGGGACGCTCGGACCCGTGCGCGCGCTGTGGATGCTGCTCGGGACGTGGTTGTGCGTGGCTTCGGCCAACTCCCTCAACTGCTTCATCGAGCGCGAGAGCGACAAGCGCATGCGCCGCACGAGCAATCGCCCGCTCCCCGCGGGTCGGCTCGATCCCGCGCTGGCGCGCGCATTCGGCCTGTTCTTGGGCGTGGTTTCGCTGCCGGTGCTGGCGCTCGGGACCAATCTCGTGACGAGTGTTCTCGGGCTGGTGGCGCTCGTGAGCTACGTGGGCGTCTACACCCCGATGAAACAGCGCAGCACCTTTGCGCTGATCGTCGGCGCGGTGCCGGGCGCGCTACCTCCGCTGATGGGCTACGCCGCGGTCAGCGGTGAGCTGGGCGCGAAGGGCGTCCTCCTGTTTGCGCTGCTCTTCCTCTGGCAGATCCCGCATGTCATCGGCCTCGGCGCATTTCGTCGCGAGGATTACGTGGCCGCAGGCATCCGCGTCTTGCCGGCCGTGCTCGGCGCCGAGCGCACACGCCTCCACGCGGTTGCCTGGTGCTTGCTGCTCGTGTCGGTCTCACTCTTGCCGCAGTGGCTCGGCTGGACCTCCTGGTTGTACTTGAGCGTGGCGATCGGTCTTGGCGCGTGGTTCACCTCAGCGACGCTGCGACCGAGCTCGGCCGCGAACCTGACGCAATGGGGCCGCCGTGTGTTCTTCACGTCGCTGTTCTACTTGCCGCTCCTGTTCCTCGCGCTGCTGATCGACGGTTGGGCTTGAGTCATGGCCCGTGCTCTCGCGGGCTCGGGGATGCGTGGGCTCGGCGTGCTGCTGCTGGCGTTGCTCACCTCGGGCGCGTGTCAGCGCGAAGGCAAGCTCGACCACTATGGGCAGCTGCCGCAGTTCACGCTGCAGAATCAGCTCGGCCATCCGTTCACGGACGCTGACCTACGCGGGCGCGTCGTAGTCGTCGATTTCATCTTCACGTCGTGCCCCGACGTGTGCCCGCTCTTGACGCAAGAGCTCGCCGCGCTGCGGAAGAAGCTACCTGTGGAAGCTCCGCTGTCGTTCGTGAGCTTCAGCGTCGATCCGGAGCACGACACGCCGGAGAAACTGCGCGTGTTCGCGCAGCAGCATGGCGTCGATGTCCCGAACTTTTGGTTTTTGACGGGACCGATCCATGAAGTTAAGCGCGTCGTGACCCTAGGCTTCAAGCAAGCGATGCAAGCCGAGCCGGTCCAAGAGGGCAAACCTCGCAACGTACTGCACGGGACGCACTTCGTGCTCGTGGATCGGCGCGGAGAGATCCGGGGCTTCTTCGCGAACGACCCTGCCGGCCACGATGCGCTCCAGAAAGCTGTGTCGGTGCTGCTTTCCGAAGGAGCTGATTCGTGATCACCAACTATGGCTTGGCCACTCTCAACGCCGTGCTGAACGCAACCGCGCTGACGGTCGTGCTGCTCGGCGCACGCGCGATCCAGAAGGGCCAAATCGAGCGACACAAGCGCTTGATGCTCACCGCATTCATCATCTCGGCGGTCTTCCTCACGTCGTATCTGACGCGCATGTTCTTGTTCGGCGACACGCGCTTTCCCGGCGAAGGCGGGATCCGCTACTTCTACTTCTTCCTGCTCATCTCACACGTGGGGCTCGCGATTCTCATCGCACCCGCGGTGATCTACACCGTGTTTCTAGGCGTCAAAGATCGCCGTGATCGCCATAAACGGATCGCGCCCAAAGTACTGCCGGTGTGGATCTACGTCCTTGCCACCGGCGTCCTCGTCTACTTGTTTCTGCACCACTGGGTCTGAGCCCGGGTGTTTGCTGACGTGAGCGCCAGGAGAACGAACGTTCTTCGTTCTCTCGGCGTTTCAGCGCGCGCTCACGAAGTGCAGAAGCCCTTCGGGGCGTCTTTGATCGCTTTGCTCAGCTGCTTCGCGCGTTCTTCCAGCGTCTTGCTTGGCTTGCGCTTGATGAGCGCATCGAGCGCGCCCTTGGCGTCGGTGCAAGCGTGCAAGCGGAAGAATGCGTCGGCCATGCCGTAGAGCGCGGTATCCACTGCGGGGCTCTTCGGGTAGAGCGCGATGACTTTGCGGTACTCGCCGAGCGCTGTCGCCGGCTTGTTCTGCACGAGGTAGGTCGCACCCACCCAGTACTGGGCGTCGCCAGTCTTGGTGTCGTCCGGATAACGCGTCACGTACTCTTTGAAGAGCGCGCGCGCCTTGTCCTGATCGGCCGCCTTGTACGCATCGTACGCCGCGTTGAAGTGTGCGTTCTTGTCAGCGGGGATCTGCGCGGGGTCGAGCGTGATCTCACCCGGTTTGCTGGTGAGCTTGCCGAGCCTGTCATCCAGCTCCGCGCGCGCCTTTGCGGTCTGCTCGATGAGGTCGTTGAGATTGTGCGTCATCTCCGCGATCTGACCTTCGAGCTCAGCCATGCGCTGCTGCTGCGCTTGCACTTGAGCACCGACGTCCGCGCTGTCGCGCGTCAAAAGGGCTCGCGCACGCTCGAGACCATCCGAGAGCTCCTGGAGCTTGACCTCCAAGCTGCGCTGGTTCTGCTCCGTGCGCGCATTCACCTCGGTGATGCGCTGCTCGAGCTGCCGGCGCATCTCCTCGCCGGCACCGGTGGTCATGAGACATCCGCTCAGCGCAAGCACGCAGCCAACAGCGGCAAGCCGCAGCCACAGAGCGGACGGAACACTCTGCTGGCTGCGCTCACTGCTGGATCGACGACCTGTCATCGCGGTGACTTCAGGGAAGGAGTGCTGCTGTTTCACTTGAACTTGAAGTCCACGCGGCGATCGCGTGCCCAGCCGGACTCGTCGGTGCCCGTCGCGAGCTCCTCACCCATCGACGAGACAGTGATCTCGCCGTCGACGCCGAGCGACTTCAGATATTGTTGTGCAGCCTGAGCGCGGCGTTCGCCGAGCGCCAAGTTGTACTCTTCGGTGCCGCGCGGGTCGCACGTACCTGTCACGTGAACGCCGCGGCCTGGTCGCGAGCGCAAGCACGTTGCGTTGCGCGAGAGTTGATCGCGCGCGCTGTCAGACAGTGTGCTCGAATCGAGATCGAAGTAAGCCGACGTAAGCTCGCACGAGGATGGTGCAGGCGCTTGTGTGGTCGGCGGCGCAACACTTTGGCGTTGTCCAACGCACATGTTGTTCTCGCACGTCTTGCCGGGGCCACAATCGGCGTTCGAAGCGCAGTAGCCGGGGATCGGTTCACAAGCTCCAGCAGAGCAACGTTGTCCTGGCGCGCAATCAGCATTGTTGCGGCACTGCTGGCAAAGGTTGTTGATACAGAACTCTCCCTTGTGGCAATCCTCGTCATCGTCACATTTGGGGTAGTCCGGACCGCAAGCGATCAAAGATAGGCTAAATCCGACGAGACACATTAGAATCAGACCGAGCGAAATACGGCGCTCAGTGTGCTCAGCGTGCTCGACGTGGCTACGTGACGCGAGACTCATGTTCAATGTCTCCTTGCCAGTCTATACTGCGCGCTTCGGCTGCGTAGTCCACGCAGCCGTTGCTTGTCAACGGTCGTGCCGCTCCGTACATTGCGCCCCTCTATGGAGGATGTCGTAGCAGAACGCGTGATGGGCACATTTCTTGCGCCACCAAGTTTGAAGGACGTGAAGCGAATCCTCGTGTTGGCAGTGCCAGCGATGTTGGCGCTACTCACGCAGACTGCGATCAACTTGGTCGACACGTATCTGATCGGGATGTTGCCCGAACCAGAACGTACGCACGGCCAAGCGATGCTGTCGCACTCGCTCACCTTCCTGTGGGCCATCGGTGGATTCTTATCCGCCATTTCGGTTGGAACACAGGCATTAGTCGGAAGACGCATCGGACAGAACGAGCCGCTCGGCGCGGGTGCTGTGCTCGCGAACGCACTCGTGCTTGCGTTCATTGCGAGCAGTGTCGCCGCGTGCGTGTTCATTCCTCTCATTCCGAAGTTCTTCTCGCTCTCTTCTTCGGATCCCGAATACGTCCGTATCGCTGCAGCATACACGAAGTGGCGTTTCGTAGGTTTAGTGTCGATGGTCGTGACGGCTGCTTACAAGAGTTTCTATGATGGCACCGGCCGCACGTACGTCCATTTTTGGGCAGCCGTGCTGATGAACATCGTGAACGGTGCGCTGTGCTGGTTGCTAATTTTCGGCCGGGCAGGGATGCCACGCATGGGTGCGGAGGGTGCAGGACTCGCGGCCGCAGTCTCGTCCTGGGTCGGTGTAGTCGCGATGTTGGCGTTCTCGTTGCGCCCGATCGATCAACATAAATACAAGCCCTACCGTCGTGGCACGTTGTCGGCGGCTGTGATGAAGAACCTCGCGCGACTGTCAGTTCCATCGGGGGTTGCCACTACGGTCGTGATGACGGGTTTTCTCGCGTTCATCTGGATCGTCGGGCTGATCGACGGCCAACCGAGCGCAGATGGTGCGGTGCGTGAGCCTGTGAATGGTGCCGCAACGACGATCATCATCAATGTGCTCAGCCTGACGTTCTTCTCGTGCATGGCGTTCGGCGTTTCGACGGCGACGTTGGTATCGCAGTCGATGGGCGCGAGTGATCCCGACAGCGCCGAGCGGTATGCGTGGAGCAGCGTGAAGCTCGCTGTCTTGGCATTCGGCATCTTGGGTGCGACCGAGGTGATCTTCCCTGAGTTCTGGTTGCGAATCTTTAATGATTCGCCAGCCGTGGTCGCGGTCGGTAAGGCGCCGATGCGGATGATGGGCGCGATGGGCCCGTTCATCGCAGGCGGCATGATCCTCACGCAGGCGCTGTTCGGAGCGGGCAACCCCCGCTTCGTGATGTTCGTCGAGGTGTCTCTGCACTTCGGCGTGCTGTTGCCGGTGGCCTACGTCGCCGGGATCCTGTTGAACGGAGGCCTGCTCGGCATCTGGTCGTCGGCAGCGGTGTATGTTCTGCTGCTGACCGCGATCATGACCTGGAAGTTCCGATCAAATACCTGGAAGTCCATCGTCCTGTGACTTTCGAACGATCTGCAAGACAACCTCCTGCGCGCTCAGCGCGACTCTCTCGCATTGCTCCTTCGGCCACCGGCGAAATGTTTCGACGCGTGGCCGAGCTAAAGGCGCGCGGTGAGCCGCTGATCGCGCTCAATGTGGGCGAGCCGGACTTCGCGCCTCCGGCAGAGATCCTGGCTGCGACCTCGCGCGCGCTCCAAGGTGGGCCGTACGGGTACACGCAGATCGCAGGGCTGCCCGCGCTGCGCGAGGCCATCTGCGCTCGCTCCCGCGCGCGGCGCGGTCTCACGCACACGCCCGACGAGGTCGTCGTGACTGCGGGCGCGAAGCATGCGCTGTTTCACTTGGCGCAAGCGCTGTTCGATGACGGCGATGAGGTGGTGATCCCCACGCCGAGCTGGGTGAGCTACGCGGATCAAGCGCGACTCGCTGGCGCGAAGCCAGTGTTCGTTCCGGGCGCTGAAGCTGATGGCTTCATGCCTAGCGTGGCTGCGCTGCGCGCGGCGATCACTGACAGGACGAAAGCCCTGATCTTGTGCAGCCCGAACAATCCGACCGGCTCGACGTACGATGAAGCCGCGCTGCGTGAGCTCGCTGAGCTCCTGGTGTCGCGATCGCTCTGGGTGATCGTGGATGAGATCTATGCCGAGCTGTACTACGGCGCGGGATCGCATGCGCCATCGCTCTTGAGCGTTGCGCCGGAGCTGCGCGAGCAAACGGTGATCGTCGATGGCGTCAGCAAGAGCTACGCGATGACTGGCTTCCGCGTGGGTTGGCTCATCGCGCCGCGCGAGCTGGCGCGCGCGTGCGAGACGCTGCAGAGCCAGAGCACGTCGAGCATCGCGACGATCGCGCAGCTCGCGACGCTCGCCGCTCTCAGCGGCGATCAGTCGTGTGTGCAGCAGATGAGGAGCGCGTACCGCGAGCGCAGGGACGTGTTGATCGCGGAGCTCTCTAAGGTGCCGGGCGTGAGCTGTCAGGTGCCGAGCGGGGCGTTTTACGTATTTGCGAATGTCGCGGGCTGGCTCGGGCGCAACGCGGGCCCGAAGGTGCTCGCTTCAGATGTCGATGTCGCCGAGTGGCTTTTGAATGATGCCAAGGTCGCGCTGATGCCGGGTTCGGCGTTCGGCGGGCCGGGGTACGTGAGGATTTCGTATGCCGCCGGGCTCGCTGAGCTGCGCGAAGCGGTGAATCGGATCGCGGCTGCTGCTGGGCGTTTGAGCTAGCGCAGCGCCGTAATCGTAACCGTAACCGTAATCGTAGTCGTAACCGGCTGAGTCGTCTGGCTATGACTGCGGGACGTGATCGGGTTCGGGTGACGTCGAGGTTAGGGTTAGGAGGTTCGGTTACGGTTACGATTACGATTACGAGGCAGAGTTGGTTTGTGGCCTTTAGGCTTGGGGTGGCCGGATGCTGCGGCCCGGGGCTGGGGGCTGCATCGAGCGGAAGGGGGCGTGTTCTGTTAGCGCTACTAGCGCCCTTGCGAGCAGCATGTAGCCGATCGCTAGGCTCAATAAGCGGCCGGGGGCTCGCGTGGCGTAGCCTGCTGCGAAGATCAGAAGCATCCCCGATGCTGCTTGGATCCGCACTGCTCCACCATTCAACAGACCTGTGACTGCCGCTGACAGCAGCAGGCAGAACGGCACTGCGTAGGCTAGGGGCCAGCGGTCCAGGACCAATGACACGCGCTGGGCGGAGTAGACCAAGAGTCCGAAGTCTGCGCGCATGTTGTGGAACGCCGAGAGCTGGACGTAGAAGGTGAAGACCAGCACCGCGAACCCGAGGGAGCGCGCTGCCAGGGCGCGCATGCGCAATCCCCGTGGGACGAGCAGGGGGAAGGCTGCGAAGAGCAGGAAGATGTAGACGACCTCGCCCGCCGCTTTGCTGCCGATCATCAGGTAGTGCGCCCAGGGATCGAGCGGGGTGTCCGGGGCGACGTCGAGCACCGCGGTCGCCAGGTTGAAGAACGCGAGCGTCGTGATCGCAAAGGCGAGCACGCGCATGAACGGGCCGCGCGTGCTGCTGATGGCGGCGGAGCCGGCTGACATTCCGATCAAGTTCGCCGCAGCCACGCCGAAGTAGATCTGGACCCGCGAGGCCGCCAACGGGTCGAACAGCATCGCGCTGAGCGCGACGTGCACGAGCGCTCCTGCGCACACGAATACGGAAAGTTGCCTACGCAGGGGCAGGCGGGGCATGCCCAGCAGCGCCCACGACACGCAGGATACGAGCGTCACGAGGCCCGAGGTGACCGACAAGTTGGCGCAAAAACGCGCGGCCTGGGTCAGCTGAGGAAACTGCTCGCTGGTGCCAGCGCCGAGGCCCGGCAAGGCGACCTGGTTGAGCGCCATCGACAAGAGCGCCGACAGGGCCGCTAACACCGCGACAGGCGGCACGACGTCGAGCGGCAGACGCTGCAGCGGCCAATACGGGCGGGCACTCACACGCGTGTCCTGCGCCCTCGGAACTTCAGGCGCAGACGTGCGCTCACTGGCATCGCTCATCTCCACTCCCGGCCGAGCGTCCAGAGCGCGCGCCTGTTTCCAGGGTGATGGCGGGTAGTTTCGGCCCAGCTCCTCATGCGGGTGCGCCCGGGCAGAGTCGGACGCCCAACCGCGCACGTCAAGCCGAACCGGACGAATTGCGGGTTGGCTTGTCGAATGCTCTGCTCCGAGTCAGGATGCCGTCCGCCATCACTTTGGAGACTGCATGACTGCGCTAAGCCGGCAAACCGTAACGCTTGAAGAGGTTCGTGCCCTGTACGATCTGCCACTCACGGAGCTGGTGTTCCGGGCACAGAGCGTCCATCGCCAACACCACACCCCGGACAGCGTTCAGCTGTGTACGTTGCTCTCGATCAAGACGGGCGGCTGCCCGGAGGATTGCGGGTACTGCTCGCAGAGCGCGCGTCACGAGAAGAAGATGGACGTGCAGCCGCTGATGGACGAAGCGACGGTGCTCGCTGCCGCCAAGCGCGCACGCGACGCTGGTGCGACGCGTTTTTGCATGGGTGCCGCGTGGCGTAACGCCAAGGGCGGCGAGCAGTTCCAGCGTGTCTTGAACATGGTGCGCGGCGTGCGCGAGCTCGGCATGGAAGCGTGCGTCACGCTCGGCATGCTGACCGACGAGCAAGCCGTCGCGCTCAAAGAGGCTGGGCTCACCGCATACAACCACAACCTGGACACGTCGCGTGAGTTCTACGGCTCGGTCGTGACGACACGCACGTATGACGACCGTCTGCAGACGCTCGATCGCGTGACGCGCGCGGGTATCTCGGTCTGCTGCGGCGGCATCTTGGGTCTCGGCGAGTCGGTCGACGACCGTTGTCGCATGTTGGTGACGCTGGCGAACTTCGCCGTGCCACCCGAGAGCGTGCCGATCAATGCGCTGGCGGCAGTGCCGGGAACGCCGATGGCGAACCAGAAGCCGATCGATCCGTTCGAGCTCGTCCGCATGATCGCGGTGACGCGTCTGCTCATGCCCAAGGCGCGCGTGCGTCTATCCGCGGGTCGCGAGCAGCTCACGCGCGAGGCGCAGGTGCTCTGCTTCATGGCTGGCGCGAACTCGATCTTCTACGGCAGCAAGTTGCTGACGGTCGGCAATCCTGAGCATGACGCGGATATGCAGCTGCTCAAGGATGCGGGGCTGAGCGCGCTTCCCGCGTCGCAGGAGCCCGAGCAGATCGAAGCTGCGCAGTAGCGCGCGTCGTCTACTCGTTCACGTGCAACGCACAAGTATTCGTGCGCGCTTCGCTGATGTCTTACGAACCGCGCACGAGTACGAAGCTTAGGCCGGCCCAAAGGCGATGAGCGCAGGCGGCATGCTGACGAGCTTGGCTTCGGGGATCTTGATGCAGCACACGATGATCTCCGCAGTGGTGAGGACTTCGTCCCCGCGCATGATCCGTGTGTCGAAGCGCAGCTTCGCGCGGTTGGCTACTGCGATCCAGGTCTGCAGCTCGATCAGGTCGTCGAAGCGCGCGCCCGCGCGATACTTGACGTTGGCTTCGACGACGGCGAGCGACAGGCCTTGCTCCAGCTCCATCGCGCGGAAGTCGTAGTCGCGGTCGCGCAAGTACTCGACCCGCGCGGCCTCCAAGTAGCGCAGATAGGTCGAGTGATGCATGACCTGCGCGCGATCGGTGTCGACATATCCGACGCGAACATTCAGCTTCGCGACGTAGACGCCTTCAGGAATGCGCATGCAAAACTGCTTACTTGCCGAGCTTGCTCGCCACGAGGCTGACGACCGAGTCGAGATCCCGAACCTGCTCCAGCTCCTGCTCGGGGATCTTGATCTTGTAGCGACGCTCGACCTCCGCGACGATCTCGATCGCCATCATCGAGTCGATGCCGAGATCCTTGAAGGGCTTGCTGTCGGGCACTTCGTCCAGCTCGGCGACCTCTGCGACGATCTCGCGCAGCGCGTCACGCAATTCTTCGTGGGCCATCGGGATATCCTTTCGAATTCTCAGCCTGCTTGCGGCAGCTTGACGGCCACCAAGTTGAGCAATTGGCCGACCGTCTGAATGCCCACGAGCTGATCATCCGGCACACGGATGTTGAGGTCTCGCTCGAGACTGCCGATCACCTCCAGCAGCTCCAGGGAGTCGATGCCGAGGTCGGAGATCACGCCGTTTTCGTCCACCTTGGTGAGGTCTTTTTCTGCGATTTCCGAGGCGGTGGATCGAAAGATCTGCAGCAGCTCTGCCCGAGTCATAGGTTCTCCCATCGCTAACTTCTCCGGCTTAATACCGGTATTCACTGGCAGCGTCATCCGGGACGCGCCGTGTTTTTCGCTGGCTGATTCTAGGTTCTACGGCCAGAGATCAGCGCGCATCCCGCGCGTCGCATGATTTTACGCAGTTCCAGATGCTTGCTCCTCGACTCCGTGTTCTTCGAGCTCGCCGGATTCGAACAAGCTTTTGGTGCGTCGCCGCTGCACCTTGCCACTCGAGGTCTTGGGCAGCGAGCCCACGCGCACGATGGCTACGTGCCCGACCGTGATGCCGCTGGTCTCAGCCACCTTGCTCGCGATCGCCTTGCGCAGCTGCGCTGCATCGCTGGAATTGCCTTCGGCGCAGATGATCAACGTCTCTTCGCCGTTTTTTTGGACGCTAAAGGCGACGACGTTGTCGCGCCTCACACCTTCGATCTCTGCGACCGCCCATTCGATGTCTTGAGGATAATGGTTGGCGCCGCGGATGATGATCAGGTCTTTGAGACGCCCGCAAACATACAGATTTCCGTCGGCCAAATAGCCTAGGTCGCCTGTATGCAACCAGCCGTTGCGCCAGCTCTCGGCAGTGGCCTCGGGGTTCTTGAAGTAGCCGGACGTGACACTCGGCCCCCGCGTGACGATCTCGCCGACGCGGCGCTCTGGCAGCAGATTGCCCCCCTCGTCGACGATGCCTACCTCGTGCTCGGGGAACGGCTTGCCGCACGAGACCAGCTCGAGCGCTTGCTCGCCGCCAGCGTCGTCTTCGAGTTTTGCAGCCTCTCCCCGCTGCATCGCGGCGAGGCTAACGCGATCGGTCACGATCGCTGTGTCGCGCGGGTGGAACGTGATCGCGAGCGTGGCTTCCGCCATGCCGTACGCAGGCAGCAGCGCTTCTTTGCGAAAGCCGCAGCGCGCGAAGCGCTGGGCGAACTCATGCATGACCTTGGGATTGATCGGCTCGGCACCGCAGCCGGCGATGCGCACATGGCTGAGGTCGAGCGCTTCCAGATCTTTATCGCGTGCGCGCTTGGTCGCGAGCGCGTACGCGAAGTTGGGCGCGAAGGTCAACGTGCCGCGCCGTTCGTGCAGTGTTTCCAACCAGATGTTGGGGCGCCTGCCAAACGCTTCGGTCGGCATGATGTACGTCGGCACGCTGCACACGATGCCGCCGAGGGCGAACCCGATCAGACCCATGTCGTGATAGAGCGGCAGCCATGTGACAGTGAGATCTTCTAGACTTGGATTGACGCCTGTCGGACCGAGGAACGCGCGCGCGTTCGCGAGTAAGTTTTCATGCGTGACCATCACGCCCTTGGGCAGTGAGGTGCTCCCCGAGGTGAACTGTAAGAAACAAAGATCGCTTGCGTTCAAGCTCGGTAGACGCGGCGCCTGCTCCGGAACCTGCTGCAGCTGCTCGACAGTCCACAAGCGCGCGAGCGAAGGGTTCTGTGTGAAGACATCGTCGACCACATTTTTTGTGCTCTCAGTGGTCAACAACACCTTGGCACCAGAAGTGGCAACGATGTGACTAACCGTGTCGACGTAGGCGTTTTTCGCTTTGAAGCTCGCGCGCGGATAGATCGGAACTGGCACGCAGCCCGCGACTACAGCGCTCACGAAGCTGAGCACAAACTCCGCGGGATCCGCGATCACCAAAGCCAGCCGGTCACCCTGTTTCAGATCGAGTGCTTGGAGCAATCCAGCGCGACGATGTGCTTCTGCTTCGAGTGCTTCGAACGCGTAAAAGCGTTCGGTTCCATCGAGCGCTCGGAAGCGAAACCCGTGCTGTGTTCCACGCGGCGTATTCGCGAGGCAAGACACCAAAGTGTCCGCTGCCGATGACTTCATTCGAGCGCTTCTACGAATCCACCTCACGCGCGTCAAGCCACAAAAAGTTGCATGATATAGGCCAGTCGGCCGGCCAAAGCTCAGAGAACTTTAGCCGCTAGCTTGCGGTGATTGACACGAGTGACTATAGATTTCCTCGATTAAAATGGCGCGCGTTTTCGTTACTGGCTTGGGCGTTGTTAGCTCACTTGGCTTTGGCCGCGACGAATACTGGCGCAACGTCGTCGCTGGGAATTCAGGCTTCTCGACCATCGCTGGCTTCGACACTTCTGCGCTCGAGCGCACGGTCGCTGGCGAAGTGCGCGGCTTCGTCGCGCGTGACTTCATGAGCGCCGCTGAAGCGCGGCGCATGGGGCGTTGCTCCGCATTCGCATTGGCTGCAGCGCGCATGGCTGTAGAGGAATCTGGTTTGCGCGCGGAACAAGTGAGTGGTGAGCGCACGACAGTTGTCGTCGGCACCACCATGGGCGAAGCAGATGTCATCGGTGAGCTCGAGGACGCTTGGGTTCGCGGCGGCTCGGATGCGGTGCTCACGCGCAAGCTGCCGCTCTGCGGCTCGACCTTATTGCCGATTCACATCGCACGTGCCTTTGGCGCACGCGGCATGGTGCAGACGCTGCCCGCTGCATGCGCGGCAGGCAACTACGCCATCGCATTCGGTGCAGATCTCATTCGCATGGGCCGCGCGGACGTTGTGATCTGCGGCGCGAGCGAGCTCTTGCAGAAGATTCAATTCGCAGGCTTCGTGCGTCTCGGTGCGGTCGCGCCCGAGCGTTGCCAGCCATTCGATAAGAATCGGCGCGGGCTGATCGTGGGTGAGGGCGCGGGCATCTTGGTGCTCGAGTCGGAAGCGCATGCTGTCCGGCGCGGCGCGAATGTGCTCGCAGAGATCGGCGGATCTGGGTTGGCTTGCGATGCTCATCACATCACGCGTCCGCATCCGGAGGGCACTGGCAGTGCACGCGCGATGCGCGAAGCGATCGCCCGCAGCGGCGTGACACCTGACGAGATCGACTTCGTGAATGCGCACGGCACAGGAACCGTCGCCAACGATAAGATCGAGTCGCTCGTGATCGGTGAAGTGTTCGGCGGGCGGCGCGTGCCTGTAAGCAGCATGAAAGGCATGCTCGGCCACTGCATGGGCGCCGCGAGCGCGCTCGAAGCAGTCGCTTGCGTGCTCACCGTGCAGACCGGCATCTACCCACCGACCGTCGCCTACGAAACGCCTGACCCCGAGTGCGACATCAACCTGGTGGCGAACAGCGCACAGCGCGGTCCTGCAGAGATCGTCCTGAATAACTCGTTGGCTTTCGGTGGCTACGACGCTGTCGTGGCGTTCGCGAAGCCGGGCCGTCTGCCAGATCCGTCGCTGCGCAACAGCGTGAGCTTGGGCGGGGCCCGGTGAACCCGTTTGCGATCACCGGCGTCGGGCTCGTGAGTCCGCTCGGCGTGGGTTACCCCGACTTTGCCCGCGGGCTGGCGGCGTGGGCTAGCGAGCCCAAGGACTTGTTTTCAGGGCCAACGCTGCTCGATCCAGCCAAGATCGAAGCGCCTATGGCCGCCGAGTGCGCGACCTTCGACGCGAAGCTGCACTTAGGTGACAAAGGTCTGCGTAACTTCGATCGACTGACGAAGCTGCTCATCGTGTGCGGCAAGCTCACGCTCGAAGACGCGGGTCTGAAACAGGCGGGCACGCATCGCTTGTCGCCGGATCGCATCGGCGTGTGCTCGGCGACCGCGTATGGATCGCTCGAGGCCATCACCGAAGCAGTGCAGGTCACCGAGCTGGAAGACCCGCGCTTTCTGAATCCGAATCGCTTTCCCAACACCGTGATCAACGCGGCCGCTGGCTACGTGAGCATCTGGGAGGACCTGCGCGCGCCGAACGTCACCGTGGTCGATGGCAACTGCGGCTCGCTCGACGCGGTGCTGAGCGGCCAAACGCATCTGCTCAACGATCGCGCCGATGTGTTTCTGGTCGGTGGCGGCGAAGCGCTGAGTGAGGCGCTGTATGTTGCGTTTCGTAAGCTCAATGTGCTCGCTGAGCACGGGCGCACGTTTGCGCCCGGGCAACCTCACAGTCAGGGCATGCGCATCGGTGAGGGTGCCGGCTATCTGAGCTTAGAAAAGGCAGACTTCGCGCGCGCGCGCGGTGCTCACATCCGCGCCGAAGTGATCGGCTATGGCAACGCATTCGATGCGCCGGCTTCCGAAGCGCGTCTCGTGCACGTCTCTAGCGATGCGCTCATGCGGGCGATCCGCATGGCGTTGCGCGATGCAGACCTCAGCCCTGACCAGATCGACGTCGTCGCGAGTGGCGTAAGCGGCGTGGCCGAGTTCGATGCACATGAGCTCGCTGGTATCGCCGCCGTTCGCCGCGACCTGCCGGTCGCCGCACCCAAGGCCATATACGGCGAGACGTTCGGCGCGGGCGGCATGCTCGCGAGCGCGTGTGCGTTAGCATGGTTCGACGGTGTGCCGGTCGCACCTCTCGTGCAGGGGCAAGTGAACGGTCCCGTCCGCCACGTGCTGGTGACCGCAGTCGGATACTATGGCAACGCGTCGGCTTTGATCTTGCGTAAGTCCAGCTAGTGCGGGGGGAGCTGTCGGCTCGTGTGTGCGCGCACCGGCGCTCGCCGCTGAAGGACTGCGCTTGTTGTACGGGGGCGTCGCTAAGCCGTTGAGCGTAACGCCTTTTTTCTGGCTGCCCGTGAGATAGAATCTAATTCAGTGGTGGGCTCGACACATCCCAACGCTCCACACGATGGCGCGGCGCCTCGGATCAACCAAAAGTTGCTTCGTGCCCTGGTCGCTGAAGGTGTTGTCTCACAGTCAGATGCCGAGCAGGCCGAGCTGTTCGCGAAGCGCAGGCGCGTGCACGTGGAAGAGGCGCTGCTCGAGAGCGGGCTGATGGATGAAGGTCAGCTGCTGCGCTTTCAAGCGGCGCTGTACCGGACCTACTTCGTCTCGACCAAGAAGCTCTCACTCGCGCCGATCAGCGACAGCTTGCTGCGCTTGGTCACGCAGCGCTTGGCTGCACGCTTGTGGATCTTCCCAGTAAAATACGACGCGCGCACCGGCGAGCTGTCGATTCTAACGGTGGAGCCTGACGACCCGGATGTGCTGAAGGGCGTGCAGTTCGCCACGCGCGTGTCGAAGGTTCGTGCGCTGGTCGCGCGCCCGGCGGCGATCGCGGCGGCGATTCGTCAGCACTTCATGAACGAAGTGGGTGCCTTTGCTGCGGTGCGCCATACCGGCGACAAGTACGGGACCTCAGACGATCGCGGCCGCCGCCTGCCGGACGCGATGCCGATGCAGGACGTCGGATCGACCCCGCCCATCGGCCTGGACCGCAGCGAGGTCAAACGGACCACTGGGCAGCACGCCGCGCCGCACCTGCAGTCGACGGTCGCGACGGTAAGCATGTTGCCGCATCAACAGGCGACGTTGCCGATCCCGCAGCCTTCGGCGTTCGGAGGGCCTCAAAATCTCGCCTACCAGACGTTGACCGGGGCGGACGCCAAGATGTTGGGCGTGGCTCCGACGGCCGCGTATCAGACCCTGAGCGGCGTCGACACCAAGATGCTCGGTCTGGGTGCGCCCATTCCGATGGCCACGCCGGCGCAGCCGATTCCCGCACCTGCAACGGTCGCGTCTTCGATCGCGATGCACGACTTCATCGAGACGCTCAACGTTGTGGTCGCGCTCCTGGAGCAAGACCGCGGCGAGCTGCGCGGTCACTCGATGATGGTCGTGCGGATCGCCCGTCGCATGTGCGAACGCTTAGGTCTCACGCCTGAAGAGACCGATGCGATCGTGATTGCGTCGTATCTGCACGACCTCGGCAAGGTCTCACAGTTTCATCTGACTGCTCTCAATGTGGCGCAGTACGAAAATCATCGGGCGCAGGCCAAGAAGTCGTACCTGACACCCACGCGCCTCTTCGAAGCGGTGCGCTTGCCGGACAAGGTCACGACCATTCTGGCCCATCTGTATGAGCGCCTGGATGGGCAGGGCTTCCCGGATCGCTTGTCCGCCAAAGAGATCCCGCTCGGCTCGCGCGTGCTCGCAGTGGCCGAGACCTATGCCGACCTGACCGGACAAGCCGCCAACGCCTATCGCCGCAAGCTCACGCCGGAAGAGGCGTTCGAGGTGCTGAACAAGCATCGCGGCAAGCTATTCGACGCCACGTTGCTCGACGTGCTCAAGCTCGTGGTGCTGGGCGGCGACCTCCGCGCCAAGCTGCTCGCGGATCGTCGGCGCGCGCTCTTGGTCGATCCGGACGCGGAAGAGTCGACCGTGCTCGAGCTGCGTTTGGTGGAACATGGCTTCGACGTGGTCATCGCACGTACCTCTGCAGACGCGGAGAACGAGCTCGTCAACGACATCGACATCGTGATCAGCGAGATCGAGCTGAAGCCGCTCGATGGCTTCGCGTTGTTGCAGAAGGTGCGCGCAGCGGGCAACGAAGTGCCGTTCGTGTTTCTGAGCCAGCGCGACGAGAGTGAGATCGCTAAGCGCAGCTTCGAGCTCGGTGCAGGCGACTTCATCACCAAGCCCGCGTCCCCCGACGTCGTTGCGCTGAAGGTCAATCGCGTGCTCGAAGGCGGCGCTGCCAGGAAGCGCAAGCCCGGTGGCGTGAGTGGATCGCTCACCGAGATGGCGTTGCCAGACATGGTTCAGATCTTGTTCCATGGTCGCAAGAGCGGCCTGCTCGTG
>Ga0190269_10000161_pt1 | contig 34539 bp, 18 predicted proteins | sample Popmic249IS_FD_133749 | JGI IMG/M metagenome (GOLD analysis project Ga0190269, IMG submission 133749) | Populus adjacent soil microbial communities from riparian zone of Blue River, Arizona, USA - 249 IS | ecosystem: Environmental > Terrestrial > Soil > Riparian zone | place: USA: Arizona... | reverse complement strand
TCGCGGTACGTGTGCTCGTGCATGTCGACGAGCCGCAGCACCAGGCGCTGCTCCGGACGCAGTGCGCCGAGCGAGCTGTGCAGCTGCTCGTGTGTGATCGCACCGCTCGGCTCCGGAGTGCCGCTGTCGGCGTCAGGCTCGCTGCGCACGGCTGCGCTGTACGCGTTGTGCAGCGCGCGGCGCCGCGCGAACGCACGCCGCTCGGAGTAGAAGGTGTTGAGCAGTATTCGCTGCAGCCATGCGCGGCAGCTGTCCTCCTCGTGATAGCGATCCCAGAAGCGGAACGCACGCAAGAGCGCATCTTGCAGCAGGTCGTCCGCGTCGGCGCGGCTCTTGGTGAGCCGCAGCGCGCTCGCGCGCAAGCTCGCGTAATGCGGCGCGACCGCGCGCTCGAAGCTCGCGGCATTCGCGCAGCGTGCGCGGCGCGCACGCGTCGGGAGCTCGTGCGAAGAAGCTGGCTCGGAAACTGGCGCAACACGCATGAACGACCTCCGTGCTCCGCCGCGCGTCGACACAAGATGTGTGCGCGCCGCGGCTGCGTTCAAGCGTTAGTGCAACGCCCGCGCCAACCCGGAACCACGCGAAAACACGCGATAACTCGCTGGGTTGCAGGACGCTGCCTGCCAAACTGACAGGTGCCCGAAAACGCGCCTGCCAGTTTGGCATTCGCGCTGGGCGCAGCCCGCGGCGGCGGGCCCACGGCCGCTCGAACGGCGCGCTGAAGGCCGGCCGCGGTCAGGCTGGGGCGCGGCAGGCCTGGAGCGCTGCGGGGACGGCGTCGGCGACTTCGTGCGCGAGCAGGCCGCGGTCGCCGCGCGCGGCGAGCTCGCCGGCGCGCGCGTGCAGGTAGACGCCGCAGCTTGCCGCCATCAGCGGCGAGAGCTGGGCGCTCAGCGCGCCGATCACACCGGACAGCACGTCGCCGGTGCCCGCGACCGCCAGCGCCGGCACGTCGAGCGGGCAAACTCGCACCTGCCCCGCAGCATCCGCGATCACCGTGCGCGCGCCCTTCAGGACCACGACCGCACCAGTGTCGGCGGCGAGCTTCGCGGCGGCCTGATAACGGTCGGCCTGCACGGCCTCGGTGCTGCTGCCGAGCACACGCGCCGCTTCCGCGGGATGCGGCGTCAGGATGCGCGGTCCACGCGCGCCGCGCAGACCGCCGCCCCGGCCCGCCCAGGCCGTGAGCGCATCGGCGTCGAGCACGCAGGGCTTCTCCAGCTCGAGCGAGAGGCGCCGCGCCAGCTCCCCACCCTGCTCGTCCGTGCCTAGCCCCGGCCCGATGACGGCCGCGTGTTTACCCTCGAGCTGCTCGCGCACGTGGCCCACGGCGGCCTCGAGCTCGGCGGGCAGGTCCGTGGTCATGATCTCGAGCACCTTGGCATCCAGCGCCGCCCTGGCACCCGCGCGCGGGCACAACGTCACGAGCCCCGCCCCTGCGCGCATCGCCCCGAGCCCGGCCAGGACGCTCGCGCCCGTGCGCCCGGGTGCGCCGGCCACGATCAGCACGTGGCCGCCGCGGCCCTTGTGTGTATCCGCCGCTCGGAGCGGCAGGGCGGCTGCGACGTCGCGCGCCTCGATCAACGCAAACTCCGCCTCCCTCGTCCCGGGCACGCCGATGTGCGCGAGCTCCACGTGCCCGGCGTACGCCGCGCCCGGATGCTGGTGCAGCCCGCGCTTGTGCGCCGCGAACGTGACCGTGAGCGCGGCCCGCACCGCGACGCCCAGCACCGCGCCGCTGTTGGCGTCAATGCCACTCGGGATGTCCAGCGCCACACGCGGGGCCCAAGCCTCATTGATGCGCTCGATCGCGGCGGCGTACACACCCGTCACCGGTCGGTCGAGACCGGTACCGAACAGCCCGTCCACGATCAGGCTCGCGCCCGCGAGCTCGGCGGCGTCTGCGCTCTGGCTCACCGGCCCGTGCAAGCGCTCCAGCGCGGTCAGGTTCAGCAGCGCATCGCCGCGCACCTTGTCGCGCTCCCCGATCAACACGCAGCGCGGTCGCTTGCCCGCGAGCAGCAGATGCCGCGCCACGACCCAGGCGTCCCCGCCGTTCTGCCCGACGCCGCCCACGATGAACACATCGTCCAGCCGCTCGGAAAAGCGCTCACGGATAAGCTCGAACGCCCCGCGACCCGCGTTCTCCATGAGCAGGCAGCTCGGCACGCCGAGGCGTGCGACCGCCTCGGCGTCCAGTGCCCGCACGGCGTCGCGAGAGAGCAGCGGGATCATGACCCAGCCACCCTCCCGCGCACCGGCTCACGCATCCGCATAACGCGCCTTCAGCAGCTCACCGAGGCACGCGCGCGCGCAGTTACGGCAGTAGCCGTAGTCCTTCAGCACGCGGCCCAGCGCGGCTTCGGCCGCCCTGCGCTTGTCCTCTTCCAGCACCTGCTGCGCGGACGCGTCGGCCAGCAAGTTCAACATGTCGCGCAACGTCGCGGCCACGAGCCCGCGGCGCTCCGTGTAATAGGCTTCTTTCACGCGCTCCAGATAGCGCGGGAAGATCTGCATCGCGTCGAGCTTCGCGCCCGGGTGGTCGATCGAATACGCCGCCACCACGCTGATCAGATTGCGCCGGAACTCCTTCGGGTCCTTCACGTCGAGGATGTCCTCGATGCTGCGGAACAAGGTCTCGTCCGGCTCCTCGTAGCGGCCCGTGAGTGGATCGCGGTAGCGCTCGCCCTTGATCCAGAGCGACACCTGCATGACGTAGCGCTCGAACAGCTCCTCATAGCGCGACTCATCCACGAGCCCGGTGCTGGTCCGCACCTCGGTGTCCACCTTCGTCAGCCAGTGCTCGCGCACCTGCGTCAGGAAACTGCGGTGATCGTGGAAGCCCGACTCCGGCTTGTGCTTGAGGAACTGGTAGTCGCCCTTCTCGACCAGCGCCTGGATCTGGTCGAACACACCGAGCGGCGACAGGCACGCGTGATCCGGATGCTGCGCCGCATCCAGAAGCAAGGTGCGGATCTCGCGCGGCGAGGCGCCGGTCATGCCCTCGTAGATCGGCAGCGGATCGAACTCCTGCGACACCGCGAGCAGGCCCGCGCGCAGCAGCTTGGACTCTTCGCTGTTCAGCCGCCTCGGAATCGTGCCCTCCGCGTACAGCAGCGCCTTGTCCATGGGTGTCAGCCCGGCCGCGAGCTTACCGAGCGCGGGATCGTCGTAGTGCGCGACGTCCGAGCGCAGGAGGCGCGTGAGCACGGCCCACAGCGCGGCGACCCACGTGGAGTGTGGGGCCACGTGCGAGCGCACCTGCGGGATGATCTGCGTATCGTAGATCTCGCGCTCGCGGTTGTAGTCGAGCAGGTAGCCCACGCGCACGAGCTGCAGGCGCGCGCGGAACGAGTTGTACTCCGGGTGCTGCCGGAACGCGTCCAGGTGCGCTTCGTTCGTGCTGCCGATGAACACCGAGTTCACGGCGAGGTTCGAGAAGTTGAGCGCGATCTCGCCGCTCTCCAGCGCGAGCAGCAGGTACTTCCACGACTCGAGCGGGCGCTTCAGCAGATCGCTGAACTCGATCACCCCGCCCGCGCCGTCGACGAGCTCGCCGTGCGTCTCGAACAAGCTCAGGCTGCTGAGCGCACCCGGCAGCGCGGCGAGCGACCGGTCCATCGTGACCTGACGCTCTGAAGCATCCACGCTCATCTGCGGGCCGATCGTCACGGCCGCTGCGCGGTAGCGCCGCGACACGTAGAAGCGTTCGACCTGGATGTGCGCGAGCACCTTGCGCAGGTCGCCCTGATAGTTCGTCAGCATCGCGTCGAAGATCTGGGCGTTCTTGTGGCCGAGCCGGCCGTTCCAGATCCAGTCGGGCGCGCTCTCGCCGACGCCCTTGTCCGCATACGCCCTGCCGACGAGCTCACGCCGCTCGCCGAGCGGCAAGAGCAGGAGCGGATGCTCGCGCAGCTCACTCGTCAGCTTGCTGCTGATCTTGTCGTGCTCGAGGTGCGCGTACGAGTCCGTGCCACCCGCCTTGCGCGGCCGCGCACCGAAGCCGATCGACTTCTCGTCGAAGCCCCCGGGGAACACCCACGAGAAGCGGTAGAGCGCGCCCTCCGCCAGCGTGGAGTAATGTTCGAGCGCGCGCAGGATGCAGGCCGCGAACGTGCTCTTGGCGCTGCCGTTCGGTCCGTGCAGCAGCACCAGCCGATTCGAGCGCCCCTCGCGCACGAAGTTCGACAACGTGCGGTACATCGTCTCCTGCACGTGCTCGTGCCCCAGCAGCCGATAGCGGCCCTCGCCGTCGCGCGAGCCGTCCAGGAACTCCTGATCGAACAGATGGTAGCGGCGCCGCTTACCGAGCGGCGACAGCTGCTCGTAGCTACCGAAGTGGTCGAAGCAGTCGCGCAGATAGCGCGCGGCGTCACGCGTGTGCCGGTACGGGTGCGCGACGAATTCGTCGAGATACTCCTCGTACGAGAGCACGCGTTTTTCGGCCTGGAAGCGCTCCCGGACCGTGGCTTGCAGCAGATCGAGCTCGGATTGGGCGTTGAATGTCATGCGCTCCTACTTGACGGCCACGGCGAGCGCCAAGTCGCGCTCGTCCGGGACGCAGTTTTCCGCCGTGCACACGGCGAACTTCACGTTGGCAAGCAGCTTGTGATCTCCGGCGGCCTTGGCCGTGAACGGCACGTCGAAGCGCGCCTTGTTGTCGTCGAACTGCGCGGCGTCGGCGCGCGCCAGGTTCGGCTTCGGGAAGCTCATGTCACCGTCCGCGCGCAGCGAGATCTCGATCGGGTACTCCTGGTTGATGTGGAACACACCGCGCGGCTCCAGGTGCAGCACGAAGCGCGACAGCTCGCCCGCCTTGTATGGACCGGCCTCCGCGAGCTTCAGCGAAAAGCTGGCCTCTTCGATGCTGCTCGGCGCGGCGCTGGGCGGCACCTTCGCGGGCTCGACCGGCTTCGGCGGCTCGACCTTCGTAACGGCCGCGGGCAGTTCGGCGGCCGGCGGCGCGCTCGCCGCGTCTTTGTTCCCTCCGCATCCGCACAACACCATCGTCAACAAAGCAGCCGTCAAGCCAGTTGGGTTCCGCATGCTCGAGCACCTCCTGCAACCCGAGCAGTCTAACCGACCCGAGGCATCACCGCCCAGCGCGCTGCGCTTTTCGTGCGCGACAGGCGCGACAGGCGTCTCCGTACGGGTGAGCGCGCGCAGGCTCAGTGGCTGTGCTCGAGGACGGTCTGCGATTCCGGCCGCTCGCCGGCGATCTCGAGGCGCACGGCGTTGATGATGGTCTTGCTTCCCGCGGATAGATGCCACTTCGGCCGCACCAGGCCGGCGTCGTCACGCGCCCATTTCACGAACGCGACCATCGTGCGCTTCAAGATGTTGCTGCGCTCGCGATCGACGCTGTCGAATCCGAGGCTGTCTTGTGACGCGACCAGCGCCAGCTCGCCTGCATACTTGCCCTTGAGCACATCCCCCACCTCGGCCACGAGCCGGTGTGTCGAGCTCTGCTCCGGGCTGACATCGGTGCTCAACGTGTTCACGACGACCAGCGCGATGACGTCGCTGCGCTGTACGCGCTCGCGCAGCTCGCGCGTCCAGTCCTCGGCCCAGCGTCCACTCAGGCCCTCCGGATCTCCGATGAGATCCACCCCGTCTTCGAACAGCGGCTTGTCACTCTCGAGAAATGGCGAGCTCGGGCTGGGAGCGGTCACGGCTCCGCGCGCGGAGGCACAGCCGACGCACAGCGCTGCGATCACGCCAAGCCAAGATCGAACCAGAGCCATGGGCCCAGCCGTAGCCCACATCCGGGCTCGAGGTCAAATCGCGACGCCATCCAGCTGGCTCGGTCGCACGATCGCCGTCGAGCCTCGCGCGCACAGCCCCGCCCACAGCTCGACCATGTCGGGTGGCAGTTGCGCGACCACTCGGAAGCGCTCGCCATGCTCCGGATGCGTGAAGCTCAAGGTGTGCGCGTGCAGCGCCTGACGCCCGTGGCCGAGCCGCGCGAGCAGCTCCGGGGTGAGCCCCGTCTCGATGTACTCGAGGAACGCAGCCTCGCGCTCCGGTCCATACAGCTTGTCCCCTACGATCGGGCAGCCGAGGGCGGCGAGATGCACGCGCAGCTGGTGCTGGCGTCCGCTCTTCGGAAACAGCGCGACCAGCTGATGCGCGTCGGCGCACGCGAGCACTTCGTAGTGCGTGAACGCGCGCAGACCGTCCTCGCGCACCTCCATCAGCACGTGCAGGCCCTCCCGCACGGGGGCCATCGGCAGCTCGATGTCACCGGAGGTCTCCGGGAGCGCACCGCGGATGATCGCCAGGTAGCTCTTGTCGATGTGGTGGCGCTCGAACGCCTTCTTCAGCGCTCGCTCCGCGCTCAACGTGCGCGCGCACAGCACGAGGCCGCTCGTCTCGCGATCGAGGCGATGCGCGATGCGGGGCACGAACTCGCCGAGCGGCTCGTAGCGCTGGCGCAGCAGATAGCTGAGCGTGTGCTTGTGGTACGTCGCCGTCGGGTGCATGGGCAGCCCGGCCGGCTTGTCGACGACGAGCACCGAGGTGTCCTGGTGCACGACGTCGAAGTGCAGCGGAGTCAGCGGCTCCTCGAAGCGCTCGCGCACCAGGTACACGATCTCGCCGGCGCGCACGATGTCCGAGGGCCGGCGCCGCTCGCCGCTCAGCCGCACCGCGCTCGCAAGCACGATCTTCTGGGCGCGCGTCCGCGATAGGCGCGTCATGCGATGCTGCACGAAGCGATCGAGGCGCAGCCCGGCCAGCTCGTTGGGCACGACGAAGCGCAGCACCACGGCGTCTGGCGGGCTACCGACCGGGCGCTCCTGCGGAGTCGGGGGCGGGGCGTCCGCCCCAATGCCAATCCCAAGGGGCGGCGCCGAGCGATGCCTGCGACGACTCCTCACGTGCCCGTTCTCAGCGGCATCTGCCAGCAGGCAGGTTTAGGCGGCCTTGCTGACCTTGCCACTGCGAATGCAGCGCGTGCAGGCGCGCAGGCGCTGCACCTGGCCGTCGCGCAGCGCGCGCACAACCTGAAGGTTGGGCTCCTGCCACTTGCGGGTCTTGATGTTGGAGTGGCTGACCTTGTGGGCCTTTTGACGGCCCTTGCCGCAGTAATCACACGCGAATGCCATGGGAGTCCTCGCCTTCCTGAAACGGGGCCCGCCCATGTAGCAAAGGCGCTCTCGACTGGCAACCCGGTTGTGGAGCAGCGTAACGTGTGCCGCTGGAGTTCGCCAACCCCTGTGACGGAACCGGAGTCCAGCGCCCTCGCGCCCACACCCGCCTCCTCGCGCCGCTGGCTCGTCCCCGGCGTCGTGCTGGCGCTCGCCGTCGCTGGAGGCCTCGCCCTGCGCGCGACGCGGCAGCCCGCACCCGCACCGCCCGCGCCGCCGGCTCCAGCAGCGGTCCGCGGCCCCAGCTTGACCCTGTCGGTCTGGTCGGAGGGTCGGCCCAAGGCGAACGCGCCGATCGTGCTCGTGAGCCAGCACTGTCAGCGCCGCTCCAGCACGGACGCGAACGGGCTCGTGCGCATCGAAGGCTGCCCGGCCGGCGTGCTCAACCTCGCCATCGACGCGCCGGGCTACGTCCGCGTGCGCCAGCCGATCGAGCTGCCGCCCCAGGGCAGCCTGGAACGCGTGGATCTGGAGCCCGCCGCGCGCGTCTCGGGGCAGGTCGTGGATGAAGAGGGAGCGCCGCTGTCGGGTGTCACGTTGACCGCCCGACTGCTCGGAGCCGCGCGCGATCGCTCGGTGCCGGAGCCCTGGATCGTGCTTTCGGACCCGAGCGGCACGTTCCAGTTCGACACCTTGCCCGAGGGCAAGCTCGTGCTCGATGTGAGCGACGGCGGCGTGCACGAGCCGCAGTCGCTCTCGGACGTCAGCGCGCCGAGCGCGGGGCTCGCGATCAAGCTGCGCCGGACCGCAGCCATCAGCGGCAAGGTCAGCTCGCCGGGCGGCGGCGCCGCGCCGGGCGCGCTGGTGATCCTGGCCGGCAGCGGCATCTGGCCGGCACGCAACGTGAGGGCCAGCGCGGATGGGAGCTTCGATCTGCCGGCCGTGCCGGAGGGCATCTACGAGCTGCGCGCCGAGCACGAGACGAACATCTCGGCGCCGATCGAGGGCATCAGCGTCCAACCGGGCGCGCGCGTGCGCGTGGAAATCGTGCTGTCGCCGTCCGCGAGCTTGAGCGGACGCGTGCGTGACGCCACCAGCGGCAGGCCGCTCGCGGCGGCGGAGCTCGACGTCGTCGAGGAGGCGCTCAGTGCGCGCGCACGCCAGCTGAAGGTGGGCGCGGATGGCAGCTTCCAGCTCGCGGGGCTGCGCGCCATTCCGCATCGCGTGACGGTGCGCTGCAGCGGCTACGTCACACAGCAGCGCTGGCTCACCCCGGGCACGCCGGCGAGCCTGGAGCTGCTGCGCGCTGCCGCCGTCAGCGGCAAGGTCGTGGACGCGTCGGGGCGAAGCGTGCCGCGCGCCGAGCTGGAGGTCAGCGGCCGCAGCGTGACCGGTTTTGCGGTGCACATGGTCGGCCCGGTGCAGGAGGCGCCGCCCGATCCGAGCCTGATGCCGCGCGGGGTGCCCACCGGCGACAATCTGGGCGTCACGAGCGGCCGCTTGCCGAAGGTGCCGCTCGCCGTCGGACCGCTCGGCGCAAGCGGGCAGCTCGGCTTTCAGAGCGACGAGGACGGCGAGTTCCAGATCGACGGCCTGCCGCCCGGGCAGCTCGTGATCACCGCGCACAAAGCCGGGCTCAGCTCGGGGCGTAGCGCGACGCTCAGTTTGCGCGCGGGCGCGAAGGTCGAGAACGTGCTGATCACGCTGCCTGGCGGCTACGAGCTGCGCGGGCGCGTGCTCGATGCGCGCGGCAGCGCTGTGACGCGCATCCGGGTGGATCTCGTGAGCGACGGCGACCCTGTGCGCTCGACGACGACGGGCAGCGACGGCGGCTTCGCGTTCGACTTCGCGCGCGGCGCGTGCACGCTGTGGGCGCGGCCGTTCGGCGCGCCAGCGGCGAAGGTCAGCGGCGAGGCACAGGAGCTCGCGAAACGCGACGTGCTGATCACGCTGCCCCGCAGCACGGAGCGACTGGTCGGACGCGTGGCGGACGAGCGCGGGCAGCCGGTGGAGTCGGCGAGCGTGCAGCTCGAGGCCGTAAGCACTCAGGGCTACACGCCGGTCGTGCTCAGCGAGAGCGACGGCAGCTTCGAGTTCAACGCCCTACCGGAGCCTCCGTACCGCGTGAGCGTCGAGCATCCGGACTACGTGCCGTTGCGCGGCGTCACGGTCGCCTCCACGCGCGACTCGCTGCAGCTGAAGCTCGAGCGCGGGCTGAGCTTGAGCGGCGTGGTGCTGGACGCCGTGGACGAGCGCCCCGTCCCGTCCGCGCTGCTCAGCTTTCGGAACGAGGCGTTCGTACGTCCGGGTCGCACCGCGCGTGATGGCAGCTTCAGCTTGCAGCACCTGCCGAGCGGGCCGTACGAGCTGGACGTGATCGCGGACGAGTTCATCCCGCAGCGCAGCAGCGGCCGGCTCGAGACCAGCAGCAGCCGGCGCGATGCGCCGCTGCGCATCTATCTCGAGCCCGCCGCGAGCGTCAGCGGCGAGGTCGTAGACAAGCTGGGACGGACGGTGTGGAACGCACAGGTCGCGTCGGGCACGCCGCCGGACTGGGAGCGCGCGGCGCGCACCGATCATGCGGGACACTTCCTGTTGGAAGGCGTCCCGGAGGGGGAGCAGGTCTTGCACGCGCGCCACGGAGACAGCGAGGCCTCGTCGAAGAGCCCCGTGCGCGTGGTCGCGGGCGAGGAGACGCCGGGTGCCGTGATTCGACTGCCGGATGTGATCGACGAGGAGCTCGCGGAGCCCGAAGCGCCACGCGGCAAGTCGCCGAGCGCGGCTGCGCTGCGCTTCGTGACGCGCGGCGCCGCGGTGGTGGTCGATCAGGTCGCGGCGGGGTCGGCGGCAGAGCGCGCTGGCCTGCAGGCGGGAGACGTGCTGGTCGCCGTCAACGGTGAGCCCGTACGCTCGGCCGCGCAGGCGAGAGGGATGCTCTCACCGCTTGCGGGGCGCGCGCCGAGCTGGACCTTGGACGTCCGGCGCGCCGGTGTCACGACCCGCCTCCGCTACCCCGCGCCATGACGAGCCGTGCGGACGTGCGCGTGAACGACGTCACGCTCACCGAAACGTCAGGGCGCAACGTCAGCGCCCGGCAGGGCTTCCGGATACATCGAGGCCCGGTGGCCGGGGATGATCGATGGCGAATGCCCTGCGGGCGCCTCCGTCGGCTGCGCCACGAGCGCGAGGCACTCCTTCAGGGCCGCCTTGAGCGTCTCGAACACGCCCTCGCCCGCCTTTGCGCTCGCCACGAACTGCAGAACACCCGGCGGGATCTGCAGCACGCCTCGCATCTTCTCGACGCCCTGCGCGCCCACCAGATCGCGCTTGTTCCACTGCACGACGGTCGGCAGCTTGGCCGGATCCTGGCCCAGGCTGCGCAGGTTGTCGGCCAGATCGAGGATTGCTCGCTGGTTCTCGGCCGCGCGCTGGGGCTGGCAGTCGATCACCACCACCACCGCATCCACGTGCCGCAGCACCACCTGCCGCAGCTGCGCCTGCGCGATCTGGCCCGGCACCGTGCACAGATGCACGCGCACCTCGTAGTCCTTGTAGCGGCCGATATCGACCGGCAGCAGGTCGAAGAACAGCGTGCGCTCGGACGCGCCGTTGAGCGCGATCAGCTTGCCGCGCCGATCCGGGCGGGTGTTGGCGTGGATGTGCTCGAGATTCGTGGTCTTACCCCCGAGCCCAACGCCGTAATACACGACTTTGAGACGCAGCTCTTTGCGGGCGTGATCGACGTAAGGCATGACTCATTCGTGCAACATTCTCGGCCGCGCGCAAGATTTCTATGCAGAGCACACTGTGGCTTGACGTCGGCGTGGGTGTTGCTGAGTGTTCGCCCCCATGGCGAATTGGATCCGCGAAGCCGAAGCCGCGCTCAGCGGCAAGGGCATCAGTCCGGGCACGGAGACCGAAGTCGAGGTCGTGGAGCACCACGCCCCGCCCCTGCTCGATGTGGCGTTCGCACGGGCGCTGCTGTCCCCGTTCCTCGCCGGCTTCATGTGGGCCGCCATGATCTTCCGCGAGACGCAGTCCGGGTCGTCGCTGGATCCGCTGGCACTGCTCCTGCGCGTGTTGGCGCTGTCTTTGACCGTGCGTGCGCTGCGCGTGCTGTGGACCCTCGCCGCGCGGCTGCGGCTATCTCTCAGCTGGAAGCGCTACGCGCTCGTCCTGACCGACGCCGGCCTCCTGTACCGCACGCCGGACACGGATCGCGTCGTACCGAAACTCGACGTGCTCGAGGTGCGCGAGCAAGGTGCGACCGCGCTCGGCGCGCGCAGCGGCGCACGCTGGGCCGAGGTGTATGTGGTCACGCAGCCGGACAGTGGCCGGCTCTATCTCGCGCTGCCGCCGGTCTTCCGGCGCAGCCCGCGCGCGCTCGCCGAGCTGCTGATGCGCTGGCGTGGCGCGCCGGATCCGGCCTCGCAGCTGTCAGCTGCGGACGTCGAGCCGCTGCCGAGCCGGCTGTGGGAGCGCGCGGCGTCGGGTGAGGTGATGCCCGGCGTGGTCGCGATCCGCCACGGCTACGCCTGGCTGAAGCGCGGCCCCTACGCGTCGATGTTGCTCGGGCTCGCGGTGCTGGATGGCTTCGTACGCCTGCCCGCGGCCTCACAGCGCGCCATCAATCCCATGCCCGCGCTGCTCTTGGCTGCGGCGCTCGTGATCGTGCCGGCCGCGTGGGTGTTGTTCACCCGCGCGAACCTGAGCGCGCGCCGCGGCCTTTCGCTCGTGCTGTCTCCGAACGAGCTCCTGTCGCGCACGCGCGGTGGCATCGTGCGCGTGCCCTGGTCGAGCGTGGCCCGGGTCGAGGTGCAGACGCGCAGCTCGTGGTCGCTGGTGCAGGGCGCCTACGAAGCGCGCAGCTTGATCGTGCACCGCAAGCGCGACGCGAGCGTGGTGTGCGCCGAAGCCTTTCTCGCCGACCCGATCGACGTGGTCGCAGCCGTGTGCGACGCCTACCGCAAGCGCGCGCTCGGCGCCGAGCCCGAGCCGGACGCTGATGCGTCCTGACTGGCGCTCCGGGCGCTACGGGCGGTTGTTGAGAACGCGATCCCCGACGGCCACGTACGGCTCGGGCGGCGGCGGCGGGACATCGGGGCTGCGCGGTACCACGCCCACGAGCTCGACGTAGCTGCCCGGGCTCGCGCGCAGCGGTAGCGCGCTGCGGCCCTGGCCGTTCTTGATGAGCACCGAGACTTCGTTGCGCCCGCGGTGCAACGCCAGCTCTTGATCCGCGACGCGCAGCCAATCGCTGGTGCTCTGGCCCCACACCGTGAACGAGACGCGCAGCTCGCCGGGCGGCAAACGGTGCGTGAACAGCAGGTCCGTGTTCGCCTGTCCGGGGCGACAGCCGGGCGGACCGTCGGCGGTCACGGCGTTGCGACAGCGGAAGTCACCCCGCAGCATGCCCTTCGCGCCCTGACGTAGATCCACGAGCACGCCGCCGAGCGCTCGCCCGGCTCCGCGCAACCTGGCCCACTGCTCGAGCCCGCCTGGCAGCCCGGTCTCCGTCCCGAGGAAGCGGATGATGTGCGGCAGCACGCGCTTGATCTTCAGCCCGACGAGCGCTTCGGTCTCCGCCGCGCGCGCCTCGGGATAGCGCTCCGTCGCGAGCACACGCAAGAGCGCGTTGACCGCCGACTTGCCTCCCAGCTGACCCAGGGTGCGGGCCACCGCCGGGCGCAGCCGCACGTCTGGCAAGAGCGCGATCAGCTGCTCCGTGCTCTTGCTCGCGCGCTGCTGACCGAGCGCGCTCAGGGCTCGCTCGCGCTCGAGCTGGCTCGCGCCGCGGTCGGCGGCGAGCGCAGTCAGCACGCGCTCGCCTTCCTGCCCTGCGGCGGGGCCGAGCGCAAACGTCGCGCGCCGCACGCGATCCAGGCTCTCGGCGTCGCGATGCGGCTGGGCCAGCAGCTTCTGCACGCGCCCCTGCAGGGCGCTCGCACCGAGGCTGAGCGCCGCGACGGCGGCTTCGTCGCGCACCACGGGATCCGGATCGCGCTCGGCCAAGGTGCTGGCCTGGTTCAGCGCGGCAGTGATGTGCAGCGCAGCGATGGCCCGCAGCGTCTCCGCACGCACGCCCGCGCGCGAGTCTCCGAGCAGCGGCAAGAGCTCCTCGCGCGCCGCGCGATCGCCGAGCCGGGCGCGCGCCAGAGCCTTCGGCCACGCATCGCCGCTCTGCATCGCGAGCACTTCACCCTCGGGGATCGAGGCCACCAGCTCGGACAGCTCCTGCGACAGGCGCTCCGCGAGCTGCGGCTGGGCCGCGCTCGCATCGCGCGACTCGCTCGGATCCGCACGCAGATCGTAGAGCCGGCACAGCCCTTCTGCCGCCTCGCATACGAGCTTGTGTGGCCCATCGGAGAGCATGCGCAGCTCCTCGATCGACGCGAACGCGCGCAGCTTCGGATCTTCGGGCGCACCGTGCAGCAGCGCCGAGAGATCCGCGCCGCGCATGCGCGGATCGCGCGGGATGCCGAGCGCGCTGAGCAAGGTCGGCGCGATGTCCACCAGTTGCGCGGGAGACTCGATGCGCCGCGACGCGACCTGCCCGGGCGACGACCAGACCAGCGGCACGCGCACTTGCTCGTCGAACAACGTGGTGCCGTGGTGATGGCCGCCGTGATCCCCGAACTCCTCGCCGTGGTCGGCCGAGACGATCACCGTGGCACCCGCACGCTTCGCGCGGAACAGCTCGATCAGCTGGCCGGCCGCATCGTCCGCTGCGGCGACCTCGCCGTCGTAGCGCTGCTCCGGCTCGTTGCCGCGCTGATAGCCGGCAGCCGGCTCGTACGGCTCGTGAGGCTCGAACAGGTGCACCCACACGAGCAGCGGGTGACCCGGCTCCGCCTGCGCCAGATAGTCGGCGAGCTGCGCGACGCGCGTGTGCGCGGGCGCGAACATCTCCTTCACGTATTCGAAGCCGAAGTGATCCTCGGCCAAACCCGCGAAGCGATCCTCATCCACGAAGAACACCGCCGGCGGATAAAACGCCGCGGTGCGGTAGCCGAAGCGGCGCAGGATGCGCGGCAAGGTCGTGTGGTCTTGCGCCGCTCCGGGCAGCGACAGCACCGGCCGCAGATATTTGCCCGTCCAGAGTGAGCCGATCGCGTAGGAGGTGTGCGGCGTCTGCGTGTATGCGTGCGCGAATACGGCCGAGCGCGTGGCGAGCTCGTCGAGCGCCGGCGTGAGATCGCGGTGCGAGCCGTAGCAGCGCAGACGATCGGCGCGCAGCGCGTCGATCGTGATGATCAGGACATCGCCGCCCCCGCCGCGCAGCGAGATCCCGGGCTCGCTCGGCGTGGGCTCCGGGCTCGCCTTGCCCGACTGCAGCGTGCGCTGCGCGAGTGGAGCGCGCAGCCGCGACGGGCTACGCAGAGCGCGCAGCAGCTTTCCGCTGAGCGGCGCCGCTTCTTCCATGGCGTAGCGCAAATTCGGAGCGTCCGCTGTGCCGCGCAGCAAAAACGGCGCGGCCATCGCCGCGACGACTCCGAGCACGCTGAGCACGCGCGCGCGGGCGGGCGCTTGCGGCAGCGCGAACGGCCACACGCGCACCGCCGCGGCCATCGCGAGCAGCGAGAGGATCGACAGCGCCCAGTGGAACGCCGGGTACAGGCGGCGCAGCACGAACACGTCCGCGGCGAGGGCCGCGCCCGCAGCCAGCAGCAGCAGCACGAACAGGCTGCGTCGCACGGCGAGGCCGGCGCGCACGGCGCGCAGCACGCCGAGCACACAGCCCATCACGATCAAGCTCGTGAGCAGCGCGCCGCCGCTCACGGCGAGCGAACGATACTCCCAGCCGCGCACGCGCCTGCCCTGCGTGAGCGCCCAGTAGAGCCAGGCCGCGAGCGGCGCCGTACACAGGCCCGTCGCGAGCGCGACCGCCACGTGAAAGCGCTCGTGCGCGACGCGCGCGAGCAGCCCGCCGACGAGCGCCGTCGCGCTCGCGAACAGCAGCTGCAGCGAGATCGCGACGCACGTCACGATCAGCCAGAAGCGTGCGAACTCCCGGATCGACAGGAACAGCTCGACGCGCGTCCCGGCGACGAGCGAGGCCTCGATCGCGCCGAGCAGCGCGCCGGCGAAGACTGCGGGCAAGAAGCGCCGCACCGCGTGATGCAAGCGCTGGTTCACCCTGCTTCCTCGCGGACGACGCTGCGCACGCCCTCGTTCCAGCGCGCGAGCACGGCGCGCGCAGGCGCGTGCTCCGGCAGCGCGAGCTCTGGATCTCGGCTCACCACGCGCTGCGCGGCGTCGCGTGCGCGCGCGAGCAGCGGCGCGTCCCGTCGCAGATCTCCGAAGCGGAAGCCGGGCAAGCCCGACTGGCGGTGCCCGAACAGCTCGCCGGGCCCGCGCAGCTGCAGATCGGCCTCCGCGATCTTGAAGCCGTCGCTGGTCTCACACAGGGAGTCGATGCGCGCGCGCGACTCCGGGCTCACGGCCTGGTGCACGAGCAGGCAGGCGCTGCGCTGACCACCCCGCCCGACCCGGCCCCGCAGCTGGTGCAGCTGCGCGAGCCCGAAGCGCTCTGCGTTCTCGATCATGATCAGGTTCGCCCGCGGCACGTCCACCCCAACCTCGACGATGGTCGTGGAGATGAGCACACGACACTCCCCTTTCGCAAACCGTTCCATCGCCGCTTGCTTCTCTTCGCCCCGCAGACGGCCATGCAATAGCGCGACCCCGTACGCAGCGAAACGCTTCGCGAGCTCCGCGTGCGTTTTTTCCACGGCGGACAGGCCGGTGTCAGGGGACTCCTCGATGCTCGGGCACACCACGTAGGCTTGCCCGCCGGCCTGAAGCGCACGCTCCAGCTGCACGAGCGCCCGCTCGCGCTCGGCGAAACTGTAGGCGCGCGTAACCGGCGGGACGCGTCCAGCCGGCAGCTCGTCGATGACACTGGATTCCAGGTCGCCATGCAACGCCAAGGTCAACGTGCGCGGGATCGGCGTCGCGGTCATGACCAAAAGATGGGGCGCCAGCGCGCGCTCCGTCTTGTCGACGAGGCGCAAGCGCTGGCCGACCCCGAAGCGGTGCTGCTCGTCGATGATCACGAGCCGCAAGCGCGCGAAACGCACGCCCTCCGAGAGCAGCGCATGCGTGCCGACGGCCAGATCGAGCGTGCCGTCTTCGAGCGCCTTGCGCGTCTTCTTGCGATGCGCCGCGCGCTCGCCGCCGAGCACCAGCGCCGCGCGCATGCCGAGCGCGCGCGCCAGCGGCTCGAGCGAGCGAAAGTGCTGCTCCGCCAGGATCTCTGTCGGGGCCATGAACGCCACCTGGGCCGAGGCCGCCACGCACTGTGCCGCTGCAAGCATCGCGACCGCGGTCTTGCCCGAGCCGACGTCGCCCTGCAAGAGCCGCCGCATCGGAGTGGGCCGTGCGAGGTCGTTCAGGATTTCCTGCGTCGCTCGCAGCTGCGCCGCGGTCAGCTCGAAGCCGAACGCGCGTCGCACGCGCTCGAGCGGCGGCGCGGCCGCGACGATGGGCTCCGCGCTCACGCCCTGGTCCTCGATGCGACGCCGGAACAGCGCCAGCTCCAGCAGAAAAAACTCCTCGAACGCCAGGCGCGCGTGGTGCTCGGTGCGGGCCTCGTTCCAGGCCCAGAGCTCCGTGTCGCTCAGGGCGGCGGGCGGCGCGTGCAGGGCCGCGAGCGCGCTCCGCAGCTGCCCCAGGCCGAGCTCGCGCTGCAGCTCGGCGGGGATGGCCTCGTCGAGATCCAGCAGCGTGCGCTTGAGCGCCAGCTGCACGAAGCTCGCCAGCTTGCGGGGCGGCACGCCGGCGAGGACCGGGTAGCGCGGCACCACGCCGCGCGCAGCGGCAGCTTCCCCCGCCGCCAAGCGCTGCGTCTCGGGATGGGTCATCTGTTTTTGCCCGCGAAACTCCTCCACCACGCCCGCGACCTGGTAGCGCATGCCAGGGACGAAGCGCGCGAGCAGACCTGGCGGCGCGCGGAACCAGGTCAGGCGCAGCACGCCCGAGCCATGTGCCTCCGGCGCCAACCACACCTCGGCCATGCGTCCGGTGTGGCCGCCGCCGAACGGCCGGGCGCTCACCACGGTGCCGGCGGTGACCTGGCGCTCACCCACCCTCAGCGCGTCGAGCGGCGTGACCACGCGCTCATCCACGTACCCCGACGGCAAGAGCCAGATCAGGTCGCCCACGCTGCGCACCCCGCGCGCGCGCAGCGCCTGGCCTAGGCTCTCTCCCACGCCGGGCAGCGTCTCGACAGGCTGCCGCGACGGCCGCTCCGGGCGCGCCTTATGCTCGGCCAGCGCGCGAGCCTGCGCGCGGGCCGCCCGAGCCTTGTCGCGCTCCTTGCGATCCGGTCGCGGCGGCGGAGGCTCGGGCGCGGTTTTCTCGTGCGCGGCCTGCGCGAGCTGCCGCAGCGCGCGGGCCGCGAGCACGCGGATCTCCGCGCTGCTGCGAGCGGCGGCAAGCTCGGCGGCGGTCTTCGTGAGCGCGGCGTCGAGCGCGCAAAGCGCCTCCAGCGCTGCCGCCGATAGCGGCGCAGCGTCGCTGGCACCCACGCGCTGCTGCAGCAGCGGCAACAGCTCCTCGCGGGTCACTTGGGGGACGCGACCGGAGGGGGTGGAGGAGGAGGCGGGGGCGCGGCGCTGCGCGTCGCACCGGTGGTGGGCGCGCGCGCGGGCGCTGCGGCCGGCGGAGGCGGAGGCGGCGGTGGGGGCGGCGCGCCGGTCTTCGGCGCAGGTCCCGAGGCAGGCGGCGGGGCGGCAGCGGGCGCGCCGACGGCCGGCGGCGGCGGTGGTGGTGGCGGCGGCACGGCCGTCGCAGGCGCCGGCTCCGGGGCGGTAGCAGGCGCGGGCTCAGGCGCAGCCCCGCGCGGTGCGGGCGGAGGCGGCGCCGGCGGCGTTACCACGCCCTGCACCCCCGCCCAGTGCGGCCCCATCAAGAGCGAACGGATGGAGCGATTGAGCTTCTCGACCCAATCGTTGTAGCGGCGATGGATCGCTGCACCATTGAACTTCAGCCCGGGCGAGCTGTCCACGTGCTGGATCGAATACGTATGCTCGTCGTATTGGATGTGTACGGTGGCCGAATGGCCGCCCGAGATCAGGGTCGCGACGATGCCCTCGGGCCCCTCGCGGTTCAGCTGCCAACCGCGGCTGGCGAGCGCGCGGATGATCGCGTCGCGCACGTGCGGCGTGCTCGGGCTCTGACCGCGCGGCACGACGACCGGCGCGTTCTGGATGTTGTGCACACGGGCCAGCCCGCCGCCACAAGCGGCAAGAAGCAAAGCGCTGGCGACCAGCCAGGCGCGCGGACCGCGGGTTGCAGGGTGCTCGAGCATCATCCCTCCAGACTCGAGCGCGATTGTCCTCGCGCCGTGAGAGCAGTCAAGCGGCGTCACGGATGGGCTCCCAACGCTCGCGTGCACGCGGGAAGCGCCGCCTCTAGCGCGCGAGCTTGGCGTTCAGCCACGCGACGAGGTCAGTCACGACCTCCGCACGATTGACTTCGTTGATCATCTCGTGGCGCGCACCCGGGTACAGTTTCAGCGTCACGTCGCGGAGCCCCGCGCGCTCGTAGGCCTGCGCCAGGGCGCGTGGACCCTTGCCGGCACGGCCCACCGGATCGAGCGCACCCGCGAACAGATAAACCGGCAGCTGCTTGGGGATGCGCGCGAGCAGCGCGGGATCCTCCGCGGCGAGGAGCCCGCGAGTCAGGTCCTGCCACGCCTGCGTGGTGACCGCGAACCCATTCAGCGGATCGGCCACGTATTTGTCGACCTCGGCGGGATCGCGCGACAGCCAGTCGAACTCGGTGCGCGTGGGCTCGAACGCTTTGTTGTAGTTCCCGAACGTGAGCTTCTGGATGAGCGCGCTGCGATTGGTTGGACCCACGCGCAAGCGCTCCATGGCGATGACGCCGAGCGCCACGCGCAAGAGCGGGCCCGAGCCGAAGTCCGTGCCGGATAGCACCACCGCATCCACGGCGTCACCATGCGAGGCGACGTAGTGCTGCGCGGCGAATGAGCCGAAGCTGTGCGCGAACAGCACACGCTTGAGGTCCGGGTGCCGCTCGGCGATGCGGCGATTCACCGCGTGCAGATCGTCGATCACCCGCTGAAAGCCGTCGCGCTCGCCGAAATGACCGTACTGCGTGGGCACGCGGACCGATTGCCCGTGGCCCCGGTGATCGCTCGCGTACACGGCGTATCCCGCCTGCACCAGGTCCTGCGCCAGGCGGTCGTAGCGCGCCGCGTGCTCGGACAGGCCGTGCGAGATCTGGACGACGCCCTTCGCGGGCTGCGACGGCAGCGGCCAGACGTAGAGGGCGATCGAGCTGTTAGCCTCACGCTCGATGCGCTCGATGGCGAAGTTGCTCATGGATGTCTCACCTCGCATCTGCGTACCTTGCCCTTATCGACTCAGCTCAAGTCTTCCAGCGGATCTCCGTGATCTCGTAGGTCCGCGTGCCACCCGGCGCGTTGACCTTCACCTCGTCGCCGACCTCGTGGTTGATCAGCGCGCGCGCCACCGGAGACGTGACGGAGATCTTGCCGTGGTTCACATCGGCCTCTTCCGCACCCACGATGCGATACGTCTTGAACTCGCCGCTCACAACGTCCTCGAGCTGAACCCAGGCGCCGAACTTGACCTTGCTACCGCTCAGCTGGCGCGCGTCGATGACCTCTGCGCGCGAGAGCATGCCCTCGAGGTGCGCGATGCGAGCCTCGATCTGCCCCTGCTTCTCCTTCGCGGCGTGGTACTCGGCGTTCTCACGCAGATCCCCGTGCTCGCGAGCGACGCCGATCTCCTTGGAGATGCGCGGGCGCTCCACGCTCGTGAGGTGCTTGAGCTCCTGCGTCAGCGCCTCGTGCCCCTCGGGCGTCATCGGGTAGCGATCCATCGACTGTTCTCCCCATCGTGCCTAGTGCCAGGCCCGTCGCGAAGTAGCTATCAATAGCCATCGTGGCGGAAGGCTCTCGCCACCGCCACGGAAATTCGGCCGGTCTGGTCAGACGCTAGGTTTGGCTTATGACTTTTGCGCCGCGGCGCGCAAGGCGTGCGGCCAACACCTGGTGATATTCCTGCAGCGAGCAAACCGACAGCGCCCGGTCGCGCCGGTCCTCCAGAGCACCGATGGCCGCAACGGCCGCTGCCATGGTGGTGAAGTACGCGATTCCGGATAACACGGTTTGGCGCCGGATCGAATAGCTATCCTTGATCGCCTGCTCGCCGGAGGTCGTATTGACCACCATGTGGATCTCGCCGGCCTTGAGCATATCCACGATGTTTGGACTGCCCTCGCCGACCTTGCTCACAATCTTGGCGGGAATGCCCGCACGGGCCAGCACCTCGGCCGTGCCGCGCGTGGCGACGATTGAATATCCCAGCCGAGTGAGCCGCAGGGCCAGGTCAGCGACGGCGGGCTTGTCACGGTCGCGCACGCTCACGAACACGGTGCCATTCGCGGGCAGGTTGAAGCCGCTCGCGAGCATCGCCTTACCGAACGCTTCGGCGAAGCTCTCGCCGAGGCCCATGACCTCACCGGTCGAGCGCATTTCGGGCCCGAGGAGCGTGTCCACGCCGGGGAACTTCACGAATGGAAACACGGACTCTTTGACCGCGTAGTGCTGCGGCACGATCTCGCGGTCGAGCCCGAGCTCCGCCAGCGTCTTGCCGGCCATGATCTTGGTCGCCACCTTCGCGAGCGGCACGCCGATGCTCTTGCTCACGAACGGCACGGTGCGCGAGGCGCGCGGGTTGACCTCGATCACGTAGACCGCGCTGCCGCGCACCGCGAACTGCACGTTCATCAGTCCGACGACGCCGAGCTCGATGGCGAGCGCGCGCGTGGCCGCGTGGATGCTCGACAGCACCTCCGGAGGCAGCGCGTGCGGCGGCAAGCACATCGTCGAGTCGCCCGAGTGCACGCCGGCCTCTTCCACGTGCTGCAGCACGCCACCAATCACGGCGATCTTGCCGTCGCACAGGCAGTCGACGTCGACCTCGATCGCATCTTCTAGGTATTCGTCGATCAGGATCGTGGGCCGCTCGGTGTCCTCGATGGCCTCGAACGCGATGCGCAGATAGCGCTCGAGATCCGGGCGCGAGCGCACGACCTCCATGGCGCGACCGCCGAGCACGTAGCTCGGACGCACGACCACGGGAAAGCCCAGGCGCTCGGCCTCGCGCTTCGCGTCGTCCAGGCCCAGCGCGATCACGCCGCGCGGCCGGCGCAGGTGCAGCTTCTCGAGCAGCGCCTCGAACTTCTCGCGGTCCTCGGCGCGGTCGATCGCCTCGGCCTGTGTGCCGAGGATCTTCACGCCGGCGCGCGCCAGCGGCACGGCGAGCTTCAGCGGCGTCTGCCCGCCGAACTGCACGATCACCGCGTCCGGCTTCTCCACCGCGACGATCGACATCACGTCTTCGAACGTGAGCGGCTCGAAGTACAGCCGGTCGCTCGTGTCGTAGTCGGTCGACACGGTCTCCGGGTTGCAGTTGACCATGATGGTCTCGATACCGAGCTCACGCAGCGCAAACGACGCGTGCACGCAGCAGTAGTCGAACTCGATGCCCTGCCCGATGCGGTTCGGCCCGCCGCCGAGGATCATGACCTTGCGGTTCTGCGTCGGGTCCGCCTCGCTGGTCTGCCCCCAGGTCGAGTACTGGTACGGCGTCAGTGCGCGGAACTCGGCGGCGCAGCTATCCACGCGCGCGTACACGGGCGTGATGTCGCGCTCGAGGCGCCGGTCGCGGATGGCCTTCGCCGTCGTGCCCAGGAAGCTGGCGATGGCCGAGTCCGAGAAGCCCAACGCTTTGACGTGGCGCAGGCGCTCGTCGTCCGGCAGCTCGCCGCGCTGACCGAGCGCGATCAGCGCGCGCTCCTCGTCCAGCAGCTCGCACAGCTGCGCGATGAACCAGGGATCGATGTTCGTCGACTGACAGACTTCTTCGGCCGTCGCGCCGGCGCGCAGCGCGTCCATGATGTAGTAGAGCCGGTCGGCGAGCGGCGTCTTGATCACACTGAGCAGCGCCGCCTTCAGCTGCGCGGGCTCGGGCGCGGGCGCGTTGTCGTCGAGACGCGGCGGGCCGGCCGTGATGCTGCCGTCTTCGCGCGGGCTCGACAGCAGCTCCGCGAGCTTGAGGTAGTCGACCTTGCGCATCAGGCTCGGCAGCCCGTCGCGACCGGTCTCGAGCGAGCGGCATGCCTTCAGCAGCGACTGCTTGAAGGTGCGGCCCATGGCCAGCACCTCGCCCACCGACTTCATCTGCGTGGTCAGGCGCTGATCGGCACCGGCGAACTTCTCGAACGCGAAGCGCGGGATCTTCGTGACCACGTAGTCGATGGCGGGCTCGAACGCGGCGCTCGTGCCCGTGACGTCGTTGCGCAGCTCGTCGAGGCGATAGCCCACGGCCAGCTTGGCGGCGATCTTCGCGATCGGATAGCCGGTGGCCTTCGATGCGAGCGCGCTCGAGCGCGACACGCGCGGGTTCATCTCGATCACCACGACGCGACCGTCCTTCGGATTGACGGCGAACTGGATGTTCGAGCCACCCGTGTCCACGCCGATCTCGCTGATGATCGCGCGTCCGGCGTCGCGCAGGCGCTGGTATTCCTTGTCGGTCAACGTCATCGCGGGCGCAACGGTGATCGAGTCACCGGTGTGCACGCCCATCGGATCGAAGTTCTCGATCGTACAGATCACGGAGAAGTTGTCCGCGCGATCGCGGATCACTTCGAGCTCGTACTCTTTCCAGCCGAGCAAGCTCTCTTCGATCAGACACTCGTGCGTGGGGCTCTGCTGAAACGCCCAACGGATGGCGATGTCGAAGCTCTTCTTGTCGTACGCGATGCCGCCACCCGAGCCGCCCAGCGTGAACGACGGCCGCAGCACCACGGGGAAGCCCAGCTGCTTCACCGCATGCTCCGCATCTTCCAGGCTTCGCGCGAGGAAGGAGCGCGCGACCGACAGGCCGATCTTGCGCATGGCCGCGTTGAACAGCTCGCGGTCCTCGGCCTTGCGAATCGCCTCCACGCTCGCGCCGATCAGCTCGACGCCATGACGCTCGAGCACTCCCGCCGCGGCCAGCTTCAGCGCCAAGTTGAGCGCGGTCTGGCCACCCAGCGTGGGCAAGAGGGCGTCGGGCTTTTCGCGCTCGATGATCGCCTCGAGCACGGCGACGTCGAGCGGCTCGACGTAGGTGCGATGCGCGAACTCGGGATCCGTCATGACGGTGGCCGGGTTCGAGTTCACGAGCACCACTTCGTAGCCCTCCTGGCGCAGAGCTTTCGCGCCTTGAGTGCCGGAGTAGTCGAACTCGCAGGCCTGGCCGATCACGATCGGACCCGAGCCAATCAGCAAGATCCGGTGGATGTCAGCTCTGCGGGGCATGTAGCGGCGAGTTGCTACCAGAGCCGTATCCCCACCGCAAGCCGAAGCTCAGGGCGAGGCGAGACCCGTCGTAGACAGCTGCGTTTTCAGCCGCTGGAGCAGGCCATACCCGCTGTCGCCGCGTGCATGGAGCGCACAGCGGCGCTCCGTACCATGGCCCAAGCTGAGCTCGACGCGCACGCCCCCGCTGCCGAGCTGGTCGGCAAAGCGCTCCCCCCACTCGATCAGCACCACCGCGTCCGCGCCGATGCGCGCGAGCAGGCCCAGCTCCTCGAGCGGCTCGCTGGGATCGAGCCGGTACAAATCGGCGTGGACGATGGGCAGTCGGCCTTGAAACTCGTGCAAGATCTCGAAAGTCGGGCTAGTCACGGGTTGGCTCTCGGGGACGCCCAGCGCGTGGACGATGGATTGCACCAAGCAGGTTTTGCCGGCGCCCAACCCACCCTCCAGGACCAGCAGGTCCCCGGGGCCCAGCATCTGCGCCAGGACGCGGCCCAAGCGCGCTGTATCGCGCCTGTGGCGTAGCCGCACACGCAGCGCTGTCGAGGTCTCGGTCTCCATCGGCAGAGCGCTCATAGCAGAAGTCGTGGCGGCGGTGGGACGGCGCCGCGGCCTCGTGCTCGGGCTGTGCCTCCTGGCGCTGCCCGCCCCCCTCGCCGCGCAGGGCGACGCTGTAGCGAGATCCCACCTGTCCTACGACATCGAGGTCACGCTCGACCCCGAGCAGCACACCCTGACCGGACGCCAGCGCATCCACTTCGAGAACGTCAGTCGGGCGCCGCTGCCCCAGCTCGTGTTTCACCTGTATCTGAACGCATTTCGCGACCGGCGCAGCGTGTTCGCGCGCGAAGGCGGCGTGCGCCTGCGCGGCCGGGCTCCGGGCCGGCCGGGCTCGATCATGGTCACGCGCCTGACCACGGCCGCAGGGCAGGATCTCGCCCAGCCGCTCGCGCTCGAGCCGGAGCTGGTGCGGGGCGACTTCACGCAGCTGCGCGTGCGGCTGCCGGAGCCGCTGCCGCCCTCAGCGGCGATCGATCTCGTGCTCGAGTGGCGCGCGGAGCTACCGCAGCTCGTCGCGCGCGCCGGCTACGCCGGTGAGTTTCACATGCTCGGGCAGTGGTTTCCGAAGCTTGCAAAGCTCGCGCCCGACGGCAGCTTCGTGAGCTTTCCGTACCACGGCTTCGGTGAGTTCTACGCGGACTTCGCGGACTACCAGCTGACGCTCGAAGTGCCGGAGCGCTTTGCGATCGCCAGCAGCGGCGTGCGCCTCGAGGAGCGTGTGCAGAACGGACGGCGCGTGGAGCGCTACGCGGCCCGACGCGTGCACGACGTCGCCTGGGCCGCGTACCCGTACTTCGAGGCACGTACCGAGCAGGTCGGCGCGACGACCGTGCGCCTGTACGCGCCGCGCGGCTACGGCGCGGCTCTGGCGCGCCAGGCCCGGGTGCTGACGGCCGCCCTGCCGTACTTCGAGGCGCGCTACGGGGCGTATCCCTACCCCGCGCTGACGGTCATCATCCCGCCGCGTGAGGGCTACGCGGCGTCGGGCATGGAGTACCCCACGTTGTTCACGTCCGAGGGACCATGGTGGGCCCTGCCGAGCTGGCTGCCCGATCCCCGGCACGAGGTGGTGAGCATCCACGAGCTGGCGCACCAGTGGTTCTCGGGCTTGATCGCCAACAACGAAGTCGCGCATCCGGTGCTGGACGAGGGCCTCACGCAGTGGGCGTGCCTCGACTTCCTGCGGGATTACTACGGGCGACCGCAGTTCCTGAGCGCGCGGCTGCCGTTCGGTCCGTTCGACGTGCTGCGGGCCGCGTTCGCGGCGCGCTCCAGCACCGTGCCCTCCTCGCTGTTGCCCGCCGATCGCTACAACGCGCGCACCCTGGCGAGCGCGGTGTACGCGCGCCCGGCGGTGGTGCTGGAGCAGCTCGCGGATCGCCGCGGCCGCCCGCAGCTCACGGCGGCGCTGTCGCGCTACGCGCGCGCGCAGCGCTTCCGGCACCCGGCGCCGTCCGACCTGTGGAATGCGTTCGAGACGAGCCTCGGCCCAGGCTGGGGCCGCGTGTTACGCCGCGCGCTCGAGGGCGAGTCGCCGGGCGCGCTGCAGGTCCAAACGGAGCGCGACAACCACGCCCCGAGCGGCTTCAGCTTCCTGCCGGAGCTGTGGACGCTCGCCAGCGCACTCCTGCGAGGTGTCGGCCCATGACGCACGGCGTTGCGCGCGTGCGCCACTGGCTCGGACGCGCGCTGACTTGCGCGCGCCTGCGCGCCATGCACGGCGCTGGGCATGGAGGCCGAACGTGATCGGCGCTCGCCTGCGACGCGCGCTGCCGGCCACGGGTCTCGTGCATGTGGTGACGAGCGTGTGTGCGCTCGCGTCCGCAGTGAGCCTCGCGAGCAGCGCGCCGGCCACGGAGCTCGCGGAGCCCGAGCGCGTCGGTCAGCTGTTCACCGTCGTGCGGCTGCTCGACGCGCTCGGCAGCTCACCCCTGCGCTATGGCCTCGTGCCCGGGCTTCTGCTGCTATTGGCGGCGCCGCTCTTGCGCGTAATGTGGCTGCGTGCGCAGCTGTCGGCGGCAGACCTGTCTCAGCACGCGCGCGCCGCCGCGAGCGTCTATCCCCAGGCGCTCGCGATCCACGCGCTGGCGCTCGCCTACGCAGCGCTGCTCAGCGCGCTCGCGCTGCTCGTCGGCCGCGCGCTCAGCTTCGCGCTGGCTGGCACCCACGACCTGCGCCTGCAGCAGAGCGTGGCCCTGCTGTTCGCGCTACCCCTCGTGCTGGCAGCGCTCGCGCACGCGCCGAGCGTCTCGGACCGGGCGCAGCTCGAGCTGGCGCGCGGCGAACGCCGGGTACTTCCGGCCGTGCTGGCCGGCCTGCGCGCGGTGGACGTGCGCAGCTGCGGGCTGCGGGCCGCGTGCGAGCTGGGCGCGGGCATGCTCGCGCTCTCGGCGTTCCTGCCGCGCCTGTGGCTCGGCTCGAACGCACTGGTGTCCCTGCTCCTCCTGGGCCAGCTGTGCGCGCTCGGCCAGACCGCGCTGCGCGCAGCCTGGCTGGCGTGGCTCTGCGAGCGCGCGGAGCGGACCGGGCACGCTCCGGGCGTACAGGCCGGCCGCGCTCCCGGTCCAAGCGCCGAGCAAGCCGCAACTGTCCCGCTCAGCCCACCTGAATCTGAATCCCCAGCGCCTCACGCAGCCGGAAGTACGACTCCGACACGCTGAACAGGATCAGCTCCTGGATCTTCTCCTTCGGGGTCAGATCCACGGCGCCCATCGGCGGCTCAGCCTGGATCATGCGCGCCGCGATCTCCAGATCGTTGCAGAGCACGAAGCCTGCGCGGCATGCGGTGAGCTCCACGCTCTGCATCCACTTCTTGATGTCGGTGCGCGCACCGGCGTCCACGAAGCGCTTGGTGATGCTGTTCAACAGCTCCACGTCGGCCGGCTGCATTTGCCCGCGAATCTGCCGCGCCCATTCCACGACGTTCGGATCGCTGATCTCCACGCCGGCGATGTGCATCGACGCCACGAGCACCAACTTCAGCTCGTCTTTGGTCTGGAACATGGTCCGGATGTAGTGCTCACCGCGGTAGTACGCGAGGTGCTTCGCCACGATGAACACGACGTCGAGCGGGTTCTGACCGCTCAGGAGCGCGCTGCCGCACACGGTCGCGGGCGGCTGCGTCGTCGCAAACGCGAGGCCACCCTGGCGATCCGGGCACACGAACAGACGCGGCACGAACGGCAAGCTGAGCACCTGGGTCACGAAGCCGAACGTGCGCGCGAACGCGACCGTGGTGTTCGTGACGTCGGGGATCAGGTCCTTCTTGCTGAGGGACCACTTCTTGTCCGGCTGCGCGCGCAGGCGCAGCACGGCGGGGGTCACGGCCTCGAACACCTTGCCCGCGAGGAAGTCCTCATCGGGGTGCAGGAGGTCCTTCACCCAGCGCTCGTTCGTGAGCCGGTTGCGCGGGCGGATCGGCCCCTCCGGTTTGTATTGCTCGTAGAACTGGCGCTGCTCGTCGTCCGCCTTGCGCAGGAAGCTCAACGTGGCCGCGACGCACCAGGCCTTGTCGTACTCGCGCGCGTCGAAGTGCAGCTTGTACAGCGCGCGGTACGCGTCCACGCGGTACGGGTCGGCCTTCAGCAGGATGTGCTGCTGCTCGATCGCGTCGCCGATGCGCGCGGGCACCATGGCGTAGATCTCCGCCAGGATCTGGTGCTCGAGCATGTTCTCGGGCTGCAGCCGCGACGCCATCGCGAACGCCTCGGCGGCGGCCTCGTAGTTCTTCTGGCGATCGCGGTAGATCACACCGAGGTTGTGCCAGAGGTTGAACTCGAGGTTCGAGTCGCCCTTGCCGGTCACGCGGTGCAGCATCTTGCGGAACGCACGCTCCAGCTCGCGCCAGTCTTTCTGGCTCGTCAGCAGCTTGTTGATGGCCTCGAACGCTTTGAGCATGCCGATCGGATCGAGATCGAGCGCGTGGTTGAAGCGCGTGAGCGCCTGCGGCACGTCCTTCAGCTCGTCACGCGTGATCACGCCCACGGTGTACGCGTACTTGGCCTTGGCCTCGTTGCGCGGCTCGAGCTCCGCAATGCGATCGATGATCTCGATCATCGGCTCCCACTGCAGCGTGCTCTGGTACAGCGCGAGCAGCTTGTGCAGGAGCTTGTGGTTCTTGGGCTGCAGCTCCGCGGCCTCGACGTACGACTCGATGGCCTTGATCGGGTTCTTGAGCCGGTCGTTCCACAGGTCGCCGATCTCTTCCAGGAACGCGAAGCGCTCGTCCGGACGATCGCTCGTCTCGAGCACGCGCTTCTTGTAGTGGATGACCTGCTCGTAGTCCTTGTCGCCCTCGTAGAGCGACACCAACGCTTCGAGGGTCGGGCGGTGGTACGAGTCCTCCTCCAGCGCCTTTTCGAACATGTTGAGCGCCTTCTTGCGCTCACCCTGCTCGCGCTTGACGATGCCGAGGCGATAACACGTCTCGGTCGTCTCGGACGACGACAGCGCCTCGCGATGGTGCACGAGCACCATCTGGTAGAACTTGAACGCGTTGTCCCAGTTCTTCTTGCGGTAGTGCGCCGCGGCGAGACCGCGTAGCGCCACCAGGTCCTGCGCGTCCAGCTCGAAGGCCTTGCCGAATGCGCGGATCGCGATGTCGTCGTCGCCCAGCTGCTCGGCGCACTGGCCGTACAGGAGCCACAGGTTGTGCTGCTCGCCCGGGTCGCGTGTCGCGGAGGCGCGCACCAGCAGCTGCAGCAGCGGCTCGGCATCCTTCCAGCGCCCGTGCTGCGCGTACTCGCGCACGAGCGGCAACGCGGCCTCGATGTTGTCGGGATCGAGGCGCACCGCCGACTCGAAGCACTGGATGGCTTGCCCGTGCTCCTCGAGCTTCTCCTCGTAGAGGATGCCGAGCTCGACGCGGTACAGCGCGCCCCGCCGCGGGTTGTCCTCGATCTCCGCGATGCGCGACAGCGCGCGCGCCGCGGCGTGGTAGTCCTCCGCGCCGAGGTGGATGGTGCGCATCGCCTCGTACGACGGGATGTGCCGCGGATCGAGGTCGATGGCCTTCTGGTAGGCGTCGAGCGCGGCCACGCGATCACCCAGCTCGCCGCCGAGCAGATTGCCCATGCGGAAGTGGATGCTGACCTGCTCTGCCTTGTCGTCGATCGTCCGCACGAGGCGATCGAGCACGTCCAGCGCCTGGCCCTGATCGCCGCGCGCCTCGTACAGCTGCGCGAGCGCGCGCAGCGCGGGGGCGTTCTCCGCCTCGAGCCCGGTCACGCTCAGGAAGCTGTCGATGGCGCGCTCGATGTCCTTCAGCTCGTCGCGGTACACCGCGCCAATCTGCTGGTAGAGCTCCACCTTCTCGCCGCGGTCGGCGGCGGCGTCGATGTGCCGCTCGTAGGCGTGCACGAGCTCCGGCCACTTGCGCAGCTGACGGTAGATGCGCGCGAGCCCGATCAGCGCGCCGGTGTGCAGCGGATCCATCTCCACCACGCGCTCGAGGCGCTCGGCGGCCTTGTCCGGCTTGAGGAACTCCTGCTCCCACATGCCCGCGATGCGCACGAGCAGCGCGACCTGATCGCGGTCGTTCTGCACGACCTCGAGCTGCCGCTCCAGCACCTCGAGCAGGTCCTGCCACAGCTGCTGGCTCTGGTACAACCGCTCGAGGCCCTTCAACGCCTGCAGGTTGCGCCCGTCGTCCTCCAGCACGCGCTTGAACTGATCGATCGCCTTGCTCTTGTCGGCGACGCGCTCCTCGTAGGCCTCGGCGAGCTCCAGCTTCGCCATCAAGACCTCTTCGGGCTCGCGCACGGCAGAGACCTTGCGCTTCAGCACGTCGACGAGCTCCGACCACTGCTCGCGCGCTCGGTAGATGCGCTCGAGCGCGCGGATCGCGCCGAGGTGCGAAGGCACGGCCGCGAGCGCCTCGCGGTAGTGCTTGATGGCCTGGTCGGGCGCCTTGAACTGCTCCTCCTGCAGCTCGCCCATGCCGACGAACGCGTCCGCGCGCTCGTTCGGCTCCTCGGTCATCTCGACGAGCTTCGAGAGCACCTGCGCGTAGACCTGCCACTGCTGCGTCTGCCGGTACAGCTCGGCCATCTGGCGCATCGCCGGCCGGTTCACCGGGTCGACGGACAGCACCTGCTGCAGGTACGGGATGGCGTAGTCCGGGTGACCCTCGCGACCGTACCAGCGCGCGCACTTCAGACAGATCGCGTTGCGGGTCTTGTGGTCGTTCGGGTCGAGCTCGGACAGCGACTGGTTCGCCGTCGTGAGCAGCTCGTTCCAGCGCTGCGTCAGGCCCGCCATGCGCTCCACGTCGCGAGCGGACTCCTCGTCGAGGAAGTCCTGCGTCCACGCGATCAAGAGCGCGTCGAACGCCTGCGCCTTGTCGTCCACGTCCTTCTCGTAGACCCGAGCCACGTTGCGCAGCAGCAGCACGCGCTGATGCGCGTCAGGCGCGGCTTCCACGCGCGTGAGATACAGCGCGATCAGATCCTCGAAGCGGCCCGCCTCGCGGTGCAACTGCTCGAGGCGCTCGAACGCGTAGTGGTGCAGCGGGTCGATCTCGAGGATCTGGTTCAGCGGGCCCGTGGCCCTGTCCGGCGCCTCGAGCTTCTCACCCCACATGCGCGCGACGTCGAGCAGCACCGCGATCTTCTCGCGCGTGTCGCTCAGCGCCTTCACGCGGCGCTGCTTGATCTCGATCGCGTCTTCCCACTGCTCCTGCCCGCTGTGGATGGCTTCCACTGCGTCCAGCGCGCTGAAGTTGAGCGGGTTGATCTCGAGCGCTTTGTTGTAGCACTGCACCGCGTCGACGGGCTGAGTCAGCTGCTGGCCGTACAGCGCGCCGAGCTCCATGTACACGGCCTCGATCGCGTGGTCGTCGAGGGTCGCGGCGCCCACGTCCACGAGCCGGTGCAACGTGCTCACGAGCTCTTCGTACGCCTCGGCGCTGCGGTGAATGTTGGCGATCGCGTACAGCGCGCCGGTGTTACCCGGATCGATGTCCAGCACGCGCTCCCAGCTCTCGAGCGCGTTGCGATCGCGTTGCAGCTTCTCGTACCAGATGCGGCCGAGGTCCGCGTAGATGCGGATGCGCATGTCGTCGTCGTTCGCGACGGCGACCTCGCGCTCGAGCACGTCCACGAGATCGGTCCAGTTCTCCTGCAACGAGTAGATGTTGCCGAGCGCGTTGAGCGCTTCGGCGTCTTCACCCAGGAGATCGAGCACCTTGCGCAGCAGCTCCACCGCGCGTGGCAGGTTCTGCAGCTTGGTCGCCGCCAGCATGGCCATGCGGCCGAGCGTCTCCGCCTGCGCGGAGTCGGAGACCACGATCGCCAGCTCGCGCTCGTAGACCTCGAACAGCTCCGGCCAGTTCTGCGTGACGGTGTAGATGTTCTGCAGCTCGTGCAGCGTGTCTTCGTGCTGCGAGTCGAGCTCGTCCAGCAACTTGCGGTAGACCACCACGGCCTCGTCCGCGCGCTGGCACTCGTTCCACAGCACCTGGCCGAGTCGATGCGACAGCTCCACCTTGTCGTGCGCGTCGGTCACCACCGCGGAGCGGCGCCGCAGCACCTCGACGAGCGGCTCGGCCGCGCCGTGCTCGGTGTAGATGCGATCGAGCGCCGCCAGGGCGTCGTCATCCTGCGGCGCGAGGCCGAGCACGTAGCGGTAGCTCTCCTCCGCGCGCTCGACGTGCTTCAGCTCCTCGGCGTACACGCGCGCCAGGCGCTTACCCGCCGCCACGCGCTGCTCCGCGCCGAGGGCCTTGTCCTCCGCGATGGTCGCGTAGGTCGTCGCGAGCTGGGCCCAGCCCGAGATGGCCTCGGCGAGGCGCTCGCTCTCGCTCACGCAGCGATCGTCGTCCGGCGCCTCGAGCAACGCGCGCTGCATCCACAGAAACGCCGTGGGCTTGTCGTCCGCGCGGTCCTCGGCGATCTCGGCGATGCGCTGCATCATCGAGATGCGCTCGTCCTGATCGCGCTGCACGCGCAAGGCCACCTGTTGCACGCCGATCAGGCGATCCCAGGACTCCTGCATGCGGTACAGCGGCTCGAGGATCTCGGAGATGGCAGCCACCTCCACGCCCTGATCGAACAGCTCCTCGAGCGCCGCGAGTGCCTCGCGATGCTCCGGCGCCGCCGCCAGGATCTCGCGGTAGTGCGCGACCGCCTTGTCGATGTTGTTCAAGCGGTGCTGCTGCAGCTGACCGAGCTTGAACTGGATGGCGAGGATCTCGTCCGGGCTGCTCGCCACGGACACCTTACGCTCCAGCACCGTGGCCAGCTCCGCCCAGCGCTCCGTGCCCTCGTATAGGCGCTCCAGCGCCTCGAGGGTCTGCAGGTGCTCCGGCTCGATCTCGGCGACGACGCCGTAGCGCTGGATGGCTTGCTGCACGTCGCCGAGGCGCAGCTCGAACACCTGCGCCGCACGCAGCGCGAGATCGACGGTGACCTCGGGCGAATCCGCGCGCAGCTTGGCGATGGCGTCGTCGTACAACGCGGCCAGCTGCGGCCACGCGTTGAGCTTGTCCGCCAATCGGTCGAGCGCGCTGAGCGTCGCCTGGTTCTGGGGATCGGTCGGGAACGCGCGCGCGTACGCGGCGAACGCGCGAGGCGCGTCCTCCACGTGCACTTCGTAGATCTCCGCGACCTGGTGGAGCAGCTCCACCTTGCGCATGGCATCTTCTTCGTGCGCGATCAGCACCTCGAGCACGCTGGCGAGGCGCACCGAGTCGGCCGAAGCGCGGTACACCGGCTCGAGCACGCCGGCCGCCATCACGGGCTCTTGCTGCTTCTGGATCATGCGCTCGAGCGCAGCGAGCGCCGCAGCGTGATCAGGCGTCACGTCCAGGATGTCGCGGTAGACCTCGACCGCGCGGAACGCGTCGTTCAGCTTCTGCTCGTACAGCTCGCCGATGCGGTAGCGGAAGTCGAGAGCCCGCATCGGATCGCTGCTGAGCTCGGCCTCGCGCTCGAGCACGGCGAGGAGATCCTCGGAGCGACCGGTGCTCTGGTAGAGCGCGTCCAGCTGCGACAGCGCAGCTAGGTCGTCCGGATCGAGATCGAGCACGCGCTGGTAGGTCTCGATCGCCTTCTCGGGCTGTCCCAGCTGACGCTCGTAGACGGCGCCCACCTCGAGATACAGTTGCTTCTTCTCGTCGGGATCCGCCACCACGTCGGCCTTGCGGCCGTACACGGCGAGCAGCTTCTCCCACTGGCGTAGGCGCAGGTGCAGCTGGATCAGCTTGTCCAGCGCGCCCACGTCTTCGGCGTCGATGCCCAAGACGCGCTCGTACACCTCGATCGCGCTGTCGGGCCGCTCGAGCAGATCTTCGTACAGCGCGCCGGCGCGGAAGAGGTAGTCGCGCTGGCCATCGGGCTCCGGCAGCAGCGAGGCCTTCGTGAGGAACGTGCGCGCCAGATCTTCGTAGCGCTCGGAGGTCTGGTACAGGCGCTCGAGCGCCGTGGCGGCCTCGAGGTTTCCCGCGTCGACGCTCAGCACCTTCTGGTGGTGTGCGATCGCAGCGGGCGCGTCGTTCAGATACTCCTCACGGATCTGCGCCGCGCGCGTGTGCAAGAGCACCAGCACCGCGGGATCTTCGCTCGCCGCCGTGAGCTGCTCATAGACCTCGACGAGCGGCTGCCACGCGCCCGCGCTGGCGGCGATGCGATCGAGCTCCTCACGCGTGCTGGTGTTGCTCGGATCCTCGGCGAGCGCGCGCGCGAACGTGCGGAACGCGCTCTCCAGGTCCTCGAGCGCGACCTCGTACAGCTCGGCCATGCGATGCAGCAGCTCGACGCGCTGATCCACCGAGTTGCTGTTCTTGACCTGGATGTCGTGGATGCCGATCAGCTTCGCGTACTCCGCGCGCTCGCGGTACAGCGGCTCCAGGATCTCGGCGATCTGGCTCTGGTGCTCCGGATGCACCAGCAAACGCTCGAGGGCCTCGAGCGCGGCCGTGCCGTTCGGATCGCGGGCGAGCACCTCACGGTAGATCTCGATCGCAGCCTCGGGGGCGCGCATGCGCGTCTCGCGCAAGAGGCCCAGCTTCAGGAGCAGCGCGAGCTGTGTGGGCTCGTCTTCGGTGAGCGACAGCTGCCGGCTCACGTTGTCCGCCAGATCGCTCCACTTCTCCTGGCGCTCGTACAGCGAGTCGAGCGCACCGAGCGCCACGCGGCTCTGCGGGTTGAGCTCGAGGATCTCGGAGTACACGCGGATCGCGGCCTCCGCCTCGGACAACATCTCGTCGTAGATGAAGCCGATCTGCGCGAGCTGGTTCTCCTGGAACTCCGGGTCGGAGCTCGCCGCCCCGCGGCGGCGCAGGATGTCCAAGAGATCCGTCCAGCGCTCGGTGCGCCGGTACAGCGCCTCGAGCGCCGCCAGGATCTCTTCGTCACTGTCGTCGTGCTCGAGCGCGATAGAGTACGCCTTGACGGCCGCATCCACGTTCTCCAGCTCGTGCTCGTGCAGCTGCGCGGACTTCATGAGCAGCTGCTTCTGCAGCGCCGGGTCGCTCACCTTGCGCGCGCGCGTTTCGAGCAGCGCACACAGCTCGGGCAGGCGCTTCTGCTC
>Ga0190269_10000160_pt1 | contig 34642 bp, 24 predicted proteins | sample Popmic249IS_FD_133749 | JGI IMG/M metagenome (GOLD analysis project Ga0190269, IMG submission 133749) | Populus adjacent soil microbial communities from riparian zone of Blue River, Arizona, USA - 249 IS | ecosystem: Environmental > Terrestrial > Soil > Riparian zone | place: USA: Arizona... | reverse complement strand
GCGCCTGCGATGGGAGCCCCGTAGACGGGCACGCCAAGCTGACCTGCCGTTCCGCCGCCCGGGCTCGCTTTGCCGGGGCCGCCGCCACCAGCTGCAGGCGTTCCCGCAGTGGGGCTGGGTGCGCCGGAGATGGGCGCGCCGTAGATGGGCGTGACGTTCTCGACCGTGCAGGCGCTGAGCGCTCCGCCTGCAACGGCTGCGGCCGCGACGGCGAGGCGCTGGGCGCGGCTCATGCCCGCGGGCAGCTTGAGCGGCGGCGCGAGCTGCACGGCAGGCAGCTCACGCTGGCAAAACGGGCAAGCGGGCTCGGTGCTGAGCACGTGGCGCGAACATCCATCACACAGGCGCAATCGGGTCATGGCTCTCTCCACTCCAGTCGAGACGAATACAGCAGCTCACGGCGGCGGGAGGTCCTCGAGCGTGAGCTCGAAGCGTCCGTGATCGAAGGGCTCGCCCGGCGCGCTGCTCGCGCGGTTCAGGCGCTCACGCTTGCCGGCGCGCGCCAGCTCGAGCGCGCGGTGATGACAGTACGGGTTATTGCCCGGACGGCCGAAGAACACGTCGCTCGTCCAGGTGCAGCCGGCGCGACACACGTCGGCGTAGTAGCAGCTGCGGCAGAAGCCCCAGAGATCCTCCACCGTGCGATCGCGCGTGTAGCGCAGCGGCGCAGCGCGCTCCCAGATGTCCTGCAGGGAGGCGTCGCGCACGTTACCGCCCGCCCACGCCGCCGTCGGCAGCGAGGGGCAGCCCTTGATCGTGCCATCGGCCTCGATGCCGAGCGTGAGCTGCCCGGCCATGCACGAGGCCGCGTGCCCGTCCAGCATGTAGCCGCGCAGCTTGGACTCGTGCGGGCCGAAGTAGCCCACGTTGTTGCCGGGCAAGAGCCGCACGCCCAGGGCCTTGCAGCGCTCGGCGAGCTGCGACAGGAGCGGAAACAGCTCGAGCAGATCGTACGGCTGCAGCAGCACCTCCGGCTCGTCCGCGGCGCGGCCCATCGGCACCGTCAGCTGGATCTGCCAGCTGTGGGCGCTGTGCGCGGCGATCAGCTCGAGCAACGCGGGCAGCTCGGGCATGCTCAACCGGTTGATCTGCGAGTTCACGGTCACGGGGATGCCGGCGCCGCGCAGAGCGGCGAGCGCCCCGAGCGCGCGCGCGTGTGAGCCGGCCACGCCGCGCAGCCGATCGTGCGTCGCGGCGAGGCCGTCGAGCGAGATGCTCACCCCGGCGAGACCGGCCAGCTTGGCTTGCGCCGCGAGGCGGTCGTCGATGCCGCGTCCTCCGCTCGTCATCGTGGGCGTCATGCCGTGGGCGGCGATGGCGCGCACGATCTCGAGCCAGTCCTCGCGCAGGTAGGCCTCACCGCCGATCAGCGTGACCTCGCGCACGCCGAGCGCAGCCATCTGCTGCACGAGATCCAGGCACTGCGCGGTGTCGAGCTCGTCCGGACGCGCCCGCCCGGCGCGCGAGCCGCAGTGCCGGCACGCCAGGTCGCAGGCCAGGGTGATCTCCCAGACCGCGTAGATGGGCCGGACTGCGTCGGCGGGTCGAGCCGCCGCCGCGAGCGGCAGGCGCCGCTTGGCAGGCTGGGCCAGCGGCGCGAGCGGCAATGCACGCGGACGCTTGCGCTGCATCAGCGCTTCGCGTTCGGAGGAGCTCAGTGGGTCGCTTGGCATGCTCGGTCGACGATGGGCAGCAGAACCGGAGGCTGTGCCAGAGTGTGCCGGCCGCGAGCCTCCTGCTGAGTGTACAGCAAACGCCGTGCCAGCTGCAGCCGTGAGCGGCTGCCGATGATTGGCCCAACCGTGTCGCACACATTGGCACATTTGGAACGCAGCTGATTTGCGCCCTGCCCTCTAGCCGCAGCCTGCGCGGCTAGACATAACCACAGCACGAGGTGCCAAATGGGCCAGAGCGTTGGCATTCGGGTCGATCCCCGCCGCAAACAACCGCTGCATCGCCAGATCTTCGACGAGGTCGTCTCGCGCATCGAGGCGCGGGCCTTTCCCCCCGGATACAAGCTGCCACCGACGCGCGTGCTCGCGACGGAGCTCGCCGCTCATCGCAACACGGTGGCGCGCGCCTACGCCGATCTCGAGGCCGCAGGCTTCGTCAGCTCGCGCGTGGGCCGCGGCACGTTCGTGGAAGCGCTGCGCAGCCCGCAGCCATCGGCGGCAAAGCCCGCGGCCGCGGCGACCCGCGAGCTGCCCTGGGCGTCGCTGCTGTCGCAGGCCGCGCGCCGGGATGCGCTGCGCCGCCGCGACGCCGCGCGACCCGCGCATGGCCCCGAGGTCATCAACCTCGCGCGCATGCAGCCGTCGGCGGACCTGATCCCGCAGGCGCTCCTGCAGCGCTGCATCGCCCACGCGCTCACTGAGCACGGCACCGATGCGCTGGTCTACGCGCCGCCCGAAGGCGCACGGCGCCTGCGCGAGCAGATCGCTCGCGACCTGCTCGCGCGCGGCGTACCCGTGCAGCCCGAGGACGTGATCGTCACCTCCGGCAGCCAGCAGGGGCTCGACCTCGTGTCGCGCGCGCTGCTCGACCCGGGCGACGCGCTGCTGATCGAGCCGGCCACGTACGCGGGCGCGATCGAGCTTTTCACGGTCGCCGGCGCGAACCTCCTGCCCGTGCCGCTCGACGACGAGGGCCCCGATCCAGACGCGTTGGCGCGTCTCGCGCGCGGCGACGTCAAGGCGCTCTACCTGATGCCGAACGCAAACAACCCCACGGGCCGCATGCTGTCCGCCGAGCGCCGCCGCCAGCTGCTGGAGTGGTCGCGCCTCGCCGGCGTGCCGCTGATCGAGGACGACTACGCCGCCGGGCTCACGCTGGAGCCGCACGATCCGCCGCCTCACCTGCGCGCGCTGGACGGCGACGTGATCCACATCTCGACCTTCAGTAAGCGCGTGGCCCCAGGGCTGCGCGTGGGCTACGTGATCGCGCCTCGCGCGCTACGCCCTGCGCTGATCTCGCTCAAACACGCCATCGATCTGAGCACCTCGCTCGTGCTGCAACACGGGCTCGCGGAGTTCCTGGAGCGCGGCTACCTGCGCGCGCACGAGCAGCGCATGGCCCGCGAGTACCGCGCGCGCCGCGACGCGCTGCACGCTGCGCTGCACAAGAGCATGCCCGCCGAGTGCCGCTGGCACGTGCCGAGCCACGGCGTGGTGCTGTGGCTACGGCTGCCCCCCGAGATCGCGCCCGAGGCGCTGTACGAAGAGGCGCTGCGCCGCGGCGTGTTGGTGGGCCGCGGCGGCCAGTTCAGCGTGGGCGCGCAGAGCGAGCCGGCCGTGCGCCTGTCGTTCTGCGCCGAGCCGAGCGCACGCCTCGCCGAGGGCGCACGCCGCCTCGCGAAGGCTTGCAAGCACGTGCTCGCGCAGCGCAGAGCGGCGCCGCGCGCGCAGACCGAAGACATTTCAGAGCTGGTGTGAGGGCACAAGACATGAACCAAGACAACGAAGTGACGAAGCTCGGCCTGGCCGAGATGCTCAAGGGCGGCGTGATCATGGACGTGATCGACGCCGAGCAGGCGCGCGTGGCCGAAGCGGCCGGCGCGTGCGCGGTGATGGCGCTCGAGCGAGTGCCCGCGCAGATCCGCAGCGAAGGCGGCGTCGCGCGCGCGAGCGATCCGGCGATGATCCGCAGCATTCAGCGCGCGGTCAGCATCCCCGTGATGGCGAAGTGTCGCATCGGCCACTTCATGGAGGCGCGCGTGCTCGAGGCGCTGGAGGTGGACTTCATCGACGAGAGCGAGGTGCTCACGCCCGCCGACGCCGAATACCACATCGCCAAGCGCGACTTCAGCGTGCCGTTCGTGTGCGGCTGCCGGGATCTCGGCGAAGCGCTGCGGCGCGTCGCCGAGGGCGCCGTGCTCTTGCGCACGAAGGGCGAGGCAGGCACGGGCGACGTCGCCGAGGCCGTGCGGCACCTGCGGCAGCTGCGCGGGCAGATCCGCGCGCTGCACGGGCTCGGGCCGGAGGAGCTCGTGCAAGCGGCGAAGCAGCTCGGCGCGCCACTCGATCTGGTGAGCGCCGTCGCTCGGAGCGGCAAGCTGCCCGTGCCGAGCTTCGCGGCCGGCGGCGTGGCGACGCCAGCAGATGCCGCGCTGTGCATGGCTCTCGGCGCGGAGTCGGTGTTCGTGGGCAGCGGCATCTTCCTGAGTGAAGACGCGCCGCGGCGCGCGCGCGCCATCGTCTCGGCCGTGACGCACTGGCAAGACGCCGCGCGGCTCGCCGAGGTGAGCACGGGCCTCGGCGCGGCCATGCGCTCGGTGCCCGCGGCGAGCCTGCCCGAGCCGCAGCGCTTCGCGGCGCGCGGAGCCTGAGCGTGCGCCGCTTGGGAGTGCTGGCGTTGCAGGGCGCGTTCGCGCGCCATGCGCAAGCCATCGAGGCGCTCGGCGAGCGCGCGCAGCTCGTGAAGACGCCGGCCGAGCTGCGCGACCTGGATGGCCTCATCCTGCCGGGCGGCGAGAGCAGCGTGCAGCTCCAGCTGATCGCGCGCGCCGGGCTCGAGCCCGCGCTGCTCGCGTTCGCGCGCGCGGGCAAGCCGATGCTCGGCACGTGCGCGGGCCTCATCCTGCTCGCACGGCAGGTCCAGAGCCCCGCGCAGCACAGCCTCGGTCTCCTGGACGTCTGCGTGGAGCGCAACGCCTGGGGCCGCCAGGTCCACAGCTTCGAGGCGCTGGCCGACGAGCCTGCGCTGCCGCTCGTGTTCATCCGCGCCCCGCGCATCGTGAGCCACGGTGAGGTGGAGGTCCTGGCGCGCTTCCGGGGCGAGCCTGTGCTGGTGCGACAGGGAAACATCCTGGGCGCCACCTTCCATCCCGAGCTGACCACGGACCTGCGCGTCCACCGCTGGCTGCTCGAGCGCCCGGCGTGATTCCCACACACAGCCCGGAAATCAGCCGTCGGCGGCTTGACGCTAGAATGCTAGCATCCTAGATCAATAGCATCCTATGGCCGACGACGTGAAGCAGTTCAACGTGTATCTGCCGACGGAGCTGATCCGCGAGGTGAAGCACCACGCCGTCGAAACCGAGCAGTCGCTGTCGGCCATCGTGGCCGCAGCGCTGCGCGCCTATCTCACTGACGCGAGACGCAAACGGAGGACACATGGCGACTAATGGCATCGAAGGACTCCTCATCGAGACTCACAACTGGGGCAAGACGGTGGCCTTCTGGAAGAGCCTCGGCTACGAGCTGGAGTTCGAGACCGATCATCACTCCGGGCAGCTGCGTCATCCGGCCGGAGGCCCGTACATCTTCGTGGCAGAGCGTCCGCGCGAGCATGCGCTCCAGGTGCAGCTCGCGCTGGGTGTCACGAACACCAAGCAGTTCAGCGAACCGGCCGCGGGCAAGGTGGTGCACGGCTTCGAGAAGCAGCACTGGCCCGTCCTGCAGCTCTTGTTGGCCGACCCGGACGGCCGCGAGATCGCCGTCAATGCGCCGCTGCCAGCGGCCAAGTGAGCGCGTATGACCGAGCGCGCCATGCCCGAGCTCATCTCACCCGACCATACCGCCGTGCGCGTCGCACTGTGGCGCGCCCTGCACCTGCAGCTCGACCTGGAGCCGCACGTGCTGCAAGACGCGCTCGGCCTGCAGCTCGCAGCGCCCGCCGATGGCTGGCGAGAGCGACCCGACATGCACCCGATCGGCACGCGGCGCTCGCGCGCGTCGATCGTGGGCCGCGCGCGTTTCATCGAGGACCACGTCGCGGAGCAGGCGGCGCGCGGCGTGCAGCAGTACGTGATCCTCGGCGCGGGCCTCGACACCTTCGCACAGCGTCAGCCGCAGCTGTCCGCGCGGCTGCGCATCTTCGAGGTGGATCGACCCGGGCCGCAGGTCTGGAAACGCCAGCGCCTGAGCGAGCTGGGCCTGCGCTCGCCAGAGTCACTGCGCTTCGTGCCGGTCGACTTCGAGGCGCGCGACGCCTGGTGGCAGCAGCTGACGGCGGCAGGCTTCGATCCGCGCCAACCCGCGATCGTCGCCTCGACAGGCGTGAGCCTGTACCTCACGCACGAGGCGAACCTCGCCACGTTGCGTCAGCTGGCGCAGCTCGCTGCAGGCTCGAGCTTCGTCATGACGTTCATGCTGCCCGTCGCGCTGATCGAGCCCGAAGAGCACATCGACCGCCAGCACGCCGAGCGCGGGGCCCGCGCCGCGGGCACGCCGTTCATCAGCTTCTACACACCGGACGAGCTGCTCGGCCACGCGCGCAGCGCAGGCTTCCGCGAGGCGCGGCACGTCTCGGCCGGCGACCTCGAGCAGCGCTATTTTGCGGGCCGCCCCGACGGCCTGCGCCCTTCCAGCTCCGAGGCGCTGGTGGTCGCCCACCCCTGATGGCCGGCGCCGGTTGACATGCCTGGATCAAGGCTTACAGGTGTTAACACACCCCCGAGCGGCAGCAGTCGCTGGCGCACCCAGCCCCCACAGGAGGTCCCCATGTCGGCCAAAAAGGACAGATCCCCGGAGCTCACGCCTCACGTCGTGCGCGACGAGTCCGCAAGCGATGACACGGTCCTGACCGCCGCCGCACTGCGCGAGCAGGCGCTGCAGCTGGACCCGGAGGGCGTGACGATCTGGACGCCGGAGAATGGCTTCACGTTCGCGGGCCGCACCCTGCAGTGCGACTACGAGGACCTGGATTATCGCGGTTTGTTCTCGCTGCTCGGTGGCTTCTCGGGCCGCGGGCCGCAGATCGCGGACGCTTGATTCTGCCGCCCGAAGCGGCAAAGCGCGCGCGTCATCCTGTCAACCCGAGCGCGGCCGCACCTCGATCAGTTGGTGGTCCGCCCCCTTGACCACCACGAGGTCCGCGACCGCGCGCTGCAACGAGATGTGCGCCGTGTAGTTGGGCACGTTCGTGTCCTCCCACGCGCGCAACGCCAGCACGTCGAGCGCTGTGTGATCCGCGCCAGGATCGCGCAGCGTTCGGCGGCGCGCGAAGTACCACGCGCGCACGTCTGCCTGCTCGGCATCGAGGTAAATCACGCAGGCGTCTAGGCCAGCCGCACGGATCGGCTGCACCGCGTACACGCCCTCGATGAGCAGCCAGCCTGGCAGCGCCAGCTCGCGCTGCGTATCGGCCGAGCGCGTGCGATGCGAGTAGACCGGTACCGTGAGCCGCGCCGCACCCTGCTCCACCTCGCCCAAAAACGCGGCGAAGCGCGCGGCGTCGTAGCTTTCCGGAAAGCCCTTGCGCTCCAGCAGCCCTTCGCTGCTCAGCACCTCTTCCGAGCGCAGAAAGCCGTCCGTCGCGACGACCTCCACGCTCAGCCCCGAGCGCCGGGCCAGCTCCGCGCCGAGCGCGGCCGCGAACGTGCTCTTGCCCACGGCCACACTGCCCGTGATCACCACGAGCTTCGGACTGGGGCCGCTCTGAGCTGCAGTGCGCGCCTCCACCAGCGCCGCCACACGTGTGATCAGTTCGGGCGAGTCGCTCGCGGCGTGGGGATCGTGGGCGGAGACCATGAGCAGATTCGTGCGTCAGGCGCGCAGCCGCGCTGCCTTCCGGCCCAACGTTGCTCACAACCGCCGCACGGTCAAGCGCCGGCCCCTGCGCGCCAGCGCTTGCACGTCGCGAAGCAGCCTCAATGCGACATGTTGTCCAGCATGGTGCGCATGGCGTCGCCGACGCGCGTCGCGGAGCTCGGGTTCTGGCCCGTGACCAGGCGGCCGCTCACGCACACCTTGATCTGCCAGTTCGGCGCCGGGTCGTGGTGCGCGCCGCGCTCCTCCAGACGATCGGCCAGGAGGAAGGGCACGACACGATCGAGGCCGACCTCGTGCTCCTCTTCGTTCGTGAACGCGGACACCCACATGTTCTTGACCAGGTACTCGCCGTTGCTGCGCTTCACGTTCACGAGCCCCGCAGGCCCGTGACACACCGCACCGACGACGCCGCCGCGGTCGTAGATGTCTGCCGTCAACGCGGCCAGCGCAGTGTCATCCGGCAAGTCCCACATGGCCGCGTGACCACCGGCGAAATAGATCGCCGCGTAATCTTCGGCCCTGACATCCGTCGGCCGCCTGGTGTTCTCCACCGCGCCGCGCAGCGCCGGCGTGCTCCAAAACTCCGCGTTCGCGCCGTCTTTCAGGTCGAGGCTATCGGGATCGACGGGCGCTTTGCCCCCTTTCGGGCTCACGAAGTCGATCTGATATCCGGCCTCGGCGAGCACACGGTAAGGGTGTGACACTTCAGACAGAAAGAATCCGCTGGGCTTAGTGCCCTTGCGGTCATGACTGGTGAGGACGAATAGCACCTTCTTCGAAGTCGCTGTCATTTCGGCTCCCTCCCACGGGGGCGCGCGGCTGCGTCGCGCAGCGTTCGAGCCCCACCGCCCATATACTCACACAATTCGCGCGCGGCATGCCGTTTCTCGAACATCTGCGCCGCAGACCCACGCGGCATGCGCCGCGCGCCCTGGCGCCCACCGCACCACGCAGCGCACGGCAGCGACTGCACAGCGTCGGATCGCCTATGATGGTGAGGCGCTCGCAGCAAGAACACCGCGGGGGCAGCCTGCATGCACGATCCGCCGGAACCCACCGGCGCCGCGGCGCGGCGCATCACCCAGCACTACGAGGTGCACGAGCCACTCGGCCGTGGTGGGATGGCGTGCGTGTATCGCGCAACGGACCTGAGACACGGGCGTGAAGTCGCGCTCAAGCAGCTGGTCATCCCCGAGCACGTGAAGGACCGCGCGAGCCTCGCCGCGCTGTTCGAGCGCGAGTACCGCGTGCTGTCGCAGCTCGCGCACCCGCGCGTGATCGAGGTCTACGACTACGGCATCGAGGCGGACGTCGGCCCCTACTACACCATGGAGCTGCTCGACGGCGGCGACCTGCGCGAGCTCGCTCCGCTGCCGTATCCGCGCGCCTGCCAGCTCCTGTTCGACGTGGCTTCGTCACTCGCGCTCTTGCACTCGCGCCGCCTGCTGCACCGCGACGTGAGCCCGCGGAACGTGCGCTGCACGCGCGACGGTCAAGCGAAGCTGATCGACTTCGGCGCGATCGTGACCGCAGGTGCGAGCGTCGGGCAGGTGGTGGGCACGCCCGTCTGCACGCCGCCGGAGGCCCTGCACCGGCTGAGCCTCGACGCGCGCGCCGATCTGTATTCGCTCGGCATCACGCTCTACTACGCGCTGACGCGCGTGCTGCCCTACCCGGCGCAGAGCCTGAACGAGCTGCCGCAGTGCTGGGCGCAAAAGCCACCGCCGCCGTCCGCGTACAACGCCGAGATCCCGCCCGCGCTCGATGACCTCGTGCTGTCACTCATGAACACCGAGCCCGGCCTGCGCCCGCGCAGCGCGTTCGAGGTCATGCAGCGCCTGGCGACGTGCGCCGGGCTGCCCGCGGACGAGTCGAGCGACGTGTCGCGCGCGTACCTGGTCACGCCCGAGCTCGTGGGCCGCGACCCACTGCGGGGGCAGCTGCAAGCGCGCCTGCTGCAGGCGAGTCGCGGGCGTGGGGCGGCGCTGTGCCTCATGGGCGGCGCCGGCATGGGCCGCTCGCGGCTGCTGGACGCGTGCGTGCTCGACGGCAAGACGCTGGGTATGGCCGCGCTGCGCGTCGGCGTCACGAGCTCGCAGCCGATGGCGACGGCGCTCGCGCTCGCGGATCTACTGCTCGAGGCGCTGCCGCTGCCCGACCTCGCGCGCGACTTCCCCGAGCTGTTCGAGCCGCCCGCAGCCTACAGCGGCGAGACGCGTCCGGCCTGGAAGCAGGCGAAGGACGCCACGGCCGAGGCCGCGTTCGCCGAGGGTCTGTGCCGGCTATTCGGTCTGGCGAGCAAGCTGCGGCCCCTGCTGCTCGCGCTGGACGACGTCGAGCGCATCGACGCGCCCTCCGCCGCGTTGCTCGCGCAGCTGATCGATCGCAGCAAGAGCGCGAGCCTGTGCGTGGTGCTGACGGCCGACGTCGACAACGCGTCCAGGCCGGCGCTAACCGCGCTCAGCCGCCGCTGCGAGCTGCAGACGCTGCCCCCGCTCACGCCGCAGGAGAGCTACGCCCTGTTCGGCTCCGTGTTCGGCGACGTGCCCAACCTGGCGCTGCTCACGCGCGAGCTGCACGCGCTGGCGCACGGCGTCCCCGGGCTATGCCTCGCGCTGGCGCAGCACCTGATCGACACGGGCAAGATCGAGTACCACGCGGGCACCTGGAAGCTGCCAGCGGCGCTCGCCGCCGAGGATCTGCCACAGCACACGCTCGATGCGCTGCGCCTGCGGATCGATCGGCTACCGGCTGCGGCGCGCCGCTTGGCCGAGGCGCAGGCGCTCGCGTTCTCCGATCACTTCAGCGCGCAGGACTACCAGCAGCTCGCGCCAGAGCTGCCGTCCGGCGCGCTGGACCAGGCGCTCACCGATCTGCTCGGCGCCGAGGTGCTGGCGTACGACGGGCAGACGTACACTTTGCGCAACCGCATGTGGACGGAGGCGCTGCGCGCGAATCTCGACGAGGCGTCGAGTCGCGAGCGCCACAGCGCGCTCGCCGAGCTGTACCGCGAGCGTTCGAGCGTGGCCTGCATTCATCACCTGTTCGCGGCTGGCCGCGATTGCGAGGGCCTCGACTGTCTGCTCGAGCGCCAGAAGGTCTACGCCCGCGCGCTCGACGTCAAGGCGGTGGTGGACGAGCACGCCGCGCGCCTGGCGGGCTCTTACGCGCAGGCGATCGCCACTGCGGAGCGCCTCGGTCGCCGCCCGCGCGAGCTGAACGAGCTGCGGCGCTGGTTCGTGGCCGCGAGCGTGATCACGGACGCGAGCTACTATCCGCTCGCCGCGCCGGCGTGGTTCGCGCAGCTCGAGCACGACTCGGGGCTCGACCTGTGGCGCAAGGACTCCGAAAACCCCGACGCGAGCGCACGCCTCATGAACGCGCTCACCGGCGCGGTCGCGCGCTTCGAAGCGCTGCCGGAGGCAGAGCGCGTGTACAGCGTGCAGGAGGCCGTGCGCCTGCTCGCCGAATACGTGGCGTTTTCGATCGTGATCGGCTCGCGCACCATGGACGGCGCGCTGATCGCGGCGCTGCCCGCCGTGCTCGAGCCGTTCGTACCGCTGTCGCCGCTGCTCGAGGCGATCTGGCAGAACGCGATCGCGACCTACGAGTCCAGCTGCTTGTCCCGGGACACGGCGCGCGACCGCTGGCTCGCCGTGCTGGACAAGCTCGCAGCCGCGAGCGGCGCCGAGCTGCACATCCTGGAGACGATCCAGAACGCGGTGTCGTTCGCGATCGGGCTGATGGACGCGGAGCAGGGCCTGCTCAGCGCCGAGCGCTGGGCCACGCGCATCGAGCAAGATCCGCTGCAGCGCTTGAGCGCGCTGCAGCTGCGCCGCATCGTCCGGATGTCGCAGGGCGACTTCCAGGCGGCGGACCGGCTGCGGCGCGAGGCCGAGCTGTGGGCCTTGCAGGCGCGAGCGGCGCAGATGTTCCAGTCGCTGATCGTGTTGGAGATGAAGGCCGCGGCCTTCGCGCGCGATCTCGCGGGCGTGTCCTACGCGCTCGAGCAGATCCGGCCCTGGGCCGCGCGCTACCCGGGCTGGCGGCCGAACCTGCACGAAGCCGAGGGCCGCTGGCACGGCGTGCGCGGAGATTACGCCGCCGCGAAGCTGAGCTTCGAGCAGTGCCTCGCGCTGTGCCCGCTGAGCCCGACCGGCACCTCGCAGCAGTGGATCGTGTGGAGCGCCGCGCAGGGCGGGCTGGCAGATGCCATGCTGCAGCTGGGAGATGCGGCGGGTGCCGAGCGGGTCGCGAGCGCCGCGCTCGCCACGTGCGAGCGCAACGGCATCCGCAGCCGCGCGCAGGAGCTGACGCGCGTGCTCGCGCTCGCCGAAGCGCGCCAGGGCAAGTTCCAGGCCGCGTGCATGCGCCTCGAGCGGCTGATCGAGACGCTCACGGCGCTCTCGGTCACGGGCCTGCGGCTCGGCCTCGCGTACGAGGCACGCGCGGACGTCGCGATCTTGAGCACGGACGCCGCGGGCTTCGAGCACTACGCGCGCCTGACCGCGCAGGAGTACCGCTACGGCGCGGGCTGCCCGCTCGGCACGCGCTACGAGCGCCTCGTGAACGAGGCTCGCCGCGCAGGGCTGCAACGTGCGCCCGCGCTCGCGGAGTTCGCGCCGACGGAGATCCGCGACATGGAGCTGACCGGCTCGCGCGACCTGCGCGCCCTGGTCATGCGGACGTTCTCGGGGGTGTCGCGGATTCAGGAGCGCGCACAGCGCGCGCTCGGCTTGTTGTGCGAGCTGACCGCGTCCGCGCGCGGACACCTGTTCCTGGACAGCGAGGGCGAGATCGTGGCGCGCGCTGCACACGGCGCGCAGACGGTGCCGCCGCAGCTCGGCGCTGCCGCGCGCGAGCTGGTCGCGAAGACCGAGGAGCAGCTGCTGACGCAGATGCTCACCGAGCTCGGCGCGGATCAGCCGCACAAGCCCGCGCTGGTGGAGGCGGACGGCATGCAGTACGAGCTGTGGCTGCTCGGCTTCGTGAGCAACGCCGAGCGTCACACCGTGGGCGTGGTCGCGCTCGGCCGCCGCGAGCGGCGCGACCTCCAGGCGGAGCTGCTGCAGATCCTGCCGCTCTTGGCTGCGCAGCTCATGGATACCGACCGCACGCAGGTGCTGTCCTGAGCGTGCGTCGTCGGGTTGATACGCGGCGCGGGCCGCTCCCTCGACGGGGACATACCTGACCGGATCGGGCACGCCGCTTACGGCGGCCGTGCTCCGCGCAGGAACGCGAGCCAAATTCCCCCAGCTTCAACACAATTCTGCGCTAGGCTGCCGCACTCTCACCACCCATCGGAGCAGGATGCCAACACCACCGCGCAGCGCAGCGAGGCTTCTCGCCGCAGCAACCCTCGGCCTGTGCCTCGCAGTCGCGTCCGGCACGCAGGCGCAGGCACAAGATCAAGCTCTGTCTGCGAGCAGCGTCACGTGGACCTGCACGGGCGAGCCGTGTCCCTGGGGCAGCAGCAGCTCCGGTCACGCGCTCGTGTGGCCCGACGCTCTCGAAGCCGTTCGCAGCCGCCTCGGCTACACGACGTCTGCGCCGATCTACTTGCCTGCCGCGCGCGCCAACGGCCTGACCCTGACCCTGCGCGACGGGTCGGCCAACGTCTACGTCGGCAAGCTGGACGCGGGCTTTCACCGCGTGATCGCCTCGCTGCAGCGCGGTGAGTCGCTCGACATCGAGGATCTCGCCTCGGACGAGGTGGTGAGCGTGCAAAGCAACGCCGACTTCGAGCTGAGCCTGCGCGAGCCCGACGACGGCTCGTATTATCCCGAAGGCAAGGTCATCCCTTCCATCCACGCCTTCTGGCGCTGCACGCAGCCCGGCTGCAACGATCCGGACTGGCTCGGTGAAGTGATCAACTGGCCGTCCTGGGCGGCGTATCACACCAACGCGCGCAGCAGCTGGAACTCGCGCGCAGTGTTCGACGGCGAGGGCAACGCGCTCTACCCCTACATGGGTCGCTGGGCGGAGGGCTGCAAGGTCACCGCGCACTCGGGCCTCGTGCTGATCATCGAGTGGAAGCGCGGCGAGGACGTGTGGCGCGAGACCCGCGTCTACCCCGGGCAGACCCACACGATCACGCTGCGTGAAGGCGAGGACAACGCGATGATCGAGACCGTGGACGGCGAGCCCGGCTTCAGCGTCTCGCTCGAGAATTGCGACCCGAAACCCCTGCCGTGAGCCCGCCCGCGCCTGCCGCTCTGGGCGGCGGGCGCGCGCAGCCTGGCTCGCGTCCCGGAGGTGCGATTTGCGAGCAGAGCAGCGGTTGCTACGCTGGCGCATGCGCGCCGTGCTGCAGCAGACCTATCGCGCTTGGCCCTCCGCGCTGGCGTGCTCGTGCCTGCTACTCGCGACCGCAGCAGGTTGCACGGTGGACGCTGTCGTGTATCGCGCTGCACTGGACAGTCCGGACGCCGGCTCAGCCGACGCCGGCACGCCACGCGCCGGTGCACCCGCGGTGGATGCTGGCGTGCGCGTGTTCGGCTGCCGGGCGGAGAGCGGAGGTGGCCTCGCGATCTTGACCGAGATCCTCACGCGCCTGAACGAGGACTTCCTGACGATCGAGAAGCCGCCCTGCAGCACGGACGCCGACTGCGTGCAGACGTTCGTGACCCCTGCATGCGATGAGCGCACGCAGGCCTGTGTGCCATGTCCGGGAGCGGCGCAGCAGGCAGCGTTTGGTGTGCGGCTCGGCACGTGCCTACCGGCCGCGGCAGCGCGCTGCTGCCGCGATCCAGAGGCCAGCTCGGACTGCATCGTGAAGGCGTGCACGATCGGCTGCGACTCGTGACGGCTCGAGCTCGCGCTGGGCCTGTGATCGTGCTCGCGCTCGCGAGCTTGTGCGCGCCCCTGCAGCGCGCGGGGGCGCAGGAGCACGCCGAGCCCATCCCATTGGCGCTGCCGATCGAGGTGGATCCGTGCGTGCCGATCGACATCCCGTCGTTTGAGCGTCAGCTGGCGATCGAGCTGGAAGCCGCGCCGCAGGCGAGTGATCTGGCGCGCGCCGAGGCGAGCGCACGCGTCGCCCTCGGCTGCAGCGGCGAGCAGATCGCCGTGCACGTGTCCGACTCGCGCGCACGCAGGACGTGGCGCCGGCGCATCGACCTGCGCGGCGTCGACGCGCGCACACACACGCGGCTCCTGGCGTTGTCGGTCGCGGAGCTGCTGCTCGCGAGCTGGCTCGAGCTTCGCATCGACGCCGAGACGAGGAGCAAGCGGCGCGAGCGCGCGTCCTCGCGGAGCCCATCGCATGCGCACAAGGAGCGGACGCGCGCGCCCGCGCAGAGCGACGCCGGGCCAGTCCGCGGGTCCCCCGCGCGAGGACCCGAGGTGCCGAGCGCGGAGTCGATTCCCGCTTCGCCGCCGGGTGAGCGCGCGAGCTCCGATCGGAGCTCGCCGACCATGCGTGAGCCGTTGCCCGTGCGCGCGGCGCCAGCGCCGAGCCGCGCACAGGGACCCGGGCCGGCGCCGTCGCAGCCATCAGCCGCGGGTGACCCGGCGCTCGGCAGGGTTTCGGAGGCCACGCCCTCGCCATCGGCCGCGGCGCCCGGCACGAACGAGCCGCTCCGAGCCACGGAGGATCCCGCGCGCCCGCCGCAAGACCCTGCTGCAGCCGCCCAGGCGGCGGCCATTGACGAGCTCGAGCCCGAGACGCTGGATGAGCCCGAGGCCGAGCCGCACGGCGAGTCCGTCGCGCTGGAACCGGCCGCCGCCCGCCCCCGCCCCGCGCTGCAGCTGGGAGCGGCTGGCCAGCTGCTCTCGTTTACGAGCGCGCTGTCGGCCGTACCAGGCGGTGAGCTGCACGTGATCGTGCCGCTGTCAGCGGCGTGGGCGCTGCGCGGTGGCGCGCAGGGCGGATACGGCAGCCTGCCCGGTCAGCTCGCGACAGAGAGCACGTCGGTCCGCATCACCACGGCGTCGCTCGCGCTCTCGCTCGGCTGGGTGGCGCGCAGCGGCGGCTTCGAGCTCAGCCTTGCGGCCGGCGTGCGCGCAGGGCTCGTGCATCTCGCGGGCACGCCCACCCCTGCCGGCGTGCCGACCGCGCGCGACTGGGCTCCATGGGCCGGGCCGCTCATCGCCCCCGCCGTGAGCTACGCGCTGAGCGCGCGGCTGCGGCTCGCGCTCGGCCTCGAGGCAGGCCTTCTCGCGGTGCGCGTGCGCGCCACCGCGCTGACACCCGACGAGCGCGTCGTGAGCGAGCTGCACGGCCCATGGCTGCTACTCAACCTGGGTCTCGACGGCGCGTTTTTCCCGTAGCGCGGCGGCTCGCGCGGAGCAGGCGCTCGAGGCCGTCGAGGATCAACGTCAGGCCCAGCTCGAAGTCGTGCAGGCCGCTGTGCTCCCCCGCGATGACCTGCTCCGAGAGCGCGTACAGATGCGGAAACTCCGCGCGCGACAGCTGCGGCAGAAACTGCGCCGCGGCGGCAGCGTACTCCTCGGGCTGGAACGGGAAGTTGAGCTGCTGCAAGGTGAAGCCGTAGACGTGATTGTCGAGCGCGTTCCAGGCGTGGTCGGCCATGGCGTAGGTAAAGCCCGCCCCGCGCAGGCAACCGAGCGTACGATCGACGTAGCGCAACATGGCCGGTCCCACGTTCGCGCGCGACACGATGAGCTGCGTGGCCCAGCGATGTTTCAGGAGCACCTGATGTGCGGAGCGGCAGCGAGCGCGCAGCGCGGGCTTCCAGGGCGCGCCAGGCTCGGGCGCTTCGATCTCGCTGACGGCCAGATCCACGATGCCTTCGAGGATGTCCTCCTTGCTGGCCACGTGCTTGTACAGCGACATGGCCTCGACGCCGAGCTCCTGGCCCAGGCGCCGCATGGAGACCGCGTCGAGGCCCTCCTGATCCGCGATGGTCAACGCGGCCGCGATCACGCGTTGCCGACCCAGCGGCGTGCGGCTTGATCTATTCCGGACTTTCATGAGCTTGCGATCTCGACGCCGAATTGTCGCTCCGGACGCTAGCACACACCCGGCTTACACCGTAAGCTTACAGCGTAAGCCACGAACCTGTGGAGATCCGCCATGACCGAACCTTCGAGCACGCTGGACGCGCTGAACCCCACCGCGAGCGCTGCCGCCGCTGCGCTCCCCGCCACGCGCATGCGCGCCATCTACCAGGCGAGCTACGGCCCGCCCTCCTCGCTCGGCATGTGCGAGCTTCCCGTCCCGGAGCCCGGGCCCGACGGTGTGCTCGTGCGCGTGCAAGCGGCCGCGCTGCACGTGGGCGACGTGTTTGCCGTGCGCGGCACTCCACTGCCCATGCGCCTCGCGACGGGCCTGTTCAAGCCCAGCTACGGCGTGCCGGGCTTCGACGTCGCCGGGACGGTGAGCGCCGTCGGCGCGCGCGTGACACAACTGCGCGTCGGTGATGCGGTCTTCGGCACGTGCAAGGGCAGCTGCGCGGAGCTCGTCGCGACGCAAGCCTCGACGCTCGCCCCCATCCCGTCCGGGCTGGACTTCGCCGGGGCCGCCGCCTTGCCGACGAGCGGCCTCGCCGCGCTGCACGCGCTGCGCGACGTCGCGAAGCTCGCGCCCGGACAGAGGCTCTTGATCAACGGTGCCGCTGGCGGCGTCGGCCTGTTCGCGCTGCAGCTCGGCAAGATCTACGGTGCGCACGTGTCAGGCGTGTGCAGCACGCGCAACGTGGAGCTGCTGCGCTCGCTCGGCGCGGACGAGGTCATCGACTATACACGGGACGATTTCACCCGCGGCGCGCAGCGATATGACGTCATCCTGGACAACATCGAAAATCGCAACCTGACAGATCTCCGCCGTGCCCTGACACCTGACGGGATGTTGATCTGCAACAGCGGCACCGGCGCGCGCGGCATGCGCATGCTGATCCGGCTGCTGAAGCCGCTGCTGCTGAACCCATTCGTGCGGCACAAGCTGCGCCGCTACCTGTCCCAGCCGAACAGCGCGGATCTCCGGACGCTCGCAGACTTCGTGAGCCGCGGTGCGCTGCGCCGCGTCATCGACGCCACCTACCCCTTGCAGGAAACCCCTGCAGCCCTGAACCACATCGAGGCCGGGCATGCGCGGGGTAAGGTCATTGTCAAAATATAGGCCCCCTCACTATCCCACCTGACATTACCTCTTTGACGAAACCGAACGATGTTACGGCTACCTAGTAACCTTCATGGTGTAGCCTGAGTAGATGACCACAGCAGACCGTGTCAATACTCACCGTTGCGACAAAGCTGCCTCACCCGAGTGCGCGCGGCTGCTGTCGCTGGAACATGAGGTTGCAAAGCTGCGGCGCGAGCTGAATGACGCGCGCCGCAGCCCGCCCCTCGACAGCGTCGTGACGGAGTTGTTGCGAGACCGCACCGTGCTGGAGAAGCTGCCGGACACGGTCGCGGTGCTCGACCGCAACCATCACGTTCTGTACATCAATCGCGCGTTGCCTGGTCAGTCGGTCGAGAGCATGACCGGCAGCTCACTGCTCGAGCATCTGCCGCACGGCGAGCGCACGCGGGCGCGCGAGCTGCTGGAGCAGTTGTGGCACGGCGGCTCGGAGCGCTGCCTCGAGCTCGCGACGAGCTGCGGTACCTGGTGGGAGTCGCGTTTCGTGCCGATCGCGGTGCGCGGCAGCGTGCGTTGCGTGCTGGCCTGTGCGCGAGACATCACCTCGCACAAGCACGCGCAAGAAGCGCTGCGACAGAGCGAGTCGCAGCTGCGCCTGGCGCTGGATGCGACGGGCATGGGCACCTGGACCTGGTTCGCGAACACTGACCAGGTCACATGGGACAGTCGGCTGTCGCGCATCTTCGGGTTGTGTCCCGAAGAGTCACCCCGCAACTATGCGCAGTACCTGCATCTAATCCACCCTGACGATCGCGAACGCGTGGAGCAGTCGTTGCGCATCGCTATCGAGACCGGCACCTACGCCGACGTGGAGCACCGCATCCTGCGCGCCAACGGCGAAACAGGATACATCCTCGCCAAGGGCGACCTCATCCGCGACGAGCGCGGAGGCCCGTGTGGTTTTCGCGGCGGCGCGATCGACGTCACGGCCAAGCGGCGGCTCGAAGAGCAGCTGAACCAGGTCCAGAAGATGGAGGCCATCGGTCAGCTCACGGCCGGCATCGCTCACAACTTCAACAACCTCCTGAGCGTGATCTTGCCGAATATCGGGCTCGCGCGCTGCACCGAAGGCGCGACGCAGGCCGCCCACCTCGCGGACATCGAATACGCCGCCAGCCGCGCGGCGGACATGGTGAACCAGCTGCTCTTGTTCGCGCGCCAGGGCAAACATGCGGATCGGCGCGCGCTCGATCTCGGTGAGCTGGCTCAGCGCACGGCGCAGTTCTGCCGCTGCACGTTCGAGCGCGGCGTGCAGATCGAAGTGAGCGCCGCGGCGGGCTTGCCGCCCGTGCATGCGAACGCCGGTCAGATCGAGCAAGTGCTGCTGAACATCTGCCTGAACGCGCGCGATGCGCTGCTCGACGCGCACACCATACAGCCCCGCATCGAGATCTCCCTCGCGCGTACGGCGACCGGCCAAGTCAGCATGCGCATCTCGGACAACGGCCCCGGCATGGACGAGTCCACGCGCCGGCGCGTGTTCGAGCCGTTCTTCACCACGAAGGGGATCGGACGCGGCACGGGGCTCGGCCTCGCGAGCGCCTATGCGATCATCAGCGAGCATCAGGGCCGCATCCGCTGCGAGAGTGCGCCGGGCCGGGGCGCTTGCTTCGAGATCGAGCTGCCGCCGACAGCAGCAGCCCCCGAGCGCCCGTCCGCGCCGCCCGACAAGGCGCTGGTGCGCGGAAGCGAGACCATCCTCGTGGTGGACGACGAGCCGCTCGTGCGGCGCGCCTGCGCCGCGATGCTGGCGTTCGGCGGCTACCGCGTGCTGCAAGCCGAAGACGGCCAGACGGCGATCGACATCGTGCGCGACAAGCGCGAGCCCGTGGCCATGGTGCTCGTCGACCGTTCGATGCCAGGCCTGTGTGGCGAGCAGATCGTGGAGCGCTTGCGGGAGCTCGACGCCACGTTGCCCGTCGCCATGCTGACGGGCCAGCCCGGCCCGGGTGGGCCCAACCCACTCACGGTCACGTTGGCCAAGCCGATCGATGCCACCCGGCTCCTGCACGAGGTGCGGCGCGCGATCGACCGGCGCAAGCCCGTGCAGCCTGGCACGGCGGACGCGTGAGCCGCCGGTGGTTTGCAGTTTTTTTGCGCGATCCGGACCTGCCGAGATAGGGGATAGTCACCGCAGCCATATCCGTGGCTCGGACAAGCCCGGAGGCAACCGCGCATGGTCTACACCCAAGAACAACTCATGAAGGCAGTGCGCGAGGCGGGCCGGGATGGGCAGCCGTTCAGCGTGGGCGAGGTGCGAGCGCAGCTGGGTCTGAAGTCGCGCGACAAGCGCGAGCTCAAGCGCTTCCGCAGCCGGCTGCGCGAGTGCTGCCAGAGCCTCGGCGGCAACATCGAGAAGCTGGGACCGAACACCTACCGCATGAAGCAGGCGTCGCTGCCAGCGGCAGCGAAGACCTCTCCCGCGAGGACGGCAGCCGCGGCGCAGCCTGCGCAGCAGAATGACGTGGCCGCCCGCGCGGCGCTGAAAGAACGTGTGGGCATCACGGCTCGTAAGGCCGAGCCCGTTCCGGGTAGCGCGCGCTCGCCGCAGCCAAGAGCGGCGCAGCGAGTAACGGCGCAGGTCCCCGTGCCCGTTGCGAGCGATGCCGGCCCGAGCCTCGGCTCGCGCGTCACTTCCTGGTTGTCGCGCGTGCGCGGGCGCAGGAACACGGCGGCGACGGCGCTGTCGCGCCTCGCGCTCGACCTGCAGCCGAACGCCAGCCATTTCCAGTACCAGTGGGTCGACGGCGATCTGCGTGTGAAGCTCTCGGGCGGCCTCGGCGGACGCCCGCGCCCGCGCGCCGCCGACGAGTGAGCCAGAGAGAGCCTCAGGCGCCGACGAAGCCGGGAGCTTCGCGCAACCAGTGCTGGATCATCTGCTGCGTGCGCGGGTGACCGAACAGGTTCGTGTGGTGTACGCCCGTCGCCAGCTCGCGCACGACCCCTTCGGGTACGTTCTCCGCGTGATCGGGCGGCACGAACAGCAGCACGCGCTCCGGCTCGAGGAACGCGGGGAGCCGCGCGCGATCGCTCGGCGCCTGGTCCAGACACCAGGCGTGCGCCGTGTTCACCACCAGATCATTCGACTGCGAGAAGAGCGCGTCGACGGCTGCGTCCAGGCCCGCGTCCACCGCGGCCTGCCACAGCCCCTTGAGGTTCGGCAGGAGCGGCGACGGCTCGAAGCTGGCGCACACGACCGCGTAGCGCGTGCGCGCGCGCTTGAGCGCCGCGGCTTGCAGGCGCGCGAGGAACGAGTGGGGCACTGCAGCCGTCAGCGGATTCTGGGCCAGGAGCCCCGGGATGTGGGCCTCGCCGCCCATCACGGCGAGCCGCGCGAGCAGGCCTGCGAGTCGGCCGAACAGCTCCGCGTGATCGACGCCGGTCATGTTGACGAGCATGTTCGCGAACGCGCCCCAGTTCTTGGGGTTCGCCAGATCCGTGCCGCAGTTGGGCGTGCCCAGAAACACCAGGTTGCGGATCATGTCGCCGCCGTCCAGCAGCTCGCCCACCGCGCGGGCGACGAGGCCACCGCGGCTGTGGGCGATCACGTCGAGCCGCCCAGGCCGCGCGAGCTGCGGCGCGCGCGTGCGCAGCTGCTCGAGCAACATGCGCGCGTTCTCGTCCGGTGTCTTCGACAGCGTCCAGTGATCGAAGCCGATCACCGTGCGGTAGTGCTTGCGCGCCCAGCCGAAGAACTCCGGCCCGAAGCCCGCGACGGGCGCTGCGGTCCGACTGAACGTGCCGTGCACGATCAGCAGCGCGCGCTCGTCCGGATCACGCTCCGGCAAGCTCGGCAGTGGACGCAGCCCGGCCTCGGCGATCTCGAGCAGCCCTTCCACGGCGACCTGCTCGCGATCGTACTGCTCCACGAGCCCCGCGAGCCCGCCCTGAAAACCGCTCAAGAGCCAGCGGCCGATCACGCGCGCGATGCCGCGACGCAGCGGCAGCCTGCGCCGCACGCGGTCGTCCGCGAGGATCCGGCCGAGCGCCGAACCGGGCAGGTCCTCGTACTGCAGCGCGCTGCCGCGCATGGCGGCCGCCGCCGTTGGCTTCAGGACGCGGAAGCGCAGCACCCCTGCTTCCTCCACGAGCTCCAGCGCCGGGGCATCGGGGGGCGCGCTGCTCACCGCACGGGGGCGGCGCTGCTGCTGCGGCTCACCGACCCAGGACAGAAGCAGGTGGTCGGGGGCGTGTAGCGGCGCGGACGGCGCAGGCTCGGACAGCAGCTTCGGCAGTGAGGGCGGCGCCGCGCTCGGCTGCACCAGCGCAGGCGACGCGCCGGCGCTCGCGGGCTCGACCTGCCCGTCCTTGCCGGCGAGCGCCTGAAACAGCTCCTCGGTGGGATCGCCGTACAACACGAGGCTCGCCCAACCCAGGCTCGAGCGCTGCGCGAGATCGGCCTGCGAGCGACGCGCGACGGACTTCGCCCGGCGCAGCGCTTCACCGAGGCTGCGCCGCTCGGCGAGCAGCTCGTGGTAGAAGCGCAGCGCGATCTGCTGCGCCATGAGATCCTCGATCGGCCAGAGCGGCGCCACGTACGCGGCCACACCCTGGTTGATGAACGCGCTCGCCAGCCCGAACACGTTGCCTTGATAGCGCTGCTTGCTCTCGCGTGCGGCCTCACACGCGCTGGCGTACACGAGCCAGGGCGGCGCGGGATGATCCATCAAGGTGTTGCGGATCTCGAGCGCCCACAGCGGGCCATCACTCAGGAGCCAGGCGCTCGCCTCGGGATCGTCCGGCACGAACTGCCCGTGCCCCGCGAAGTGCACGATGTCGTAGCCGCCATCGCGGAGCAGCGCGCGCAGGCTGGCCCGATCCACCCGCACGCCGATCAGCGCGTCGCGCGCCGGATCGAAGTCGATGACCTCACCGAGCTCGTTGCGCAGCCGCTCGAACGCGCCCGCGACCTGGTGCGCCTCGGCGCGCGCCGCTGGCAGCTGCGGCCACTGCTGTCCCACCCCGCTCGCGTCGAATATTGGATCCCCCACGACGAGCGCACGCACGCGCCCCTCGCGCCGCCGCGGGACGCGTCGCGCCAGGCCAGTGCTGGTGAAGACCTGCCGCCCGATCGCGAACTTCTCGCTCAGCCACTCCCCACGCTGGTGCAGGAGCTCCCAAGGGTAGCTCATCAGCTCGCCGGGGATCTGCAGCTGCAGGTGCACCGTCTCGCAGCCGTGCTGCAGCGCCGCGCTGTGCTCCGCTTCGAGGCGCGCGCCGAGCGCCTGCAGCACGTCCTCGCCGAGGAGCCCACCGATGCTTCGCAGCTGCGCGTCCGCATCGCGCGGCGGCAGCTCGGACGTGAGCAGCACATCGAGCGCCTGCAGCGCACTGTCGATCGTCTCCGCCTGCACGCGGCTGCGCTGCTCGTCCACGATCGCGCCGCCCGCGTCCGAGTCGAGGCGCAGCAGATACTCTTCGCGCGCGGTGCTGGCCCCGTGCAGCTGTGCGCGGCGGCGCCGCTCCAGCGACAAGGTCAACATGGGCGCAGGGGCCATCGCTCGGAACTGGTCGCGCAGCCCCCATACCACCGAGTCGGCCCCTGTCAGGCGCTGCATCAGATCGCGCCGCGTGGCCGGCCCGCCGGTAGCGAGCAGCGAGCTGACCAGCCGCCACAGCGCGCGCGGGTGTTCCTCGATCAAGTTCGCGGTGCCGAGCAGCGCCGACCAGTGCACGCGCGCGTGGAAATGAAAGCCGTTGTAGCTCGAGAGCATCAAGTCATCGAGCTTCGGCGGCCGATAGAGCGATGCACCGGACCAGCGCGGCCACGCGTTCGCCGGTTGCGGGAGCGTGGTCGCGAGCGCCAGGACGAGGCCGGGGCTCGGCTCCGTCGGGACGACGGGCTGCGCCCAGGCCGCGGTGACTTCGGCGCCTGCCTTGCGCGCAGCGGGCAGCGCGGCGTCCCGCGAGCGGGCGTGTCGAAGCTCGAGCTCGCGCGCCGCGTCATCGCGCATGAAGCCAGGAGCCGCCGCTCCGAGCAGCAGCTCCGCAGCTTGCACCGCGTGCAAGGCCAGCCGCCGTGCGCTGCGCTTCGATTCCTCGAGACGCTCGAAGTCCACGCGCCGCTCCTCGGACAGGGCGCCGCTCATGCGCCGGATGGCCGCGACCACGCTGCGCTCGAGCGCTTGGTCTTGCGCGAGCTGACTCGGATGAAACTCGCCCCGCTGCAACGCGGCGATGGTCTGTGTGGTCTCGTCGTCGATCGCTTTGCGCAGCGCCGCTGCCTGCTGCGCCACGACGCGTGCGTCCTGCAGCGCCAGGAGCTGCAGCAAATCAGTGCGGCGCTCACTCGCGGGCGCGCTACGCGAGAGCTCGCGATACATCGCCTGGCGGAATCGCGTGAGGCCCTGGCTCGCGCTCTGCGCGAGCGCGCTCGCCAGCCAGCGCTGCGCCGCGCGGCTCTGCAGCGCCTCGAGGGCCACGTAGTAGATCACGAAGAAGCTGCCGCAATCGTACGAGACGTGGCGTCGCTGCTCCGCGCGCGAGTCGCCGAAGAACATCAGGAGCAGCTCGCGCGCGCGCCAGATGAGGCCCTCGCCGAGCACCTGGATCGTGTTCACGCACAGGGTGTCGAACACGCGGGACAGATCGTCCAGCCGGCGCAGATCGAGCGCGGAGATCGCGGATTGCGGCGCACCTTCCTGGCGTGCAGGCGCCGGGTACGCTGCCACGAGCGCGGGGACGAGGCGCTGCGCGAGCGCCTCCGTCGGCTGCGCGGCTTGTTCCTTCCAGCACGACAGGAGCCGCCGGTAATCCCAGCCCTCGCCGGGCACCACCGTCTGCGCGGACAAGAGCACGTGCACGCGGCCCTGGAACTCGTAGGCGAGCTCGAGGAACTGCATGTGCGGCACGTCGCCGGCCAGCAGGTCGAGCTGGTCGCGCTCGTACTCGCGCAGCACCTTCGTCACCGCGCGGCCGAGCTCCGCGCTGTCGAGGCACGCGTCCGCGGGCTCGTCGTAGCAGATCGCGAACGGCGTGGCGGTGAGCGCGGCGTCAGCCACGAACGGATCGGCCGCGCGCGAGCGGATCACGAGCGCGCTGCGCTCGGCGTTCAGGACGGATAGTCCCCAGCGCAGAAACTCGCAGAACGTCTGCGTCGAGCCGCTGTTCAGGCGACCGAGGCTCTCGACCACGGGCAGCGCGCTCGCCACGCCTGGAGCGGCGCTCGGCAGGAGCAGATAGCGCTCCACGCCGCGCGGTCCATCGTATTGAATGGCGAGCGCCACCTCCGCGCTCGGCCCCTCCGCGAGCAGGTCGCGCAGGTTCCTGGCGATGACCTCAGCGTCGCCCGTGACGTCGCCGGCCAGATAGCACAGGATGCCCCAGCGCACGCGCGGCGACTCTTCCAGCGGCACGCTCGGCGAGAGCAGTGACAGTGGCTCCGCAGGGCTCGAGATTCGCTCGTCCATGGACACCCCGTGAGGCTACGCGCGCCCCGCTCCCCCGACTGTGATGTGTACCACGCCGGGGTCGTCTGCAGCTCGCAGCGGCAGCGGCTCACGCGCGATCGGACGCACGTGCGCGCACATGGTCGTGCGCGTCAGACCGGAGACACACAGGGGCGCGTTACTGCTGCGGCTGCAGGCAATTGTAGATCACGGGCATGAGCGCCTGCGGATCGAAGTCCGGGCACGGCGCCGGCACGTCGAGGCACGCGACCATCTCGGCCGCCTTGCAGGTGTGTGACTCGAGGCAATCCGCGCGTTTAACGAACAGCTCGACGTTGCAGCGCAAGGTGGCGCGAAGCTGCGGCGAATCGAGGGGCTCGAACGAGAGCGTCGCGCAATCGATCCAGGTGCTCGGATCACCGTTGTGTCCCTGACAGGCCTCGATGGAGGGATACGACCCCTCCTCCACGCGGCACGCACACGACGCACGCACCTCGCGTCCGTATTCGGTCAGGAATGCAGCCACCAGCGTCGTGAGATCGCCGGTGCCGCGCGCCGCGTCAGCGGCAGCCCCGGCGGACCCCGCGTCGCGCAGCTCCGTGGAAATGGCCATCTCGCCGGCGTGCGGCGCTGCGGAGGCTTTGTCCTCACCCGCGCAACCCAGACAGCTCAGCCACAACACCCCCAATACCACGCGCATCCAGACGCCTCCCCGAGCAGACTGACCGCTTAGCAGACGCCGGGGGGTAGCGTCCAGGCGACCAGGGGCGCCGCTGTCAGCGACGGCCCGCGTCTGCTGGGTCCTCACTGTTTGGCAGCCCAGAGGATGGCTCGCGCCACATGGTCGAGCAGCGCCTCGTCGCTCCAGGCCTGCGGCTCGTGGCCGAGCGCGGTGTAAAAGGCGCGCCCCGATCCCACGCTGCGATACCAGGCGATGGGATGGTCTGCCCCCAGCGTCCCGCCCTGATAGGTCGACTCGTCGACTGTCAGGACGACGGTCGAATCGGCCCTGGGATTGCGCCGAAAGTTGTACCACTCGTTCGTGGCCATCCATTGCGCGGGCAGATGCATGGTCGACGGATGCGTCGCGTCCGCGACCAACACGCGCGCCGGTTGCGCCTGACTCTGACTGTCGGCCCAGGTGCCGATCAGCTCCCCGTAGAAGGGCCAGTCATATTCGGTTTGCGCGGCGGAGTGGATGCCCACGAAACCTCCGCCCGCGCGGATGAAACGCTCGAGCGCGTCCTGCTGAGGCGGCGTGAGCACGTCGCCACTGGTCATCAGGAACACGACCACCTGCGTCGTGGGCAGCGCGCCGCGCAGCACCTCGGGATCCTCGGTGAAGAGCGCCGTGAAGCCGGCCCCACCGCCGCGCGTCTTGATCGCTTCGCGCGCCACCTCGATGGCGGGGTGGCGTTCGCCCACCGTCCTGGAGAACAAGAGCACGCGCGTCTCGGTCGGGGGCCCGGTCTTCTCGTCGAACGGCATGAAGTCGCACGGCACCAGCAGCTGGCGCAGGATGTCCGGGTCTGCCTGGGCGCCGCGGCAGCCCGGCTCGCCGTTGAGCGACGACAGCGTGTTCACATTGCTGAGACAGCTCTGCGACAGGTCTCCCTGCTTCATGCAGCACTGACGAAACTGCGCGCAATAGCCATCGGGCTTCTCCGGCGCACCGCATTGCAGGATCTGGCCACAGCCAGATACGAACGAGCACAACCACTTCGGGGCCAGGCAATCCGTACATTCCTGCGACTGCTCACAAGTCAGGTCGCACGCCGCGGGTGAGGCTGCGATGCACGCGGTGTAGCTCGCGCACGCTGCCGTGCACTCAGTCACCTGACAGCGTGACGCCGCGCACGCAGCGTGCTCGTCCCGCTTGCGGCAAGACGCTGCGTCCATGTTCGTCAGCATCTGATAGGAGCAGATCCCGGTGAGCGCTTGCGCCGCCGTCAAGCCCGTGGGCTGCGAAGCGGGAGCGCCGCTCCCCGCTGACGGAGCGGCGCTGCTCGCGCTGGGCTGTGCAGCGGTCGGCGGCGCAGCTCCGTCTTGTGAACAGCCGAGGAGGAGCAGCAACCCTGTGACGATCGACCACGAGCGACGCGGTGGCTCTGTCAGCATTCGCATGGTCTGAGCTTTACCATCGGTCCGCATCACTCGTCATGTCTTGGCGCAACCTCGCGTCAGATCAGTCCGCCAGCTGTGTAAGTCTGACCTTGCTGCCTGCCATGGCGCGCTTGACCATGCTCTGAAAGTGATAGACACGTTGCTCCAACCGACTCGCGTAGACGAACGGTGGCAGGTCGCGCGCCTTGAGACCGCGCTGCACGCGCTCGAGGATCGGAATGTCTTCCTTGTTCGTCGCATCGACAGCCTGAATCCGATAGTCGCGCAACGCTTGCTGCGCATCACCGTACTCGTAGCCCTTCACCACGAGGCGAAAGCGCTCGGGCGAGATGGGATCGTAGCGGAAGCAGAGCAAGCTGCCGGGGAAGAAGACCGCGACCAGGTTCGGAAACAAGCTGCCCATGCGCACGTGCACGGCATCCCACTCCGGCAGATGCTCGCGACCCGGCAGGATCTGCACCAGCGCATCGGGCAGCTTCGTGGCGGCGTAGCTGCCGTACTCCTCTTCGTGCACCTCGGTCGTGTGGACATCGATGAACGCCGCTTCGCCGGCCGCATGCAGGATCGGCAAGTGATAGGTGTCCATCGCGTTCTCGACTGCGACCTTCCAGTTGCACTCGATCTCGTACTCGAGCTTGCAGACCTCGGTCATCTCGCCGGCGCGCGCACGCTCGAGCGCGCCGAGTAGGCTGCCCGCCCAGTGCTCGAAGCTCGGTGCACTCTCATCCAGACACGCGAAGATCAGCGGCGCGGCGACCGCGATGCGGATCGGGATCAAATTCTTGTTGTCGAGCTGCGCCGTGAACTCTTCGCGGAACGGCACGCCACGTAGACGGCCATCTGTACCGTAACTCCAGCCGTGATACGGGCACTTGAACTGATGCTGGCAGTGGCCGCGGCCCTCCGCGAGGGTCACGCCGCGATGACGACACACGTTCAGAAAGCCACGAATCTCACCGTCATGAGACCGCACGATGAGCACCGGTGAGTTGCCGATCGTGGCCGTGATGTAGTCGCCGCTCTCTTTGAGCTCGCCCGTGTCGCCGACGAGGATCCAGCTGCGCTCGAAGATGGCCGTACGTTCGGCCTCGAACTGCGAGCTGGATGTGTAAGCCGACGCGGGAAGAAACAGCGTTCCAGCGCCGTTTTGCGGCGTTTCTGCGCGCTCAGTGGACATGTCCACGGCGGCGACCGAGGTCCCATTTTCTGCGATGTTCATGGCGGTTTCCTATCGCTACTAGCAACGAACTATTTACACACGAGCCGAAAGCCAACGCGTGATGTACGGAAACACATCGAGCGCAGCGCTGCGCCCGATGAACGTATCGAAGTGACCGTAGGCCGGCACTTCGACGTAATCCGCCTCCACCCCTGGATGACGCCGGCTCAACACGGTCTTACACAATCGGTTCGAGTCGAGCCACAGCTTGTTCTCGCTGCCGCTCAATAGGAGCAGTGGGCAGTCGATGCGGTGCGCGTCGTCCAGCGCGTTCTGGGACAGCTTCGCGAAGCGCGGATCGAGCTCGTGCCAAAGCAGCGAGCTATGCGCGAGCTCCATCTTGCGCAGATGCGCCAGGATGTCCGTGGGACACGTGCCGAGCAGGTCCGCCAAGCGACCGTGTGTGGTCGCGTGCAAGTTGTCGTGCACGAACAACGATGCGCCGGAGCCCCACGCCGAGTTGTGGACCATCTGACAGGTCGGATCGGGACAGTCCGCGCCAATCGAGGCCAGCGCGAACAACGGCGTGTAGCGGGACCACAAGCCGACCTTACGAAAGTCGATGGGGATCTCCTTGATGAACGGCTGCAGCGGCGACGCCAGCGACATCCGCAGGCGAGGTCCGAGCCCCATCTTTGGCGTCAGGAACACGCCCTGCGCGACCACGCCGTCCAGGTCCGGCACGAGCCCGGCGGCCATGCTCATCGACAGGCCCAGCGCGCCGATGCAGTGCGCGATCATGAACAGTTTGCGATCGCCGATGTGCTTCTTCACCTCCGCGACGGCCTGCGGGATGTCGTACAGAGCGACCTCGTCGAGCGTGTACGACGGCCCGGCCTCGTTGTACGGCAGCCGACAGCTGCCGCGCCAGTCGAGGAGCCACGGCTCGAAGCCGCTGTCGAGTAGCACGTCCACGATGTTTCGCGTCTCGGGCAACACGAACATGTCCGTGGAGGCCGTGAGCCCGTGGGTCAACAGCACCGCGGGCTTCTTCTGGTCGCCGCGCACGACGCGGCTGAGCCCGAGCTCGAAGCCATCTTCGCTGCGCAACGGAAACGTCTCGAGGGTCGCATCTTCGAAGCGCGCCATCAGCGGTCGTAAGCTCATCGTCTCTCCACCTTGCGCTCGATGCCGAGCCCCGCGTCCACGAGCTCGCCCGCGCGGCGCAGGAGCGGCTCGGAGAATGCCAAACCAAACTGCCCGCCGAACCACGCCAACCAAAACAACTTGGCGAGCCCGCGTTGCTGCGGCGGCGTGTCCGGGCTCAGCTCGATGCCGTCGATCTGCTCGGGCACGTAGCTGTCCGCGGGCACGACCAGCTGGCCCCTCAAGCTCGCAGGCTGATCGATCAAGCCGATCTCCACGCGCAGGGTGCGCCCCTGCGCCCACTGATCGCGCCCGGGTCGCGTGCTCTTCTGGCCCTCGAGCCAGTAGCGCTTGCCATCCGCGTCGCGCAACGTGAGCGAATAGCGCAGGAGCGGATGGTCGAGGCCGTGTTTGTGCGGCACGCCGTCGTCCGGTCGCACCCAGCAATCGCCCGTCTCGACCTGCAGCGGCTGCGCGTGCAAGAGCGCGCAGCGGATCTCTCCGTGCACGTCGATGCGGCGCTCCTTGAACAGCTGGTAGAAGCTCGCGATGGAGAGCTTCAGCCGCGAGCTGCATTCCGCGGCCTCACCGCCGGCGAGCGCCGCGAGCGTGCCTTCCATCGACTCACGAAACTGCAAATATGGCACGGCCTCGCGTCCCGGCAGCGCCAGGCGGCCGTCGCGGATCAAGCGCTCCGAAGACGAGATCAACGTGCGCACGTTCGGAGCGGGGCACTGTGGCAGCTTGTGGCGTCGGATGAACTCGTCCGTGCGCTCCGTGCCCGCAGGCGGCGCGTCGAGCGTCGCGCGGATCAAGTGCAGCGCGACCGGGCTGTGCAGCACGCGCACCATGAACTCGAGGCTGGGAATCGGATCGGACTGCATGCGTGCCAAGAATTCCTCGCGCCACTGATCGAAGCCGAGGACGCGCAGGTTCACGCCGGCGAAAGCCATGTCGCGCACGGTCTCGCGCAGGCGCAGCGCCTTGCCCGTGAGGTGATAGTTGTGTCCCCAGCTGCTCGGGTCGAGCACCATCTCGACGGTGATGCGGCTGACCCAGTCCACCGGCGCGACGTGCATGCTGCGGAACTCGGGCGCCAGGCGCATCATCTGCCACGACGCCATGAAGCCGTTGCTCAGGTCGTGCGGGTTGTACACGCCCGTCACCGTGTGGCTCACGATGCCGCCCGGTCGATAGTTCGACACGACCAATCCGCGCTCGCGCGCGCGACGCAAGATGGCTTCGGCCGCCCACTTGGTGGTCTCGTAGCCGGCGAACAGGCGATCCGCGCGCGGCGGCGGATCGTCTTCGTTCATGGAGCGAATGCCGAGCTCGTCGAAGATCGACACGGTCGAGACCTGATGCAGCGACTTGATGCGACCGGTAGTCGCGAGCTGGGCGAGCGTCAGCGGGCCGAGCACGTTGGCGCGGCGCAGCGACTGATAGCCGCGCATGAAGTCGACGGCGGCGGCCACGTTGACGATGGCGTCCACTTCGATCGTGAGCGCGTTCCAGCGCTCGCGTGACAAGCCGAGCAGCGGCTCCTGGATGTCGCCAGGCAGCACGGTGATGCGGCGCTCGAGCTCGCTCGACCACGGCAGGTCCGCGGCCGTGCACGCCGCGCGCAGGCGCTCCGTCGCTTTGTCGACGTTCTCGCCGCGCACCAGACACACGACGTGTGCCTCGCTGCGCCGCAGCAGATCGAACAGCATCTGACTGCCGAGAAAGCCCGTCGCGCCCGTGAGCAGGATGCGGCGCGGCGTCACGTACTCGGGCGGTCCGACCCACGGCAGCGAAGCCGCGAGCTCCAGGTCCGCCTCGATCGCGCGTAGATCCTCGTGCACGTTGGGGGAGCGCTCGCCACCCGGCTCGGGCAGCGGCGCAGGCACGGGACGCACGCTCGGAACCTCTGCGCGCGGCTCGCTCGCGATCACGCCCGGAGGCGACGCCACCGCCGACAGCAGATTGCCGGCGCCGCCGAGGAAGCGCTCCGCCAGGCGGCGCGGCCGCGCATCCGCGAACAGATCGTCCAGCGAGATCTGCACGCCGAGCTCGCGCGACAGCTGCGACAGCAGCTCCACCGCGTTCGCCGACGTGCCGCCGCGATCGAAGAAGTCCGCGTTCGGATCGAGCTGCTCGCTGCCGAGGAACTTCGCAGCGCTCTGCGCGATGGTTGCAGCCAGGCTATCGACGTCCCAGTTGCGCCGCATGGCCGCCGCTGCGGGCTTCACGGATTCGAGCTTGCCCCGATTGAAGCGCGCCAGCAGATCCGCCGCGCTGGTCAGCTCGCGCCCCACCCGCTCGGCGAAATTCGACTCACGCCGGCGATCGAGTGCGCCGTTGCGTACTTCGAATTTGAGATCAGAGTCCTTGGGCATCTTGTTCACCTATCCGTTCCGTGCGCTCCGTGTCGTCACCCCGCTCGAGGAGCCTCATCGCCTTGAGCCGCTCCGGCTCGAGCGTGACTGACAAGACTTGATTGTCGACGTGTCCGCCGCCCAGAGCGGCGAGCATGCGCCGCGCCGGGATGTTCCGCGGCGTGTGCTCCGCGATCAGCGCGACCTGCACACGCTCGAGGCTCACGGCGCGATCCGCGAGCCAGTGCAGGATGCGCTCCTCGACGCCGCGCCCGAGCACGCGGCAGCTCAGCATCCACTGCACCACCTCGACCGTGTGCGCGTCGTAAGACAGCACGATGACGCCGACCTGGCCGTAGTCGCCGAAGCGATCGCGCACCGTGATGGTCCAGACCTCCGTGCGCGGCTGCTTCGCGAGCTTCGCGAGCGATGCGCCTGCGAACGCGCCCGGGCGCAGGTTGAACTGGTTGGTGCGCCGGCTCAGCTGCACCGAGCGCTCCAGGCTGTCGTCATCGAGCAGGCGAATGTCCAGCTCGAGCCGCAAGCTGTCCACGAAGCTCGCGAAGTCGTCGACCTGGCGCAGCAGGATCTTGCGCGACTCCTCCTCGCGGTACAGGTCGGCGCGGCGCCGATCTTCCTGCGTGGCCGCGCGCACGTCGAGCGCCCAGAGATTGGCGATGAACGACTCGAGCGCCTCCGGCTCGGGCACCGTCACGGCCATGACCTCCGGCAGGTGCGCGCGCACGGCCGCGATCTCCACGGGGTTGTCGTCGAGGAACAGGAAGCTATCGAGGCCGAGGCTCAGCGACCTGGCGCATTGCGACAGACGCCGGTGCTTCGCGTCCCACGCCGCGGAGATCACGCTGAAGTGCTCGGGGCGCAGCACGCTGTCCGGGCGCTTCAGCACGCTCAGCACCGTGTCCTCGTCGTTGTTGCTCACGAGCACGAGCAGCACGCCCGCGGCGCGCAGCTCGAGCAGCTTGTGCGCGAGCTGTGCACGCGCGCCGCCGAGCTCCACCGCCTCCGGCCCGATCTCGCCCGCTACGCCTCCCCACAGCGTGTTGTCTCCGTCTATCGCGACCACCTTCAGCGGACGCTGCTTGAGGCCCCACACGACGCGCGTCAGCGTCAGCGCGATGCTCGCGACGAACGCGGGCGCAAACGGCAAGTGGCCCATCGCATCGGTCGCGGCGTCGAAGCGCTCCTCGACCGGATAGAACCTGTTCCAGTCGTCCCCGCGCAGCACGCTGACTCCGGGCAGCTTGGCGAGCCGAGCCGCGAGCTTCTCGTCCCACGCGGCGAAGCGCGCATCGCCCGAAGCGTCGGGCAGGAAGCCCACGACGATCGGCACGAGGCCACCGGCGCGATCCGCCATGCGGCTGAAGGCTGCGAAGTACTCGTCGGAGAGCGCCGCGAGCTGGGCCTTGCTCCAGGAATCACTGTAGCGCACCAGATCGACGGCGCGCAGCAGGCAGACGTGCGCCGCAGCGTCTGGCTGTGCGAACACGCCGCCCGGATCCAGGAGGCTCGCGAGGACCTGATGGTACGGCGCCTCCTCCACGACGACTGGCAAGCCGGCATCGCGGAACGTGGCGTCCAGGAACTCCGACAGCGCTCCGATCGCGAACGTGGCCGCGAGCGCGAGACGCTTCGGCTTCGACGCGCGCGCCGCCTGCGCGAGCGCCGCTGGCAGCTGCCAGGACGCCAACGTGCCGGCCTCGCCGCGCTGCGCTAGACGCTCGCTCACCTCGGACAGCAACGACAGGTACGCCTCGCCGAGCAGTGTGATGGAGGCCTCGTCGAGGATGTCCGTGTGGAAGTCGAACCGCACGTGACCGAGCTCGGGCACGACGATGACCATCAGGTCCACGTCGCCGTAGCCGGCCGCAGCGTCGATGAGGCTGAGCGTCTTGAAGCTGTAGATCTGCGGGTTGATGTAGTTGAAGAACACCTCGACCAGCGGCGCGCCCTCGCTGTACAGCCCCTCCGCGACGAGCGCGGCCAGCGACTCCGAGAACGCCGCGCCCTTGCGCAACACGCGCTCGAACAGGCCGTCGGTGCGGCGGATGATCTCGGACAGCGCCTCGTCCAGGTGCGCTGACGCTGGGAGCGGCACGGGCACGCCGAAGAAGCCGAGCGAGTCACCGGCGTCGGCGTGCGGGCGCGTGTCCACCGGGACCGCGACCGCGAAGCGCTGCTGGCCGCTGACGCGTGCGAGGAGCGCCTGCAGCATGCCGAGGTAAAACGCGGCGGGCGTGACCGCGAGCCGGCTCGACTGCTGCGCCACGCGCTCGAACAGGCTCGCGGGCGCCGACAAGCACAGGCTCTGCATGCGGTAGCTGGGCTGCGGCGGGCGCGGGCTCGCGAGGGTCAGCTCGAGGCGCTTGCTGCCCGCGAACTCCTTGCGCCAGTGGATTGGAGCGGGATCCGCTTCGGCGCCGCTGTCGAACGGCTGCGCCACGAGCAGGCGATCGAGATCGCGGTTCGAGGGCGTGCGGTCGAGCTCGGCGCCGTTCAGCTCGGCGTCGACCTCGGCGAGCACGATCAACAACGAGCGCGCATCGCACACGGCGTGGTGCGCGCCGAACAGCAGCACCTGCTCGCCCGCAGCGCCTTCGAGCAGCTCGAAGCGCCACAGCGGCGCGCTCGCCAGGTCGAACGGCGCCTCGAGCAGCGCGCTCAGCCGCTCGTTGATCTCCGCGAGCCGGATGCCCGGCCCTTGCAGCCGCGAGCGGCGCAGGAGCGGCGCGGTCAGACTCGGCACGACCAGCTGCACGTGGCCGTGCTCGGCGTCTGAGACGATCGCGGTGCGCAGCGCCGAGTGGCGCAGGGCGAGGTTCGTGAGGATGGTCTCGAGCTGCTCCGCACGCACGCCG